>ERZ894203.51-NODE-51-length-114267-cov-25.173406_pt1 | contig 114267 bp, 98 predicted proteins | sample MGYA00380286_ERZ894203 | MGnify/ENA primary metagenome ERZ894203 (study PRJEB32331, sample SAMN06328484) | human gut metagenome | biome: human gut microbiome; feature: stool | host: Homo sapiens | collected 2014-02-06 ... | reverse complement strand
TCCGCTACAAGGCCTATATTGAACAGATTGACTATGCCACGAACCGGGGGCTGGAGCGCAACCAGATGGAACGTCTCGCCACCCTTGATTTTGTGCATAAGGCACAGAACCTTTTCATTACCGGTTCTTCAGGAACGGGGAAAAGCTATCTGGCCTGTGCCCTCGGCCACGAAGCATGCAAAAGGGGATTCCGAACCTTCTATGCCAATGCCCCGAAACTGCTCGGTGCGCTGAAAGTCGCCAAAGTCAAAGGTACACTTGAAACGGAACTCAAGAAGATCGAGCGATGCCAATTGCTCATCCTTGACGACCTGTTCATTGTACCTCTTGATGCCAAGGAGCGTCCCATACTGCTTGAAATCATCGAGGACAGGCATGAACGGAAATCCATCATCATCACATCGCAGTACCCATCCTCCAACTGGTATGACATGGTAGGCGACCCGACAATAGCCGATGCAATCCTTGACCGCATCATACATACGGCTCATATCATAGAGTTATATGGTGAAAGTATGCGAAAGTTAAGGTCCAAGAAAAACGAGAAATTTTAAAAGGGTAAAATAAAATTGACCCCCAACACCAGGGCTTTAAAGGGTCAATCATATTGTAGCCAAAGGGGGCAAATCCTGTTTGCCCAAAAGGGTCAAAGTCGCGTGGCTTTTCCAGCCTTGGATGATTTGATGAAGATGAAATCCATACGCGATATATCCTTTGGTTACATGGTGCAAAGGTACAAAATATATCCCGAAATATAGTATCAAATAGTACCAATATTTTCTAAAACCGTGGAATTTCGTGAGTTTTCAAACCAAATGAAAACATCTGTAAATAACTGATATACAAAGATTATATATAAAGCAAGGTTTCACTGAATATAAATAGTGGATAGTGGGCTACCATTAGGGCGCATAATCGGACTTTATTGGGGGTGGAGAATGTCATTTTTTAGTATTGCTGTTGCATCCTTTTTGACTTTATTATTGCTTTTTTTCTGTTTTCCCAAAGTACCCAACCAACAACGAATACATATAAAAGAGCTTTCATCCCTTTTTAAGAACAAACAGTTAATAGCTTTAAATATATTCACATATCTCGCTGTTACAGCGCACTATACTACATACAGCTATATTGAGCCATATTTATTGGAAACGGAACTGATTAGCGACAAACTCATAACTATAATACTAATGTTGTTTGGACTTGCAGGAATAGGGGGAAGTATTCTATTTGCTTGTAAATTTACCCAATACACCAAACGTTTCATATTGTTCCCGATAGTTGTAATAGCTTGTCTATTGATATTAATGCAATTGTTCTCTATACATCCTTATGCTATTATTTTTCTTTGCATCGTATGGGGAATGACTATAACTATATTTAATCTTGTTTCTCAAGCATTGGTTATTCGTTTTGCACCACAAGCAACTATCATTGCAATGGCATTGTTCTCCAGTATTTATAACATAGGTATTGGCAGTGGTTCTATTATTGGTGGGGCAGTAGAAACTTTAACCTCAATCCACTATATTGGATATGCGGGTGGAATGATTGCCATTATCGCATTTATATTCAATAAACAAAAGATTATTTCTCTTTTAGATAAACAAACTTCAAAACAAAAAAATTATGAACAAACTTATTCCAACGCAGAGATTTAACATTATGAGGTTAGGATGCCTATTAGTGTTGTTTGCTTTTTGTGCAGTATCTTGTTCACATGAAAAAAGCAGTAAAACAGATACGGAAACAAACAAACGTATAGTTGAAAATCTATTATCAAAAGCATTACCCAATGGGGATTTGGATTTTATTAAAAAAGTCGTTTCTCCTAACTGCATCACACATAGAGCTGGTTTTGCAGCTTTGTATGAGGCTACAAGTGATGCCATTCCGCAAAAAGGGAATTTTTTGGAATGGGTGGAAACCGGATGGAAGCCATTATCAGAAGCATTGGGTGAACAAAAAGTTACCATTGAAAATATTGTGGCAGAAAAAAACACAGTAATAGCACAATATCATTACTCCGTTCTTCATAAGGGTACTTTTGTTGGTAAACCTGCTACACAGAAACGGGTAGAATGGGATGAAGTAGCCATTATACGTTTTGGAACTGATGGCAAAATAACAGATATGTGGTATATGTGTGAAGAATTAAAATTAGCACTGCAATTAGGCTTTATTCTTGAATAAATTTAATCAAAATGAGACATCGTATATTTTTATTATCAGCATTATTGCTCATATTAGCAACATCTTGTTCAAACATCAAAACAGAAAAGGACATGAAAGGATATGAAATGTTAGAAGTGTTAAAAAGCCGTAGAGCTATACGGACTTATCAGGATAAAATGCCCGATAAAGATTTGATTGAAAAAGTATTGGAAGCAGGTACTTATGCACCTACGGGAATGGGTGACCAATCTCCAATCATCGTGGCAGTCACGAATAAAAAAGTACGTGACCGCCTTTCTCAACTCAATGCCCACGTCATGGGAAGTAACTCTGACCCATTTTATGGTGCACCTGTCGTATTAGTGGTTTTAGCAGATAAAAATCATCCGACCCACCTTTATGACGGTGCTCTTGTGATGGGTAATCTGATGAATGCTGCTCATGCGGTAGGACTTGGCAGTTGTTGGGTTCATCGGGCAAAAGAAGTTTTTGAAACAGCCGAAGGAAAAGCTTTGCTTAAAGAATGGGGTATTGAAGGTGATTATGAAGGAATAGGGAATTGTATTCTTGGGTATAACAGCCAAGAGCCTCCCCAGCCGAAACCAAGAAAGACCAATTATATATATCGTGTGGACTAATTTACTTTAAATAAGAATAATATGAAATTGAAAATGGCAATAGTAGCATTAGCATTAAGTACTAACAGCATTTATGCGCAAAATGAAACCATCCGTTTAATTTATCCTCAATGGCAGGGTGGCGACATCGCCAAATGGATAACAGAAGTACCTAACCCGGATGATGCGTCAAGAGGTTATTATTTAGGAGCGCAACTGCTCAATTTCCTTGCGCCGGACAACGGGCAAAAGACATTTACCGTGCCCATAACAACGGATATTTCGGAACGTAAAGTTACAGATGGTGTACTTGACCGGGATATAATTGTAAAGCAAACAAAAGCAGCTTTGGATATACTGAATATAGAGAAGCCAAGCAAAATTGTAACTCTTGGTGGGGAATGTTCCGTCAGCGTCGTGCCATTCACCTATCTTGCAAACAAGTATAAGGACGATGTAGCCATGATTTGGATTGACGCACATCCCGACATTACATTACCCGGCGATGTTTATCCGGCTTATCATGCTATGGCTGTTACTGCCTGTATGGGATTGGGGAACGATAAAATCATTTCGGAACTTCCCGCAAAAATTTCTCCGTCTAAAATTTTATTTGTTGGCATACGTGATTGGGAACGAGAAGAAATCAAAACACGGCAACAGCAATACGGTATCAAACACCTGACACCGGAAGATGTAAGAGCCAATAGCAATGCTATTCAAGAATGGCTGAAATCATGTGGTGCATCCAAAGTTGTCATTCATTTTGACATGGATGTACTCGACCCAACAGAAATAATTGCTGCCGTTGGAGTTGTCCCCGATGGAATGAAGATAGCGGAAGTAGTCAAAGTAATCAATGACATTTCCAAAGAAAAAGAAATTGTCGGATTGACTGTTGCCGAGGCTATGCCACGTACAGCTATACGTATTAAAAACATGCTCGAACAATTACCTTTATTAAAAAAATAGAAATGACGGTTCTGATGATAAACGGAAGCCCCCACTCAAAGGGGGGGACTTCCTATGCTTTGTCTTTAGTGGAAAAAGCATTACATGAAAAAGGAATAGATACGAAATGGTTTTGGATAGGAAATAAAATGGTGAGAGGTTGTATTGATTGTGGGCTTTGTGCTCAAACTTTCCGATGCAACTTTACAGACGATGTATGCAATGAATTGATTGAAGCAATATTGGAAGCAGACGGTATTATAATAGGTACACCTGTCTATTTTGCGGCGCCCAATGGAGCATTGTGTGCTCTACTTGACCGAGTTTTTTATGCAGCGAGCACTCACGGCAACTTATTTAAGGGAAAACCCGCCGCAGCAGTAGCAAGTTGTATTCGTTCAGGGGCAAATTCTGCAATCGACCGATTAAACAAATATTTCACGTTCAGTGAGATGCCAATAGTCAGCAGTAGTTATTGGAATATGCTATTTGAAAATCGGTCGCAAAAAGGTCTGGATGAAATGGGACACAAAACTATGCAAAATTTAGGTTACAATATGGCAGAATTGTTAAACAGGAAATCATAAAACTTTTTATAACGATAAACTAAAAATGAAAGAGAAGTTAACTGATATATTATCAAAAATTGATATAGAGATTGATGAAATTGACCTCTATGGATATGATATTATTGATGCTTCTCTTTCAATGGTACATAAACTGCAAGACACTGTTAAAACGAGTCAAGAGGAATCTTGAATTACAATAATGCTTATCCTTGCCCTCTGCTACATCACCAACCTCATTGAGTGTATGGCGATGTTTGATTTCATCAAAAGATTGCAGGTGTTCCACATTGTTCTTAAATAAAATAAAAACACCCAACTTTACATTCTTGGGTGTAAAATTGGGTGTTTATTTTGTAATTTGCTGATTTTCAGCATTTATTGCGGAGAGAGAGGGATTCGAACCCCCGGTGCCTCTCAGCACGACGGTTTTCAAGACCGTTGTAATCGACCACTCTACCATCTCTCCAATACTTTGTCCGGGAAGCTCTCTTCCTCAAAAGCGATGCAAAGGTACGGGATTATTTTCATTCATCCAAATTTTCAAAGAAAAAAGTGCTTTGAACTTTTGATTTTATTCTGTTCCTGCTTTCATAGCTCTATGTAGGTTGCTATTATTAAACGATATGATAGAATAAAGTTTTAGGGCACTCTTTCAATAATCCAGTTCTTTATTTTATATAAACTCTATTATATATAAGGAGATTGGTGTTGTGCGGAGGGTGAATAGAATAGTTCTTTCGGTTACAATTTAGCCGATAGCATCTTTTTGAAGATTTCCGTTTGTTCTTTTCGTTCTTCCTCTGTAAAGTCGGGATACAGTGTTGCCAAATAACATTTGAAGGTCTCTATGGCTTGCATACGAGCCATGGCTTTTCCTGCTTGTAAACCACTGTGATAAGGGGTGTGAGGTAATAAACTGCGATTGAAATTTCCGTCACTCATGATTTTTTCTTTTAAGAGGGGATAAAGTTAAGTGATTTTTTTATTTCCACGAAGGGTTGGGAGATATTTAGAACCATCGTAGTGTATTTTATGGGACAGTTTTAGATTCGTCTCTCCCGGGAAAAACCGGGAGAGACGGGTGAAGTACATCGTTGTCATATTCTGATTTTATAGTGTAACCACCCACCTTATATGGAAGGAAGTCCTGTTACAAGTCGTTTAATATTAAATAATTGGCTCTGTCTATGATAGTCGTGTCCAAAGAAGCCAGATAAATCTGTGTGGTGGTTTCGGAATCATGTCCCATTCCTTCACTGATGATGGATAGGGGTATGTTTTTACTTTTAGCGATACTTGCCCAGGAATGTCTTGCAACGTACATAGACAAAGGATGAGGACTGCGTACGAAGACGGACAGAATCTTGAGTTTCCGGTTTACCAGCGTGAGAGAGTTCCGGTATTGCAGGCGTTCGTCTTCGTCGGTTGATGTAATGATAGGAAGCAGGTACTCTGTTGGGTTAGGAGGGTATTTTTCTATAATCTCCTGCATACATTGTTCCCATTTGATAGAAAGTTGCTGTCCGGTCTTTTTTCTGCGATAGGTCAGTATGCCGTTGTGCAAATCCTTTTTTTTCAGATATGCCATGTCTACAAAAGACATGCCTCGCGTGTAGAAACTGAAAAGGAACATGTCGCGGGCGTAATCTACCGAGCTTCCAGCCAGGAGTTCCTTATCTTTTATCTGCCGGATGATAGGCTGAGGAATAGCTCGTTTTATGGTTTTCTCTATTCCGGTGTATACGTGGCGAAAGGGAAAACGTTGTGTGGTCAGTTCTTTCTCAACGGCCCGGTTATAAACGGCTCTTAAGATACGCATATAAAAAGATATGGTGTTCAGACTCAATCGTTCTTTTTTCAAGTATGCCTCATAAGCTTCTATTGTTTCCTGGTTCATCTCGTCCAGTATGATTTCTTCCCCGTTTCTGAAACGCATAAAGCTGTTCAGTGTACATTGGTAAGTTTCTCCCGTGCGTATTCTTCCTTGTTCTTTCAGATGACAGATGAGTGAGGTCATAAAGCCGGTCAGAGTGTCATTTTCACTTCGCTTACGATAGAATCGGAGAAGGTCGTCAGTACTGTATGGCAGCCCTTTGCGCGTCAGGTTGGCAATACATTCACTCAGACGGAATAAATCCTGTTTTATTTCATGCCGGTAGCGGGATAAGATGGAATGTCTGTCCGGTCTGGAAGGAGACGGTGTGATACGTGCGGTACGTGCGTTCCATTCGTCGGGATAGATTTTATACTTAGTCTTTTGTGAGCGCACGATACGGCGGTGGATAACTTGGAAATAAAGAGCTCCTGTTTTTCCTTCGATGGTCGAGGGTCTGAATTTTACTTTAACTGATGCCATTTGTATGTTTTTTAGTTATGGATTTACGGGCAAGTCTTAAAAACGGGCTTGCCGTGAAATAAGTTCAAATGTCCAAACCAATTTAAAACATGCTGTAGACGTTGGGCATATCCGGTGTTTTTTATAATTTTGCCCGTCTAAATCGAACGCTTATAAAAAATGGGAACCAAGAACGCTTTAACAGAAAAAGTCTATTCCGGGAAAGATATCATGCGTATTGCTTATCCTATTCTGATCAGTCTGTTGATGGAACAGATGATCGGGATGACGGATACCGCTTTTCTCGGCCGGGTGGGAGAGGTGGAACTGGGAGCTGCTGCCATTGCCGGCATCTACTATCTGGCTGTTTTCATGATGGGTTTTGGTTTCGGTATCGGAGCCCAGATTCTGATTGCCCGTCGTAATGGGGAGAAGCATTACGGCGAAATCGGTGAAATCTTTTATCAGGGTATTTATTTCATGTTGGGGTTGGCCTTGTTCGCTTTTGTGCTCACCAAGATCATTTCTCCGCTTTTGTTGCCGGTTATTGTGTCGTCACCTCATATCTGTGAAGCAGCTCTCAGTTATATAGACTGGCGTATTTTCGGCTTTTTCTTTTCCTTCATAGCTGTAATGTTCCGGGCGTTTTTTGTCGGTACGACTCAGACTAAGACGCTGACGCTGAACTCTGTGATAATGGTTTTGTCCAATGTGGTGTTCAATTATATATTGGTGTTCGGAAAGTTCGGCTTTCCGGCATTGGGGATTGCCGGGGCCGCCATCGGTTCGTCGTTGGCAGAGTTGGTTTCAGTCGTATTTTTCATTCTTTATACCTATCGTCGTGTGGATTTAGTCAAATACGGTTTGGTCCATCCTGTGCGTTACAGTTGGCGTAAACTTCGCAGGATGCTCGACGTGTCTTTTTGGACGATGATACAGAATTTTATCTCTCTTTCCACCTGGTTCTTGTTCTTTCTTTTCGTGGAACACCTCGGAGAGCGTGCTTTGGCCGTAACCAATGTCGTACGCAATATCTCCGGAATACCCTTTATGGTTGTGGCCGCTTTTGCTTCCACGTGCAGTGCCCTGGTCAGCAATCTGATAGGTGCGGGGCGGGAAGACATGGTGATGTCCACCATTCGTCAGCATGTCCGTCTGACTTTTATGATTGTGTTGCCGATGGTAGGATGTTTTGCTCTTTTTCCGAGAGTGATATTGGGTGTTTACACCAATATACCGGATCTGATAGCTGCCGCTATTCCTTCGTTATGGGTTTATTGTACGACTCCTTTGTTGATTGCTCCGGGGAATATTTATTTCCAGGCCGTTTCCGGTACGGGTAACACCCGAAAGGCTTTTATCCTGGAGTTGGTGACATTGTCGTTTTACACCTTATATATATACGTTATCATCCAACATCTGCGTTTCGATGTGGCTTGGTGTTGGACGTCCGAGCACGTCTACGGTTTTTGCATCCTGTTGCTTTGTTATGCCTACATGCGTGGAGGCAGTTGGAAGTTGAAGAAGATATAATGCATTCCTGTCCTTGTTCCGGTAAACATTTACCGGTTCAGGCTATCCGTACGGACATAAGTCGTGATTTGCCCGTTCTTTTCTAAGTTCAGCATTTTTTCGTCCACTTCTATAATCTTGAAAGCCGATTTCTCAGGTTGGTTTTTGGCCATGCGTTCGAACAGTCCTTTTACTAAGGTTTTGTTTTCCTCCGTTACGCTGTCGCCGAATTCATAAGTCGTGTTTTGAATATCGTTGGTGATAAACAGGCTGTCGCCATCTACTTTCCAAGTTCCGGGGTGTTTGATGATGCAATCCATGGTGCCGGCTCCGGTCGTATTCATAAATGTATGGTCGGCATAAAATTCAAAGGTTTGTCCGGGCAGGGCCGGATGTTCGTATTTTCCTACTATTTTGCTTTCGGTATCATTTTGGCAACCGGTGGTTATGAAAACGGTTGCAGCCGTTAGGGCTGCCATGAGACGGACTCTTTTCATCATTCATTATTAATTAATCGTTAAACTTATCGGGCTGCTCTGAGCCGCATTCTATCTTATCCAAAGATAGCGATTAATCACAGGAGAGTTACTGTAAAATCCCCAAAATATTGCAAATTATTCTTATCAGACTTTCCGGAAAAAGGCGTTGACCTGCAGGTTGTATAAAAGCAGAAACGGCCTCTCCCTCGCGGAGAGACCGTTCTTTTAATCAGTGAAAACACTGACTTTTCATAGTTGAGGTTTCCTTATTTAGATTCAATTCATAGTTTTCTTTGGTTTATATTTCTTTTTGGCGATACGCGGGTCGCTATCTCTTAGGTTCACGTTTGCTGCGTGGGGCAGCCGGACTTCTTTTGACCGAGGGTGTCGGTTTAGAGAAAGACGGACGCGTAGAATTTCTTTGTATCCGTTGTGTGCTTTGCACTCTCGGAGATCTTTGCGGCTTTGCCGTCGAGGATTCCGGACGTACCGATGAACGGTTTACCGTTGTCCGTGTGGAACTCCGTCTGTTGTAGTGACTTCTCGGTTGCGGATTCGTCACTGGATATTCCCGGTTGCTGTTGTTCGACTGCGGCCGTGCAACAGATGGCCGTTTGTTGTCGTTGTCCGGTTTCGTTCCTTGATTTCCCGGTTTCTGGACGGGTTCAAAACGGAAACCATTGCCGCGGTGGTCGTTCGGACGTTGGTCTGGTCGTGACGGTCTGCCGGGTGATTCGAAATGAAAACCGGGGCTGCCGTTGCCGTTGTGCGACCCGGGACGATGAGGAGGTAGGGCCGGTCGGCCCGGTAACGGGCCTCTGCTTTCCCCTCTCAATCCTCCGTTCCATACCGGGCGTCGGTGAGCATAGAAGCTCTGCCGATGTTCGTGCCGGTAATGGTAGTGTCCGCCCCTGTACACCTGATATACCCTTGGTGGACTGTAATAGAAGCGGCTCGGGCTGTAAATGGTATACACCGGTAAGAACCAGCCGGAAGTCCTCCATATCACGGGACGGAAAAAGTAAGTGGCAGCCTGAAACAAAGCATACTGCCAGTCGTAGAGGATAAAGCGCAAATCAGCGTTTCTGTATTCCAGATACACGCTCGAAACGTCGCTTGCCGTCCGGATATTCATCAGGTAGTCCAGGTTGATTTCGTAGGCGTCATTGTATTGTTGGTCGTTAAGGTTCAGTTCATACGCCATCTTGTCCGTCAGGAACCTGGCCCGGTCGCGGGCTTCTTCGTAAGACATGGCATTAAGGCTGGCCAGTCCGAAGCATAGAGCGGTAATCAGTCCTAATAAATTTTTCATGTCTTTGTTGTTTAACGGTTCGTACTTCATCTTTTCTACGTTGCAAATATCCGGCTTTTCCATGAGACGTGAAAAGGATTTTTCCTATTTTGCGGTAGGTATTTCCCTATCATGTAAGAGGGGAATGATTTTAGGGAAAGAAGAGTTAATAGATTTTAAAAATGGGGGGGGTAAAAAGAGAAAGTTAAAAGAATTATCTTTGTTCATCATTTAAATCGTTACTTTTGAGGAAGCAAGACGAGAGGCTTGCGGAAAGCCTTATTTTGATAAATGGAAAAACAAGGAAGCCGAATGAAAGGACTGTTAAAGTTTATAGGGACATTGGGGCTATTGTATGGCGTGTCGTCCGGAATGGCGGCCCGGGCCCAAGAAACCGGGGCGCGTGAAGATACGACCCAGGTGCGCACCATACCCCTTTGGGGGCATGTGAAGGACGGTTTCACCTATGCCGCCCTTCACGGCACGTTCGTCACATTGATGCGCGAAGACAGCACAGTGGTGGACACCATGCACGTGCAATGTTTCAATCCCGGTACACCGCAGGAGGACACCTATTACAAGTTCGATGTACCCGCCCGGCGGGCGCGTTACATCATCAAAGCCGAGCATCCCGATTACTATCCGGAATACGTGGATTGCGCGGTGCGTTACGTGGCACGCAATCCCTACGTCGATGCCCGGCATCATGAGATGCGCCGTCGTCCGTATGCGTCGTTTGCAGACCGCAGTTTGGGAGAAGTGGTGGTAAAGGCTACCAAAATCCGGGTGGCTTACCGGGGTGATACGGTGGTCTACAATGCAGATGCCTTCAACTTGTCCGAAGGGGCGATGCTCAATGAACTGGTCCGCCAGTTGCCCGGAGCGGAATTGAAGCCGAACGGCGAGATTTACGTCAATGGCCGTAAGGTGGATTACCTGACGCTGAACGGTACGGACTTTTTCAAGGGCGACAACCGTAAGATGCTCGACAACCTGCCTGCCTTCACGGTGCAGCAAGTGAAAGTGTATGACAAGACGACCGACCGCAGCGAGTTCCTCGGTTACGACACGGAGAAAAAAGCCTACGTGATGGATGTGAGCCTCAAACGTGAATACAACACTGGCTATATGGCCAATGTCGCGGCGGGAGGCGGTACGGACAGCCGCTATGCCGGACGGGCTTTCGGCCTGCGTTATTCCGACCGCTCGCGTGTCACCCTTTTCGGCGGGATGAACAACACCAACGTGTATAATGACCGGCCGGGCGAAAACGGCGAATGGCCGGAGGAAAGCCTGACCAACGGTGAGTTTGTCACCCGGCAGGCCGGTGGGGAGTTTTTCTGGCAGAATAAGGCGAAAGGCATTGAGAACAGCCTCACGGCCAATGCCGAATGGAGCGACAGGGATGTAAATCGGAAATCGGCTACGGAGGCTTACTTGCCGCAAGGTAACCGTTACACCCGTTCTTCCTCCCTTCAAGACGTGGATTATATGGGGGTGAATGCCAATAACTGGTTGACGTGGAAAACAAAGGACCATTTGCTCACCGTGCATTCCTACGTAGGTTACGACCGTACGGACACGCACGGTTATGCCCGTGATGCGGCTTTCGACGCCGACCCTTCGGCCGTGGGAGGCATCGACGAGGTGCTCGATTCCGCTTTTCTCCTTCCCTCGTCCGGAAGCGCACGGATGCGCTGGCTGAACCGCTCTTCCACCCGGTCGCTTTTCGAGGAATGGAAGTACAATGTGGGGCATGATATGATGTGGGACGCCAAGTTGCCGTGGGGTGACAATCTCCAGTTGCGATTCACCGGCTCTCTCAGCCGGACGGAGAACGACCGTTTCGAGCATTACCTGCTGGATTATGCTTCGTCCGGGTCCGAAGCCGACCGTCGCAACCGTTACGACCGCGGACGTCGGCGTAATTATTATTACCAACCCTCGGCAGAATACACCTTCAACTTTCCGAACGACTGGCATTTCCTTACTTATTATATATATAAGCAGGATTATCGTTCCGACTCCTCGCCACGCTATCGTCTGGACAGTTTGGCCGGTTGGGAGGTGGGGGCGGCCCGGCATTTGGGCGAACTGCCTTCCGCACGCGAATTGTCCGCAGCGTTGGACGTGCCGAACAGTTACTATCGGCATGACCTTTCCCGGGTGCATACCTTGGGGCTGCGTACTTTCTATTCCCGGCGGACGGAGGACAAATACGTCTGGTTCAATTTCCATCTGCCTTTCACACAGTCGAAGGAAGACATGCGCTACCGCCGGGAGGAGATAGATGCCGGCCTGCAACGTCGCGTGTTCCGTGTCCAGCCCGATTTCACTTATTTGGTCTATTGGTTTGGAGGTACAAGATATTTCAGGACGTTCATGGTCAATGCCGACATGGCTTTGGGCACGCCCGACCTTGTGAACCGTTTGTCTGTCCGCGATGCTTCCGACCCCTTGCACGTACGTGTGGGGAACCCGGATCTGCAAAACAGTTGGCGATATAACTTCCGCACGGAATTCTTGCACCGCAGCCCGGAGAAAAAGTGGTTTACACAAGTGAACGTGAATGCCTGGCTTGGGGTGAACGACGTGGCACAGGGCTTCAGCTACAATTCCGAAACCGGAGTGTACACCTACCGTCCGCAGAATGTGGACGGCAACCGGGGTATCAATGGAAGTCTGGCATTTCTGAAAGAAGGCATGGGCGAATATTGGAATGTGGGAGCGCAATTGAACTATGACTTTCACCGTAGCGTAGACCTCTCGTCCGTGGAGGGGATGACGGAGAGCGTGTTGAGCAAGGTGCACAACCACGAGACGAAGGCTTACCTTGCCACCGGTTACCAGTGCGGAAGTCTGACCCTGAATGTGGGATGCGATGCCACTTACCGCCATGCCGACGGCAGCCGGGCGGACTTCAACACCGTGGATGCTTTCGATTTCCGCTACGGCCTTTTGGGAGAATACACGATGCCGTGGAAAATCCACCTGTCCACCCGTTTGAATATGTACAGCCGCAGGGGCTATGACGAAGCCGCCATGAATACGGACTATCTGATATGGAACGCCTCCCTTTCGCGTTCTTTCCTGAAAGACCGCCTGATGGTGAAGGTGGAAGGCGTGGATTTGTTGCGCCAGATGCGTTCCGTTTATATGGACGTGAACGTGCAGGGGAAGACAGAGACTTATTATAATATCGTGAAAGGCTACTATATGCTTACTTTGGGGTGGAAGTTGACACGAAATCCTAAAAAGCGGGAGTAAAGCGTGCAAAATGTCATTTCCGACCCGGTTTTCGGCCTGCCTGAAAAAAGAATCCAGAAAGAAAATGCAAAAATCAGCCCCTTCGGAATGCTTATATGGAGCATTCCGAAGGGGCTTTTCTTAAAAAATGAGTTTCAATCTCAGCCGAATGAAAAATCGTTCGACTGAGATTGGAAAATCATTCGGCTGAGAAAAGTTTGGAAATGTCAGTCGGTGGTGGAAAAAACGGGCTTCAGGCGTGAAAAAGCAAGTCGTTCGCAGGCCGGTTTTTTCCCTTTTTTCGTCTTTTACGAATTATCTGACCCTTTTTTCCGAACGAGAATCGGATGCAAAATGTCAGTGTATTCCCGCTAAAGCCGAAACGGACACACTCGTCATGGCGGAAGTCAGCGGATAGTCTCTGTCTTTATTTCTCGTTTTGCCCCATTCGGATGCCAGAATGATAAAATCCCGATGCGTGAGAATCGTTTTTTCACTGTCGGCTTCGCTCGTGGGGACAAATAAGACAACCTTGTAAGGTATGGATGACAGAATGTAAAATAAGTGAGAATGACGTACTTCACGGCTATTTTTAATATGAAAAATATCTATCTTTGCCGTGGACGTATTCCTTTTGGGTTTGTCCTGTTTAAAAGTATGGACATGTTAGGATTTGAAATAACAATTAATGAAGAAGAGCCATTCGTTGCGGCAGCGGATAATTTCACGGACGTGATTTTAAATATCGGGTATCCGAGGAATGATGGCAGTATCTATGTAGGTGCTTCGGGATACGGGACAAGGTATGTGTGGCGAGGTATGGATGCGCGTATTGGGGATAAGGTCAAAGTGCGTGTCGTGTCTACCGGTCGTGTGTCTTTGCCGAAGGAAGTGAAACCGTCCGATCGCCATCGGCTTATGGAAGACTATAAGGCTTTAGAAGCCGAATTGCTTCGGAGAGGGTGGATGGAATAAAAGAGTGGGAATATGAAAGGATTTATCATAAAGTGTTCGCGTTGGGGAGAGCGGATTTGTAGAATAGGTGTGCCGGGACAGGGACATACGGTGCTGATTGAGGCAACTTGGTGGAGAGGGGCTTATTGGAACTGTTCCGGTCAAGTGGAAACGGTGGGAGATGGATGGTATTGGAATGACGGGCCGCTCAGGGTGGGCGATGAATTGGAAATTGAATTCGCGGAGTTTGATGCGCCAACTCCTCCCGTGGAAATTTTGCCTCGGACACACCAACAATGCCTTTGTGGTGTGTACAATAAGTACTGTGGGGCACAGGATGAAGCGGAGATGCGCTTGCGTATGTTGCATGATTACAAGCAACTTCGTTGGTTGTTGGAGCAGGAAGGCCTGTTGGATGGTTAATAAAAGGAAAGTATAACATGAAAGGATTTGAAATACAAATAAATGGCGGTGCCCCGATAGTCATTGCTGCAGAACATTACGCTTTCGCCTTGTTGGGGTGTGTGAATGGGGAAGAGCAAGGGAGGTTGACATTAATGGGAGGAAACCTTACAGAACGTTTTACGTGGTGGAATGGTGCATTGGAAAATGGCGATAAAATACGTGTCCGTGTAGTGGAGACGGAATGTCCTTCTGTTCCAATCCTTGTCCGGAAACGTAGTTGGGAAGATTTATACGAACGTTACGAAAAATTGAAAATTGAATTACGAAATTTAGGAAGAATAGAATAAGATAGATAAATGAGAGGGTTTATAGTAAAGAGTTCGACTTGGGGCGATGAGGTGTGTCGGGTCGGAATGGAAGGTGAATATAGTATTGGTATAAATTTTAACGTTAGCCGTTTAGGGGAGACCTACTGGGGATTGGGCGGTTTTAAAATGCCGGAAGAACATCATTGGATATGGAAAGGAGGTTCGCTTCGGGTAGGGGATGTCGTAGAAGTGGAGTTTGCTGATTTTAAAGAGGCCACGCCACCGGTCGCGGTTGAATTGGATACTTGTTCTTCCGTGAATAACGATAAAATGGATCTGGAAATGGTACAGGTGCTTTTGGAGGAGTATGAGAGTTTAAAGCGGTTGTTGGAACAAGCTGGCATAATGGGAAAAGATATATGACATGTCCTTTCATGGAAAAACGCTATCTTTGCCAAGATAAAGACCAAAGGTTGCGGATATGAGGATAGCAGTATTGATTTCAGGCGGAGTGGACAGCGCAGTGGCCGTCCACCGGATTTGCGAAATGGGATATAAGCCGGATTTGTTTTATATTAAGATAGGAATGGAGGGCGAAGGGCTGAGCTGTACGGCCGAGGAGGACATAGAGCTTTCTACGGCTACGGCACGCCGTTACGGCCTGCACCTTGAGGTGGTGGACCTGCAAAAGCAATATTGGGAACTTGTGGTGGGCTACGCCATGGAGCGTGCCCGGCGAGGACTGACCCCGAATCCGGACGTGATGTGCAACAAGCTTATCAAATTCGGATGCTTTGAACAGGAGGTGGGACACCGGTACGACAAAATCGCCACGGGACATTATGCCACGGTACGCGAGCGGGACGGTAAGATATGGCTGGGTACGGCACGCGACCCCGTGAAAGACCAGACGGACTTTCTGGCGCAGATTGACAGTTTGCAGGTGGCAAAGCTGATGTTTCCTGTGGGCGACCTGATGAAAGAAGAGGTGAGACGCATTGCGGATACGCAGCGTCTGCCATCGGCCAAACGCAGGGACAGTCAGGGCATCTGTTTCTTGGGACAGATAGATTATAATGATTTCGTACGCCGTTTTTTGGGCGAACGGGAAGGAGTTGTGATAGAAATCGAGACCGGACGCCGCATCGGCACGCACAAAGGGTATTGGTTCCATACCATTGGCCAGCGCAAGGGCTTAGGACTGGGGGGCGGACCTTGGTTTGTGGTAAAGAAGGATGTGGAGCAAAACATTCTTTACGTGTCCCATGGTTATGACACGCTTTTGCAGTATGGACATAGTTTTAATTTGAAGGACTTCCATTTCATTACGGAAAACCCGTGGGGCGACGCGCCGGAAGTGGACGTCACCTTTAAGACGCGCCACCAGCCCCATTTCATGAAAGGCCGCCTGCATCGCGCAGAGCATGGCTACCGGTTGGAAAGTCCCGAAAGGATACAGGGGATAGCTCCCGGACAGTTCGGGGTGGTGTACGATGCGGCGGCGGAGATTTGCATCGGGAGTGGCGAAATAGGGGTTTAGCCCCTTTGTTGTCCGGCATCCTTTCGGGACTTCCGGCTATATGAGCGGGAGGGGCACGAACCGGGTTTCCGGATATTCCTTCTCCAGTAAATGGCGGATGTAGCTTTCCGTATCGCGCCGGATGATGTCGTCTTTCTCTTCGGGGTATAGGTTGTACACGACTGTGTGCAGCGGGATATTCCGGCGTGCGATGGCTTCCAGACTCAATAAGGTATGGTTGATGCTTCCCAATTTGCCGGAGGTGACGAAAATAAGCGGATAATGGCGACGGGCGATGTAGTCGATGGTCAGCAAATCGCGGGTGAGGGGTACCATCAAGCCGCCCGCTCCTTCCAGCAAGACCGCATCGTAGGTTTCGCTGAGCCGCCGCGTGGCACGTTCTATTTTGTCGAAATCCACCGGACGTTTGTCTATCTCGGCAGCCAGGTGCGGAGAGCAGGGATAGCTGAAAATTTCGGGCATGGTCAGTCCGTCGGTATCCTCGGGCAGCAGTCCCGTGCCCATGATGCGGCGGTGCAGTTCGATGTCTTCCGAAAGTCCGTCGTTCCCCGTCTGGATCAGTTTCTGGGTAATCGTACGGATGCCTTGTGCGTTCCATAATTTGGCCAGATAGCCGGTGGCATAGCTTTTGCCTGTGTCGGTGTCGGTGCCACTCACGAAAAATACATTTTCTTTCATTTTCCTTGTTTTTTGCAAATCATATAAATGGGGTGGTAAGTCAGGGGGACAGTCCCGTCTTGTGCGGCATATTGCCTGTGGTAGCGTTGGCAGAAATCTTCCAGTTGGCCTTTGGTCCATTTCCGGCTTCGTAGGCCTGTCACGCCGGTGGCCTGCAAATGTTTCAGCACATCCAAGGGTGAGGGGAATGTGAAATGCAGGATTTCTTCCCGGCTGTACACGATTTGGTATACGTCCGAAAGCGTCCGGCGCAGTTCCTCTAATGAGCGGTAGGGCAACGTTTCGGAAGTGAGCGAGGCTACTTCTCTTACGTTCTGCGGGCCGAATGTACTGAAGGCCAAGTATCCCCTGGGTGCCAGCAGTTCCCGGCAACCGGAAAGGAACCGTTCGGGACGCTCGAACCATTGGACGGCCGAACACGAAACGATTAGATGTTGTCCCGCAGGAAAACGCAGGGTCTCGGCGTCGCAGGCTTGGAAACGTATGGGGGAGGCGGTAGGCAGTCCGGACAGGTAAGGTTCCACTTCGGGGCAGATGTCGTTCAGGAGCAAGCGGCCGGGACGGATGGCGCGGAGATATTCACGGGTGAACAGCCCTGTCCCGCATCCGATTTCAAGCACGTTCCAGCCGTCGCTGTCGGGAATGTGTCTTTTGATGGCCTCGGCCATGTGCCGGGCCACGTGTTTTTGCATTCCGGCTTGTCGGTCGTAGCTGTCGGTCGCTTTCGCAAAACGTTGCCGTATCAATGCCTTGTCCATTCTTCCCCCTTTCCTTCGAGCAGACGGCTGAACAGCGATGTCTCGTAGTGTTCGGCTTCCGTTTCCATGATTTCCGTTCCTTGCCATGCCTCATGTTGGTTGCGTGGCGGGAATATTTTGTCCCGGTTGCCAATGATGGCCCTGTCCCAGATGAAAGAGGAACTTCCGTATGCGGTTATTCCCAGTGCCAGTGCGGCCAGTTCTTCGCGGAGTTCTTCCGCCGTACGGGTGGGGGTGTGGGACAGGAATTCTTCCGTTTGTCCGGAAGAGCCGCACATCCTGCGGCGGAAACGCGCTAATGTGTCTTCCGAGAAGTGTTCCAATGTGCCTTTAAAAATCATTTCGGGAATCCCGCACCGGTCGTCTATCGGGAAAGGCGTCCCGTTGACAGCCAATTTCATTTGCCACGGGAAGGAATGTCCCGTGAAGACCCGACTTGCCGCCCATACGCCCATCGACCATGCCAGGAGTCTGATTTCGGTGTAACCCTCGATTAGGGTATAGTCGAAATCCAACGTGCGGTAGTCGAAGCAAAGCAGGTAGTCATAACCTTCTTCCACGGGGTGTCGGAACAGGTTTTCTTCGCTTCCCCATCCGGCAAAAAACAACATGAGCCGGGGATGTCCTTCTTTCTTTATGAATGTTTGTTTCATTTTTGTTCTATCTTTAAAGTGTCGCCAATGCCGTGCAGAGACGGTCTGTCTCCTCGTCGGTCAAGGCCGCAGTGAGCGAGATACGCAGACGGGAAGTCCCCTCCGGTACGGTGGGCGGACGAACGGGCAGGACGTAAAATCCTTTGCGCTGCATGTCCTCCGCTTTCAGGATGGTGTCGCGGCTTTCTCCTATTACCACGGGAATGATGTGACTCGAAGACGGGCAGGATTTGCCACTCTCTTGTATCGCTTGCCGTACGTGGAGCGAATGTTTGGCGAGCCGGTTGCGGCGCTCGCTCCACGTGCCCAGACGGGACAGTACGAACTTCGTCCAGGCGGTATTGAAGGGAGGCAGGGCCGTGGTAAAGATCAATGTACGCATGCGGTTGACCAGATACTCCTTTATCGTTTGGCTGCATACCACGTATGCCCCTACTGAGGCCAGTGCTTTGCCGAACGTGCCGCACAGGAAGTCTATGTCCTTCAGGCAGCCTTGTTCTTCGGCTATTCCCAACCCCTTCTGTCCGCGTACTCCGACGGCATGTGCTTCGTCTACGTAAAGCATGACGTTGGGATATGTTTTTTTCAGCCTGGCCAAAAGGGCGAGGGGAGCCACATCTCCGTCCATACTGAAAATGCTTTCTGTCACGATGATGATTCTGGAAAAATCATGATGGTGCTTTTCCAACAGGGTTTGCAGTTGCGTGTGGTCCTGATGGCGGTAGCGGATACATTTTGCAGCCGACAGGCGGATGCCGTCTATCAGGCTGGCGTGTACCAATTTGTCGGCAAGTATCAGGGTGTGTGCGTCTGCCACGGCTGGCAAAATACCTGTATTCAGGTGATAACCGCTGGAGAAGACCAGTGCCCCGTCCCGTCCGAACAAGCAGGCAAGCATCTTTTCCAGTTCGTCGTGGACGGGAAAATTGCCCGTCAGCAAACGCGAGGAGGAAGCCGAGAGCAAGAAATCGCGTTCGGAAAGGCCTTTCATGAATTCATCGCGTAGCGACAAGTCGGAGGCCAGGCCCAGGTAATCGTTGGATGACAAGTTCAACATGTCGGTACCGTTTCGTATCATCCATTTGTCCCGGTGCCCGGCTTGTGGCAGGTTTCGCAAGTTGCCTGAACGTTGCAAGGCTTCGAGCGTGTCGGTATATGTTTTGTCCGGTGTTTCCATATTCGGTGTGTGGTTTGTTGCGGTTTATAATGGCTGCTTTTGTCCGGCGGATATTTCTCCTACGATTTTCAAGAGTCCTCTTGTCAGTTTTGCCAGTTCCTCCGTCCGGATGACAAACGGAGGCATCACGTACACCAACCGTCCGAACGGACGTATCCATATACCCTCTTCCACGAACCGGCGTTGCATCCATGCCATGTCCACGGGATGTTTCATTTCTATCACTCCGATGGCACCCAGCACCCGTACGTCGGCCACCTGAGGCAGGCTGCGGGCCGGAGCCAGTTCCCTGCGGAGCTGGGCTTCGATGCGTAGCACTTTTTCTTTCCATCCGTAAGACAGGAGCAGCCTGACAGAGGCGCAAGACACGGCGCAGGCCAACGGGTTGCCCATAAATGTAGGTCCGTGCATGAAGGTGTGCGGGGTGTGGGACGAAATGCAGGCGGCTACCCGGTCGGTCGTCAGTACGGCGGAAAAAGTCATGTAGCCGCCCGTAAGGGCTTTCCCGATGCACATGATGTCAGGCTCCACTCCGGCATGTTCCCAGGCAAACAGTTTTCCCGTCCGTCCGAAGCCGGTGGCTATTTCGTCAAAAATGAGCAGCAGGCCGTATGCCTTGCACAGCTTGGCCGCCTCGCATAAATAACGGGGATGGTAGAAACGCATTCCTCCCGCACCTTGCACTACCGGTTCCAGTATCAGTCCGGCCAGTTCGCTGTGGTGCCGCTCTATGGTCTCGCGTAGTGGAAGGATGTCCTTTTCGTCCCATTCCCCGTCGAACCGGCATTGGGGAGCCGGGACGAAGTGCCGTATGGGGAGTGCGGAACCGAACAGGCTGTGCATGCCCGTAACGGGGTCGCATACCGACATCGCGTTCCACGTGTCGCCGTGGTAACCGGAACGGATGGTCACGAAATTGTTTTTTTCCGGCTTTCCGGCCGCATATTGGTATTGTACGGCCATTTTCAATGCGATTTCCACGGCCACCGAACCGCTGTCGGCATAGAAAATCTTTTGCATGGAAGGAGGGGCTATGTCTAATAGCAGTTTGCCTAGTTCGATGGCCGGTTCGTGTGTCAGCCCGCCGAACATGACATGAGACATGTTCCGCAACTGGTTTTCCACGGCACGGTTCAGTACGGGGTGGTTGTAACCATGCACGGCACACCACCAGGACGACATGCCTTCCACGAGTTCCGTGCCGTCTTCCAACGTAATGATGCAACCTTCCGCCCGTCTCACCTTATAGGTAGGAAGCGGGTCAATCGTAGAGGTATAGGGATGCCACAGGTGCTCCCGGTCGAAGCAGTCGGCAATCAGTTCATAATTCATATCCCGTTTCTTTGATTCGTTTTACATCTTCTTTCACATTTGAACCTATCGTCGTAAGCAAGTCGCCTGCTATGGCCGAATTGATGCCCGCGTACATGGCCCGGCGTATCATCTCATCGCTCAGTTGGGAGCGTCCTCCTGCAAATCTGAGATATGCGGACGGATTCACAAAACGGAACAAGGCGATGGTGCGTAGGATATCCTCTTCACTCAAAGGCGGCATGGTTTCGAGAGGTGTCCCTTTGATGGGATGCAGCAGGTTCAGCGGGATGGAAGATATGTCCAGCGATTTAAGCGTGAAGGCCAGTTCCGCACGTTGCCGCATGTTTTCTCCCATGCCGATGATACCTCCGCAGCAAACCTCCATTCCCACCCGGCGTGCGGCGCGCAAAGTTTCTATTTTCTCCGCTTGTGTATGGGTGGAACACAGCCGGGCGAAGAATGAAGGGGCTGTTTCCAGATTACAATGGTAACGGACTGCCCCTGCCCGGTGCAGTTTGTCCAACTGTCCTTCCGAGGCAAGCCCCAGCGAAACGCACAGGCTGATGTGGGTGTGCCTGCTTAGGTATGCAAGATGTTCGCACCACGTGTCCACTTCACGGTCTGTGGGCTTTTTTCCACTTGCCACTAAAGAAAAACGCCGTATTCCCGCGTTTTCGTTTATTCGGGCATGACGTAGGCATTCCTCTTTCGAAACGATTCCGTATGTTTCTATTCCGGTGGGGTGGTGTGCCGATTGTGCGCACCATTTACAGTTCTCTGAACAACGTCCCGATTTGGCATTGATAATGGAACATAAATCGAATTTACGCGAAGCATGTCTCAACGTAATGCGGTGGGATGCCTCGCAGAGGGCGTCGAGAGGAGCATTTTCCGTAAGTTGGAGCACTTCTTCCGGTGTGAAGGGTTGGCCTTCATGCACTTTTCTTTCCAGTTTTTCTATCATAACGTTCTGTATAAAAAGAGCGGAGTGACGAAGAAAACCGATGGGCATCCGTATGGATGTGGATGAGGTTCCTTCGTCACTCCGCTTTTATGGGTGACAAATAAATGAGAATACGTGGCAGGGGCTTCCGGAGCATTCGTAAGCTTTATAGCCGCAGAAGACCCGAATGCCGAAAGGAAAAAAAGGACGGGCAATAGTTCCGGACTGCCTTCCGGTGGCCATGCCTCTTCTTCCGTTTGTATCCGAAAATCAACACCTCCGTGTCTGTTTTCAAGGTTCAGCGTGTTTTTGTCTTTGCCCAATGCGGAGTCGGCAATGCTTTTGCAGACACGCCCAATCGTAACGTGGCGGTGCAGACTTCTGAATATGGCATACCCTTTCCGGTTCCAGCAACGGAAACGGATGGTTTCTCCAGTGTTATAGATGACAGTCTTGCGCATGCAGAAGTCTTTTAGTCTTTGCAAAAGTATGAAAAAAACGATAAACCGGAAACAAGCTAAAGTAGAAATAGGTTAAAAAAAGACATTCGGTTTCATGGTAAAAACAACAGGAAAAGTTTCTTTATATGTAAACTGATGATTATCTTAAACTTGTTGGCTATGGTATATTATTTTAAAATCTGCCTGCGGTTCATGATGTCGACCCAAGTGTTCATGATGGAATCCTTACGACCGGTCGTAAAACAAACGCCCCGTCCTTCTCCTTGTGTGCGGAGAGGGACGGGACGAAATAATAATATTACAGACTTGCTATTTAGATACGGGACAGTTTTTCAAGGAATTGTTGCAATCTGACAACACAGACTTTCGGAAAGGGGATTTTCTCCAATGCCCGAAAATGCGCATCCTCGCTGACAATATAATCTGCTCCTGCAACAATGGCACAATCTACAAACTTGTTGTCGTCCGGATCTTGTTCAATAAGACGGAAATGGGGCGTGAAAAAATGTGTGGAATGCCTGTCATGCAGGACGATAAGGACTGTGGACTGACAACATCTGCACCAGGCAATTGGTGTCCAATACTACAAGTTGTTTCATTGTTTGTAGGGCGTGCGGTAATGGGCTTCGCCCAATTCTTTCAACGTCTGTTCATTCCACAGGCCCGATTCCCATAGCTTTTCCATCTCTTCATCAGCGTGTTTGGCATAAAATTCCGAGATAGTATGTTTCAGTGCATTCAGTTCTTCTTCGGTACGGATACCCGCCATGATGTCGAGCATTTCCAACTGCGCCTTATTGAATATCGTTCTTTCCATAATTCGTGCAATTTCAAATAGTTCTGAATGCGAAGATAGGAAAAATACCCAATACCTTGTAAATTTCTTATTATTATTTCGTTTGCATGTTTTCCAGTCTGTCTTCCGAAGTTTCCGTGCCCGGTCTACCTTCCGCCAGCTTGTCCACTCATGCGAAGGTGACTTTCTGGAGGTCGTTCTTGAATGCCTCGTCGGGCTGGAAGTTGAGGTTGACGTTCTTGATGTTGCGTGCCGTTACGTCCTCTTTGGTATCTGCCCCCGTACTGCTGATGGTAACGCTGAAGCTGCCCCAGTAGCCCTGTTTCACGCTCTCGCCACCGAGCAGGCGGCGTAGGAGCACCTTGCGGAGCTGGCGTATCGCCATCATTGCTTCGCTGGGGGGAAGGGTGGTTTCTTCCGCCAAGTCCATCGCCACTTGGGTTTCGTCCACTTGTGCGGTGGTTACTTGGGTGACATATACCATTTTTGAGGTGCATCCGGATCTGTGGGATTATGCCGTTGTGCGGGCTTTACTAAAATTGCCATACGTTTTTGCTTTTAAATCTGTTAGTAATATAGTTGATTGTCTCGATTCGTATCATCGGAACGGAAATCACAGATTCTTTGGATACCCATTATCGTCTTCGGTCGCGAGCGACTTGCCATTGAACGTTGCACCGCTCCAAACCTGCGTACCTACATCGCTTGTGCAAGTACCTTTCCCTACCTTGTAGAAGCCGGTGGTGACACCGTCTGCCCTTTTGAAACGGTCGCTGGAGAAGAATTCATCCTCTTCTTCGTCAGTGGTTATGACAATCTCCCCTACAGTGCCAGTGATGGAATTACCTAACCACGCACCATGCCCGATACCGGCAGCATAACCGTTAAGATAATCGATAGCGTAGAAATAATCTACTGTGGCATATATCTGCGAATGATCTATCGTAATCTTTCCGCAACTTACATCGCAATATACGTTGCAACCTGTGCCTATGGCGGCTGCCCCTTGCCCGCCTCGGGCATGGACGGTGGAGTTCTTGATGGTAATGTCGCCGCACGAGCCTGCATATCCACCCGGCGTACCGATGCCGGCACCGGCTTTGTTACCACTCCCAAAGCTGCCATTCGCATGCAAAGTAATGTTCTCGATGGTGATATTGCCGCAGGCGGCAGGTATGTTGTTCCCATCGCTGCCGGGAGCAGCTCCGATGCCTGTGCAGAAATCTCCGGCTTGCACAATCAGTTTGCTGTCCTTAGAATTATCTGTATTACCTTTGATGGTGACACTGGCATCGGGGTCGAGCAGGATGGGTGTTTTACTGCATTGAAAGTCGTTTTCCGTGCCTTTCACAACTATGGTGGGGTTTCCGCCGGTCACACGGATAGCGGTTTCAGCACCCCGGCTGACGGCTCCGTCCAATATCAAGGTGGCATTTCCGCTCAGTTTCACGGTCTTGGAGCTTTCGCCGGAGATAGTATATGTTCCGCTGTCCACTTCGTCTGGCCAAGATTGTTTCACATTGATGGTTATTTCGTGTACTTTTCCCTTTTCAAGCGAAACATCTCCTTTCAGGCTTGCCTTAGTTGTCTTGCTATCCGTACTGATTTCAAAGGTTTCCGATGCTTGAAGAGTACCCGGCACAAGATTGGCTTCATACCAGTCGCCGTTCTTGTGCATGGTAATATAGCCTTCGCCGCCACCCTCCGACACCTCACCATTTTTAACAGTACAGGAGGTATAGCCTTTTACCTTTACCGTAGCGTTGCTTAAGTTCCCCTGATACGAGCCTTTCTCCAGCTTCACTCGGATTTTGGCAAGTTGGTGATAGAAATTCAAAACGATATTCCCGGTCTGATAGTTGGCTTTAACCGGCTCGGCTTTCAGCACGTAGGCAAGTCCGTCCGATTGGTCGGCAAGGCTGACGGTATAGTAATCGTATGGTGGCATCGTGCTCTGTCCTTCGATGTTGGAGTACCACGCATTGACGGTGGCATCGTTGGTGTTCTGCCAGTAGAGATTCCTATCGGGAATGAAAACGTCGTTTATGCGCAACATCTCAGCCTCCATATTGTTGCCCGGACCGCTCACCGTTATCTTTATCCGATCATCGTTGGTCCACTGGCTGCTCATGCCGTTTCCACTTTCTGTCACTCGGGTTTGCGGTGTGCTTTCCGGCGCAGCCTGCACGACGGTAAAGGTCATCGGATACATTCCGTCGGGCAGAGTCGTGCCTTGCTCTGCCGGTTCGTCCTGCGAGCACGATGCGAGCGACAATACCGCCGCCAGCGCACAGATACTGAATAATTTGGTTCTCATCATATCATTGCATTTATAGTTATTACTCCTCACGGTGTGCAATGACAGGCGGGAAAACGAAACGTCCCGTCTTCCTCCGTAGCGGCGGAGAGGGGCGGGACGAAATAACGGGAAGATCAGGTCAGGCTTCCGGCAAAGAGAGCAGGTATTCGGGAGCGAAGTCAGCTCCGTTCTCCCATTCGATGGTGTTGTACTTCACCTTAAACCGCTTGAAAAAATCGATGTCTTTCAACGGCTCGAAAATCTTTCCTTTCAGTGACGACTGCAAGTCCACCACTTTGGTCACTTGGGTGTTAAACCACAGCCGGATGCGGTATCCGTCCACATACTCGGCTTTCACTACTTCTGTAAACATATCCGTATCTTATTTTAGGGGTTCAATGCGTTCTAACGGGTTGCCATTTTGGGCATTCTCCCAGTTTGCCATCAGTTCCTCACGGTGCATGTCCAGCCATTCAAGTATCATCTTCAGTGCTCTTCCCGGCATTTCACCTTTCACTACACCGTCTTTGATACTTACTATGATTTTATACTCATTGTACCATGCATGGAAATGCGCCGGCACATGGTCTGAAAAGTTCATCAGGATGATAATCCCATAAAATGTACTTATTTGAGGCATCGCTTGTTAGTCTTTTAATGTTTCTGTTTTGCGAAGATACGGATTTTTCCCGAAACACAGCCGGATTCCTCCGGTTATTTCATCTGTTGTTTCCCAGTCTGTCAAAGAACGCTTCTTGTTTGTGCCACCGGCGGGAGCGCCCCCGCCCGATGTACCTTATATTATAGGTATCTCTCCGTGCTTAACGCCTGCCGCATGGGGTGGCTGAAATTTATTCCTGTGCACGTACCATCACGTCCTTGTATTCGCCTGCAATAGACTGTCCCGTTACGGGGTCGAAGTTGTTGGAGTAGAACACAGAGAGCGTCCCGTCCGTTTCGATGGTTACGTTCACCGTGGAGGACTGTCCGTCCTCTGCCGTCCAGCGCACTTCCCCGGTAATGTTGTTCACGACCCATTTCGTGTTGCTTGTAAATTCATGTTCGCCGCTGCGTGAATAGGCGGTGAAAGTGCCGTCCTCACGGTACAGATGCCAGCCCTCATCGGGTAACCCGTAAGAGATTTCCACCCACTCGCCGTTTTTCTTTTCGTAGCTTTTGGAGAGAATCCATTTGCCCACTAACTGTTCGGCCAGTGTCTTTTGGCTTTCGTCCATGCGGGCAAACGTCCATCGGAACTCTCCCTGCATTATTTCGCCCGTTTCCGAGTCGCGGGCTTCGTCGTGCCCCATGACAAGCGATGTTGCGTCCAGACTGAGCACATCGACGGTCATCGTGCCGAGCGTCAGTTTGCCCGTCGCTTCGTCCACTTTCCATTCACCCACGTTGAGCTTCGTATAGCCATCGGGAGCGGTAAACGCACTCAACGCCGTGCCGTCCGTGCGGAGGGTGTAGGTATGTCCCTCACCTTCGGGGATGAGGTCTTCCACCCATTTGTCGTCCTGCTTCCTGTGGCTTTCCTCCATGTTCCACTTGCCAGTGATGTTCTCGGCGATGGGTCTCAGGATGCCGGTTTCACCGTCTTTCTCCTTGTTATCGTTGCAGCCTGCGAAGACGGTCGTCGCTGCCAGACAGCAGGCTGCCAGAAAGATACTATTCGGGATTAAACAATTCTTCTTCATTTTTTCCTTTCAATTTTATGGTTTCTTTGCGCCACCGCCCACTGCGATGTGGGCAGCTACACTTTTTTTTATATATTAGGTGTATCTCCATGCTTACGCTGATGCACGGGATGGCTGTTTGTTTTTATTACATTTCTGCCTCAATGTCTTCCAAATCTTTTTTATTCCACGGTGTGATGGTGGGAGTGCCTACTGTCAACTGTGTCTTTTTGATGGTGATGGGTATATTGTATTGCGTACCACTCACCAGCTTGTTTCCATCGTTGCCATCCGCTTTGCTTAGGTCAATTTCTGCCGAAAAACGCTGTATGCCTGTTACTTCCCCTTGGTCGATGGCTGCAGTAAATTTGAGATTGCCGTTTGTAAACTCCTGCGGCAAGAGAATCAGGGTGTAGGTGATTGTTTTTGAGCTTTCTTCCTCTTTGACAGAGAAATCCGGGACATTTTGGGACTCGGTTTCGTTTCCTTGGAACGCCCAACCGGAGGGTACGGCTTCATTGTACGGTGAGATAGTGCCGTTTTCGGTATAGAAAATTGCATCGATCAAAAGGTTATCCAAGCCGAACACAGCCTTTTTGAGATCATCAAAGCTCACATCGTCGCCGCCTTTCACTTCCAAACACACTTTGGACATCCGGTGCTCGAAACTGAAAGACACAACCGGATTGGCCTTGCTCCCTTTGCCTGTACCGTAAAGGAAGTCGAATTCCTTCTGCAAGGACTGTTCTCTGGTATCGGCACCAATTATTGTAAACGTCGGATCGTCAAAGTCGTGATAGGGGTAGTAAGCCGTGAAGCTGACTTCATCCAGATTCTGGAAATAGATTTGCTCATCGACTGCTTCAAACTTGCCATCGGCTCCGCCTTGGGTAGCTTTGTAAGGGATATTATTGTACTCCGTATTGCCGGACTTGCCGGTAATGCCTATCAGGTTATCCGCTTCCCAATTTGTATCAACCATACGGGTGCTCACTTTGGCTTTTTCAATGCTGCCGGTGAAAGTGGCGGCTACCGGCCCATCCGTCAGATTCTCGTTCTCGTCGTTATTGCAGGCACTCATACCCAACAGGAGTGCGGCTGCCGTGAATAAATACTTCGCTTTCATTTATATACTATATTATTTCCTTGTTATTGTTTGGTCTCTGTTCTCTCTTACATGGCAGGAATGTCATCCGGCAGGGAGACTTCCTCCCACGGTGTGATGGTGCAGCCTTCCACCTTGATACCTGTCTTGTTCAACACGACACCCATGTTGTACTGGCGACCTGCCACCCATTCGTTCCTGGCATCTGTCAGGTCAATTTCGGCATTGGCAGAGGTAAAGTCAAGGTCAGCCGTAAACGACTGCTTGCCGGTCAGCTCTGCGGTAAACGGCAAAGCAGCCTCAAACGTCTGCGGGAAGAATATCAGGGTGTAGGAAACGGTTTGCTTTGTATCGTCATGCTGGAATGGGGCGTTGTTTTGCTCATCGCCTTCCCCATTGCCGGCAAACAGCCACATCACGCTCTCGTTTCCAGTCGCTTCCGCCGTGCCTGTTGTCACATCGAAAGTGCCTTCGTGCTTGAAGCCGTCCAGTGTCAGCACGGCGGCTTTTACTTCTTCATAGCTCACGTCAGCACCGCGCTTGACGGTAAGCACCACCTTCGCCATCTTGTGGGCGAAAGTGAAAGCCACGTCCGGGTGCTCCTTGCTTCCTTTTTCCTGCGCCCAGAGGAAATCGAATTTATTCTGTTCTGCCTGTTGCCATGTGTCGGCGGTGATGGCTGTACCGTCTTTCAGGTCGTTCCACGGATAGTAGGCGGTGAAGGTTACTTCGCTGTTGTCCTGAAAGTATATTTTCTTGCTTTCATCTTTCGGACTGAAGTTCCCGTTGCCTCCCGATGTGAAATAACATACGTTGGTGTACTGCACCTCACCGCTCTTTCCGCTGATGCCGATTTCATCATTCGCCTCCCAAATCCGGTCGTAGGCACGTGTAGCCGGTCCGTCAATCGTGGCGCTGAAGTGTGCCATGCCCTGCGCAGTTTCCCCGTCGGGCACTGTTTCTTCGTTGTTACAAGCCGCCAGCATAAGGGTGCAGACTGCGGCTGCAATCATTTTACTCTTTACATTCGTCATTTTCATTGTTCTGCTTTTTTGTTTATACTCAAATACCTGTTTAGTTTGCATCAGTATCTCCGCCGGAAACGGTCTCCCAGTCCTCTATCGTACCGCTGAAATGCCCGTCCTGCGGGGCTTCCACCGTGCCGGTCAGTTCAATCGGGTTCATTTCGGTGTTCAAATCCTTCAGATAGTCCGTCAGGTCGGACACGATGGTCTGCACGTAACCGTCCACCATCCTCACCTCTATGGTCAGCAGTTGGTGTTCTGCCGGATTTACGCCCACCGTGCGACATTTCATTTCCAGCCGGCCTTCGGTATAGGCACGTGCCTTGGTTTCTGCCTGTTGTTTTATATCCAGCGTTATCGTGGCGTTCTCGCTGCCAGCCGCTCCCGTCCGCAAGTCCACCGAAGCCGCCATGCCGCCCAGAGTGGCGGTTATCGAAGCGATGTCCTCCGTGTTCTCGCCTTCCAGCGTCAGGTTCAGCACAATGGGACACAAGCTGCGCACCATCGGCACGGTGATGCGCAGCGTGTCGTCCTGCACCACGTCCAGTTCCTTCACCGTCGAGAACAGATATTCCGGCAGTGGCTTCAACGTGCCGTCCTCCCGACTGTTTACCGTGGCGGTCGTGCCGCTGATGGTCATGCCTTGCGGCTCGTTATATACCAGAAGCGTGTGCTTGCCCGGCAAGAGCAGGTCGGGGTAGCAGTTTGTCACAGCCTGCACTTCCTTCGTCTCACCGTCGTCCATGCTTAGGAAGTAAGTGTCGGGAACAGTGGCTTCCGTCAGCGCGTCCGTCCAGTCGGTCGTAACGACTACCGCTCCCTTGTCGGGATGCGGCGTGTTGAAAAGCTCGTCTTTCACGCAGCCTGTCATCGAGACAGCGAAAGTAAGGGTCGCCATCGCCACCGGCAAAACCGTTTTACGAACGACCGTTATTTCCCGTGAACGTATATTTTTCAGTATACTTTTTAATATCTTCTTCATCTTTTCCTCCTTCCGTTAGAACAGTTTTCATAAATCGGGCTGCGCCTCGGCATTCAAAAGTGAGCTTTTATGCGCTCGGCTTGCACCGATTTTCCATATTAAGGTGACACCCGCACTCACGGAGCCCCACCAATTCTTGCTTTCCGTGCCCTGGCGTACACGAACCCCATCGATGACTTCGTATTTCTCGTAGTCGGCATGTACACAGCCGATGCCGAGATTGAAATCCATCGACAAGGCATTATTCAGCCGCAACTGATAACCGCCGGTAATGCCGCCGCCCATCAGGTCGCCCTGCTTGCCGGTCGCAGAGAGCTTGTAATTGAACTGCCCCGCCTTATACATTGCGCCCAAATAGCCGCGTTTCTCCTTACCTATATAGTAGCGCACTTCGGGTGATACCTCCCAAAGGGCATATCTTCTGTCCTTTTCGTTCCACGTCCACGAAGTCCATGAGCCGTTCACCAGCAAACCCCACGAATGGTTAATACGCCATTCCAGCCCCAAATCCGGCGTGAGTGTTGCCCAACGAAGCAGGTTGGCACGGAGAGCAAAATGACAGTCATCCGTGTATCCGGTTTCTTCTTTTACCGGCACGACCGTCTCCGAAGCGGTGGCGGTATCCGCTGCTGTGTCCGTCCGCTCCACGGGCAAAACCGGATCTGCCTTTTCCTGTGGGGGAATTTTCCCCGTGGCATGATGCTCCGGCGATGACTCTTCGGAAACATCCGCATGATTTTGCTCTATGGGGACAACCAGACGTATCGTCACGGAATCGCCTCCCGAAGCATGATTCCGGGTAATGAAACAGGCCTCTTTCAGTCCTTTGCAGGTAATCAGTTCCGACTTCACCCGGTTGGACCGTATCCGGGCTATATGGAGATTTTCCACCTCACTGCTCCGGGAACTGCAATAGCCGTTCACATGCAACGGTATTTCTCCGTTCATGATCCGCTCCCGGTACTGCTCCACACAGGCGAACAGCCTGGTCAGCTCTTTTTCATTCCTTTGGTAAGGGACAAAAAACTGGTCTTTTCCCTCTACGAACCGGAATACATAGGTCGTATTGCTCTGTCCGCATACCAAGCCGGCCTGCACCAATAACAGAAGGAGCAGAACCGGTCGCATCCATCGTTTTCTTCTTTTATTCATAAAGTAGTCTGTTGATTTCATAAGACATCAAAATAAATGCGCCCGTTTACGCACAGGCCGGATACGGTATCCGTACTGCACGCAAACAAGCATGACCATCCGCCTCTCCCGCAGGATGCAGGAACAAGGGAAATAAAAACGTATATAAAAAAGGAAATGCCAGCGAAACAGTCTTCGCTAACTATTTGAATTTCAGAAAGTATTTTGTATAATACGCGCCTGTAGAGAATGTGTGTGTGTGTGTGTGTGTGTGTGTGTGTGTGTGTGTGTGTGTGTTTAAACAAATTATTGGCTCACACAAATTTACAGACTTATTTTTGCTTAATGAAGTGACCGGAATGCGCACAAAGGAAACACCGGAATGCAGGATGTACGCAAAATCCCGCTTCAAGGGTTGTTGCCGTTTCCGGCAAACCTCTACCGATATGATTCCTTTTTGTAGCATTATATAATTTTTTAATTTGGATACCACAAATTAAGGAGTTAAAAGAACGCTCTCCAAATAAAATTAGCCCCAAATATCCATAAAAACGGGAGTTTTGCCTTATTTTTGTACCATAAAAAACCATAAAATAATAGAAAAATCTGCGATGAAACATATATTTAACAATTGGAAAAGGCTTCCCAAAGCATTCATATACGGCAGGGAAAGCACGGTCAGCGGACGGCAAAAACTTTCGGTCTTCCTCTACGGGAGCATCATTCTTTTTATCGGCATACCCCTCAACCTGTTGGGCTGGACAGGTCCGGACAGCACGTTTTACTTCTATCTGAACCTGATGAACCTGCTAATCGGGGCGGTATCCCTGATCGGGTATGTCAAGAAGTTCCTTTCACTGGACAAGGCTCTGGCCATTTTACTGGTAGCCACCCAACTGGAAATCTCCGCTGAGATGCTGAACTGCTCATTCCATCCTTCCGATTATCATATATCCCTGATTGTAGGGAATCTCGTGCTGACTATGGTATTGGTCATGCTGGCCGAGCTGGCTTACATGCGCTATCTGCCGGTCGTGTTGAGCACCATAGGTATGGGCACTTACACGTTTTGCCTGTACGTGCTGGAAAGTCCGATTTTACAGAACTTTTACATCCTGTATTTATTGGTATTCATCACAATCTGCTTCCTTGGGGAAAGGCTGATACGGAACAGCAAAGCGCTGGAACAGGAGAATACGGTTTTGAAACAAGACGAAGCGGAACTGCTGGACCTGCTCCGCCTGAACAAACGGCAGGTCAAGGCATACATCGAATTTTCAAAGAAGGAAGCCCCCACGACGGAAGACGCGGAAAGGCTGTTGGAACTGGTCGGCGAGCGTTCCCAACGGAACATCATCAATACGGTTGCGGATTACCTGACCAAAAAACAGACGCAAATGGACCGTATCGCCGAAGCCTTGCCCGAACTTTCGCCGTCCGAACGTGAAATCTGCCGGCTGATACTGCAAGGGAAAAAACTGGGGGAAATTTGCGGATTGCTCGGCAAGACGGAAAACAATGTGACAGCACATCGCGGGCATATCCGTAAAAAGCTGGGACTGTCTCCGCAGGAGAATCTGAAGGAGGCGTTGGAAAAAAGGATGAAACAATTTTCAGGAAATACATAGCCGAATTTCAAATAGGGCACTTTATGCTCTATCCTCTTCATATGCCATCTTGTTTTTTAGCGACATTTACAGAATATCCCTCTTTAGTGCGTACAGGCACGCATTCGGATTTATTTTAAATCTGCCTGCGGTTCATGATGTCTACCCAAGTGTTCATGATGGATTCTGTTTCAAAGCGTTTGAATAAATTCCGTTTGGTGGTTTTGATGGTATTTACCGACTTGCAAATCTGTTTGGCGATTTCCTCCACCGTGTAACCTCTGGCAGACAAAAGCAGGATTTCCTGTTCCGTTTCGTTCAGTCTTTTTATTTCCTTTTTGCCCCAATCGTGGCATAATAAATCGTATTCGTAATACGTACCGTTCGTGTGCAGCATAAGGACGTGTCCGGACTCTTTATGTGCCGAAGGCGATATGGCGCATAAGGCTATCCAAACTTGTCCATTGGAAGTGAACGCAAGAGGAGTGAGTTTGTGGTTTAAGAGTGTTTTTTTCTTGTTTCGGATAAGGTCTATGTCATAACATAGTGTGTAGTTTGTCCGTTCGTTGGTTGGGAATGTGTGGAACAAACCAAGGCCCTTTTCGTTGATTTCCGAAAGCATCTTTTGTTCTTCTGTTGGGACATGTTTTAAGTATATTTCATAGTTGAAATGTTTCTTTCCGTCTATTTCTTCTCCACAGAGCCTGACGATTTTATCGGATACGTATAGGAAATCCTTTTTAAGGAAATCGATGATATAGATATATTGGTTGGAACTTCTAACGAATGCCTTGGTAATCTCGATAAGCGGTTTTAAATTTTCGTATTCCTCCTGTGCATAACCTATGAAGTTGGTAGTTGTGAGGGATTGGTTGGTTTTCATTTTATACTTAGGTTAATTGTTTATGGTGTAAAGTTATAAAAAAACTCAATAAGTGTGACTTTTGACGATAAAAAATCACACTTTTTGGTGAAAATAGCCTTTAGAATTGCAGAAATATACTTTTATACTTGGAAAAAGTATGATTTGACATCTATATTTGCGCAAACTTAAATTAAAGCCATGATAAAACAGGAATGGAAAACAAATCTTCGGGCGTTGGTCGTAGGTGGTGCAGGTTTCGTAGGTAGCCATCTTTTGGAACTGACCAAAGAGAGAGAAGAATACTGTTCACTTTCATTGGCAAAGTGTAAGGTGATGTATAGGTCTTGTCCCAAAGCGAATCTTATTGGGGCAATGTGAATCACTTGAACAGAAATCTTAAGAAGTGATGAATAGGATGAAACGTTTTCCCTTTATGCAGAAAAAATGATTGTAGGAATAAGAAAAGGTCTACTGATATACGTCTTAATGTTTTTTTGTTGTGTACACACTTCAGCACAGACAATAGAAATAGTCGGTGAGATTGAGGATGATTTTTTGAAAGTTCCACTTAGTGGAGTAAAGGTATCCATTTTCAATCCGGATAGTACGGTTGTGGTAGACTCCGCAAAGATTGTGGACTTTAGGAACCGTAATGGAAAACTTCTGAAAGTGATGTTCTCTGCAGCAGTTAAAGCTGAAAAACGGGATTATTTATTACGTGCTACACGACCGGGTTATGGTGATGTGTGGAAGCCGGTATCCGTCCTTCTTCCTGAAAATAGCTCCGTAAGATTGGAAGAACCCATTAAGATGCGCAAGGAGCGTAATATGGCCTTGAACGAGGTCGTTGTAAAAGCTACGAAGGTCAAGATGTATTATAAAGGAGATACGTTGGTATATGATGCCGACGCTTTTAAATTGCCCGATGGTTCGATGCTCGATGCCTTGATACGCCAGTTGCCGGGCGTGACGATGAATGACGGCGGCGAGATATTCGTGAACGGGCGACGGGTGGATGAATTGTTGCTCGGTTCGCGGACTTTCTTCCGTGGAAACAAGAAAGTGTTGATGGAAAACCTACCTTATTATACGGTGAAAAACCTAAAAGTATATGAAAAACAGACGGACAAGAGTGAGGCGTTGGGATACGATGTGGAACCGCGCAAATATGTGATGGACGTAAATTTGAAAAACGAATACAACCAAGGATATATTGCCAATGTGGAGGCTGCGGGCGGAACGGAAGACCGGTGGTTGGGGCGCGGCTTCCTTTTGGGGTTTACCGATCGCTGGCGGTATGCGTTGTTGGGCAATGTGAACAACGTGAATGAAAGCCGCCACATCGGAGAGCATGGCCATTGGTCTCCGGCCACCATGCCCCAGTCGCTTCTCACCACGCGCAGCGTAGCGACCGATTTGGATTACCAATCGAAAGATAAGAATGTGACGAACAATTTCAATGCCGGTTTCACATCGTCCAATACCGAATTGGAGATGCACCAACGCTATGAGCAATTCCTTGAAGGTAGCAAACCCATGTCGCTTACAGAGAACCGTAATGAATCTGACAACTGGCACTTGAAATTGGTCAACCGTTTGAATTTCAAAAAGCCGGCTTACTTTGATTTCACGTCCCATTTTGATTATGAGAAAAGGAATGCTTCAGGTGGATCGCACTTTAACCAATGGGATGACCGGTTGACAGCTTCTATGCGTACTGATGCATTAAGTGAAGGGCGGTCATGGGCTTTTTGTCAGGAAACGGGAGGATCTTTCAATGTGAATAAGGAAAAACGTTGGTATGGCAATTATTACCTTTTTTTCAGGCACAGCGATGATCAGTCGTGGCTTTCCAACCGTTACGATACGTGGCAGGCCACCACACAAGCCGATGATATCCGCCATAATGCCAGTGATGTGTCCCATAAATTGACGAACATGATGTTTAATACCTATTGGACTATTACCGATTTGTTTGGTAAAGTGGATCTTATTATTGGGGACGATTGGAATTATTCCGATAGCCGTATTCATGATTACCTTTATCACCCCGATACGCTCTTACTGGCTTCGCAGCTCGATATGTTGTCAGCTATTACCGACCCTTCCAATTCCTATGATAGCCATCATCGTAATTGGTGTAATACAGCCAGCATTATCTTTTCTCAAAATGGAACTTATAAATTAGGGCTTTATGATATTCAATACGACCGTTGGCGTGTGGCTCTCAATGTGCCGGTTTTTCATCAGTCGCTTGATTACAGGCGAGGAGGTATCGACACTTTGATGCATGGCACGTGGGTGTATTTTAGACCCGATGCATCTTTTCGGCACATGTCGGAAGACGGAAAGCACGATTTTCGTCTCAGTGCCGGTTACCAATGTGCTCCGGTGGATATACTGAACCAAATAGGTTACCGTGACGACAGCCAACCGCTTGTGATTAAGGAGGGAAATCCTGACTTGAAGGGGACGGCCACGACAAGTGCCAATGCCGACTATACCCGGAAATACGGGACGCACGTCAGCCTATGGCATGCTGGCGCGTCGTTCAACTACCGCCACCGTGACGTGGCGCAGTCAGCGAGTTACAATCCGGTGACGGGCGTGTACACTTACAAGCCTATGAATGTGAGCGGAGCTTATTCCGCTACGGCACGGTTCGACATTTCGGCCAACATCGGCGAGAAGCGTTATTGGACATGGCAGATGAATGCAGATGCGAATTATGACCATTCCGTAGACCACGCCATGTTGGCGGGGGAGACGGAAAGCCACGTGAATGCGGTGAACACCACCGTCCTGCACGATGGTACTTATATCCAATATAATAAGGACGCATTCAACATCCGGGCTTCCGGTGACATCCGTTGGCGGCATTCTGAAGGACGGATGCGCGATTTCAAGACACTCGATGCCTTGGATTTCAACTACGGACTTTCTGCCCGTTATACCCTACCGCGTATCAAGACCACCTTGTCGGCCGATGCCACAAAGTACAGCCGCCGGGGCTATGGTAGTGCGGAATTGAATACGGATGACTTTGTGCTGAATGCCTCGCTCAGCCAACCGTTCTGGAAAGGCAAACTCATTGCAAGGATTGAAGCTTTCGACCTGTTGCATCAGGTTTCTTCCACACAATATAGTGTCAATGCACAAGGGCGTACCGAAACATGGTTTCGTTCTCTGCCCCATTACGTGATGTTGCATTTGGTGTTTCACTGGAACAAGAATCCTAAAAAAGGAGGGTGTTCAGGTTCATGTTCCAATTTTTAGTGATTTTTTAAGTGTTTAAAAGTGTGTCAAAAACAGGAACAGTAATTTGGAAACTCTGAAATATGAATAAGTTTAAACGTTTTCTACATTTCGGATAACTTTATTTACAAAAAGACAGTAGATAGGTCTCTTGGTTCTATTTTGCGCAGCGTGCCAAAAACTCGGCAGGGGGCATCACCGGGAGGACAAGACCGTTGAAGCCGGACTTGTCACGGGTGAGGATGAGGTCAGCGTTCCTCCCACATTTTTATTTGTTCGGCTTCCACGTCAATTTCCACAGGCAGGCGGTCGGCCACCATGTCGAGCACCTCGCGATTAGGCTTATATCCTTTGGAGATATGCGGGAACACCAACTTCTCCTTTTTCTTCTCCTCCCGAATCTGCTCGTACAGTTTGTCTGCCAGCCATTGCTTTTCGTCTGTGCTGAAGGACTGCAACTGGTTCAGGGTATCTTCCAGAAAGACCATTGTGTTCATATCGTTTTCTCCTTGATTGATTGTTCATGTGGTACAAAGTTACAATTATTCTTTTGCAGTGCAATGCTTTAGGAAGAAAAGATAGTTCGCCGTTTCACCAAACGGATGCCCGATACATTCTATCATCCGGTGAAGGATTTGAGTATCGTGGATTGGGGAGCAGGAGATATGCCCCAAGGGACGTAAAACGGCTGCAAAAATGACCGCCAAACGATTTTCCGTTCTCAGCCGAATGATTTTTCAATTTCAGCCAAGCGATTCTTGAATCGGTTGGCATCGTTTGAGGCATGTATTGAAGGCTTTTTCCCGTCTTCCACCCCTTTCTATACGAGAATACAAAAAAGGGTTCGCATCCTTCATACTTCCTCAATGACAGCGACTTATGGTGAAGGCTCTGTGCTCTTGGCCTTCACCGAGCTTTCACGCGGATGCGTTTTCGCGGTGTGAAAACATCCTTCACCCTTTTTGCTTTGATGCTGTCATTCAACGGCTTATGGTGAAGGATGTGGTGAGAAAAGGGAGTTCACCTAAAGCAAGGCCTGGAAATAAAAGCTTCCCGGGAAAAGCCTGCGCATATCCGTTTCTTCCGGTGCCGTCCGGAAAAGGCCGAAAACGCTCGAACCTGAACCGCTCATGGAAGCGTATGCCGCTCCCTGGTCGTACAGCCATGCCTTGATGTCTGCGATTTCGGGATGGAGGGCAAAGACTCCTTCTTCGAAATCGTTCGTCAGGAGGTCTTTCCATTCCTCTACGGGGCGGCGGATGATGTCTGTGATAGGCGTTTCGGGTCTTCGGGGACTGATTCGGGCGTAGGCTTCTTTCGTGGACACGAAGATGTCGGGCTTCACTAAAACGAGATGCCAGCCGGAGAGTGAAAGGCCGATAGGAGTGAAGATATTGCCGATGCCCGTGGCAAATACCGGACGGTTGCGCACGAAGAAAGGACAGTCGGCTCCCAAACCGGTCACGTGTTCTTCAAGTTCGTTGTCGGACAGGCCGAGGTTGAACATTTGGTTGAGGCTTTTCATCGTATGGGCTGCGTCCGACGAGCCGCCCCCTAAGCCTGCGCCCGACGGGATTTGCTTATGCAACGATATATAAAGGTGGGGGAGTGCATAATGTTCCCGTATCAGGCGCAGGCCCTTGATGAGCAGGTTCTGTTCCGGCGGGCAGTCGATGTCGATGCCGCCCGACCGGAATGTATAATCTTCCGTGGAGTGTTCTTGCACGGGGATGCCATTGGGGAAAATACCCTCCGGGCGGTGGCTGTCCGTTCCGGCATCCGTACTGAATTGCAACGTGTCGCACAGCGGGATGGGGTAGAACACGGTTTCCAGATTATGGTAACCGTCGGGACGGCGTTCCGTGACGTTCAGTCCTAAATTGATTTTAGCGTTGGGATGGCAAATCATAATATGATGTTTTATGTGTGCAAAGGTAAGCAATGTTTGGCAACGGTAGATAAAATGTTCATAAAAGAATGTGGTCCGGAGGCTTTTTTAGGAGGGAAAGGATTATCTTTGCACGTAAAATCAGACTTGATATGGCAGAACCGAGAAAGACAGGGCGGCGCACTTCCGTGCGCGCTAAAGTGAACGTGCCGGAGGAGGATGCCTACGGACATGTACAGCCGCAGGCTCTTGAATTTGAAGAGGCTGTGTTGGGCGCATTGATGATAGAGCAGGATGCCTATTCGCAGGTGAGCGAGATATTGCGTCCCGAGAGTTTTTACGATCATCGCCATCAGCTTATCTACGAGGCCATCCGCACGCTGAACCTCCAGCAGAAGCCGGTGGATATCCTGACGGTGACGGAACACCTGAATACCATGGGCAAACTGGAGGAAGTGGGCGGCCCGTTCTATATCACGCAACTGAGCGGCAAAGTGGCTTCTTCCGCCCATATCGAATACCATGCCCGTATCATCGCGCAGAAATTCCTGGCACGTGAGCTGATTACTTTCACCAGTCTGGTGCAGACGAAAGCTTTCGACGCGACGGTGGATGTGGACGACCTGATGCAGGAGGCCGAGGGAAAGCTCTTCGAGATTTCGCAACAGAACATGAAGAAAGACTATACGCAAATCAATCCCGTGATTCGCGAGGCTTACGACATGTTGCAGAAGGCGGCGGCGCGCAGCGACGGATTGAGCGGGTTGAGCAGCGGCTTCGAAAAGTTGGACAAGATGACTTCCGGTTGGCAAAACTCCGATTTGGTCATCATTGCAGCCCGTCCGGCCATGGGAAAGACGGCTTTCGTGCTCTCCATGGCCAAGAAGATGGCGGTGGACATGAAGATTCCGGTAGCCATGTTCTCGTTGGAAATGAGCAACGTGCAGTTGGTCAACCGTATGATTGTCAACGTGTGCGAGATTCCGGGCGAGAAATTGAAAAGCGGACAGTTGGCGCCTTACGAATGGTCGCAGTTGGATAATAAAATCACCCAACTGTATGATGCCCCGTTTTATGTGGACGATACGCCGTCGCTGTCCGTTTTCGAGTTGCGTACGAAAGCCCGGCGTTTGGTGCGTGAGCATGGGGTCAAGATTATCCTGATAGACTATCTCCAGTTGATGAATGCCAGTGGAATGTCGTTTGGCAGCCGTCAGGAAGAGGTCAGCACCATTTCGCGTTCGCTCAAGGGGCTGGCCAAGGAATTGAACATACCGATTATTGCGCTGAGCCAGTTGAACCGTGGGGTGGAGAACCGTGAGGGTATCGACGGCAAGCGTCCGCAGTTGAGCGACTTGCGTGAATCCGGTGCCATCGAGCAGGATGCCGATATGGTTTGTTTTATCCATCGCCCCGAATATTACAAGATTTACCAGGACGAAAAGGGGCACGACCTGCACGGCATGGCGGAAATCATCATCGCCAAGCACCGTAACGGTGCCGTGGGCGACGTGTTGCTGAAGTTCCGTGGGGAATACGCCCGTTTCCAGGATCCGGAAGAAGATGCCTATGTGCCCATGCCGGGCGAGGCCGTGGCTTTCGGTGCCGGACGGGGAGAGGATGTACCTTTGCCTGCGGCCGACATGGTGCCTCCATCGGATGCGGCGTCTCCTTTCGGTGCGCCTCTGCCCGAAGGTCCTCTTCCATTTTGACAACGTGGGAACGGGGTGTGGACGAAACTCACTGGTTGCTTGAGGCTTTGTCTGCATTCCCTTTGGTGGATTGCCTGAAAAAGTGTAATTTTGCGCGTTATTTCGAAATAAATTAAAATCTTAAGATATGAATATCTCTTATAATTGGCTGAAAGAGTATGTCGATTTTGAATTGACGGCTCAGGAAGTGGCCGATGCGTTGACGTCGGAAGGCCTGGAAGTGGGTTGCGTGGAGGAAGTGCAGCCGGTGAAGGGCGGTTTGCAGGGATTGGTCATCGGCGAGGTGCTGACTTGCGTGCCCCATCCCAATTCAGACCACATGCACGTATGTACGGTGAATCTCGGCGAGGGAGAACCGGTACAGATTGTATGCGGTGCGCCGAACGTGGCAGCCGGACAGAAAGTGGTGGTGGCCACGCTGGGTTGCAAATTATATGACGGCGACGAATGTTTTACCATCAAGAAATCCAAGTTGCGCGGGGTGGAAAGCCTCGGAATGATTTGTGCCGAAGATGAAATCGGTATCGGTACGGACCACAACGGCATCATCGTGTTGCCCGAGACGGCTGTACCCGGAACCCCGGCAGCGGAATACTATAACCTGAAGAGCGACTATCTTATCGAAGTGGACATTACGCCCAACCGTGCGGATGCCTGTTCGCATTACGGTGTGGCTCGCGACCTGTATGCCTGGTTGGTGCAGAACGGCCACAAGACGGCTTTGCACCGTCCGTCGTGCGACGGTTTTAAGGTGGACAGCCACGAGCTGGACATCGACATCGAAGTGCAGAACGCGGAGGCATGCCCCCGTTATGCTGCCGTGACGCTCCGGAATTGCGAGGTCAAGGAAAGTCCGGAATGGTTGCAAGACAAATTGCGCACGATCGGTCTGCGCCCCATCAACAATATCGTGGATGTGACGAATTACATCATGTTCGCCTACGGACAGCCTTTGCACTGTTTCGATGCCGATATGATCAAAGGGGGCAAAGTGGTGGTGAAGACCATGCCGGAAGGTACGCCTTTCGTGACGCTCGACGGCGAGGAACATAAGTTGAGCGACCGCGATTTGGCTATCTGCAACGTGGAAGAGCCGATGTGCATTGCCGGTGTGTTCGGCGGAAAAGGGAGCGGAACGTATGAAACGACCCGTAACGTATTGTTGGAAAGTGCTTATTTCAATCCGACGTGGATTCGCAAGAGCGCACGCCGTCATGGTTTGAGCACCGATGCTTCTTTCCGTTTCGAACGGGGTATCGACCCGAACGGTGTGATTTACGCCTTGAAACAGGCTGCCATGTTGTGCAAGGAACTGGCAGGCGGGGAAATAGCCATGGAGATTAAGGATGTATATCCCAATCCGTTGCCCGATTTCGTGGTGGACTTGAATTATGAATATGCTTACGGCCTGATGGGGAAAAACATCGGGGCGGATACGGTGAAAAGCATCGTGACGAGTCTGGAGATGAAGATTTTGGAGGAAACGGCCGAAGGGCTGAAACTTCAGGTGCCGGCCTACCGTGTGGACGTGCAGCGTCCGTGCGATGTGGTGGAGGACATCTTGCGCGTGTACGGGTATAATAATGTGGAAATACCTTCGGCGGTGCGCTCTACGCTGAATGTCAAAGGCGATGAAGACAAAAGCCACAAGTTGCAGAATCTGGTGGCGGAACAGTTGGTGGGATGCGGTTTCAATGAAATCCTGAACAATTCTTTGCAGCGTGCGGCCTATTATGACGGGATGGAGAGTTATCCGGCCTCGCATTTGGTGAAACTGATGAATCCGTTGAGTTCCGACCTGAACGCGATGCGCCAGACGCTGTTGTTCGGGGGCTTGGAATGTATTGCGCACAACGCCAACCGCAAGAACGCGGATTTGAAGTTCTTCGAGTTCGGAAATTGCTACTATTTCCGCGAAGAGAACAAATGTCCCGATATCGTTCCCGGCGTGAGCAGCAGTCGTGACCCGGAGGTCATCCAACACGTTTTGGACGCTTATTCGGAAGACTATCACCTCGGGCTGTGGGTGACGGGCAAGAGGGTGAGCGGTTCGTGGGCGCATCCCGACGAAGACAGTTCTTTCTATGAACTGAAAGCTTACGTGCTGAATATCCTGACCCGTCTGGGTGTGAATTTCGGTACATTGGTTTTTGCGCCGAGCCGTAACGATATCTATTCAAAAGGTATCGAGATTCAAAACCGTGGCGGTAAGGTCTTGGCCATGTTGGGTATCGTGAGCCGGAAAATCCAGAAGATGATGGACGTGGACCACGAAGTGTATTATGCCGACCTGAACTGGAAACTTCTGATGAAGGCCATCCGCAACAACAAGATCAGTTATACCGAGATCGGCAAGTTCCCTGCCGTAAGCCGCGATTTGGCTCTCTTGTTGGATAAGGGCGTGGAATTTGCCGAAATAGAAAAGGTGGCTTATTCCACAGAGAAGAAGTTGCTGAAGGAAGTGACGCTCTTCGATGTCTACGAAGGGAAGAATCTGGAAGCCGGGAAGAAGAGTTACGCCGTGAACTTCGTGCTGCAAGATGAAACGAAGACTTTGAATGACAAGCAAATCGACGCGATTATGAATAAGCTGATTGCGAACTTGCAGGCTAAGTTGGGGGCGAAACTGAGATAACCCGCGATATGAAAGGATTAGTCGTAGCCAAGGTCGTATATTATGTGCTGGTGTTTTGCTGGTTGTTGCAGATCACCCTTCAGGGGTACACGCGTGCATTGATTGTCCCTACGGTGGTGCTTATCGTATATGGCTTGGTGCTCAACTATAAAATGAGAAAGAAATAGATAGAAATCATCATATTTAAAATTTAATTCCAATGGGAAGAGCGTTTGAATATAGAAAGGCTGCAAAGCTGAAGAGATGGGGCCACATGGCCAAGACATTTACAAAATTGGGTAAACAAATCGCCATAGCCGTAAAGGCCGGCGGACCGGAACCCGAAAACAATCCTACGTTGCGTTCGATTATTGCGACTTGCAAACGTGAGAACATGCCGAAGGATAACATCGAGCGTGCCATCAAAAATGCGATGGGCAAGGATCAGAGCGAATATAAGAACATGACTTACGAAGGATACGGCCCCCACGGTATCGCCGTATTCGTAGATACTTTGACCGATAACCCGACACGTACGGTGGCAGATGTCCGTTCGGTGTTCAACAAGTTCTCCGGGACGTTGGGTACGATGGGTTCTTTGGCCTACTTGTTCGACCATAAGTGTGTGTTCACCTTCAAGAAGCCGGCTACGGTGGACATGGATGAGTTGATTCTCGACCTGATAGATTTCGGGGTGGAAGAGGATTACGACATGGACGAAGAGGAAGGCACGATTACGATTTACGGCGATCCGAAGAGCTACGGTGCCATCCAGAAGCATCTGGAAGAGCAGGGCTTCGAGGATGTCGGCGGTGAATTCACTTATATCCCGAACGATTTGAAGGACGTGTCGGCCGAAGAGCGTGAAACGTTGAACAAGATGGTAGAGAAACTGGAAGAGTTCGACGACGTGCAGACGGTTTACACGAATATGAAGCCTGAAGGAGAATAAAATGAAAACGGTTTATCAGACGGAGGGTACCTGTTGCAGGCAGATAGAACTGGAGGTCGACGGTGACGTGGTGAAGTCCGTGCGCTTTTTGGGCGGTTGCCACGGAAACCTTCAGGGCATTGCCCGGTTGGTCGAAGGGATGAATGTGGCAGATGTGGTAAGCCGTTTGAGCGGCATCCGTTGCGGCATGAAGCCAACTTCGTGCCCGGACCAATTATCTTTGGCTCTGCGGCAGGCTGTTTCCCGGTCTTGATGGCAAGATGATAAAGGAATCCTCCCCGTCCTTACCTTATATTATATAGAGGTAGGGACGGGGAGGATTCGTGTCGTGGCGTAAGTCGGGTGTTTAGCCTAACTCCCATTGTTTTTAAAGGTTAGCGGTCCGGGCTATAGTTGCTGTCATAATCTTCCGGGGTAAATCGTGCCTGAAAGCGCACTTTTCCCGATGCCTTGGAATAATAGTAATAGGAAAAGCTGATACCTTTTTCTTTGTAGGACTTCAAATCCACGGAGTTGACTACGTTTTTGCGCAAGAGGTCCTTGAGGGATTCGCAGGCTTGGGCGTTCATCACCGTGTCGTTGTCCAAAACTCCTTCCAAAGTATAATAATAATTGAGTGTGCGCGAATGGTCATCATACGTGAGGCTGTCCATAAGGGTGTACTGGTCCATTCTCCGGGGGCATTGCTTTTCCGTGTATTCCCGTGCTTCGCGGGCACAACGTTCGTCGAAACTCTCAAAATGGCAGGCGCAGAACCCCAACAGCGCACCCAATAAAAGTGTGGTATTAATCTTTTTCATATCTGATGGTTTTACGTGCGAAATTAATTTATTCTTTGTAATTTTGCAAATCAATCCATTGAAATGATATGAAAGACAAAGAGGAAAGGATTGCCCGTGCAGTGGCATATTTCAAAGAAGGTTATAATTGTTCGCAGTCCGTAGTGGCGGCTTTTGCAGATTTGTACGGCTTTACGCACGAACAGGCTTTGCATATATCCGCTTCGTTCGGTGGAGGGATAGGCCGTATGCGGCTCACCTGCGGAGCGGTCTGCGGCATGTTCCAGTTGGCGGGATTGGAAGTGGCAGCCATGGAAGGCAAAGACCGTGAGACGAAATCGCGGAATTATGCCATTGTGCAAGAGCTTGCCGCTAGGTTCAAAGCCGAAAACGGTTCCATAACCTGCGGGGAATTGTTGGGGTTGAAACGGGATGCACCGGTCAGCAACCAGGCAGAAGCCCGTACGGCGGCTTATTATGCCAAGCGTCCTTGTCCGAAGATGGTAGAGTCGGCAGCCCGCATTTTTGCTGATTATTTGGACTCTATCGGTCGTTGATGTCAATGTTTTGCCACATAGTACACCTAAAAAACCTTTTTTACGTTAAAATAGTGTATAAACCTGCAACTATTTTAAGTTTTTTTATATGGCATACAAATAAAATATTACCTTTGTATGTATTTATGAAAGAATATCCTTTGAGAGGATGAGATTATTAACTAAAAGTATTTGAGTATTATGTTTGAAAATGCTGGTGAAGTGGCAGGCCTCGTATGGAATGCCTTGAATGAGAGTGCACCGTTGAGTGCAAAAGATCTGAAGAAAGCAGCAAAAGTGAAAACAGACAAAGAATTGTATCTTGCACTGGGCTGGTTGCTTCGTGAAGATAAATTGGTTGTTGCAGGCACGGAAAAAGAACCCGTATTCTCTTTGAAGTAATAAAGGGGACTTTAATCGACTGACAAGAAAGCATGTCGTAAGCGCAGAATCCTTCGTCATAGGCTAAGGAAAGAACGCTTAAGACATGTTTCTTTTTTTGTGGTACTTCTGTTTTTTGACATTTTGGTATCTGTATAGGATATTTAATCCTTTATTTCTTGCTTTTGTTGACTCGTTTTTGTAGATTTGCCCCAGTGTTAGTCAACATAATGTTAGATGTCCTTAAAATTGTAGGCTATGGATATTCAGAAAATAATGGCTCAGCTTGAGGCCAAGCATCCTGGTGAAAAGGAGTATTTGCAAGCAGTTCGTGAAGTGCTTATCTCCATAGAAGACGTGTATAATCGCCATCCTGAATTTGAACGTGCCAAATTAATCGAGCGACTGGTGGAGCCGGAACGCATCATTGTGTTCAGAGTACCTTGGGTGGACGACAAGGGAGAGGTTCAGGTCAACTTGGGTTATCGGGTACAGTTCAACAGTGCCATCGGCCCGTATAAGGGCGGATTGCGTTTCCATGCTTCCGTAAATCTTTCCATATTGAAGTTCCTCGGTTTTGAGCAGACGTTCAAAAATGCGTTGACCACACTGCCCATGGGAGGGGGCAAGGGAGGTTCCGACTTCTCGCCGCGCGGCAAGAGCGATGCCGAAGTCATGCGTTTCTGCCAGGCTTTCATGAACGAGCTTTACCGCTATATCGGTCCGGAAATCGACATTCCGGCCGGTGATATCGGTGTGGGAGCGAGAGAAGTGGGCTACCTTTTCGGGCAGTATAAGAAACTTACGCGGGATTGGAGCGGTGTGCTCACCGGAAAAGGGCTTGAGTTCGGCGGTTCGTTGGTGCGCCCCGAGGCCACCGGCTATGGCGGGCTCTATTTTGTGCGTGAAATGTTGGCCGACAAAGGCATCGATATTCGGGGCAGGCGCGTGGCCATCAGCGGATTCGGCAATGTAGCCTGGGGCGCTGCCCAAAAGGCCACACAGATGGGCGCCAAGGTGGTGACTATTTCCGGTCCCGACGGATACATTTATGACGAAGACGGGCTCGACGAAGAAAAGATTGCTTACATGTTGGAACTTCGTGCGAGCGGGAACGACATTTGCAGCCCGTATGCGGAACGCTTCGCGGGGGCTAAGTTCGTGGCAGGCCGCCGTCCGTGGGAAGTGAAGTGCGATATCGCTTTGCCGTGCGCTACGCAAAACGAGCTGAACGGAGAAGATGCCCGGCATCTTATCGAAAACGGAGTGATATGCGTGGGTGAAATCTCCAATATGGGATGTACGCCCGAGGCCATCGACGCGTTTATTGCCCATAAGATGCTCTACGCTCCGGGTAAGGCTGTCAACGCCGGCGGTGTAGCCACGTCCGGATTGGAGATGAGCCAGAATGCCATGCACCTCAGTTGGTCGGCAGAAGAGGTGGACCGTAAGCTTCATGCTATTATGCACGGTATTCATGAGCAGTGTGTGAAATACGGTACTGAGCCGGACGGTTATGTCAATTATGTGAAAGGAGCCAATGTGGCCGGATTCATGAAAGTGGCCAAGGCCATGATGGCTCAAGGAGTGGTATAGGTAGTTTTGTCATGAGGTAGAAAGGGGAGCGGTGCCGGAAAGAATCATTTCCGGTACCGCTTTTTTGTGCCGCATTTTTTGCATGCCTGCGGATTTTTGTGTTTATTTGTTTTCGCAATCAGAGATTAGACCAAGCTATTATGACAGACGATAAAAACAAAGAATGCCCGCTCTTGCGGGATACCGCTTTTGTGGACCTGATGAAGCGGCGCATTTTCAATGTGCTACTCATCGCCAATCCATACGACGCTTTCATGTTGGAAGATGACGGACGGGTGGAGGAAAAGATTTTCGATGAATACGTGAAATTGGGCTTGCGTTATCCACCCCGTTTTTTTCAAGTCGCTTCGCAGGAGGAAGCGGAAGAAGAGCTGGGAAAGACCAGTTTTGATTTGATTATCTGTATGCCCGGTACGGACAATAACGACGTGTTCGACATCGCGCGGGGCATCAAGACGGACAATCCCACGGTACCTATCGTCGTGCTGACCCCGTTCAGCCACGGCATAAGGAAGAGCATGCAGAACATGGATTTTTCCATCTTCGATTATGTGTTTTGCTGGTTGGGCAATACAGACTTGTTACTCTCTATCATCAAACTGATAGAAGACAAAATGAACCTGGAGAACGACGTGGCAGCCGGGGTGCAGATGATACTGCTGGTAGAAGACTCCATCCGTTTCTATTCCTCCATCCTGCCCAACCTCTATCGGTTCGTACTCCAGCAAAGTCTGGAGTTCTCCACAGAAGCATTGAATGCCCAGCTCGAGACCTTGCGGATGAGGGGGCGTCCGAAAATCGTGCTGGCCCGTACGTATGAAGAGGCCTGGGACTTGTACACCCGTCATAAGGAGAACACGTTGGGGGTCATCAGCGACTGCCGTTTTCCCCGTGACGGGAAGACGGACGAGATGGCCGGGTACAAACTGTTGTCTGCCATCCGTGCCGAAGACGAGTTCGTACCGCTGATTATGGAGTCAACGGAGGCCGACAAAAGCGGCTGGGCCGAGAAATGCGGGGCGCATTTCATCGACAAGAATTCCAAGAAGATAGGGGTGGACCTCCGTCGTTTGGTACGCCGTCATTTCGGGTTCGGTGATTTCGTCTTCCTCGACCCGAACACAATGGAAGAAGTAGCGCGCATCAAAAACCTGAAAGACCTTCAGAACAACATTTTCACCTTGCCCAAGGAATCGCTCCTTTACCATATTACGCGCAATAACGTGTCGCGTTGGTTATGCTCGCGGGCATTGTTCCCCATATCCGAGTTCCTGAAGCACATCACGTGGGATTCGCTTCAAGACGTGGATGCCCACCGTCAAATCATATACGACGCGATTGTGAGCTACCGCCGGATGAAGAACCAAGGCGTAGTGGCCGTGTTCCACCGCGACCGTTTCGACCGTTTCAGCAATTTCGCACGTATCGGTGAAGGCTCGTTGGGCGGAAAAGGGCGTGGCCTGGCCTTCCTGGACCACATCATCAAGCAGCATCCCGAATTGAACGCGTTCGACAATGCAGATGTCATGATACCCAAAACGGTGGTGCTCTGTACGGACATCTTCGACGAGTTCATGGACACGAACGAACTTTACCAGATTGCGCTTTCGGACATTCCCGACGAAGAGATTCTCCGTGCATTCTTGCAAGCCCGGCTGCCCGAACGCCTGATCGGCGACTTGGAGGCCTATCTCGATGTCGTGCGCCAGCCCATTGCCATCCGCTCCTCTTCCTTGCTCGAAGATGCACATTACCAGCCTTTTGCCGGGATATACTCCACCTATATGATACCTTACGTGGAGAGTCGCGACGTGCGGCTGAAGATGTTGCGCGATGCCATCAAGGGGGTATATGCTTCGGTGTTCTACCGCGATAGCAAGGCGTATATGACGGCTACGAGCAACGTCATCGACCAGGAAAAAATGGCGGTGATTCTTCAGGAGGTGGCCGGAAACCGTTACGGCGACCGTTTTTATCCGAACATCTCCGGTGTGGCCCGCTCGGTGAACTACTACCCCATAGGGGACGAGCAAGCCGAAGACGGCACGGTAAATCTGGCGCTCGGGCTCGGGAAGTACATCGTGGATGGCGGTATGAACCTGCGGGTTTGTCCGGCTCATCCCGACAAGGTGTTGCAGACGAGCGAGATGGAAATAGCCTTGCGCGAGACGCAGACGCGGTTTTATGCCCTCGAAATGAAAGCCGTGGAGGAGGATTTCAGGGTGGACGACGGTTTCAACCTGTTGAAGCTTCCGGTCAAGGAAGCCGAACAGGACGGTTCGCTGCAATTCATTGCTTCCACGTACGACCCCTATGACATGGTGATTCGCGACGGTATTTACGACGGAGGACGTAAACTCGTCACCTTCTGCGGCGTGTTGCAACAGGAGGTGTTTCCCCTTCCGGAGCTTTTGCGGCTGATTCTGAAACTTGGGCGTGAGAGCATGCGTCGCGAGGTGGAGATAGAATTTGCCGTGAAACTGAATCCCGACCGTACTGGGGTGTTCTATTTGTTGCAGATACGTCCGATGGTGGACAATAAGATGATGCTCGACGAAGACTTGACGGAGATTCCCGATGAGAAGACGCTGATACGTTCGCATAACGCCATCGGCCAAGGGGTGAGCAATGAAGTGTACGATGTGGTCTATGTGAAGACCGACGATTATTCCGCCTACAACAATCCGGCCATAGCCGACGAGATAGATCGTATCAACCGCCGCTTCCTGGAGGAGGGGCGCAACTATGTATTGGTCGGCCCGGGACGGTGGGGCAGTAGCGACCCTTGGTTAGGCGTTCCGGTGAAATGGCCCAACATTTCAGCCGCCCGCGTCATTGTGGAGTCCGGGTTGACGAATTACCGTGTAGACCCCAGCCAAGGCACACACTTCTTCCAAAACCTGACCAGTTTCGGCGTGGGATATTTTACGGTGAATGACTTTTTGGGCGACGGGGTATACAACCAGGCTTTCCTGAACAGCCAACCGGCAGTGGAAGAAACGGCCCACGTGCGTCACGTGCGCTTTTCCTCTCCCGTGGTCATCAAGGTGGACGGGATGAAAAAAGAAGGAGTGGTCATGCTTCCCGGAGTGGAATAGTAAGGATTTATGGCTTATTGGTAGAATAAGAAGACGAATATTGTAAATGATTGGTTGATAGATATTTGAGACAATGCTGAGAGCCTCTTGTTTTTCTCCGCAGAATGAAAAATCGTTTGCAGGAGAATGAGAAATCGTTTGCCTGAGATTGATTTTCATTTCTCAGGCGAACGGTTTTGCTTGTTCGGATTGTCTGTATATATGAAAAAGTACGATATGACGATAAGAACCTTATGCGCCCGTATCAAAGGGCAGCCCGACGTGACGGAGGGCACGGCTTATGCCATTTTGTTCACCATCAGTTTTGCCCATTTGTTGAACGACATGATACAGTCGGTCATTCCGGCCATTTATCCGATGATAAAGGATAAGTTCGGGTTTTCCTTTGCGCAGATTGGTGTCATTACGCTGGTGTTCCAGTTGACTTCCTCCATCCTGCAACCTTTTGTGGGGCGTTATGCCGACCGCCATCCCCGTCCTTATGCGCTCTCGTTGGGCATGTGCTTCACGTTGGCCGGATTGTTGTTGCTTTCTTTTGCTTATAATTTTATGCTGATACTTCTGGCCGTGAGCATCATCGGATGGGGCTCGTCCGTTTTTCATCCGGAGGCGTCGCGCGTGGCGCAGTTGGCTTCGGGCGGTAAAAAGAGTTTGGCACAGTCTATTTTCCAAGTGGGAGGAAATGGCGGCAGTGCTATCGGGCCTTTGCTGGCAGCCTTGATTGTCATACCTTTCGGACAGCCTGCTATCAGTTGTTTTGCCATGGCGGCAGTGCTGGCTTCTTTGATATTGGCAAGGGTGGGGCGATGGTATGGCATGAAGCTGGCCACCGTCACGAAGCAGCGTCATGCTGTTTCTGCGGCGGCAGGCGGGCTGTCGAAGGGCCGGGTCCGGACATCGCTTTTGATTCTTGTCGTGCTGATATTCTCGAAATACTTTTATATCTCTTGCATGACGAGCTATTTCACGTTCTTCTTGATGGACAAGTTCGGTATGTCCGTACAGCATTCCCAAGTCTGTTTGTTCGCCTTTCTGGTGGCATTGGCTGTCGGGACTTTGTTTGGTGGAGTGTTGGGCGACCGTTTCGGGCGTAAGTATGTGATATGGGGCTCCATTCTCGGTGCGGCTCCCTTTGCGCTCGTTTTGCCTTACGTCGGTTTGTTCTGGACCATTACGGTAGCGGTTATAGCCGGGTTGGTTATCGCTTCGGCTTTCTCGGCCATTCTGGTTTATGCCACGGATTTGATGCCGGGGAAAGTGGGAATGATTTCAGGCGTTTTCTTTGGTTTGATGTTCGGGTTGGGCGGAATCGGTTCGGCCTTTTTCGGTTGGTTGGCCGATAGGACCAGTATAGATTTCATTTTCCGGGTGAGTGCTTGGTTGCCTTTGCTGGGCATCATCGCGGGTTTTCTGCCTGATATGAAAGAGAAAAAAACGAATTTTATAAATTAATCATGACGATGCAATACACATGTAAATACTTGTCGCCTTTAGGGGAAATGCTGTTGGCTTCCGACGGGGAGGCATTGACGGGTGCTTGGTTCGAGGGACAGAAATACTATGCTGCCGCTTTGGCGGTTGCGCATGAGGAGAAATCATTGCCGGTGTTTGAAGAAACCCGGACGTGGCTTGACGGTTATTTCAACGGTCGGAAGCCGGGTTTCATGCCTCTGATACATTTGCAAGGCTCGCCGTTCCGGTTGGCTGTGTGGGAGATGTTGCAAAAGATTCCTTACGGAGAAACGGTCACTTATCGCGACTTGGCTTTAGAAATAGCCCGGACGCGTGGAATACGGAGCATGTCTGCACAGGCTGTAGGAGGAGCCGTGGCGCATAATCCGGTGTCTGTCATTATACCTTGCCATCGCGTCGTGGGCAGTCACGGAAGTTTGACAGGGTATGCCGGGGGGCTTGAACGTAAAGTCCGGCTTCTGAATCTGGAGGGGGCAGACTTGAAGGGTTTCTTTGTGCCCGGACGAGGGACGGCACTGTGACATCCGAATGGGTAATCGTCCGGTTTCGGGGCATCGGCCGGTAAGAAAACGGACAAAGAAAAAGGACGGAGAGAATGCAGACATTCCTCCGTCCCTTTATGGATTCTATGATTAAATCTTATACGATACCTTGAGCCATCATAGCCTTGGCTACCTTCATGAAACCGGCGACGTTGGCACCCTTCACGTAGTTGACGTAACCGTCGGCTTCCGTTCCGTACTTCACGCAATTCTGATGAATGTTCTCCATGATGGCGTGCAGACGGGCATCTACCTCTTCCGATGTCCAAGACAGACGTTCTGAGTTCTGGCTCATTTCGAGACCTGAAACCGATACGCCGCCGGCATTGGCTGCCTTGCCCGGTGCGTACAGAATCTTGGCTTCCTGGAATACGCGGATGGCTTCCGGAGTAGAAGGCATGTTGGCACCTTCGCTCACGGCCATTACGCCGTTGGCTACCAACTGGCGAGCCTGGTCGCCGTTGATTTCGTTCTGAGTGGCCGACGGCAGTGCGATGTCTGCCTTTTCGCCCCAAGGCCGTGCGCCTGCCACGTATTTGCAACCGTATTTCTCTGCATATTCACGGATACGTCCGCGATACAGGTTCTTAAGTTCCATGATGTAGTCGAGCTTTTCGCGGTCGATTCCGTCCGGATCGTAGATGTAACCGTCTGAGTCGGACATTGTGAGTACCTTTCCGCCGAGTTGAAGTACCTTTTCGGCCGTGTACTGAGCCACGTTGCCGGAACCGGAGATGAGGACTGTCTTGCCTTTAAGGTCGGTGCCTTTGGTCTTCAGCATTTCCATGAGGAAGTACACGTTACCGTAACCCGTAGCTTCGGGACGGATGAGCGAACCGCCGAACTCAAGTCCCTTGCCGGTGAATACGCCGCTGAATTCATGGGTCAGTTTCTTATACATGCCGAACATGTAACCGACTTCGCGTCCGCCTACGCCGATATCACCGGCCGGCACATCAGTATCGGGACCGATATGGCGATTGAGTTCGAGCATGAAAGCCTGGCAGAAACGCATCACCTCGGCGTTGCTCTTGCCGCGCGGAGAGAAATCGGAACCGCCCTTGCCACCGCCCATAGGAAGAGTGGTCAGAGAGTTTTTGAAAGTCTGCTCGAAAGCCAGGAACTTCAAAATGCTGAGGTTTACGGAACTGTGGAAACGGATACCGCCTTTATAGGGACCGATTACGTTGTTATGCTGTACACGGTAACCCATGTTGGTTTGAATCTGGCCTTTATCGTCCATCCAAGTGACGCGGAATTGATAAACGCGATCAGGAATACAAAGACGTTCAATCAGATTAGCTTTTTCGAACTCAGGGTGTTTGTTGTACTCCTCTTCGATCGTACTGAGAACTTCTTCTACAGCCTGATGATACTCAGGTTCGTTAGGGAAACGACGTTTCAAGTCTTCCAGAACTTTTTTTGCATCCATGTGATAAATCCTTTTTTAATTAATATTATTCGTTAACTTTATCTTTTCTACCTTATTTCTCCTTATTATATATAAGAAAAATCTCTCTCTTGGTTTTCAGTTGCCAAAGTTAAGCATTTAATAGCAAACTGCCAATAAAAACGAGAAAAAAAATCTTTTTGCTATCATTTTTAGCAAAAGACAAACATTTCTTCGGATTCGCAGTGCTTTATATAAAAATAAGGTTTTGGATTTTGTATTTTTTCCGGTTTGCACTATCTTTGCATAGCATTTTTTTGATTGAAGATGAAGAACATCAGGAATTTCTGTATTATTGCACATATAGATCACGGTAAGTCTACTTTGGCCGACCGTTTGCTTGAATATACGAATACGATAAAGGTCACCGAAGGGCAAATGCTCGACGATATGGATCTGGAGCGGGAGCGTGGCATTACCATTAAAAGCCATGCCATCCAGATGGAATATATATATAAAGGAGAGAAGTACACGTTGAATCTGATCGATACGCCGGGACATGTGGATTTCTCATACGAGGTTTCGCGTTCCATCGCGGCTTGCGAGGGGGCGTTGTTGATTGTGGATGCCACGCAAGGCGTGCAGGCTCAGACCATCTCCAATTTGTATATGGCCATAGAGCACGACTTGGAAATCATCCCGGTCATTAACAAATGCGACATGGTGAACGCCATGCCGGAAGAAGTGGAGGATGAAATCATAGACCTGTTGGGATGTAAACGTGAGGAGATTATCCGTGCGTCGGGACGTACGGGAATGGGAGTGGATGAAATATTACAGGCTGTGGTGGAACGTATCCCCCATCCGGAAGGGGATGAGGACGCTCCTTTGCAGGCATTGATATTCGATTCCGTGTTCAACTCGTTCCGTGGGATTATCGCTTATTTCAAAATCGTGAACGGTAGTATCAAGTCGGGCGACGAAGTGGCTTTTATCAATACGGGCAAGGAATACACGGCTGATGAGATTGGAGTACTGAAGATGGAAATGTCACCCCGTAAGGAATTGCATTGCGGGGATGTGGGGTATATCGTTTCCGGTATTAAGACGGCAACGGAGGTGAAAGTCGGCGATACGATTACTCACGTGGAGCGTCCGTGCGATAAAGCCATTTCCGGTTTCGAGGAAGTCAAGCCTATGGTTTTTGCCGGGCTTTATCCCATAGAGACCGAGGATTTTGAAAATCTCCGGGCCTCTTTGGAAAAATTGCAGTTGAACGATGCGTCGTTGACCTTCCAACCGGAATCGTCCGTGGCGTTGGGCTTCGGTTTCCGTTGCGGTTTCCTCGGCTTGCTTCACATGGAAATCGTGCAGGAACGTTTGGATCGCGAGTTCAATATGGATGTGATTACGACCGTACCCAACGTGTCTTATCTCGTATATGACAAGCAGGGCGGGGTGAAAGAAGTGCATAACCCGGCCGGTATGCCCGAAGTGACGCTGATCGACCATATAGAGGAGCCGTACATCAAGGCTTCCATTATTACGACAACCAACTTCATCGGTCCCATCATGACCTTGTGCCTGGGGAAAAGGGGGGAGTTGTTGAAACAGGAGTATATCAGCGGAAACCGTGTGGAACTCCATTACAGCATGCCTTTGGGTGAGATTGTGATTGATTTTTATGATAAACTCAAAAGCATATCAAAAGGGTATGCCTCTTTCGACTATCATCAGGACGGTTTCCGGCCGTCTAAACTGGTGAAGTTGGACATCCTGTTGAACGGGGAACCGGTGGATGCGTTATCTACTTTGACGCATATCGATAATGCGGTGGACTTCGGGCGGCGGATGTGTGAGAAGCTGAAGGAGTTGTTGCCCCGCCAGCAGTTCGATATTGCCATACAGGCGGCCATCGGTGCCAAGATCATCGCCCGCGAGACGGTGAAGCAGTTACGTAAGGACGTGACGGCGAAATGTTACGGAGGAGATATCAGCCGGAAAAGAAAATTGCTTGAGAAACAGAAGAAAGGAAAGAAACGGATGAAACAGATTGGTAATGTGGAAGTGCCGCAAAAAGCTTTCTTGGCTGTGCTGAAGTTGGATTAACCTAATAAAAACCTTATAGACTATGGATTTAAGACGCGACGTGGCCCGTGAAATAGCCCGTATTTATTGCCGTTTGTCTCCATCGGGCATCGAGGCATTGTCTGAGATACTCGTACCTTTCAAATATTCGAAAGGCGATGTGGTATTGCCTGAAGGAGAAACGTGTCGTCACATGTATTTCGTAGAGCGCGGAATGGTGAGACAGTATTATTATAAAGGTGGGCGTGATGTAACGGAACACTTTTCTTATGAAGGGCGAATCGTGATTTGCATTGAAAGTTTCTTGAAACAGGAACCTTCACGGCTGATTGTCGAGGCGTTGGAAAACAGCAGGCTTTACGGTATTCCGTATGATGCCTTACAGGAATTGGCAGACGAGAATAAAGAGATTGAGCTGCTGTTCCGTAAGATTATGGAACATGCCTTAATCAGTTCCCAAGTCTATGCTGACAGCCAGCGCTTTGAGAACGCTACGGAACGTTACCTTCGTCTCTTGAATACGAAACCCGAGATTTTGTTGCGTGCGCCGATGCTCCATGTGGCTTCTTACTTGCAAATGTCGCCTGAAACATTAAGCCGCGTGCGTGCGGCTCATTTGGAAGAGTCGAAAAAGGAGAGAAGTGAAAAGCCGTCCACAGAGTCTTAGGGACTTGTTAAGGTAATGAGATGGCCTTATATATGGAAACGCCGGATGTTCTTGATGAGAATATCCGGCGTTTTTGTGTACCTTGATATATTATAATAATGATTTCTTGCCTGTAAGTCTTGTTTGTAAATATAATATTTGCTAACTTTCGGTGTTTTTATAAACATTAAATCTTTTATTTATGGATTGTAGAGTTAACCTAATGAAAAAGAAAAGCGTTCGCTTGGTTTTGGTCGGTATGTGCGGCGTAGCCGGATTGTTGGTCACTACGACCATGAGAGCTGAAAGTGGGCTTAGTGTGTCCGCAGTAACGATGTCGGCTGACGAGGCGGAAACAGGACATCCTTTGGAAGGATTTTGGAAAAAGACTTGGATTCGGAAGAAAGGGGATTCACATAAGGGTTCCCAACCGTTCGTGCATTACAAGTATTATGGAGAAGACCATATGGTGTCGCTTTCCGTGCGGTATGTAGGCATCAACGATGTGGACGTGGATTTCGAAGGAGGATACACCTCGTTTGAGTATATGTCGAAGAAAGCCATTCGCGAAGGCGGCGGGAAATTGAAAATCAAGACACGCTCAGAAGACATGTTCGAACTTTCGTGGACAGGTCGTTCCCCTGTAGGGGAGACGGACTATGAAGAGGGGTGGGAGCGGTATCCCATGCCCTCGGGATTGGCCGCCATACACCAAGGGATGCGCGATGCCCACGAGGCAGACGGACGTTACACCGGCATGTGGGAAGTGCAAGGCTTGCGGCAACCGTTGACGGGCGAACTGATACCACCCAAGTTGAAGAGTTATAAATGGTATGGTGACGGCTATTTCTTGGGCTTTACCCCGAATCGAACCGGGGAAGACCGTGTATATTTTAAGGGACATGCCGGGACTTTCACGTCGGAGGGTGACAGCATCATCAAGGAGCGCGGCGGGCGCAACAAGGTGAAATGGTTATCGGACGACACGTTTGAGATGTCGTGGTTCAACGGACGGGGTGTGGCTACCGAGGTGTGGAAGCGCGTGGAAAACGATGATTTGGAACAGCAGGTGCTTCGCGTGATGAAGCCGATGTTCCTGCGTGTGGAAGGTTTGTCTGTGGCGGATATGTATGCAGCCGACAAGGTGTATGAGAAAGCTGATGTTCCTCCGCAATATCCCGGAGGAATAAACGCCCTGATGGAATATATGTCGTCTAATATCCACTATCCTGAGGCCTGTGTCAAGGAGAAAGTCGAAGGTAGGGTGATGGTTTCTTTCGTGGTGGATAAGGATGGGAACGTGACGCGCCCGCAAGTGGTGAAAAGTCCTGATGTGCGCCTGAGTGCGGAAGCCGTGAGGGTTATCATGGCCATGACGAAATGGAAACCTGCACGGTTGGACGGCAAGCCGGTATCTATGAAAGTTACCGCTCCCATAATGTTTGCGTTAAAAGGAAAGAAGAAATGAGGATTGGAAGAGTCGGTACAGGAATCTGAAAGTCCTGGTTTGCAGCGGGACTGCAACCTAAGAAAAAGGGAAAGGCGTGTCGCTCTTTCCCTTTTTTGTGTATCTCGTTTCCATGAGGGTTTCCCGTATGAATACCCGTAGGTTTAACGTGCCGCACGGTAGATGTGCTCCATGTCCTCGCGGTTCAATACTTTGAAGCTGCCGATAGAATGGGTACCGTCATAACTGCATTTACGGGACATTTCGCGAATTTCCTCGTCTGTGATTTCGCGTCCGATGAGTTCGTGTATGCTGGTAGGCATGCCGATGGCCCGGAAGAAGCGTTCCAATGCTTCGATACCGGCCAAGGCTGTTTCTTCTGCCGACTTGAAGTTGTTTCGTACTCCCATGGCATTGACAGCGAATTGTGCGAAACGGGTGGGATTTTCAAGGTAGACGTAACGCGCCCAACTGCCCCATACGGCGGCCAGGCCTGCACCGTGGGTTACGTCGAACATGCCGCTGAGTTCGTGTTCCAGAAAGTGCGTGGCCCAGTCAGAAGTGGTACCGCAACCGGTCAAACCGTTGTGAGAAAGGCTGCTCGCCCACATGATTTGGGCGCGATGCAGGTAGTTGTCCGGTTGTTGCAGTACTTTGAACGCGCTGTCTTGTACGGTGCGGATGAGGCTTTCGGCAATGGAGTCGGTTACGGTCATGTCATCATCGTGGGAGAAGTAGCGTTCCAACGTGTGCATGATGATATCTACTACGCCGGCTGCCGTTTGATAGGGAGGCAATGTAAAGGTGCGCTCCGGGTTCATTACGGCAAACTTGCAGCGGAGCTTATCGCTGCCGTAGTCTTTTTTCAGGTCGCCGTCTTCGTTGGTAATGACTGTGGCATCGCTCATTTCGCTACCTGCTGCCGGGAGGGTGAGCACGGCTCCCAAGGGGAGGCAAGTGTCCACTTCGGCTTTATGGGTGAAGAAATCCCAAACGTCTCCTTCGTAGGTTACCCCCATGGAGATGGCTTTGGCGGAATCGATTACGCTGCCGCCGCCGATAGCCAAGATGAAATCTACACTTTCGGCACGGCATAAATCGATGCCCTCGTGTACTTTTGAGAGACGTGGGTTGGGCACGACTCCTCCCAGCTTCACATAAGGGAGGTGTTCAGCTTCAAGTGCATGGTATACTGCGTCTAACAGTCCGGAACGTTCTGCGCTTTTGCCTCCGTAATGTACCAATACTTTTGTTCCGCCGTATTGTTTTACCAATCGGCCTGTCGCCTGTTCCGCTTTTCTTCCGAAAGCGACCTGCGTAGGGGCGTAGTAATTGAAATCTTTCATTGTCTTTTGCTTTTATGTTTTTTCTTGGGTAGATTTGTGATTTTCGTCTTTATAGGGGATGCCGGGACTATATCTGGCAATCCGTGTACAAATAACGTTTGATGCTTTTCTTAGGGGTTTTCTCGAATTCCTCTTGGAAGATTTTGATACCGGAAAGCTGGGCATATCCGGGCAACATACTGTTTAGTTCAGTCCGGTTTTGTTCCATGACGTTGGCCAAATCCGAGTCTTGTAAACCCAGATTGTGCGCTTCCTCAAAGTCCGGGTACACCAGTCCGTAAAGTTTTTCTCCTTTTTGGATGACGATGCTTTCGTTGACCAAAGTCAGGTTATTCAGCAAATCTTCAATTTCTTCCGGATAGATATTTTGTCCACTCGCACCTAAAAGCATGTTTTTGCTTCTGCCTTTGATGAAAAGGTTGCCATTTTCGTCCATGATACCGAGGTCGCCTGTACGATACCAGCCGTCTCGAAATGCTTCTTGGGTTGCTTCTTCGTTTTTATAGTATCCCAACATGACATTGGCGCCTCGGGTGAGGATTTCTCCTACAGTGTGTTGCGGGTCATTGCTGTCAATCTTGATTTCCATACGTGGAGCCGCCTTGCCGCAAGAACCGGGTGCGAAAATATTCCAGTCTGCGTATGAGATAATCGGGGCGCACTCCGTGGTGCCGTAGCCCACGGTGTAATTGAAACCAATGTCGTGAAGCAGCATTTCTATTTCATGATTGAAAGCTGCCCCGCCTATGATGATTTCATAGAAATTTCCTCCGAACGCCGTTTTGAGCTGTTCGCAGATTTTGTCTTTGATTTTTTGACGGACTAATGGGACTTTCAATAGCATCTTTACGGTCGTACCCTGAATTTTAGGAAGAACCGCCTTGCGGATAATCTTTTCTATGATTAAGGGGACGGCGATGATGATACGCGGCTTCAACTCGGCAAATGCCGCAAAAAGAACATTGGGGGACGGGTTCTTGGTCAGGAAGTAGATGTGGCATCCCGTGCAAAACTCAAAGATAAATTCAAAAGCCATCCCGTACATGTGAGCCATGGGCAACATGGAAATCACGTTGTCTCCGATTTTCATGTGCGGACTTAATACTTCCTTGGCAAATTCCAGATTGGACCAAAGGGCGCGATAGGGAATCATTACGCCTTTCGAACGGCTTGTTGTGCCTGAAGTATAGTTGATGACAGCCAGTTCTTCCGGTGCTCCTTTATAATATGATATATGGTGTTTGCGGAAGTTCATGGGGTAACGTTCGCCGAACAACTGGTTCAGATGTTCCCGTGCATACGCGACTTTCTGCGTGCGACCTACAAGGAGTGAATAATCTGCAATGTTGATGATCCCTTCCAGATTAGGCATTTCATTGGCGTCGAGATTCTTCCAGACCAGATCACCTACGAAAAGTAGTTTGGCTTCACTGTGATTCACAATGTTATGAACCTGATCGGCTTTGAACTCGTGTAAGATAGGCACGGCCACAGCCCCGTATGTCAGCGTCGCAAAAAATACGGCTCCCCAATGGGCACTGTTCCGTCCGCAAAGGGCTATCTTATCTCCCGGTTTTACGTTGCTGTATTCAAAGATAATGTGAAGTTTCTCTATGATTCGGGCTATATCTTTATATTGAAAGGTTTCTCCTTTATAATCAGACAAAGCATCAAGATCCCAGTTGTCCTTGATGCTTTGTTCTATTTGTTCGTTAAAACTAAGTTTTTCCATTGCACAATTCTTTTTATTTTGTGCAAAACTAAGGAGAAAAAACGATTAAAGCAAGAATAATATGCTTTTAATACACTCTTTCACCAAATATTTTACTTCCCACGCGGATAAGCGTACTACCTTCCTCTATTGCAATGGGATAATCATGGCTCATGCCCCATGAACATTCTTTGAAATAGGGAGCATTTGCAAAAGCTCCGGTTTTTAGTTCCTTGAACAGTGCATAAGCCAGATGGAATTCAGACCGCACTTGTGCCATATCGTCCGTATTGGAAGCCATGCACATCAAGCCGTAAATTCGGACGTGTGCTAGCTTTTTCCATTCTCCATCCGCTATTAACGTGCGGCATTCGTCCGGTGTGAAACCGAATTTGGTTTCTTCCTTGGCTACGTGAAGTTGAAGCAGACAGGGTATCACCCGTCCGGACTTTTCTCCTTGTTTATCTATCTCAAGAAGTAGTTTCATGGAATCTACTGCATGTATCATGGCTACGTATGGAGCGATATACTTCACTTTATTGGTTTGCAAGTGTCCGATAAAGTGCCACTCGATGTCTTTGGGGAGGTTATCGTATTTACGGCGAAGCTCTTGTACATGGCTTTCGCCGAAGACGCGTTGTCCGGCAGCGTATGCCTCCTCGATGTGGCTTTCGGGATGGTATTTGGACACGGCTACCAACCGGACACCGCAGGGAAGCGAGGCCGTGATACGTTTTATTTCGTCCTGAATCTGTGACATGGCGTTATGGTTTCAATGAAACGGGATTATGCTTCGGGGAATTCCGGTTTCTCGTCCGCTTCGGCTTTGTAATGGAACACGTCCATAATAGGCGTTTCTGCAATAGAGGCGATTTCGTAGTCGGCCATGGTGCCTTCCATTCCTTTGTCAAGGCGTTTTACGGCATCGCGCAAATCCGAAGCTTGTATCAGCATGTTTTGGTTGCTTTTCTTTTCCGCTCCGCTTTTTTCATCAAGGGTGATGAAAGCCACTTTGGCTTTGAACCAACGGTCGGCCGCATCTTCGTCCGTTTCGAACAATTCGGCGTATTTGGCCCGTTTGATGTCTGTCACTTGAAATTCGCCGGACATGAACGGTTCTATTTCTTCTATAAAACGTCTTTCGGCTTCAGTGAAGCTCAGGGCATCTACCAGATAGGGCTCCGTGACTTTCTTGACCAAGCCGTTTTCTAATGTTTTTTCGTATCTTACCTTGCATTCAAACCATTCGTTCATCATAATTGTAATCTTTGTTTGTAGAGTTTAAAAACAACGCAAAGTTACACGATAATTCTTAATTCCATGCAGTTCCTTCCGGAAAAATTTTATTCCTCTTATGCTTCCCCCAATGAGTTTTGCAAAATGCCCTTCATCTTTCAGGTGATACGGTAAGTAGTTGTCACATAACGTACTACGGAATGAAAGGCAGTAAGGTCACCTTTCAGCTTCCTTTCATGGCGGAAAACGATAAAAAGTTCTCAGCCAAACGATTTTTCAATCTCAGTCGAACGATTTTTCGTTCTCAGCAGATTGAAATGAAGCATGGCTGAAAGATGGCTGAAGTATCTTTCAGCCTGTAATCTTAACATAATGAATGCTTTAGTGCTCGAACTGAAAGATGAAGGGGCTTTTTACAAAATCCCAGTGTAGGAGGTGGGTCATACCTGTACGGGCAACAGTGTTTTTTACCGGCTATTTTATGAAACGGCTTTTGGGGCAAACGGTTATCTCCGTTTTCCAAAAATCCGGCGTATGTTACGTGCTACTCTCATTCCCATCATCACACCATCATATACGGCTAATCCTTGGTCTACCATATTCATGAATGAGCCTAATTTGGATGTAGCTTGTGTGGGAGGAGTGAATAGTTTATGGGTAGTTGTTTTAATGAAGTCCGCACTTTCTTTTATCTGGCTTTTTACTTCAGCCTTACGAGTACGGATTTCTTGTAAAACATCTTCGGTTTGATGAGAAGGAATCTTATTTGCTGCCATCTTCTTTGGTAAGGATTAGTTTGGTCATGAAACGTGCCATGGGCTGAATGACCATGCGGTTTCGGTTTAAATAGAATATGACGGTCAGTAACAGGATGAAAGCGGAAATGAGGCCGAATCCGAGTGAAAGACTTCCTAATACATCTCCTAAATAATAGGCTAATGCGAAGGTGAGGAAGAGTAAAACGATAGAACCTAATAATAGCAAGACGGTTACAATCAAAATGGCCGAAAGGATGACCGTCATTTTTTCTGTGGCATCCAATTTGACAAACTCTTTCTGGAGCTCAAGATATTTCTTAAATTCCAGCAAGAGTTTGCCTATACTTTCTATGTTTTTACTATTAGAAAACATAAAATGTCATTTACACTTCTTCAGCGGATTTGATTTCATCTGCAATTTCGTCTACGAGAGAATCCATCTCTTTACGATTGAGCTTGATGCCGCGTTTACGCAATGCTTCTGCTATTTTATCACGAGTTTCAGTTCCTTTTTCCGGAGCAAACAAAATTCCTACTGCTGCACCTACGGCTGCGCCGCCAATGAATGCTGCTAAAAAACTTAATGCTTTCATATTATTTCTATTTTATTTGAGTTGATTACATTTACAAAGTTATAAATTCTCTTGATATAATCCTCATATTTATCACTTTTTTTTGATTATTTTTTTTGCATTGTTGATTTAACCTTTTTTTTGTGCTGGGCCTTTTACCATATATAAATAATGTGTACCTTTGTCTTTCGATGTGGATGTTATTTGCCATGAAAATACCGGTAACATCTACAGTGTGGTTTAAGAGAATCATTTAATTAAAAAAATAAGTAGAAGAAGTATGAAAAAGTTTTTTGTGATGGGACTTGGGTTGAGTGCGGTTTTTGCAATGACCTCTTGTAAGTCTTCCGAGAGCGCGTACAAAAAGGCGTATGAAAAGGCAAAGCAGCAGCAGGTTGTGGCTACGGAACAGGAGCCGACTCAGACGCAGACGACCACTCAGGTGGAAGTGACGCCTGTTACTCCCTCGACAACAACCTCCACGGCCACTAACGCAGACGTGAATACGGTTCGTGTGCAGAGTGAGAATGTGACAGTGGTTTCCGGAAGCGGTTTGAAAGCTTATAGCGTGGTTTGCGGAAGTTTCAGTTTGAAAGCTAATGCCGAGGGGTTGCAGAAGACATTGTCGAATGCGGGTTATAATGCGCAGATTGCATACAACGAAGCAAAGAACATGTATCGTGTGGTGGCTTCTACTTACGATGACAAGGCTGCTGCCGTGCAGTCGCGTAATACGTTGCGCGGCACTTATCCCGACGCATGGCTGCTTTTGTCTAAATGATAGATTTAGAATAATATATAGTTTATACGATACACGGGAGCGAGTTTTCATTTGCTCCCGTGTGTCGTATAGAGAAGTCTGTTTTGATTATTAAGAATTATTTGTTTTTATACCGACGTTTGTTTCGTCTGTTTTCATTAATTTTGCAACCTATATGGGAAGGGTTTTAGCTATTGATTACGGGAAAAAACGCACGGGAGTCGCAGTGACGGATCCGTTGCAGTTGATTGCAAACGGGTTGACCACGGTTTCTACGTCGTCTGTCATGGATTTTATTGTGTCTTATGTCCGTCAGGAACATGTGGAGCGGATTGTGGTGGGACAGCCGAAACAAGCCAATGGGGAAGATTCTGAAAATATGGGCAGGATAAATTCTTTTGTGCGACGTTTGCATGAACACCTGCCGGAGATTCCGGTTGAATTTTTCGATGAACGTTATACTTCCGTGTTGGCTCATCAGGCTATGTTGCAGGGAGGTTTAAGGAAGAAAGCCCGGCAAAACAAAGCTTTGGTGGATGAAATCAGTGCGACGATTATCCTGCAAGGTTGGATGGAATCCCGTATGATGCTGAAAAAAAATAATATATAAAATAATATGGTATTACCAATTTATACTTTTGGTCAGCCCGTGTTGAGAAAGGTGGCCGAAGATATTACACCGGACTATCCGGAGTTGAAAACTTTGATAGACAATATGTACGAAACTTTGGAGCGGTCTGAGGGAATTGGGCTGGCTGCTCCCCAAATCGGCTTGTCCATTCGTCTGGTGGTGATTAATTTGGATTTGATTTCCGATGACCTGCCCGAATATAAGGGATTTGTACATGCGTTTATCAATCCTCATATTTTGGAGTACGATGACACAGAAACGGATTCAATGGAAGAAGGGTGTTTGAGTTTGCCGGGCATCCACGAGCCTGTGCGTCGTCCCACACGCATTCGTGTGAGTTATTTGGACGAGGACTTCCAGCCCCATGACGAATGGGTGGAAGGATATTTGGCCCGTGTCATGCAACATGAGTTCGACCATCTTGACGGGAAAATGTTCGTGGATCATTTGTCCATGCTGCGCAAACAGATGGTGAAAGGAAAACTGGGAAATTTGCTGAAAGGAAATTTCCGTTGTGCTTATAAGGTCAAGACGAAAAAGTAATGAAGAGGAGCCGGAAAGTATATCTTCTTTTCTTTTGGCTTTTTTCCGTGTCGGCCATGGCACAGATTAATACCGACCGGATGATGCTGATGGGGCGTAATGCGCTCTACTATGAGGATTATGTACTTTCCATACGCCGTTTCAATATGGTGATTTCGGCCAAGCCTTATTTGTCAGAGCCGTATTTTTACCGTGGATTGGCCAAATTTTATTTAGAGGATTATACCGGGGCTGAGGAGGATTGCGGGGCTGCTATAGACCGCAATCCTTTTTTGCCCGATAATTATCGTTTGCGGGGTTTGTGCCGTATCAATCTGAAACGTTATGAAGAAGCCGTTTCGGATTACGTGAAGTTGCTTGAAATCGAACCCAAGGACGAGAGCGGATGGCATAATATGACCTTATGTTATTTGCAACTCAAGAAGTACGACAAGGCGGTGGAATGTATAGACCGCATGTTGGGCTACTGGCCGCAAAAAGCCCCCCTATATACTTTAAAGGCACAGGCTTATTTCGCCCAAAAAGATACAGCCGCAGCCATGGCGAGTATAGACCGGGCATTGGAAATCAATCCATACGAGGGACAGGCTTGGAGCATGCGTGCGGCGGTCTATGCCGGGCGGGAGGAATATAAGTTAGCCGAAGAGGCTTTGGATAAGACCATACAGCAGATGCCTCGTGAGGCCGGACATTACATCAACCGTGCATTGGCGCGTTATCATCAGCGTAATTTACGTGGGGCGATGACGGACTATGATACGGCACTGGAAATGGACTCCGCCAATTATATCGGTCATTTCAACCGTGGTCTGCTTCGGGCGCAGGTGGGCGACGACAACCGTGCCATCGAGGATTTCAATTTCGTGCTGAAGTTGGAACCGGATAATATGATTGCCTTGTTCAACCGTGCGTTGATGTTGAACAATACTGGAGATTACCGGGGAGCTATCCGGGATATAAATGCCGTCATCAAAGAGTTTCCTAATTTCTGGACCGGTTATCAGTTCCGGGCTGAGGTGCGCCGGAAGATGGGCGATACCAAAGGAGCCGAGTTGGATGAATTCAAGGTATTGAAAGCCCAGATGGACCAACGTTACGGCGGAAAGAAACCGCAGAATACGAAGCGGACCCGAAAGGTGAGCGACCGTACGATGGAAGATTATAACAAACTGGTGGAGGCTGATACCTCGGAAGATGAATCGCCGACGTATGAAAGCGAATATCGCGGCAAAGTGCAGAACCGCAGGACGGAATTGACTCCGGAACCGGCTTTGGTTCTGACCTATTATACGGGGCAGAGCGATTTTCAACGTAAGATGTACAATAAGGAACTCGAACGTCTGAATCGTTTGGGTGTCTTGCCGGCACGTCTGGTATTGACTCACGACGAAGTGTCACTGGATGAAGCCCGTATACAAAAACATTTTTCCTCCATTCAGGCCCTTTCCGACAAGATTGCCCGGCAGCCGGACAATACATTATTATATTTGGCCCGTTCCATAGATGAATATCTTGTGCAAGACTTCGAGAAAGCATTGGCCGATGCCGACCGTGCCATTGAACTGGATAGTTCTTACTTGTTGGCTTATTATATGAGGGTACAGATTAGAATGAAAAATCAGGAGGTTCGGATGGCGGAAAAGTCAGAGGTTCCTTCTGCGGGAGAGGTAAAATGGACGTTCGACGCTTCCCGTTCCGAATATCAGGCTGCATTAGACGATTGCGACCGGATATTGGCCCGGGAGCCTGATTTTGCCGGTTGCTATTATAATAAAGGTAATATATACATGCAGTTGAAGTTATGGCCGGAAGCCATTAAGGCCTATACACAGGCCATTAAGCTTCATGTGGATTATGCCGAAGCCTACTACAACCGAGGGGTGGCTTATATCCTTTCGGGCGACTACGCTTCCGGTATTCCCGATTTAAGTCGGGCAGGCGAGATGGGCTTATATAAGGCTTATAATTTGATTAAGAGGTATAGGGACAAGGCTGCTACCGAAGTGGAATAAGCTAAAAAACAGCCACTTTTTTGATGGATTGTGCCACTGTCTCATGAAAAATAACTATTTTTGCAACTTTGAAAACGGACAATACGTATAATTATGATAAAGATAACTTTTCCTGACGGCTCTGTGCGTGAATACGAGGCCGGTGTGACAGGTTTACAAATTGCTGAGAGTATTTCTTCCAGACTGGCACAGGATGTGCTGGCTTGCGGGGTGAATGGTGAGATTGTCGAGCTGAATCGTCCGATTAACGAGGATGCTTCCGTGGTGCTTTACAAGTGGGAGGATGCGGAAGGAAAGCATGCTTTCTGGCATACTTCCGCTCACTTGATGGCTGAGGCTATGCAGGAACTTTATCCGGGTATGCAGTTCGGTATCGGTCCGGCCATAGAAAACGGTTTTTATTACGATGTGATGCCTCCTGCGGGCACGGTTATCCGTGAAAGCGACTTTGCCGGTATTGAAAAGAAGATGTTGGAGTTGGCACAGCGTAAAGAACCGGTCGTGCGGGCTGAAATCTCCAAAACCGACGCCTTGAAGTTTTTCGGTGAGCGCGGTCAGACGTACAAGAACGAATTGATAGAAGACTTGGAAGACGGGCATATCTCTACTTACACCCAAGGAGCTTTCACAGACTTGTGTCGCGGTCCGCACTTGATGAATACAGGTGTTATCAAAGCCGTGAAAGTGACGGCTGTATCGTCAGCGTATTGGCGCGGAGACGAGAAGCGTCCGCAGATGACCCGCGTATATGCCATTTCTTTCCCGAAAAAGAAGATGCTGGACGAGTATTTGACGTTGTTGGAAGAAGCCAAGAAGCGCGACCATCGTAAGATCGGAAAGGAAATGGAACTTTTCATGTTCTCCGAACGTGTCGGGAAAGGATTGCCGATGTGGTTGCCGAAAGGTACGGCCTTGCGCTTGCGTCTGGAAGATTTCCTGAAAAAGATTCAAAAGCGTTACGGTTACCAGCAGGTGATGACGCCTCATATCGGTGGTAAGAACCTTTATGTGACATCCGGACATTATGCCCACTACGGGAAAGATTCTTTCCAACCGATTCATACGCCGGAGGCCGACGAGGAGTATATGTTGAAGCCGATGAACTGTCCGCATCATTGTGAGATTTATGCCTGGAAGCCGCGTTCATATAAAGACCTGCCCTTGCGAATCGCCGAATTCGGAACGGTGTACCGTTATGAACAGAGCGGAGAGTTGCACGGATTGACACGTGTACGTTCGTTTACGCAAGACGATGCCCATATCTTCTGTCGTCCGGATCAGGTGAAAGATGAGTTCATCCGTGTGATGGAGATTATCCAGATTATTTTCGGTGCATTGAATTTCGATACATTCGAGGCGCAGATTTCTTTGCGCGACCCGAACAACCGTGAGAAGTATATCGGTTCGGACGAGGTTTGGGAAGAAGCTGAAAATGCCATCATCGAAGCTTGCAAGGAGAAAGGCCTGAATGCCAAAGTAGAATATGGCGAAGCTGCATTCTACGGTCCTAAGCTCGACTTCATGGTGAAAGATGCCCTCGGACGCCGTTGGCAGTTGGGTACGATACAGGTGGACTACAACTTGCCCGAACGTTTCAAACTGGAATACACGGGCGAGGACAACCAGAAACATCGTCCGGTGATGATACACCGCGCACCGTTCGGTTCCATGGAGCGCTTCTGTGCCGTACTTATCGAGCATACGGCCGGTCATTTCCCCTTGTGGCTGACACCCGACCAGGTGGCTATCCTTCCGATTTCCGAGAAGTTCAACGATTACGCTCAAAAACTTTGCGCGTATTTTGATGAACAAGACGTGCGTGCCATTGTGGACGACCGTAATGAGAAAATCGGACGCAAGATACGTGACAACGAAATGAAGCGCATACCTTACATGCTGATTGTGGGAGAAAAAGAAGCAGCCGACGGTACGGTTTCCGTACGTAAGCAGGGCGAAGGCGACCAGGGAAGCATGAAATTCGAAGATTTTGCAAAGAAAATCAACGAAGAGGTTCGTAATATGACAAATAAATATTAAATTTGCACCCGATTTTTAAAACTCAATAGTCGTAATCGGAAAATAAAAACAGAAGAGAACAACATTTTTGAATGAAGAAAGACAATTTAAAACAGCAATATCGTATCAACGAACAGATACGTGTGCGTGAAGTCCGGATAGTGGGCGATGATGTGGAATCTACGGTTATGCCGACGGCTAAGGCACTGCAAATGGCGGAAGCACAAGGCGTAGACCTCGTGGAAATCTCCCCGAATGCAGTTCCTCCTGTTTGTCGTTTGATAGACTACAGCAAGTTCCTCTACCAGCAAAAGAAGCGCCAGAAAGAAATGAAGGCCAAACAGGTGAAGGTAGACGTAAAGGAAATCCGCTTCGGTCCCCAGACGGACGATCATGACTATAACTTCAAACTGAAGCATGCGCAAGGGTTCCTTTCAGACGGAGACAAGGTGAAAGCCTATGTATTTTTCAAGGGGCGCAGCATTCTTTTCAAGGAACAAGGTGAAGTCTTGTTGCTTCGTTTCGCCAACGATTTGGAGGAATACGGCAAGGTGGAACAGATGCCGGTGCTTGAAGGGAAGCGCATGACAATCTTCATCGCTCCGAAAAAGCAGGCGCAAGCCAAGAAACAGGCTGAGCCTGTGGCTGAGGCATCAGTGCAGAAAGCGGAACGGAGCCAGCCGAAAGCCAATGCTCCCAAAGAATATAAGGGGCCGCGTGTGGAAGGCGAAGATTGATTAAAAGGGAAGAGTAAGTGCGTAACGCCTTGGTATATGCGTTGCCACACATTGAATAATAACTTAAATATTAAACAAAATGCCAAAAGTAAAGACTAATTCCGGTGCCAAAAAGAGATTTCGTCTTACCGGAACAGGTAAAGTTAAGAGACATCACGCTTTCCACAGTCATATCTTGACAAAGAAGACTAAGAAGCAGAAAAGAAACTTGGTTCACGATGATATCGTAGTAACTGAGAACATGAAGCAGGTTCGTGACCTCCTCTGTCTGCGTTAATTAAAAGTGTAGGTCGTATTAACAAAGTTATTAACCGAATGCTTTAGCCTGAAGTTCATCCGTAAACAGACTCATAGAAGAGGGGGATGGCGCTAACATTCAAAAAGATTAAAAATTATGCCAAGATCAGTAAATCATGTTGCTTCAAGAGCAAGAAGAAAGAAAATTTTAGGTTTGACCAAAGGTTACTTTGGTGCGCGTAAGAACGTATGGACCGTAGCTAAGAACACTTGGGAGAAGGGTTTGACTTACGCTTATCGTGACCGTAAGAACAAGAAGCGTAACTTCCGTGCTTTGTGGATTCAGCGTATCAACGCAGCCGCACGTCTGGAGGGGATGTCATACTCTCAGTTGATGGGGGCTTTGCACAAGGCCGGCATCGAAATCAACCGCAAGGTGCTTGCCGACCTGGCCATGAATCATCCTGAAGCATTCAAGGCTGTGGTAGCAAAAATAAAGTAAGAAGGGAAATCTGAACGGATTTCAAGATAAAAAGGTGTATTGTTTGTCAATACACCTTTTTTTGTTTTACTTTGTATCAATAAATATTATACTTATTCATCAGTTGAATTAAATCGCGATTTCAATGGAAAGAAGAATTAAAGATTATGCTGTTTTGACCTTAAAAGGGATGGCTATGGGGGCGGCCGATGTAGTGCCCGGAGTTTCCGGAGGGACGATTGCTTTCATTGCCGGTATTTATGATGAGCTTATCAATTCCATCAAAAGTATTAACATGCACTCCCTGAAACTGTTGTTTACGGGAAAAATAGCGGCTTTCTGGAAGGCCGTAAATGGAAATTTCCTGTTTGCCTTGCTGTTGGGCATCGCTATCAGTGTGTTTTCTCTGGCCAAGCTGATTACTTATTTGTTACTTAACGAGCCGGTATTGGTATGGTCTTTCTTTTTTGGTTTGGTGCTGGCTTCCACGTGGTTCGTCACCAAAGACATCAAGGGATGGAACTGGAAAACCGTGGCCGGTTTTGTGGGTGGTGCTGTGATAGCATACTACATCACGGTGGCCACTCCGGCAGAAACGTCCACTAATCTCATGTTTATTTTCCTTTGTGGTGCCATTGCTATTTGTGCGATGATACTTCCCGGCATATCCGGCAGCTTTATATTGGTACTGTTGGGTAAATATTTTTATGTCATGGAGGCGGTGAAGACGTTAGACCTGGTCGTTTTGGGTGTCTTTGCCTTCGGTGCAGCCTTGGGGATCACCAGTTTTTCCCGTGTTTTGTCATACGCTTTGAAGAATTTCCGTAATATTACCTTGTCTGTCCTTTCCGGTTTCATGCTGGGTTCGTTGAATAAAGTGTGGCCTTGGAAAGAAGTAGAGAAATTAGTTTCAGACGGTCATGAGGTGATGATCGAGCATAATATCGCCCCGAATACGGAGGTGGCCGAGGCTGTCGTACTGATGCTTATCGGTTTTATTTTGGTGTATGTATTGGAAAAGATTTCAGCTAAAAAGGCATAACGGATTGGATGGAGATGTATAAGAAAAGTTACTTTTGGCCGTTGGTAGCATTGTGTGTCGTATCCCTCTTTTTGTTTTTGGGACAGACGTTTTTCAATACGCGTGGAGAGCCGCGCGAAGCTGTGGTGGCTCTTTCCATGTTGCAGCAGGGAAACTGGGTGCTGCCGGTGAACAATGGGGTCGAGTTGGCATTCAAGCCTCCTTTTTTCCATTGGTGCATCGCTGCGATTTCTACGGTGGCCGGTGCGGTGAACGAATACACCTCCCGCATGCCTTCGGCTTTGGCCTTGTCGGCCATGGTGCTGGTCGGGTATGTGTTCTATGCCAAAAGGCGCGGTGCCGAAGTGGCCTTTATTGCCGCTTTGCTCACGTTGACCAATTTCGAGGTACATCGTGCCGGAGTGGCCTGCCGTGTGGACATGGTGCTGACGGCGATGATGGTCATCGCGTTGTACCAGCTTTATAAATGGGGAGAGAAAGACCTGAAAGGCGTGCCCTGGGTGGCCGTGCTCTGCTTGAGTGCGGCGGCCCTGACGAAAGGGCCGGTAGGCATCGTCCTGCCTTGTCTGGTCCCTGCCGTATTCCTGTGGATCAGGGGGAGGAAGTTCCTGCGCATTTTCTTTTCTTTCCTGATGGTAGCCGTGTTAGCCTGCGTGTTGCCAGCCGTATGGTATTGGGCAGCTTATCAGCAGGGTGGTGACCATTTCCTTGACCTTGTGTTGGAAGAGAACGTCTATCGTTTTTTGGGAAAGATGACCTATGCCTCGCATGAGAATCCGGCCTGGTACAATGTAATGACGGTGGTAGCCGGTTACGCGCCCTACACTTTACTGGGGCTTGTCTCCTTGTTCTTTTTGAGGTACCGGAAACCGCAGGGACGGGTACGTACGTGGTGGTCGCGCTTCGTGGCCTATATCCGTAATATGGACGATGCCCGTCTGTATTCGTTGTTGTGCATCGTCATTATTTTCACGTTCTACTGCATTCCGAAGAGCAAACGTAGTGTCTACCTGCTGCCGATATACCCATTTATTGCTTATTTCCTGGCAGAATATATCATTTATCTGCGCCATCGTCATTTGAATGCCTTACGCGTTTTCGGCAGTATCATGGCCTCGTTGGCCGTGTTGTTGCTGTTGGTTTTCGGTGCGGTCCGTATGGGATGGGTGCCCGACTCCCTGTTTGCCGGGCGGCATGCGGCGGAGAACATAGCCTACATGCACGCATTGGAGGACTTTCCCTTGACGGTATTTGCCGTCCTCGGTGTACTGGTTCCTGTGGCGGCTGCTTGTTGGTATTTCCGTGTCCAGCGGCGTAATGCGGCCGACAACGGCATCATTTACGCCTTTATTGCCGTGATATTTTCCATCTTCTTTGCGCTCGACGGGGTGTACCAGCCCGTCATTCTGAATGTGAAGTCAGACCGTGCTGTGGCGGAGGAAGTACGCCGCATCGTGCCCGAAGGCAGGTTGTATTCCTTCCGTACCGATGTGGTGGAGGGGAACCGCATGCATCCGTTCACGGTCAACTTCTATTTGGGTGACCGGATGGTGCCGTTCGATTGTTTCACGCCCCAGGCGGAAGGATACGTGTTTATGGGAGGCGAGATGGCGGCACCGTTTTTGGAACGTTACGGTGCGGAGTTCTCGTTGGAAGAAGTGTATGCCTCCAATCACCGTAGTTGCGACGACAAGCGGTATAACGTCCTTTACCGTTTCAGCCGGAAGCAGGCAGAACCTTAAAATGTCTTTATGATACAGAGAAAGAAACTCTTTGCCACGTTTGTCCGTTTCGGCATGGTCGGGGTGCTGGCCACAGCGCTCCACTACGGCCTTTATTACCTCCTGCATTTTATTATGGGGGCCAATGCGGCCTTTACGGTCGGTTATCTGCTGGGTTTCGTGGCCAACTTCTACCTGACGTCTTATTTTACCTTCGGCACGTCGCCTTCGTGGCGCAAGTTGTTCGGCATGGGAGGGGCGCACGCAGTGAACTACCTGCTGCAAATCGGGTTATTGAACTTTTTTCTCTGGACGGGGGTAGATGAGGTGTGGGCTCCTCTTCCGGTCTACGCCATCACCGTTCCCGTGAATTTCATATTGGTACGTTTCGTATTTACATCTAAAAATGAGTGAGACAATGAAACTGGTAATCGTGGTGCCTTGTTATAATGAAGAAGAGGTGCTGGCCGAGACAACCCGTCAGCTTTCTTCGGTGGTGGATGAATTGCTTTCGGACGGGAAGATAGACGAAGGGAAGATTCTCTACGTGGACGACGGTTCGCGCGACCGCACTTGGGAACTTATCCGGGGATTTTCCGAAACACATCCAAGTGTGACCGGACTGAAGCTGGCGCACAATGTCGGTCATCAGCAGGCGTTGTGGGCCGGTTTGGAGTGGGCGGCTTCCCATGCGGATGCCGCCGTGTCCATCGATGCCGACTTGCAGGACGACGTGCGCTCCATCGTCGGGATGGTGGATGCCTGGCGCGGCGGGGCCGACATCGTGTACGGCGTGCGCCGGGAGCGTACGACGGATACTTTTTTCAAGAAAAATACGGCCCAGGCTTTCTATAAGCTGATGAATGCCCTTGGAGGAGACATCGTTTACAATCATGCCGATTTTCGCCTGATGAGCCGCCGCACGTTGCAGGCTTTGATGGCTTATCCCGAACGGAATTTGTTTTTGCGCGGGATGGTGTCGGCTCTGGGTTATCCTTCGGCACGGGTGTATTACGACCGTAAGGAGCGTATGGCCGGCGAGTCGAAATATCCTTTCAGCAAGATGCTCAGTTTTGCGTTGGATGGCATCACGTCTTTTTCCGTCCGCCCGTTGCGTTATATTTCCATGCTCGGCCTGTTGTTCATCCTTATTTCTTTGGTAGCGATAGCCTATGGCATCGTGGTGTATGTAGAAGGCAATACCATTCCGGGATGGACTTCCCTTCTGGTTTCCGTGTGGTTCATCGGAGGAACGATCCTGATGGCCTTGGGCATCATCGGGGAGTATGTGGGCAAGATATACAAAGAGGTAAAGCGGCGGCCGCGTTATTTCGTAGAACAGACTGCGGGGATGCAGGAGCCGCATGATTGAAGTTTCAACCGCCCGTCCGATGCCATGGTTTTCTTTCCGGACGGGCGTTTTTTGTGGATAGGCTACTGTCAAATTGTCTATATTTGTATTCAGTTTCCTTTCAAAAAGACAGATTTTTCAAGTTTTAGAGTTGACGAAAAATAAGAAAACAGGGGTATTCCACATGATTCTTTTGCATAATTATTCGTTTTTCGCCTTGTTTATGCGTTTTCCTTTGCATATATTCAAATCGTTCGGCTGAGATTGATTTTTCGTTTGCAGTCGTATGCAATATGTTTCTCCGCATGTGGGTGCGGAGTTGTCTGTAAATGGCCGGAAATCTTTGCGGAAATACGTTAAAAAAACGACTTGGGTTGCCGTTTTTTCTCTAAACGGTTGCCTTGCGGAAGCAAAAATGAAAAAACAAAATGTACATCAGGAAACGTATTAGGCTTGCGCGAACGGGAGAAATATGCGGCGTATGGAAGAAAAACGCCTGTCATAACGTAAGGGAATGAGGTGCTGTAGGTGACATATCGTCTTGGGCCTGCTGCGGCGAGAATCGCGTATTTTCCTTCAGGCAGGGTTGTGGATTCAAATATGCGATTCTGGAGGACATGGCTTTGTCTTTTTGTCAAAGTGTCAATGTCCGGATACGGTAAGGGTAAAAAATAGGGGACACTTTCTGAAAAGTATCCCCTTTATGGTAAAAGCCGCACCGATGATGTGATGAAAACTCCGAGCTAACAAGATTTGAGCGCCCGTCACCTTTGTAATCCACCGGCAATTAAGCTACCCGAAGGCGTGGCCCGCCATTAGTGAGCGAAGCATTCTCGGTTTTCTGAAATAAATTGATGAGTATCCCAATCTAACCGATGCGGCTCCTTTTTCTGTATGACAAAGATAAGTCATTGTGCCCGAAAAAACAAATAAAATGCGTGTTTTTTTAGATGGGAAATGAAATGCCCCGCTTCTTTGTCGGAAAAGAGGCGGGGCTGTTGGTGTCTCAGGCTTATTTGAAATGTTCCAGAAGCTTCTCCAGTTCGGCGGTAGAAATGATTTCCACACTGCCGTGTTTCACTTCCGTAGGATTCCGGATTTCGTCGTCAGGTATAGGATACCATTTGTGTTGCGACGGATCGGTACAGCCGGTATAGCTTACTCCCCGGTCGCCATTGAACTTGTCGAAATAAAGGAACCATCCTTTGCCGCCTATGGCCGGAAAGACTTCCGGGCCTTCGACTTCTATGTAGCGCGACGGCAGTAGCGGAGTGGAACCTTCGAAGCGCTGCACGCGCGGGTCGAGGCTCTTCGACGTGGCACAGCGGATGGTCTTCTCGCCGTTCCGTTCGTCCTTGTAGTAGGCATAATATGTGTCCCCTTCTTTCAGGATGGTCATATCGATGGCTGTGAAGCCCGGGTCGAAGTAAACAGCCGGAGTGGAGAAAGTGAGCCAATCTTTCGTGGTACAGTAATGATGCACCTGCCTGTCGCCGATGCGGGAGGACCAGTAGAGATAGAACGTGCCGGTCTGTCCGTCGTAAGTGAATTCCGGTGCCCAGGCGTTGGGCGATACGGGGCCGCCGTCGTGTCCGTCCATCAGCATGATTTTCCCGTCGTCGGTACGTGTACCGCCGTTGGCGGCTGTCCAATGAATGAGGTCGTCGGACTCCCAGTGGAACAGGGCAGGATGGTCCCAGCCCCAAGTATGTATGAGATGGAATTTGGTTTTACCATTGTGCGTGACACGGTGCAAATAAGGGTCGCGCAGCCAGACTTCATCGTCGTAAGCATTGAAAACGGGGCGGCTGCCATTGATGTCGGTCCATGTCTTTCCGTCACGGCTATAGGCATAGAACAAGTGCTGTGCGCTGGCTTTGAAATAAGACATGAGGTACACGCTGTCTGTGGCCTTGACCTCCGGCATGGCTTGCCGTCCGGGCATGGGACCGACGGAATATTCCTCTACGGGGATATATTCTGTGTAGCGCAGGCCCGCGTCGATGTATTGGCCTCCGTAGCCTTGGTGGGCATGGATGGCCATGACATTGTCGCTGTTCGGTTTCAGCGTAGCAAGCGCTTTCGGGGTGATGGGTTGCGCCACATAGCGTGTGGTCCATCCTTTGACTTCGTATGCTTTGACACCGTTAAGGTAGACTTCGCAGTCGTCGTCTTGGTAGAGCCAGAGTTGCAAGGCGTTGATTTGTGCCTGCGAAAGGTTGCCGATGGAGAAGTGGCGGCGTATGTAAATATCGGATGTGTTCCACGCGTTCCGTACGAAAGTGTTGGGCGGACCGCCTGCTCCGAAACCGGCTTGTCCTTTGTCCCACCGGCTGTCGTCGAACGACGGGGCATACCAATCGCCGGATGGCGTAACGGTGGTATAACTCCACACCTCGTCGGACGATGTGTCTGCAGCGTCGACCACTACAGTTTGGCGTGAGCGGTTGTGGATGGTGCGCAGGATTTCTTCGCGTACGGAAGCCTGTTCTTCCGGGGCTATCTTGAACACCTTGCGGTCGTAAGTAAGCAGTCCGTTCAGTTCTTGCTCCACGTCGCTCGTCTGCGTATATACGGATGCCCAGATGCCTTGTTCCTGCAATCCTTGCAAGGCGACGGTGTAGGCATTGAACCTTTCGGCCAAAGCCTTGCTGTCCGCTACGGAAGTGTATTCCATGTCGTTGCCTTTCCACAGATGCCCCTCCACTTTGAGGGTGATGCCCCCGTATTCCCCGCATACGGCCACCCGTTCGTTGAGCGGATTGCTTTGGAGCGAAGGCACGGGATAACTATGCTGGTCGATGATGTCGCCGGCCTCGAAGTCCACCCATCCGCTTGCCGCATTGATAAGGCGTGTGTCGTCGGCTTTGCGGATGGCCTCCACGCCACGGCGCGTATGGCTGTCGTTGCCCGAAGCATACTGTCCCCAGCCTTCGTTATAGGCTACCCATACGACGATGCAAGGATGATTTTTCAGCGTGTTGACGATGCGCGTGCACTCATCGTAGAAGTTCTGCCGGATAAACTCCTGGCTGCCGATACTGCCGTTCTCGTCGAAACTCTTGCTCGGCATGTCTTGCCACACGAGCATTCCCATCTTGTCACAGTAATAGTACCAGCGTGCGGGTTCTACCTTGATGTGTTTGCGTATCATGTTCATGCCCAACGATTGTACGACTTCTATGTCGTAGCGCATCCCTTCGTCCGAAGGAGGAGTGAGCAGGCCGTCCGGCCACCATCCTTGGTCGAGCACACCGAATTGGTACAGCGGTTTGTTGTTCAATAGCATGCAGGGATGACCGTCCACCATACCCCGGCTGATTTTACGCATGCCGAAGTATCCTTTCACTCGGTCGGTTTGCGTGCCGTTATGATACAGGTGGATGTCCATGTCATAAAGGTGGGGGGAACCGGGTGCCCATAATTTGGCATTCGGTATGCTGACCGTGCGGGCCGAGTTGACGGGGATTCCGGTCAGGGTGGCCACCGTTTTCCGTCCGTCTTTGACGATGATGTCGGCCGTGGCGGACGTGCTGGCGGACTCGACCGTAAGCGAAACGGTTCCTGCATCGATGTCCGACGTCACGTTGTAGCTGCTGACGTGTGCGGCGTCAACCGGTTCAATCCATACGGTTTGCCAGATTCCCGTTACCGGAGTGTAGAAGCATCCGCCCGGTTTGAGGGTTTGCTTGCCCAACGGTTGCCCGCCATGGTTCGTGGGGTCTGTGACCGTCACTTGTATTTCCTGTTCCTCTCCGTCGCGAAGCAGCGGTGTGATGTCCATGGAGAACGGGTCGCTGCCACCGCTGTGGCTTCCGGCTTTTTGTCCGTTGACGTACACGGCACATTTCCAGTCCACCGCCCCGAAATGGAGCAGGATGTGCCGGCCTTTATAGGCTTTGGGAAGTTTGAACGTGCGTTGATATACGAAAGTAGACTGTGTGTTTTCTTCGAAATTCGTATCCATAATGCCGGACAGGGCCGACTCTATGGGAAAGGGCACCAATATCTTTTGGTTGAACGCCGTAGGCGATAGGTTGTAACTAAGGTCTACCGACTTCTTCTTACAGTAATCCCAAGGGCCGTTGAGCGACATCCACTCGCTGCGTTCCATTTGCGGACGCGGATATTCGGTCCATACTTTGTCGGGGTTGATTTTTTCACCCCACTCGCTCATGATGGGAGCTTTTTTCCGAACCCAATCCGCAGCCGTCAGGTTGGCGGCCGCCATCAAGGCAAGAGCGGTAAATAGGTTTTTCAATAGGTTGTGGTTCATAAAAATAAAATATGTTTAAGTGATGTGCAAATTTAACGGTTCGCGATGCGGTTCATTGTATGTATTTGGGAAAAAGCCAAAAAGCAGATGCCTTTTGGCGTAAAATAACTAATTCGTGACGTAAAAAAGAGAGGTTTTTATTTTGTTCTCCGCTCTTCATCTCTTATCTTTGTACGAATACTTTTAAAGAGCAAACCCACAAATTTATGAAACTGCATTTCTCGATAGAATATCTGACGCATTGGGGGGAAGATGTCAGGGTGTCCCTGACGTTGGTCGATGCAAAGGGGCGTACCCAGACACAGACTTATCCGATGGAAACCCGTGACGGCCACCGATGGACGGGAGAAGTGCTCATTACTGACGGACGCATCCGGTCTTTTCATTATCATTATAGTGTATATAAGGAAGGCCGTAAGTTCCGGACGGAATGGGACTTCGTACCTCGCCGTTTCAGGGCCGACATTACTAAAACTTATTTGTTCCGGGACGCCTGGCAGGATGTCCCCCTTTTGTCTCATCTTTATACTTCCGCTTTTACGCAGTGCGTTCGTCCGCATACGGCCGAGACGGAAGGACTGCCATATTTCAACAGTACGTTGATGTTGAAGGTGAGTGCTCCTCAGCTTGAGGAAGGGCAGGCGTTGGCTCTCCTTGGTAACCAACCGGCGTTGGGGGAATGGAATCCGAATTTTGCGTTTCGCATGAAAGAGACGGGGCTTTACGAGTGGAGTGTGACCTTGAGCGCGGCCGGTGTCACTTTTCCCATGGAATATAAATATGTCGTCATTGATGCGAAGACGGGCGATTTTGTGGCGTGGGAAGGCGGAGAAAACCGTGTGCTGCCGATAAGCGGGGTGGCAAAAGACGAAGTGGTCGTTATCTCGGATCCTCCGTTGCGGATTCGGGGAAACCGTTGGAAAGCGGCCGGTGTGGTCATACCCGTTTTTTCATTGCGTAGCGAAGGCAGTTGCGGGGTGGGGGATTTCGGCGACCTGAAAGCTATGGTCGATTGGACGGTGCTTACCCGGATGCGCGTCATTCAACTGTTGCCCGTGTACGACACGACTATTCATAAGAATTGGCTGGACTCTTATCCATATAATAGTATTTCCATTTATGCGCTCCACCCTCAGTATGTCGATTTGCGCCAGTTGCCGAAGCTTGCGGACGAAAAGGAAATGGCGGAATACGAAGAGCGGAGGGTGGCTTTGAATGCTTTGCCCCAAGTGGACTACGAGGCGGTAAGTGCCTTGAAGCAAGAGTATCTGCATGCCGTGTTCCGTCGTGAGGGTAAAGAAATGCTGTCCTCCGAACGCTTTACGGCTTTTTTCAAGCGGAACGAAGATTGGTTGGTGCCCTATGCGGCGTTTTGCGTGTTGCGCGACCGTTTCGGGACGGCCGATTTCCACGCGTGGCCGGAGTATGCGGAATACAGGACGGAAGACGTACGTGCTTTTTGCCGTCCGTCCGCTCCGGCCTACGAGGAAGTTTCTTACTATTATTATGTACAGTTCTGCTTGCATGAACAGTTGTTGGCGGCTTCCGATTATGCCCGTGCGAAGGGTATCATTCTGAAGGGAGACATCCCCATCGGCATCAGCCGCAACAGTGTGGAGGCTTGGGTGGAGCCGTACTATTTTAATCTGGATGGCCAGGCCGGTGCGCCGCCCGATGATTTTTCGGTCAACGGCCAGAACTGGGGCTTTCCTACTTATAACTGGGAGGTCATGCTCGAGGACGGTTGCAGTTGGTGGGTGCGTCGTTTCCGTAAGATGGCCGAGTATTTCAATGCCTATCGTATCGACCACGTGCTGGGATTCTTCCGGATATGGGAGATTCCGTCCGACTCGGTACATGGTCTGCTGGGGCATTTCTCTCCTTCGCTTCCGATGAGTGTGGAAGAGATTGAGAGCTATGGGCTTCGGTTCCGGAAAAATTATTTTACCCATCCCAATATCAGTGATTGGGTATTGGATAAACTGTTCGGTGAACGTGCCGAGGAAGTGAAGGCCGTTTATCTGGATGCTTTGGGCATGGATTGGTATGCGTTGAAGCCCGAGTATGACACGCAACGTAAGGTGGAAGCGGCTTTTGCCGGGAAGTCTTCGGCCGAGGATGCGGCTTTGCGTGAGGGGTTGTATGCGCTTATCAGTAATGTGCTCTTCATTCCCGACCCGAAACAGCCGGACAAATATCATCCGCGTATTTCGGCCCGGTGCGATTATCTGTACCAGACGTTGAGCGAGGAAGAGAAACGGGCTTTCGATGCCTTATACGAAGATTATTACTACCATCGGCACAACGAGTTCTGGTACGGGCAGGCCATGCGTAAACTGCCCGTCTTGGTGGAAGCGACTCAAATGCTGGTGTGTGCCGAAGATTTGGGCATGGTGCCGGAATGCGTCCCTTGGGTCATGGACGATCTGCGCATCCTGACGCTTGAGATTCAAACCATGCCCAAGAAGTTCGGGCTGAAATTCGGACGGTTGGAAGAAAATCCTTACCGGAGTGTGTCCACCATATTTACCCATGATATGCCCACCCTTCGCGGGTGGTGGGAAGAGGATGCCGTGCGCGCGCAACAATATTTCAACGAGGTGTTGCAAAAAGACGGGGAGGCTCCTGCTTCCATACCGGGGTGGTTGTGCGAAGAAGTAGTGGCACGTCATCTTTATTCTCCTTCGATGCTCTGTCTGATTTCGTGGCAGGACTGGATGTCGATAGACGAACGGTTGCGTTATCCCGATGTGGATTTTGAACGTATTAACGTACCTTCCAATCCGCGGAACTACTGGCATTACCGTATGCACCTGACGATAGAGGAATTGATGGGGTGCGACGACTTGAACCGGAAAATCCGCATGCTGATTACGCATAGCGGAAGAGATTGAAAGCTTTTATTCATATTCAAAAATAATTTATGGTATCTGTAGACGGACTGGCCGTGGAATTCGGCGGAACGACTTTATTTAGCGATATTTCTTTTCAGATTAACGAGAAAGACCGTATTGCCCTGATGGGAAAAAACGGGGCAGGAAAGAGTACATTATTGAAAATATTGGCCGGGGTGAGACAACCGACGAGAGGACGTGTCACGGCTCCTAAGGATTGTGTGATAGCTTATCTGCCACAGCATCTGATGACGGAAGACGGGCGTACGGTATTTGAAGAGGCTTCGATGGCCTTTTCCCACTTGAAGGAAATGGAAAGGGAAATAGAAGTCCTGAATAATGAACTGGCGACCCGTACGGACTATGAGAGCGAGGATTATATGGCTTTGATAGAGAAGGTGGCCACGATGAGCGAGAAGTTCTATGCCATCGACCTGACCCATTTTGAAGAAGATGTGGAAAAAGCCTTGTTGGGATTAGGATTCGAGCGTTCGGACTTTACGCGGCCTACGAGTGATTTCAGCGGAGGTTGGCGTATGCGCATCGAGTTGGCCAAATTGTTGTTGCAGGATCCTGACGTGTTGCTGTTGGACGAGCCGACCAACCATTTGGACATCGAGAGCATACAGTGGTTGGAACATTTTCTGACGGAGAGTGCCCGTGCCGTGGTGGTCATCAGCCACGACCGCAAGTTTGTGGACAATATCACGACGCGTACGATAGAAGTCACGATGGGGCGTATCTACGATTACAAAGTCAATTACAGCAAGTATCTGGAACTCCGTAAGGAACGGCGCGAACAGCAAATGAAACAGTACGAGGAGCAACAGAAGATGATTCAGGAAACCAAAGACTATATCGAACGTTTCAAGGGTACATACAGTAAGACGTTGCAGGTGCAGAGCCGTGTGAAGATGCTGGAAAAGTTGCAGATTATCGAGGTGGACGAGGAAGATACGTCGGCTTTGAGGCTGAAGTTTCCGCCTTCGCCCCGTAGCGGGAACTATCCGGTGACGATGGAGGACGTGGGTAAGCGTTACGGCGACCATCGTGTGTTCGGCGGCGTCAACCTGACGGTAGAGCGGGGCAACAAGATTGCTTTTGTAGGACGTAACGGTGAGGGTAAGTCCACTTTGGTGAAATGTATTATGGGTGAGATAGAGCACGAAGGCACGTTGACGTTGGGATATAATGTCCAAATCGGTTATTTTGCCCAGAATCAGGCTTCGTTGTTGGATGGAGAACTGACCGTGTTCCAGACGATAGACGATGTGGCCCAAGGGGAAATCCGCACGAAGATACGCGATTTGTTGGGAGCTTTCATGTTCGGGGGCGAGGAAAGTACCAAGAAGGTGAAGGTGCTTTCGGGGGGAGAACGTACACGTCTGGCGTTGCTCAAACTCCTGCTCAACCCGGTCAACCTGTTGATATTGGACGAACCTACCAATCATTTGGACTTGAAGACGAAGGACATTTTGAAGCAAGCCTTGGTGGCGTTTGACGGCACGCTGATTGTGGTGAGCCACGACCGGGACTTCTTGGACGGATTGGTTAGTAAAGTGTACGAATTTGGTCATGGAAAGGTGCGTGAGCACCTGTGTGGCATTTATGAGTTTTTGGAACAGAAAAAAATGGAGAACTTACAAGAGTTGGAGCGGAAACGTTGATTTTTTCCCCCTTTGTCGATATTTTCCCGTGAATTTCTGGGAGAAAAAAAATAGAATGCTTAATTTTGTCCCAATTTTGGGGTTCTGTGTAAAGCGGGACTCTCGAAAGCGTGTGATTGTAAAACAACTATAATTCTGAAAAGAGGATGAAGAAACAATTCAAAAAGGTCTTGGTTTTGGGTTCCGGAGCGTTGAAAATCGGTCAGGCCGGTGAATTCGATTATTCCGGTTCACAGGCACTGAAAGCATTGCGCGAAGAAGGTGTCCGTTCTGTGTTGGTTAACCCTAACATCGCTACCATTCAAACTTCCGAAGGAATTGCCGATGAGGTCTATTTCTTGCCGGTCACTCCTTATTTTGTGACGGAAATCATTAAAAAAGAACGTCCCGACGGCATTTTGCTGGCATTCGGAGGCCAGACGGCGCTGAACTGCGGAACGGAACTGTATCGTAACGGAGTGTTGAAGGAATACGGCGTGGAAGTGTTGGGTACTTCGGTGGAAGCCATCATGTACACGGAAGACCGTGACCTTTTCGTGAAGAAACTCGACGAAATCCCGATGAAGACTCCCGTCAGCAAGGCGGTAGAGAATATGGAAGACGCCTTGGTTGCGGCGCGTGAAATCGGTTATCCGGTCATGATACGTTCTGCATACGCATTAGGCGGTTTGGGCAGCGGCATCTGTCCGGACGAGGAACGTTTCATCGAATTGGCCGGCAGTGCTTTTACCTTCGCACCGCAGGTTTTGGTGGAAGAATCCTTGAAAGGCTGGAAAGAAATCGAGTTCGAGGTCATCCGTGATGCGAACGACCATTGTTTCACCGTAGCCAGCATGGAAAACTTCGACCCGTTGGGTATCCATACGGGCGAGTCCATCGTAGTGGCGCCAACTTGTTCGCTGACGGAAGAACAAGTGACGATGTTGCAGGATTTGTCTAAGAAATGTATTCGTCATTTGGGAATCGTAGGCGAGTGCAACATCCAATATGCTTTCAATGCCGAGACTAACGATTACCGTGTCATTGAAGTAAATGCCCGCCTGAGCCGTTCTTCGGCGTTGGCTTCCAAGGCCACCGGTTATCCGTTGGCCTTTGTGGCTGCCAAGATTGCCTTGGGGTACACGTTGGATCAGATAGGCGAGATGGGGACGCCCAACTCAGCATACGTGGCTCCTTCGCTGGACTATCTGATTTGCAAGATACCACGTTGGGACTTGACGAAATTCGAGGGCGTGTCGCGTCACATCGGTTCGAGCATGAAATCGGTAGGCGAAATCATGTCTATCGGCCGCTCGTTCGAAGAGATTATCCAGAAAGGTTTGCGTATGATAGGCCAGGGGATGCACGGTTTTGTGGGCAATGACCACGTGCATTTCGAACAACTGGACGAAGAGCTCTCCAACCCGACGGATTTGCGTATTTTCGCCATGGCACAAGCTTTGGAAGAAGGGTATACCATACAGCGTATTTATGAGTTGACGAAGATAGACCCGTGGTTCATCGGCAAGTTGAAGAACATTGTCGATATGAAGAAAGAACTGGAGGGACATGATACGTTGGAGTCCGTTACTCCTGAGTTATTGCGTGAGGCCAAGCGGTTGGGCTTCTCCGATTTCCAGATTGCACGTTTTGTGCTCAAGCCGGAAGGCACCAATATGGAGAAGGAAAACCTTCAGGTGCGCCAGTACCGTAAGCAACTGGGTATCTTACCGGCTGTGAAGCGCATCAACACGGTGGCATCCGAACATCCGGAACTGACGAACTACCTTTACATGACATACGGTACGGACGGCTACGATGTCAACTATTACAAGAATGACAAGTCGGTTATTGTGTTAGGTTCCGGTGCCTACCGTATCGGTTCTTCGGTGGAATTCGACTGGTGCTCCGTCAACGCGGTACAGACCGCACGCAAGTTAGGTTACAAGTCCATCATGATCAACTATAATCCAGAGACGGTTTCGACGGACTACGACATGTGCGACCGTCTCTACTTCGATGAGTTGTCTTTCGAGCGTGTGCTCGACGTGATCGACTTGGAGCAGCCGGGCGGTGTCATCGTGTCCGTGGGCGGACAGATACCGAACAACTTGGCCATGAAACTCCATCGTCAGTCGGTACACATCCTGGGCACGTCTCCTGTGTCTATCGACCGTGCGGAGAACCGTAACAAGTTCTCGGCCATGCTCGACCGTCTCGGCATCGACCAACCGGCTTGGCAGGAGCTGACCAGCTTGGACGACATGAAGGCTTTCATCGACAAGGTGGGTTATCCTGTATTGGTTCGTCCGTCGTACGTGCTTTCCGGTGCGGCCATGAACGTATGTCACAATGAGGAACAGTTGACCCGTTTCTTGGAAATGGCTCGTGAGGTGTCGAAAGAATACCCGGTAGTGGTGTCCCAATTCATGCAGGAAACGAAAGAAGTGGAGTTCGACGCCGTGGCACAGAACGGAGAAGTGGTGGAATACGCCATCTCGGAACATATCGAATACGCCGGTGTGCATTCAGGCGATGCCACATTGGTGTTCCCGGCTCAGCACTTGTATTTCTCAACCATGCGTGCCATCAAGAAAATCAGTAGCCGCATTGCCCGTGAGTTGAACATTTCCGGTCCCTTCAATATCCAGTATTTGGCTAAGGGAAATCAAATCAAGGTCATCGAGTGTAACCTCCGTGCTTCCCGCAGTTTCCCCTTCGTGTCGAAGGTGTTGAAGCGTAACTTCATCGAGACCGCCACACGTATCATGTTGGATGCACCGTACGATCGTCCCGACAAGTCGGTGTTCGACATCGACCGTATCGGCGTGAAAGCTTCGCAGTTCTCGTTTGCCCGTTTGCAGAATGCCGACCCCGTGTTGGGTGTGGACATGTCTTCCACCGGAGAAGTCGGTTGTTTGGGGGACGATTTCAATGAGGCCTTGCTGAATGCCTTGATTGCTACGGGTTACGGTGTGCCGAAGAAAGCGGTGATGCTTTCGTCCGGCGCGGTACAGTCTAAAGTAGACCTTCTGGAACCCAGCCGCATGCTGGCCGCCAAGGGTTATGACATCTATGCCACGGAGGGCACGGCTCGTTTCTTGAATGACAACGGAGTGAAAGCGATAGCCGTGCATTGGCCCGACGAGCATACGGCTGCCGAGAACAACGTGTTGACGATGATATCCCAGCATAAGTTCGATTTGATTGTCAATATCCCTAAAGACCAGACCAAGCGTGAACTGACGAACGGTTACCGTATCCGTCGCGACGCTATCGACCACAACATACCGTTGATGACGAATGCCCGTTTGGCCAAGGCGTTCATCGAGGCGTTCTGTCAGATGGATATGGAACAGATCCAGATAAAGAGTTGGCAGGAGTATAAATAAGATATAAGATAGAAGAAGCCGCGCTTTTGTCCGTCGGGGGCAGAAGCGCGGCTTTTGTTTTTCAGAGTTCCAGCATCTTTTTTTCCCGTTCCAGGTCTTGGGTATCCAATGAAGGGGACGGGACGGTACAAGTCTTGATGAAATCTCCCGGCTGGCACGTATAATTATAATAAGGTAGGAGGTCGTCCGGTATTTGTTCTTTGGGAATGATTTCGCCTTTCAGCGCCAGGAAATCGTCCATATCCGTGCTGTCGGAATGCTTGACGAAGAGAATCCGGCGTGCTATCGGGTTACGGTTGTAGTCGAGACATAGGTAAAGCCCCTTCAGCATTTTAGGAAAGTCGTACATGGGGAGTTGCAGGTAGATGGTAAAAAGAGCCAGTTCCGGACTCTCACGCTCATTAAACAGGATGTAGGAACTCGTGTGATTGTTGAAAAGCCCTACGCCGGAATGGGTGGTGTTGTAGGCACTCATGTGTACCACCCGTACGTATTCGTTGTTTTCGGAAGCCGTGATGAGGTAAGGTTCCACTTTCAGGGCGTCGGCAGCCGACGAGAGACTGTAGCTGATATAAATGCCGCTGTAATTATAGGCCTCCTGTGCGGAAACCTGCGATTCCCTGGCCATCATGTCCCAAAAAGGGCTTTTTCTCTTTTCTCCGCCTTGTGGCGGTTCCAGTTCAAAAAGCCTTTCTTTCATGTCTTCCAGGTTCCCGAGCAGCCGTTTCTTGGATACGTTGTTCACTTGCGAGAGGGCATAGTCCAAAGCCTCTTCCTCGGCAATGCCTTTCTTTACTTCACCGATAAAGGTCGGCAGTACGCTGGAGTAGAGCGAAGAAAGCACGCTGGCCGCCATTTGGGTATGGTCGGCAATTTCTTTCATCTTCACTCCGTTGTTTCTTAAGTATTCTATGCGTTTGTAAATCTCAAAAAGTTCGTTCATTGCACCTTTTATATTGTATTACCGACTGCAAAGTAAATACATTCATGTTATAGTTCTGTTGCATGAATGTTTCATTAATGTTACATAACAATTCGTTGATTACATGAAAGTTATTAATAATAGAATTTCATTTTTCCGTTTGGGAATACATGATAACTTTGCCGTCGAAAACCAAGAAACGATAGAAAAATGGAGATTATGGAATTGAAGGCAAATCAGAAAAAGGCACTCTCGGACGTATTGTTCATCTTGTGGGCCGGCGGTGCGGCTTTGTTGTCTTATTCATTGGTATATGCACTTCGCAAGCCTTTCACGGCAGCCACGTTCGACGGGCTTGATTTTTTCGGAATGGACTATAAGACGGCCACGAGCATCGTGCAGATTGCGGGTTATTTCCTCTCCAAACTCATCGGTATCAAGGTGATTTCGGAGATGAAAAAAGAGAACCGGCTAAAGTTCATTATCGCCTCTGTGGCTGTGGCCGAATTGTCTTTGGTGTTGTTCGGAGCGTTGCCCCGTCCTTATAATGTCTTTGCCTTGTTCTTCAACGGACTGTCGTTGGGTTGCATGTGGGGTGTGATATTCAGTTTTTTAGAAGGCCGGCGGGTGACGGATTTATTGGCCAGTCTGATGGGTTTGAGTATCGCCATCAGTTCCGGTACGGCCAAGTCGTTGGGGCTTTTCGTGATGAACGGACTTCATGTCAGCGAATTCTGGATGCCTGCGTTCATCGGTGCGTTTGCTTTCCCGTTGCTCTCTTTGTTGGGATGGGCGATGACCCGGCTTCCGCATCCTACGAAGGCCGATATGGAATTGCGCACGGAGCGTGTGGCTCTCGACCGCAAGGGACGTTCGGACGTATTCAAGAGTTTCATGCCCGTGTTGCTGATGCTCTTCTTTGCCAACCTGTTCATTACCGTGTTGCAAGACCTTAAAGAAGACTTCCTCGTGAAAATCATCGACGTAAAGGCGGCCGGTTTGTCTTCATGGGCTTTTGCCAAGATCGACGCTACGGTCACTTTGGTGATCCTCATACTGTTCGCGGCCATGTCGATGGTGAAGAGCAACGTCAAGGTTCTCTGTCTTTTGTTGGCCTTGGTTACTTGCGGCTGTGCCGTGTTGAGCAGTGTGGCCTTCAATTACGAGGCTTGGAATTTGCCCGTCACGCTTTGGCTTTTCCTGCAGAGTCTGTGCCTCTATACCGTCTATTTGAGTTTCCAGACTCTTTTCTTCGAGCGTTTCATCGCTTGTTTCAGGATAAAAGGCAACGTGGGCTTCTTCATTATCACGCTGGATTTCATCGGTTACATGGGTACGGTGTTGGTTCTGGTGTTCAAGGAATGTTTCAATCCCGATGTCAACTGGTTGCAATTTTATAACTTTGCGTGCAGTTATGTGGGCATCATTTGCAGTGTGTCTTTTGCCTGCTCTGCGGCTTACATCGTATGGCGTTACCGCCGGGAACGCCACCGTGGCCCGAAGAATTTCGTCTATACCCCCTCTGCGCCGTTCCCTTGCGAGGGCGAGGAGTATGCCCTTTCCCCGGAAGTGATTAAAAACAGATAAACCATTAGTTCAAACATAGAAACATGAAAAAAATTGAGTGCATCATTTTAGATTGGGCCGGTACGGCTGTGGATTACGGTTGCTTTGCCCCCGTGGCGGCTTTCATCGAGAGTTTCAACGAGATCGGCGTGCCGGTGACGGCTGCGGAGACCCGTGCTTACATGGGGCTGACCAAGATTGAGGAAATCCGTGCCCTGTTCAACATCGACCGGGTCAAGGCCGCTTTCCGCGAGAAGTTCGGTCGCGACTACACTGATGAGGACGTGCAGGCCCGTTACGTGGCTTTTCAGCGCGTGTTGTTTGACACCTTGGAGAATTATTCCGAACCGATACCCGGCGTGGTGGATACCGTAGAGGCACTGCGCAAGGCCGGTATCAAGATAGGCTCCACTACCGGATATACCGACAAGATGATGGACATCGTGATTCCGGCTGCGGAAAAAGCCGGTTACAAAGTGGACAACTGCGTGACTTCGGACCATCTGCCTGCCGGACGTCCTTATCCTTATATGGTCTACCGGAATATGATAGATTTGGCCGTACCGTCGGTGGATTGCGTGTTGAAGTACGGAGACACGATAGCCGACATCAAAGAAGGCGTGAACGCCAAAGTGTGGACCGTGGGTGTGGTTATGGGAAGCAACGAACTGGCTCTCACGCAGGAAGAGGTCGCAGCCATGCCGGCCGGTGAATTGGACGCACGCAAGGCCGAAGTGCGCCGCCGCATGTTGGAAGCCGGTGCCCACTATGTGGTGGACGACATTACGGAACTTCCGGCAATAATCGAGACGATAAATCAGAAAATGAATCAATAATTTATAAAAACAAGAATATGAGACCTTATCTTTTGTTGACGCCTGGTCCGTTGACCACTTCGGAAACCGTAAAAGAAGCCATGCTGAGTGACTGGTGCACTTGGGATGAAGATTATAATGTGGGAATCGTGGAAGAAATCCGCAAATCGCTGGTGGAGATGGCCACGAAACATCCGGAAGAGTACACTTCCGTGCTGATGCAGGGTAGCGGTACCTATTGTGTGGAAGCCGTGTTGGGCAGTGCCCTCAAGCCGGGTGACAAACTGCTTATCTTCAGCAACGGCGCTTACGGCAACCGCATGGGAGTCATTGCCGACCGCCACGGCATTGCATACGACATGGTGGCTTTCGAGGAAACCATGCAGGTAGACCCCGAAGTGGTGGAGAAGAACTTGTCGCGCCACGGCGATGTGACCCACGTGGCTTTCGTACACTGCGAGACGACTACGGGTATCCTGAACCCGCTGCCGGAATTGGCCCGTGTGGTCAAGGCGCATGGCAAGAAACTGATTGTGGATGCGATGAGCAGTTTCGGCGGTGTGCCTTTGGATGTGCAGGAACTCGGCATCGATTTCCTCATCAGCAGTGCGAACAAATGTATCCAGGGCGTACCCGGTTTCGGCTTTATCATCGCCCGCCGCAGTGAACTGATGGCTTGCAAGGGCGTGTCGCGTTCTTTGTCGCTCGACATCTACGACCAGTGGGAGACGATGGAAAAAGGGCATGGCAAGTGGCGTTTCACCTCGCCTACCCACGTGGTACGCGCCTTCAAGGAAGCTATGGAAGAGCTGAAGGCCGAAGGGGGAGTGGCAGCCCGTTATGCCCGTTACTGCAAGAACCACGAAGTATTGGTAAAAGGCATGGAGTCGCTCGGCTTCAAGGCATTGTTGCCGGCAGCCGTACAGTCGCCGGTCATCACTTCGTTCCTTTATCCTGAGAAGGATTTCGACTTCAAGGCTTTCTATGCCGAGTTGAAAGCGAAAGGCTTCGTGATATATCCGGGCAAGATTTCCCAGGCCGACACTTTCCGTATCGGGAACATCGGCGACGTATATCCTGAAGATTTCGAGCGTCTGGTAGAGACTGTGAAGGCTTGCCGTGAGGCTTGATCTCGATAAAATGTGTTGATAGGTGCGCCCGTCGGATATGACTCCGGCGGGCGTGTTTTTTATGGCCTCGTGAGGGGTGGAGCGGGTTTTGCCGGGAGATGCGGGTACGTGGTTATGTTCCGGGCGTGAAAACCCAATGGTCATCGTGGCTTTCACGGGGATTGAAACGATAGCCTTCCCATTCGAAGGTTTTCAAATCTTCGGGATTTTCAATACGGTTCTTCAGGATGAAACGTGTCATTTCGCCCCGGCACATCTTGGCATAGACCACTACGGTGGACAACCGTCCGCCTTTGTAAGTATAAAAATCCGGGGTAATCACCCGTACTTCCCGGGTGACGCGTGTCCAGTCGAACAAGTTTTTCATTTCCGCACTGGCCAGATTCACCAACATGCCCCCTTGTTGCCGTATGGCCGAAATGAAGGTGTCCGTCAGGCGTGCGCGCCAATAGGCGAACAGGGTACGGTCTTCTTCCTCCGGCAGTCGCACGTGCCCTTCCAGTCGGTAGTTCCGGATGCGGTCGGCCGGTCTTAACAGCCCGTAGAGAAATGAGGTGATGAACAGGTGGCTTTGGGCGTATGCCCAGTCTTCCGCCGTGAAATCTTGTGGCGCGATGTGCCTGAACACCATGCCCGTGTAGGCCGATAAGGCCGGAAGTCCGGTTACCCCTTCGTCATGGAATGTGCGGAATTGCAGGCAGGTGCGTGCCGCGATTTGAGGATTGACATGTAGCATGTCGGCCAGTTCTCCGGCCGTATAGGCCGTCATGGACAAGGCGATATGACGTGCCTCTTCGATGAACAGGGGAGAGGAGGCTGGGGGAAGCACCGTCGGCGTTTTTTCCGTCATGGTTTTGGCACAAGAGATGAATGTGAGCATTTCCAGAAGGGTTTTATGGGTTGGGTTATAATCATTTTGAAGGCAAAATTAGGTAAAAATGAATCTTTTTGCTACTTAATTAGCGTTTTTTAGTCTTTTCACTCGCTATAAAAAGGAGCAAATAGGATGGATTTCCGCTAAAAAATGCCCTTTTTTCCACTTGGTGGCGGCAGGATGTCCGCAGAAAATATGATTTTTATGAGCCGAAATAAAAATCGTTTGGCTGAAAGCGGAAGACGAATCTCAGTCGATTGAATGTGAAAACTCGTAAAAACGATATTTTCGAGGGCTGTAGGAAGGGAAAAGCGGGCCTGAAACGGGTTTTTTATCTCTATTTGGGCGTTTCGGATGTACAAGTACGGGGTGTCAAAATGCCGCACGGAATGCTTTACGGCTTACAGTCCAACGGTTTTTGGCCGGAGGAGGAGGGGGCACGTCTGTCGTTTTGTCGTTTTTCCTGCAAAAAGCTGTCTTTTGGGTTATGGCGTGAGGCGCGAGATTCGCGTGTTTGTGCTTGCTGTGCGGTGGACACCGGAATATGAAAACCACGGGTGGTCGCGGTGGACAAAATGACAAAAAGTAAGTTCCCCGTTTTCCTTTTTTGCGGCTTGCAGAAAAAGTCCCGGTTTTTCTTTTGTGGTGTTCAAATAAATTTCCTATCTTTGTCTTCACGAAGATAGGATGCGGTTCGGCGTAGGCAAACTGGAAAACTTTGTTTTCGTTTGTCTCTGCGCTCACCTTTCGCTATCTTTGTCCCGAGTCCCGTAGTGTCGGGATGGTAGAATAGAAGAGAGCGTCTTTTTGGAAATTACTTTGTCGCAATAGAAAATCCCCAAATTCTAAATGAGAACGCAAAGTGATACAACAGATGCTCACGCTTCATGTATATACCCGTGCTTGCATTCCCTATTTCGTCAGGGGATGCGGGCATGTATATCCATAAGCGTGAGGCTGTTGTTTGGCTGTTTGCGTTTTCACCGGAATGGGGATTCCGCTATTGTGGCAAGCAGTCCGGCAAGCAGCCTCACGCTCCTCTTTAAATCTTGAAAATGATTGTAAACAGTCCGGTGGATGGCTGACGGACGCAATAAAAAAGATGGAGAATATGAAGAAATTTTTTCTCTTGATGATGGCTTGCGGCGTGGCTCTTTGGGGACGTGCGCAGCAAGGGACGGATGTCCTCATGGCAACCCTTCAACACGGGGATGAGGTGAGTGTGTATTACGGTAAAACGGCCTTGGAGGAAGCGTATAAAGTAGCGGCAGACAGCGGGGACGTAATTACGCTGAGCGCGGGACGGTTTACGGCTCCTAACCCCATACAGAAGTCCTTGTCCATTGTGGGGAACGGTTTTGTGTCGGATATGGAGAATGGAGTGTTCCCGACAATAATAGAAAGCAACCTGTATTTCAAACCTCGTGATATTGTAGATGACGACGGGGAGACCGTGAAGGAAGCTATAAAAGTAGACGGTACAAAGCTTGAAGGATTGTATTTGAATGGAGGTATGGTCTTTGAGAGTTCTGGTATGGTTCGTAATGTAGAGGTCGTGAAATGTCGGATAGGAAGTGATTATCGGCAATTTAAAACGAGTACAGAAAACTTTGTGCTTCGTCAATGTATTTTGGATGATGATTTATGTTTTAATAGTGAGAGTAGTTGGTATAATCACCAAAACTTCTATATTGTAGGTTGTTATGTGCCGGGAATACAGTTTCCACGTGAGTATAATACCATACTGATGGATCATTCCATTTTCGTTGATGACAGAATGAACAACTTGACTGTGAGCAATTCTATTATAGGAGGAGTTTATAATGATATAAGCGGAAGTGTTGTGAACAACTGCATTTTCCTTGAACAAAACCCTTCCAATATCATAGGAGCTGGCAACTGGGTAGACTGCAAATATTCCGGAATCTTCGAGGAAGGCATGAACGATCTGGCATGGGACGGCGTGAAAACATTCAAACTGAAATATCCCGAAGAGTACATAGGGACGGACGGCACGCAGGTCGGACTTTACGGTGGTCCTTATCCTTACAACCCTACGCCTTCCATACCCCAAATCAAAGAAAGCCATATTGACACGACGGTGGCCGCCGACGGCAAGCTGAAAGTGAGCGTGACGGTAGAGGCGCAAACCGAAGACTAACGGGAAATGGAGGTGCGTATGAAAATCTATCATTGGTTACTTCCCGCCCTTTCGCTTTTCCCTACTTCCGCTGCCGCACAGATGGCCGGTTATGAATACTGGACAGACGGGAACGACACACAGCGTACGTACGTGGAGCAGACACAAGGAAGCGTGGGGATAGAGATAGATGTGGCGGATTTGCGTCCGGGCATACACCGTTTTCACTTCCGTGCATGCGACGCGCAGGGGCGTTGGAGCAGTCCGTTTTGCCGTTATTTCCTCCGTTTGGGAAAAGCGTATGACGGCACCGGCATGGCCACATGCGAATATGCCATAGACGGTGGCGAATGGGCGGAGGCCGCTTTGGTCGACGACCGTCTCGATTTGGAGCTTCCCGTATCAGGCTTGGTGCCGGGCGTGCACCGTCTTATGCTCCGCTTTGTTGACGAAGCCGGACGTTGGACAGGGATAATGACCCGTAATTTTGTATGTCTCGGGCCGGATTATTCTTCCAATACCCTGCGGAGCTATGAGTGCTGGATAGACGGCGATTATACCGCACGGGTGGAAGGTGCGGCCGAAGGAGGCATGGTGGAACTGGAGCTTCCCACGTCGGATTTGTCCTACGGGCTTCATCGCGTGTCATTTCGTAGCCGGGATGAGGCGGGGCGTTGGAGTGCGCCGTTCTCCCGTTATTTTGTGAAGGCAGAACCTTCTTTGGCCGACAACCGTATAGAAGCCTATGAATATTGGTTCAACAACGGAAAAACCACACGGGTGGAAGTCACCCCGGCCAATCCTTTTGCGGCGGATGATATTGGGGTGGACGTAGAGGGTGTCGTGCCGCATGAAGTTCCGGAGAATTACACGGTGGATTGGGAAACTTGTACTGCCTATTGCCCGGACGACGTGGTATTCGGCATGCGTTTCGGAGATACCTCCGGACGTTGGACTGAGGCGCGTACCGACACGTTTGCCTATGACGTTCCGGTGGCATTGGATTTCCGCTCCTTGGTTTACGGTGATTCGGCCATGGTCGTGCGACCCGAAGAAGGCCGGATTTACGCTTACGAAGTCACGGCGCAGGCTGGTGATTCATTGGTCTGGGGAGCGAATGCTCCTTGCCGGATGGACATCTATGACGAAAGCGGGACACGGCTTTACCGTTTAGGCCAGTCCGTAGGCGCGATGGAACAGAAGATGGAGGCGGAAACCAACGGGAAACTGTATGCGTTGGCTTACGGTGCACGTGTGGACACCTTGTATTTGTGGTGTCATAAATTGGTGCCGACCCGTGTCTCATGGGTAGAGTCCGGCATCAAAGTCTCGGTGTCGGAAGGGCATATCCGTGTGGTGCAGGCCGAAGGATGGGATTGTTCGGTTTACCATACGCAAGGATATGTGTTAGAACGGCGCAAGGGGCTGAAAGTTTCTGAAGATTTCGTCCTTCCGCGAGGAATCTATGTGGTTTCTCTGACGGCGAAAGACGGTAATACATATAAGAAAAAAGTAATCGTTCCGTAAACGATTGGCGTTAAGGTGGGTGGACCCGGATGAGAGAGTTCCGGGTCTGCCTTTATGTATTTTAAGGATAGTTCTTAGGAAAACACTGTTTTTTATCGTACTTTTGTGGCGATTAATCCGAGCTGAAATAAAATGGATGCAATAGCCCTGATAGATAAATATTACGCTGACAGCCCCCGTTTGAGGGAACTTCTATGGATTCATAGCCGCCAGGTGGCCGACCGTTGCCTGAAAATTGCAGCACTCCATCCGGAACTGGATTTGGACAAGGCATTTTTGGAAGAAGCAGCTTTGTTGCATGATATCGGCATTTTGCATACCCACGCTCCCGGTATTTTATGTACGGGAGACGCACCTTATATTTGTCACGGTTATCTCGGGGCGGAGATGTTGCGTGCGGAAGGGTTTCCGCTCCATGCCAGGGTGTGCGAGCGTCATACCGGCGCGGGGCTTTCGCGAGAAGAAGTCGCAGCGCAGGGCTTGCCGATACCCGTACAGAATTATTATCCGGAGACTTTGGAAGAACAGCTCATCTGTTATGCGGATAAATTTTATTCCAAATCCCATCCCGACCGGGAAAAAACACCGGAACAGGCGTTGAAGAGCGTAAGCAAGTATGGCGAGGATGGGGCACGGCGTTTTCGGCATTGGATGGAACTTTTTACGGAAAATCTCGGGCATTAAGCGGATTTTGTGTAATTTTGCATTCGCTTACTGATTTAGAACAAGACTGAATTCGGTTGAAAACAAAAATAGCTATATTCCTTTTGGTGGGTAGTTCATTCTGTATGCTGGCGCAAGGCGGATTGAACGGAGGGCTTTCGTCTTCTTACGTTGAGATAGGAAGAGGAATGTCCGATAGTCTGGCAAAAGATAGTAGAGCGGCGGATTCTTTACTGAAAGATACGATACTTTCCGGTTTGCGTGAAATGGCAGCGGACAGTGTCGGACATGTTCCTGACAGTGTTCGGGAAAAGGTTGCCGCACCGGATAGCATCGGAGCGGTGGTCACAGACAGCGTACAGACAGATTCGGTGGCGGAAGACACCGCTAAGGTGAGCAAGTCGGTGCTCGACCAGCCTGTAGAATATACGGCCTCCGACTCAGTGACTTTCGAGGCCGGACTGGGAAATGCCAACCTGTACGGTAACAGCAAGGTCAATTATACCAATCTGGAGTTACAGGCCGATTGGATCACGATGAACATGGACAGCAGCATCGTGCATGCCGTAGGGCGTCCCGACTCGACCGGGAAAGTGCAGAACCAACCGGTATTCAAGCAAGGAAGCGACCAGTATGAGCCGGAACGTATCAGTTACAATTTCAAGACCCGCAAGGCTTTTATCGATAATGTGTACACGCAACAGGGCGACGGGTTCCTGATTAGCGAGGAGTCCAAACGTGATGCGGAAGGCGTGATGTACGTGCGTCACGGGAAATATACGACCTGTAACGCCAAGCATCCTCATTTTTACATGGCATTGACCCGTGCGAAAGTACGTCCGGGAAAGGATGTCGTCTTCGGCCCGGCCTATCTGGTGGTGGAGGATGTACCTTTGCCGTTGGCCATTCCTTACGGTTTCTTCCCCTTCAGTAAGAAATATTCTTCAGGATTCATCATGCCTACGTTCGGCGATGAAAGTATCCGTGGGTTTTATTTGCGCGATGGCGGATATTATTTCGCCATCAACGATATGATAGACTTGAAACTTATCGGAGAGATTTATACCAAAGGCTCGTGGGGACTGAGTACGCAATCCAATTACCGTAAGCGTTACCGCTTCAATGGCAACTTCTTCCTGAGTTATCAGAATACGGTGGAAGGAGAGAAGAACATGCCGGATTATTCAAAGTCCACCAGTTTCAAAATCCAGTGGACGCATCGTCAGGATGCCAAGGCTAATCCTTCGCAAAGTTTTTCTGCCAGTGTGAATTTCGCTACCTCCAACTACGAGCGCAACAACCTGACGAGTATGTACAATCCGGAGAACTACACGCAGAGCACGCGTACGTCGAGTGTGGCTTATTCCAAAACTTTCGAGCGGATAGGGTTGACGCTTTCCAGCTCCTTTAACTTGTCGCAAAGCATTCAGGATTCTTCCCTGTCGATGACTTTGCCGAGCCTTGATATTACATTGGCGCGTTTCTATCCTTTCAAGCGCAAGAAGGCTGCGGGGAAAGAAAAGTGGTACGAAAAGATTGCTTTAAGCTACACCGGAAGCTTGAGCAACAGCATAGATACGAAAGAAGACTTGCTGTTCAAGTCCAACCTGATTAAGGACTGGCGCAACGGTATGCGCCATAACGTACCCATCAGTGCGACGTTCAGTTTGTTCAACTATATCAATGTCACGCCGGAATTCAGGTTTACCGACCGCATGTACACGCATAAGGTCATGAAAGGATGGGATGAAGAAAACCAGCGGGAGGTGAACGACACGATCTGGGGATTCCAGAACGTGTATAATTATGATATGAGCGTATCGGCCACGACCAAACTTTACGGTTTTTATACGCCGCTGTTCGGTAAGAAGATACAGACCATCCGCCATGTCTTCACGCCGACCGTAAGCTTTAATTATGCACCGGATTTCGGTACGTCCCGTTATGGCTATTATGCGTCGTACGTGAAGACGGATAAAGACGGCAATGTGTCTACGGTGAGCTATTCTCCTTATAGCGGCAGCCTCTATGGTGTGCCGGGGCGGGGTAAGACCGGAAGCGTGTCGATGGACATCTCCAATAACATTGAGATGAAGGTCCGTACGAAGAACGATTCGGTACGGAAAGTCAGCCTTATCGACGAACTGGGAGCGAACCTGAGTTATAACATGGCGGCCGAGCGTCAGCCGTGGAGCGATTTGTCCATGAGGGTGCGTATCAAGACGCCTTGGAACTACACGTTCAGCATGAACGCCCAGTTTGCCACTTATGCGTACGAGTTCGACGAAAACGGAAGAGTACAGGTTGGCGACCGTACGGAATGGTCGTACGGACGTTTCGGACGTTTTCAAGGTATGTCGCAGAACTTGTCTTATACGTTCAACAACGAGACCTTCAGGAAGCTTTTCGGATGGGGGAAAGGCCGCAGTGAAGAAGTGAAGGAAACAGACGGCGAGACGGATGAGGAGGATGTGGGCGACACGAACATAGATCCCGAACGTAAGAAGTCGGAACGGGCCGGAGCCAAAAAGGAGCCGCAAAAGGCCGAAGTGGATGAAGACGGTTATCTGAAATTCCAGTTGCCGTGGTCGTTTACCGTATCTTACGGTGTGACTATGTCGGAAAACACCGGCGCACAGATTCGTGTGAAGAAGATGCGCTACCCATATAAGCTGACCCATACGCTGAACTTTTCGGGGAATATCCGTATTTCGGACGGATGGAACCTGACCTATTCTTCGGGATATGACTTCAACTATCATCGTCTGTCTATGACAACAGCCTCTGTTTCACGCGACTTGCATTGTTTTTCCATGTCGGCAAGCGTGGTGTTGAGTCCTTATACTTCCTATAATTTCACCTTTTCAGCCAACGCTTCGGAGCTGGCCGATGTGCTGAAATGGAAAAAACAAAGTAGCTATAGTTCAAATATTGAGTGGTATTGATTGCGTATAATGTGACGTTCGTTCGTATATATTATATGAGAATCAAATATTATAAATGAAACTTATGGGAAAAAATTGGTTTATGTTCGTGGCCATGAGCCTCGGGACGGAATTTGCCGTAATGTCGGCCACCCCTGTCCCGGATGGGAGAGAGGCAGGGCATCCGTGTGTCGTAACGACTCCTTCGGAGAAGTCCGCTACTTTGAAACTGATAGAGGAACAGGATTGGGCGCGCAAGGTCGTGGAAGCCTTGAGGCAAAATGTGGACAAGTATGCGGAGCGTGGGGAAGACTATTTGAGTTCGCGGCTTTATATGAATTGGAAAACACAAGCCAAGGACGTGTATATCCGTGGTGAATGGTTCAGCCATGTGGGAGAAGAAAAGGCACCGGTGCCTACGGTCATGTTCAGCGGTGCACGGGCTGCCGCCACGGCGTACGCCCGTCCGGGAATAGAAGAACGTTTGCCGTATGCCGACGAGACACAAGGCGTTTACATGAAAAACCGTAATTTGCCGGGTCAGCCTTTGGAATGGGTAAGGCCCGAGAAAGTAGGCACGCAGATAGAGAGCGGCAACATAGACATCATGCGTCACGCACGCGATGCGGCTTACCTGTGGTGGTTGACGGGAGAAGAGAAGTATGGCCGGATGGCAGCAAAAGTGCTCGATACTTATTTGCAGGGGATTTATTACCGCGACCTGCCCCGGGATTTGAACCATGGCCACCAACAGACGTTGGTCGGCATGACATCCTTTGAAGTCATCCATGAAAGCATCGTGCCCCTCCTTACCGAGTGCTATGACTTCCTTTATACCTATATGGAACGGCATTATGCGGACCGCATGCCCGTTTATGCCGGTGCGCTGAAGAAAATGGCCGACGTGATCGTCCGGAACGGTGTGCCTCATAATAATTGGAATATCATTCAGGCACGTTTTATCTTTGCCATCGCGCTGGTGCTGGACGAAAATGAAGCTTACGAAGACGGAAAGGGACGGGAATATTATTTCGATGTCGTGGCGCAGGACAGCACCTTGCGGCAGTGGGGACTGAAGACTTTGGCCGACTACGGTTTCGATGCAGGAACGGGAATCTGGAACGAATGCCCGGGATACAGTTGCAACGTGGTCAATGATTATACGGATTTTGTCTTGCTGTTCGACAAGTACCTTGGGCGCGACCTGACCCGCGAAATCCCGGTGATAGAAAAAGCCGTGGCCGCCACTCCGCAATACTGCTTTCCCAACCGTAAGATTGTAGGATTCGGGGATACGCATCCCGGTCCGTTGCGCACGAGTTACTTCGGCAGCATGGTGAAGAATGCCCGGCGGTATGGCAAGCGGAAGCAGGAGGAACGGTTCACGGCCATGTTGCGTTGCTTTGAACCGGACTTCGCTGCGGCGCAAGACCGCCCCAAGACCGGCGGGAACCTGATGAACCTCTATCCGCAGGAGGATTTGACGATAGACACGACGATTGCGGCCGGTGACATAGAAACGTATGTCAGTCCGACTTTTTATGTGCCGAAGGTCAGTTGGCTGGTGCAGCGCAACGGCATGGATGCCGGGCGGAGCCTGATGTATTCGTTGAACGGCAGCGAGGGCAACCATCAGCATGCCAACGGCTTGTCGGTGGAGTTCTATGGGAAGGGCCTGACGTTGGGGCCTGACGCGGGCATCGGGCAGTCCTTGTATTCCGGTCTGGACTATCTGGAGTATTACAGCCAGTTCCCCAGTCACAATACGGTTTGCGTGGACGGCATTTCTTCTTATCCCGTGATGAAGAGCAACCATGCGTTCAAACTGTTGCACAGTTATCCCCAGCCGTCCACGGCCGAAGAACGGAACTTGGCATCGGAGAATTACTTCAGGGGAGTCTGTTATACCGAGACATACTTCCGTGAACCGGAGTCGCAGGCCGACCAGACACGCCTGTTGAGCATCGTGGATACGGACGGCGGCGGTTATTATGTGGACATATTCCGAAGCCGGAAGCATGAAGGCGGCGACAAGATGCACGATTATTTCTACCATAACTTGGGGCAGACGATGAGCGTGACGGCGGTCGACGGCAGTCCGTTGGACTTCGTGCCGTCGGAGGAACTGAGTTTCGCCGGAGCACACCTGTATGCTTATTCCTATATATATGACCAGCAAATGGTGCAGACGGACAAAGATATCCGTGCGGATTTCACGGTACGTCCCGATGCCGGGGGCGACGACATCCGCATGACGATGTGGCAACAGGGCATGCCCGGGCGGAAGATTTTCCGTGCGTTGAGCCCCGAGACGGAAGGATTGAGCCGCGACAATACCATGCCTTACAAGATAAAGGGGCAACCGACCCTGACGTATGTAGCCCGCCAGACGGGCGAGGCTTGGACGCGTCCGTTCGTGTCGGTGTTCGAACCGTCCGTGTCGTCGGAAGGCAACTCCGTCAGCCGTGTGGACTTTGTCCGGCCGGAGGGGGCGGACGATGCGGCAGGTATCGAAGTGACACTGAAGGATGGCCGGAAGGATCTTATTCTCTCTGCTACGTCTTGCGACAAAGAAACCGGATGGGGGAAGATGAAAGCCCGTGCCTCGTATGCTTGCCTGCGCGAGAAAGACGGTACACCCGTGCGCTTGTTGTTGGGCCATGGCTTGCTGTTCCTTTCGGAAGGCATAGAGGTACGTTCGTCCGAACCGGTAGACGTGTCCATGGAACGGAAAGGCGGGGGATGGTATTATACAGCCAGTCGCCCTTGCGAAATCAAGTGCGGCGGAAAGACCAAAAAGGTAAAGGCGACGGACTGTCCTGCGAAGTGGTAAATAGGCGTAAAATATTACAAAATTAGAGGGGTGCGACATCGTCGGGAGAACGGCTTTTCGTTCTGCGCCAAACGATTTTTCAATCTGCTGAGATTGATTTTTCGTTTGGCGCAGAACTTTTTTCCAATCTCAGCCGTGCCGTCCGGGTTGTGGCGCGGAGGTGTTTTTTTCGTTTCGGAAATCCTCAGGTGAAGCGCTTGTTCCGGTTAGAACAGAGTGGGGTAATCTATCGTTTTTTCTTCTTTTTCAGGGACTTCTGTGGCTTCTTCCGATGGAATTTCGGTGAAGTCGATTCGCATCTGTCGGCAGACGTTGGGCTTCAGGGCATACCAACCACGGTTGGCCGTCCCCATGAAAGGCGACGATGGTTTGCAAGATTGTGCCCATAGAAAGAAACGTACATTCTGGTAAACCCTTTCGTATGTCAGTTCCGTATTAAACAGTCCGGCGTGCCGATTGTAGACCTGTTTGGCGATGATGCCTACGGGAAGTCCTTCGCAGCCCTTCGTCTGCAAGATTTCATAAATATCGTTATAAAAAGGGTTTTCCATCTTGCAAAGATAATGATAAATGGGGATACTTTCAATTATTTATTTATCTTTGCTCATCATTTTAATGAAATAAATATCATGAAGAAAGTAGTTGGATTTTCAGTAGCTTTGGCCGCTGTTTTGTTTGCGGCTTGTGATAATAAGGAGAATTCTTACAATTTTGCACAAATCATTTATCCGAGCGGATACGGTTCTGTGCTTTATGCCGACCAGACCGTTGATTCTTTGAGGTTTGCCACTACTTATGATTGGTCTCTTTCGGTGTCGGAAGGTTGGATTCATGTGGACGCGGATTCCATGTCCGGTACCGTCCCCCAAGGATATTTTATGGTGAAAAGGCTCGATGTGGACTTGGATGTGAACAACACGGACACGGTTCGTACGGGTTACATTTATTTCCATGCCGACGGTAAGACGCTGGTGACTTCTTACACGCAGTATCACTATTTGAATATCGAGCGCCCGGTGCGCAGAAACTACCAGTTCACGTTGCAGGATACGGCCCGTCAGGTGCGTGACAGTCTGATATTCCAGACTTACAGTGACGACTGGACGTTGGCTTTCAAGGGAGAAGCGCCTGCGTGGGTGCGTCTGGCCGACGGGGCTGCCACTTCCGGACGTGCCGGAAAATATACTGTGCATTACCAATTGGACCAGAACACGACGACAGCCGAACGTACGGCCGTGTTGGAACTGAAGAGCCGGGGCGTTTCGACGGACATCCGGATTAAACAGTTGGGATTGAAAGCCGAAGAAGATTAAACGGTTAGGCAATATATTTTTATCTAATTATCAATATTAATTTGACATGAAAAAACATTTCGTGAACAAGGCTCTTTCTGCGGCCTTGTTAGGGTGCGGATTGTGGACGGCCGGTTCTGCTGTGGCGGCTGTTCCCGATTCGGTGTATCTCATGGCCTATAATGTGCATGCGGGCGGTGGGTTGAATTTTGCTTGGAGTGCGAACCGGCAGGTGTGGAAGGGGATTGGGCCCGGCCATGCTTTCATTAAGAGTGACTTCGGAACATGGGGACCGGAAAAGAAAATGTACCATCCGAATCTGATACAGATGCCGGACGGGACGTGGCGTTGCGTGTTCCAGGTGAACGATTATGCCAACCAGTTTGCCGTGGCTTACAGTGCCGATTTGGTAAAATGGCAGCCGCAGGACTATCCTTATATGGAGGGGGTGAACAGTTGTATCGCTCCTGTGTTGTCGTACGATGCGGCAACGACTACTTATAAGGTAGTGTTCAAGACCAAGGATGGCGGGGTGTACGAAACCGTTTCCAAAGATTTTTATCATTTCAGCAAGCCGCGCAAAGTCGATGCCTCCGTTTATCCTTCGGTGACGGAGCAGGCATTTGTGGACGGGCAGCCGGTGAACGGACAAGTATTCAAGGTGCCGTATGCCGGAGTGGAGCGCATGGTACAGGCTGTAGAAAGCGCAGCATATTGGGCCGCACTCAACGGAGAATTGGCGCGGGACAATGAAGTGCGTTTCCGAGGCTTGAAACCTCTTGAAGCCACAATCAAGATAGATGCGAGCCGGACGAAGAAGATCAGCGATAAATTGATCGGTATCTTTTTTGAGGACATCAATTATGCTGCCGACGGCGGTTTGTATGCCGAATTGGTGCAGAACCGTGATTTTGAATATTCCCAAGCCGATGTCAAGGGCGGAAACAAGGCATGGAAAGCTGATTTTGCCTGGACGTTGGAAGGCGACGGCGGGACGTGGGAGATACGGACATCCGAGCCTATCCATGAGAACAACCCGAATTATGCCGTCATGGACGTGAAACAGCCTGGCCAGGTGGCTTTGTTGAATGGAGGTTTCGACGGTATTCCCGTCCGTGAAGGTGAGAAATACGATTTGTCGGTGTTTGCCAAGCAATTGGAGGGCAAAGGCGGAAAGATACGGGTGAGCCTCGTGCAGGATGGCCGGGTGGTGGCACAGACCACCCTTAAAGCCCCCAAGTCGGACTGGAAAAAGATGACGGCGGTGCTGAAAGCCGATGCCGATGCCGACCACGCTTCCATTAAAGTGGAACCGTTGGGAACGGGCAAGGTGGCTTTGGACATGATTTCGCTTTTCCCGCAACAGACGTTTAAGGGGCGCAAGAACGGCCTGCGGGCTGATTTGGCTCAGACTTTGGCCGATTTGAAACCGAAGTTCATGCGCTTCCCCGGCGGTTGTGTGGCTCATGGCGACGGTTTGCACAACATTTATAATTGGAAGGAGACGATCGGTCCGTTGGAAGCCCGCAAACCCCAACGCAACTTGTGGGGCTACCATCAGACGAAAGGCTTGGGGTACTATGAGTACTTCCAGTTCTGCGAGGACATGGGGTGCGAACCGCTTCCGGTGCTGGCGGCCGGTGTGAGTTGTCAGAATTCGAGCGACCGCGGACACGGACAACAGGGAGGTATCCCGATGGACAAAATGCCGGAATACGTACAGGATGTGTTGGATCTGATTGAGTGGGCTAACGGAGACGCCAAGACTACGAAATGGGGTAAACTCCGTGCTGAGCAGGGACACCCGGCACCGTTTAATCTGAAGTATATCGGTATCGGCAACGAAGACTTGATTTCCAAAACGTTTGAAGAACGCTATCTGATGATTGTCAAGGCTGTGAAAGAGAAGTATCCTGACATCGTCGTTTGCGGTACGTCGGGACCGTGGTCGGAAGGTAGTGATTACGAGACCGGTTGGCGTTTGGCCAAAGACCATAAGATAGACATGATCGACGAGCATTACTATCAGACACCCGGTTGGTTCATCTATCATCAGGACTATTATGACCAGTACGACCGCAACGGCTCCAAGGTGTATCTGGGCGAGTACGCGGCTCATACTCCCGGCCGTCCCAACAACATAGAGACGGCCTTGTGCGAAGCCCTGCACATTTGCGGCATGGAGCGCAACGGTGATGTGGTGGCCATGAGCTCGTATGCTCCTTTGTTGGCCAAAGAACACCATACGCAATGGAATCCCGACATGATTTATTTCAATAACAAGGAAGTGAAGCCCACGGTAGGTTACTACGTGCAGAAGCTTTGCGGCAACTATTGCGGCGACGAGTATATCGAAAGTACGCTTTCTGTGAACGAAGGCCGTAAGGGGGTACGCGAGCGTCTGGCGGTCAGCACGGTACGTGATTCCAAGACCGGAAAAGTGTACATCAAAATGGTGAACCTCCTGAACCATCCCGTAAAAGGGAAGCTGGACTTGTCGAGCCTGAAAGACCGTTTCGGCGAGGCGCAGAGTCTGGATGCCCGCCTGCATGTGTTGACCGGTAACTGGGACGACCGCAATGTCCGTCCGAAGGAGAGCGACATCAAGGTGAAACCTGAATTCGACTATGAACTTCCGGCTTATTCGTTCAGCCTGATTGAGATTTAAAGGCTTGTCCGTTAGCATAAAAGAACCTTGCCAAGAGCTGATTTTGCTTTTTGCAAGGTTTTTTTGTATTCTTAAATAGGGAGAATCCGCTCTTCGTTCGTATATATATAATAAGGAAAGATTATAAATCGAATCAAACAGAAAGTGTACAATGATGAAAGAAAGTTTATCAAGAGGTATGTTGCGGGCGGCGGTGTGCGGTTGCCTCCTTTGCGGAGGAATCCCGCTTGCGGCACAAACGCAGGAATACCTGTCTGCAGTATGGTCGCCCGATTTGGACAATGGCATGTACAAGAATCCGGTGATTCATGCGGATTATTCCGACCCCGATGTCTGTGCCGTGGGGAATGATTTTTATCTGACGGCTTCCAGTTTCTCCTGTGTGCCCGGCCTGCCCATCCTCCACTCCAAGGATTTGGTGAATTGGAAAGTCGTGAGCTATGCTTTGAAGGAGCTGGTTCCGACGGACTTTTACGCTACCGTGCAGCATGGCAGGGGCGTATGGGCACCGAGTATCCGTTACCATAACGGGGAGTACTATATCTATTGGGGCGACCCGGACTTCGGCGTGTATATGGTCAAGGCGGAAGACCCCGCCGGCGAATGGTCGGATCCGGTGTTGGTCAAGGCTGCCAAAGGCATTATCGACCCCTGTCCGTTGTGGGACGATGACGGAAAGTGTTATCTGGCTTACGCGTGGGCCGGAAGCCGTGCACAAATCAATTCCGTGTTGTGTGTGGCCGAAATGAACGCGGAGGGCACGAAAGTAGTCGGCCCTTCCCGCATCGTGTATGACGGAAATGATGATGTGAACCACACGGCTGAGGGACCTAAGTTTTATAAACGCAACGGTTACTATTACCTGATGTTTCCGGCCGGTGGCGTGCAAATGGGATGGCAGATGGCCGCCCGCAGCCGCAACGTGTACGGGCCGTACGAAGCGCGTCGCGTCATGGAGCAGGGGGATACTCCGGTCAACGGACCCCATCAGGGCGGTTGGGTGCAGACCGCATCCGGAGAAGACTGGTTCGTGCACTTTCAGGATAAAGGATGCTACGGCCGTGTGACTTGGCTCGAACCCATGACGTGGAAAGACGACTGGCCGGTGGTGGGCGAGGATAAGGACGGTGACGGTTGCGGTAATCCCGTACTGACCTACCGCAAGCCGTCCGTGCCGTCTTCCGTCCGGGTGAATCCGGCCGAAAGCGACGAATTCGACACTACGGAGCTTGGATTGCAATGGCAATGGCATTCCAATTATCAGGATTTGTACGGATTTACCACTCCATACGGTTTTATCCGTTTATATTCTTGGCCGTTATCCGAAAAGTATATAAATTTGTGGGAAGCATCCAATATGTTGCTCCAGAAGTTCCCCGCCGAGACTTTTACGGCTACGACAAAAGTCACGATGGTGAGCAAGGAAGACGGTCAGGAAGGCGGCCTGATAGTCATGGGATGGGATTATGCGGCACTGACCGTGCGTCGGGAGGGCGACCGTTTCATCCTCATTCAGCGGGTTTGTAAGGATGCAGAGCAAGGCGGGAAGGAATCTGTGGAAAAATTGGCGGGTTTCGGGCCGTCCGAACGTCAAACTATCATTTATTCACCCACGGTCAGCCGTTCGGTCTATTTGCGGGTACAAGTGGCCGAAGAAGGGATGTGCCGTTTTGCATACAGTCTCGACGGTCAGACGTTTACTCCCTGTGGCAAGCCGTTCAAAGCCCGTCAGGGCAAGTGGATAGGCGCAAAGGTGGGCTTCGTATGCGTGGAGCCGCATGCCGAACCTGCGGTGAACCGGGGATGGATGGATGTAGACTGGTTCCGGGTTACTCCGTAAACGGGAAAAACACTCATTTTAAAATATAAAAACAACATGAAAAAACAAACATCTATGCTTGCGGTCCTTCCCGTTCTGTTCGGGTTCTTTGTGATGGGCTTTTGTGACATTGTCGGTATTTCGTCGGATTATGCGCGCGAAGCGTTCGGTTGGAGCCATACCATGGCCGGTTTCGTGCCTTCGATGGTCTTCATCTGGTTTCTGTTTTTCAGCATACCGGTGGGCATCAAGATGAACGCCTGGGGGCGCAAGAACACCGTCATGCTCAGTATGGCGGTCACGCTTGTGGGTATGCTCATTCCGTTGTTGAAGACCGATTGGGCTTGTCTTGTGGGATATGCCCTGTTGGGAATCGGCAACACCATCCTGCAAGTGTCGCTCAATCCTTTGTTGAACAATGTGGTGACCGACCAGAAACTGTTGACCAGCAGTCTGACCGCCGGGCAGGTTGTCAAGGCTGTTTCTTCGTTCTGCGGCCCGTTCATCATGCTTTTTGCCGTGAATGTGCTGGGCGGTGGCGACAAGGACAACTGGTATCTGGCTTTCCCCGTGCTCGGTGCCATTACGTTAGTGTCCGCCCTTTGGCTGTACTTCACACCCATACCCCATGAGAAAAGGGAAGACAGCGGCGTGACGATGGGGAAGGTGTGGGGCTTGCTGTCCGACCGTACCATCCTGTTGCTCTTCCTGGGTATCTTCTTCGTGGTGGGTATCGACGTGGCCACGAACTTCATCAGTTCGAAAGTCATGATAGCCCGTTTCGGTTGGGATACATCGGATGCCGGTGTGGCTCCTCAGGTGTACTTCATTTGCCGTACGGTGGGAGCGTTCCTCGGCGTGTTCTTCATGACCAAGATATCCGAGATGAAGTATTTCCGTATCAATATCCTGGCCGCTATTGCCGCCATTCTGGTGTTGGCTTTCTATGAAGATGCCACGGTGGATCTGATTTGTGTGGGCGGCATCGGATTCTTCTGCTCTTGCATTTTCTCCATCATCTACTCTATGGCCGTACAGCGCATGCCGGAGAAAGCCAATCTGATTTCCGGTCTGATGATTACGGCGGTGGCCGGTGGCGGTGCGGTGACCCCGTTGATTGGTGCGGCTACGGACGCGGCTGGTATCACAGCCGGTGTGTGCGTGCTGCTGATTTGTGCTTTCTATCTCACTTTCTGCGCATACGGCGTGAAGAGTACACGATAGGGATTTTTAGAATGATAACAATGAAACGGATAAACTATAAAATAGGATTTGTATTGCTGTTAGGATTGTGCTGCCGTCCGGTGGCAGCCCAGCAGCGGGTCGATGTAGAGAAAGACTTGCAATATTGTCATCGTCAGGTGGCACGTGCACTGGCAGGTTTGAAGAAAGACGGCGGATGGGATTATACCCGGATGCCGCGTAACATTCTTGCGGAAGATTTGAAGGAGGGCCGGACGGAGTGGAATTGCCGTCCGGCTACACCCGAAGAGTGGTGCGGCGGCTTTTGGCCGGGCGTGTTGTGGTGCGATTATGAATATAGCGGCGAGGCCTACATCGGACGTCAGGCCCGAAACTACACGGCCTCACTGGCTTATTTGGCCGACCGTGACCCGTACGACCATGATTTGGGCTTTCTGGTGCATTGCAGTTTCGGCAACGGGATGCGCATCGCGCCTTGTGCGTCCTACCGAGATGTCATTGTCGGCACGGCCAACCAGTTGGCCAAACTTTTCAATCCCCGGATAGGTACCATTCTGAGTTGGCCGCGTGAAGTCGAAAAACAAGGATGGCCGCACAATACCATCATGGACAATATGATAAACTTGGAGATGCTTTTCTGGGCTTCCCGTAATGGTGGTGGACAGAACTTGTACGACATCGCTGTGCGTCATGCCGAGACGACGATGAACAACCATTTCCGCAAGGATGGCTCTTGCTATCATGTGGCGGTCTACGACACGGTGAGCGGTAAGTTGATAAAAGGTGTCACACACCAAGGGTATTCGGACCGGTCGATGTGGGCGAGGGGACAGTCTTGGGCCATTTACGGTTACACGATGGTGTATCGTGAGACCCGTGACCCCCGCTTTCTGGCTTTTGCGCAAAAGGTGACGGATGTGTACCTCAAACGTTTGCCCGAACGGTCGGACGACTGGGTACCGTTGTGGGACTTCGACGACCCGTCGCCGTCGGCACCCAAGGATGCTTCGGCTGCCTGTGTGGTGGCTTCCGCTTTGTTGGAGTTGAGCGGTTATGTGGATGTTGAGAAGGGACGGCAATATCGTGAGGCGGCAGAAAACATGTTGTCCTCCCTGAGCCGGAACTACCAGAGCGGAGAACGTTGCGTGTCTTTCCTGCTTCACAGTACGGGACACCATCCGGCCGGGAGCGAGATAGACGCTTCCATCATCTATGCCGATTACTATTATTATGAGGCCTTGTTGCGCTTGCGCAGGTTGCAGCAAGGATGTCCGGTGTTAGGCATCGGATGATGACTTGAAACTTTCGGGTTTCTCTTTCACTGCCATATTGCGGTCGGGGGAGAGACCCGAAATATTTGTGTACATTAGAATTCAATAACTTTAAATTTAATTCCATACGAAATGATGAGACCTATTTGGATGCCTTATGTTGTCGTGGGTTTATTGTTTGCCTGTGGTACAAAAGACAATGTCAACTTTTCTCTTGCTCCTGATTCTAAAGTTGAGATAAGCATACGGGATTTGTCGGTGGATACTTTGTATCTGGATTCTGTTCCTTCTTCTTACATGCTGTTTTCCGGTGTGCACGAAGATTACCTGTATGTGCTCGATCGTCGTCTTTGTCAGTTGTATCGCTTTGAAACATCAGGGGAGTTACGTGATAAGAAATTAGGTATCGGCCATGCCAAAAACGAGACCGATATTATTCGGCCTGATTTGCATGCTTTTCTCAGCGACGGTTCTTTATTTATGAACAATGCCAATGGCGACTATTACACTTACGACGCTGATTTTATCTACAAGGACCGTTTTCGTATCCATTATAACCGCCGGTCGGACTTTACGAAGTCTTGGGAGGAATTATATCCTTCTCCTTATTCGTATATAGATACGGACGGCGAGTGTTGTCGTGCTTACGGACATAGGGTGTTTTATTCCGTGTGCTTGTCCCTTAGGAATGGTAACGATTATTTCGGCCAGACGGAAAACTACTTGAGGCAGGCTGCCAATATTGTCGAAGTTGATTTGGACAAACGGGGGTTCGGTCGTTTGTTGGCGGTAGGGTATCCGGACAGTTACCGTGAGCGACCTTTGTCCAAAGCTCTTTTTAATAAGGTTCGTTTTGATGTGGCGGACAATGGCGAATTTTTTGTAACGTATCAGGCGGATTCTTTGATTTACTGTTATGATGAGACTTATCGTCCGGTGGCTTGTTTTGGGGTGGAAGGTACGGGGATGGATAAGGAATATCGTGAATTTGCCACGAAGAAAGAGACCTACGAGAATGCCCGTGAAGAAATATCTTCCAGAGGGTTTTATAACTGGTTGGAGTGGGTGGACGAAACCGGTGTGCTTTTCCGGTCTTACCAAAAAGGTGATGGAGCGGATGTAGACGGCCTACAGATTTACCGCGACGGCGTGTTGGTGGGTGATGTGGATGTCCCCAAAGGGTTGAGGGTTGCCGGTTACGTGGCTCCCTATTATTATTCCTACGTGATGCCGGACGAAGAAAGGGAAGTTTTGTACGTATATCGTTTCAAGTTTTGAAGTTTCGGTGACATTGGACATTATATATAGTTGAAATAAAATAATAATAATGGTACGAAATGAAGACAATGGTTTGGATGGCCGTGGCAGGTGTGGTATGGACTTGTTGGGGCTGCAAAGACGAAAATGGTGTAAAGAAAGGAAAAGACGAACCGTGGGTTGTGGAAATTAAATCTTTCGAGAGAGATGAGTTGAAAGTGTCGGATATTTTGGCACGTATAGACACAGTAGAGTTGTATACGGATGGGAAGGCCATGGCTTCGATAGGAGATTTGTGTTTTCTGGATTCCATGGTCTATATATTGGACGCTTCGAAAGCCGTGTCGGCCTTCAACCTGCGTACAGGGAGATTATGCAAGCAGATACGGACGGTGGGACGGGGGCATAACGAGTATATTATGCCAAACGCTATTGCTTCAGGAGGCGGCCGGGTGCACTTGATGGATTTTTCCGGAAGATGTATCCTCTCTTATGATGCAGACCTGAATTTGTTGCATCGTACGCCTGTGGACTTTATGATGCATGACATTATTCCTGTAGATGACGGATTCTTGCTTAGTAACAGTTCTCCCGGAGACCGTGAAGAATTGATTATCCATACGGATACATCGGGCAAGGTATTGGGTAAGTTCCTTTCTGCTGATTTAAGTCAGGCTATTTGGCCGGTGGGCAAACCTTTTATCTGTAATCCGAAGGGGGACGTTTTCCTGAAAGCACCCTTTTCCAACGGTATTTATGTTTGGCGCGATACGGTTCCGGTATTGGCTTATCGTGCGGACTATGGTAGCCTGACTCCCGAACAAGGTCGGGAGGCGGAAGACTTCCTGAGTGCGGGAAAGGTCGGGACGTTTCATGATTTCTTGACCTCCGACCGTTGGTTAGGTTTCTTTGAATATGCGGATGAGGTCTATTGTCACATGGAAAACCTGTCCGACGGACAATCCCACCTTCAAGGAAAGCTTGTGCGGGATGTCCCCGGTTTTTATCCCCAGTGGCAGTATGGTGAGGCGTTGGTTGGGGCTGTTCACGGTGATGATTACGGCAGCGAGGCCAAACTTCAAGAAACAAGATTGGGGGCGGTCCTCTTTTTTTATTATTTGAAATAAAAATAGGGATACAAACTTTTTTTCTTACTTTTTTCGCATTTTTATTTGAACTTCGAATCGAATCTCGTATATTTGCGGATGTAAGTAAGGAAACTCTTACATTTATACTTTCCCGATGGGGGCGATGTGAAAGATGGAGTAGCACCGTCCCCACATTTTGATATAGTGGAAAACAACTTGTTATTCGTCTAATTATGATAATATCATGAAAATATTATGTGTTTAACACAAATGATTTCCGAGTAACGGATACAACCTATACTGTTATAGACAATATCAGCGAGGAATCATTTATTCTTACCGCAAACCGGAAAACCATTGTGTTATGATTGGTTTTCCGGTTTGTGATGATTCGTTTCGGGTATATATGCGACGGTGTGCGCCGGAATGACACCCTACAAGAAACCTACAATTTCAAGATGTCTTCTTTGGAGAGTCCGGTGGCGCGAGAAATATCTTCCATGGACAGCCCCATGGCTTTCAGGTTCCGTGCCGTGGATAATATGCCTTCTGCTCGTCCTTCCGCTAATCCCTCTGCGCGTCCTTCCGCTAATCCTTCCGCTCGTCCTTCTTCCCGTCCTTCGGCCAGCCCTTTCGACCGTCCTTCCGTCAATCCTTCCAG
>ERZ894203.47-NODE-47-length-115681-cov-213.728193_pt1 | contig 115681 bp, 72 predicted proteins | sample MGYA00380286_ERZ894203 | MGnify/ENA primary metagenome ERZ894203 (study PRJEB32331, sample SAMN06328484) | human gut metagenome | biome: human gut microbiome; feature: stool | host: Homo sapiens | collected 2014-02-06 ... | reverse complement strand
TTTTATCAATGACGGGCAACTTACTATCTTTTGATTTTATATCGAACTCACGTTATGTTAGTCTGACAAACATTTATATCAGACAAGCGGTGTCATACTTATTCTTTTCTTCGCTTACGAAGTTGCAAGACAACAGCAATAACTGCTACAACAGCCAATATTCCCAAAGCAACAAAAGCAACAGTTTCGGTAACATGCAATGATTTCGGATCGAAAACAAAACGTACTGTATGTTTACCGGCCGGAACATTCATTGCACGAAGAATATAGTCGGCACGTCCGTGAACCGTTTCCTTATCGTCTATGTAAGATTCCCAACCCGGATAATAGATTTCAGAAAATACTACTACTCCACCCTTCTGAGAATTAACTTCATAAACCAGTTCATTCGGTTCATAACTTTTCAGAACAACTGTACTCAAGCTGTCTTTTCCTGCTCCCGAATCTTTTACAGCTTCGGCAAAGCGTTTGTCTACTACAGCCACTTTGGCAGGATCAATCTGATGAATAGCCTCTATTTCTTCGTTGGCATTGTTCACATACTGAACCTTATCTACAAACCAAGCGTTGCCCAAGGCATACGGATTGAATATAGGAGCTGTAGAACCACCCTGAAGCGGGAAAATAAAGTAACGGGTATTCAGCATGTTCAACACAGGGAAATGAACGGGATCTACCTTTGTCATATCTCCACCTGCTGCCGGAAGTTCTTTAAACAAGGCAGTCATTTCACCCTGGATATGCTCTTCTATCATTTCCTGATAACGGCGCAACTTGGCTGCGTGATAACCTCCGATACTCTTATGCCAGTACGAAGTCTGGTTTTCATTAAATGTATTGCTAGCCAGATTCAGCACACGATAATCGAGTGTCTTGTCTTCCAGAATCTTCTTATCCGTTTCCGAAGGTTGCAGGAAAGGCTGCATCTCTGTTCCTTTAGCCACAAACTGTTCGTCGTACAAATAACGCTTATTCACGCTCCACATATCTACCAGACACAATATAGTCAGCGTAGCGACAAGCAACCCGGCTTTCAGTTTTCCGGCACAATAAGCCCAAAGTAATGCCACCCCAATCAATATGATAACAAAACTTCTCCAAGCATCCGACGTAAAGATAGCTACACGCATATCTTCCAGGTTCATCAGAATCGGAGCAAGCTGTTCTGCCGGAATAGCGTTTTGCAAAGCGCTCATTTCCATGCTCGAAACATACGACGGGAAGAATACACGCGGAGCAACAGCAAACAACAAGGCCAGTCCGCCTGTCAGTCCCAGACTGATATAAAAAGCTTTTGCTTTTTCTTTCAATACAGAAGGATGTTCAATCACTTCCTTCAATGCCATTATAGCCAACAACGGAATGGTAAATTCTGCTATTACAAGAATAGATGATACAGCACGGAACTTATTGTACATCGGGATATAATCGATAAAGAAATCGGTCAGTCCCATGAAATTCTTTCCCCACGACAGTAAAATAGAGAAGAGTGTACCGCCCAGCAAAGCCCATTTCATCGGACCTTTTACTATAAAGCAGCCCAAAATAAACAGGAACATTACGAAAGCTCCCACATATACCGGTCCCGAAGTTCCAGGCTGTTCACCCCAGTACTGCCCTATCTGACTGTACAGTCCCATGTATGTCGGATCTGCTTTCTTCATAGCCGTTTCATTCTGTGAAAGAGGAACAGATGCCCCACCCTTTACATTAGGAACAAGCAATGAAAAAGTTTCTCCTATACCATAGCTCCACTGAGTAATATAATCACGCTCCAGTCCACTTCCGGTCTGATTGGCAGAGTGTTCTTTTACCAGTTCACTCTTTCCGCGCATACTTTCCTTACTGTACTGATATGTATGATATATATTCGACAGATTCACACATATTCCCAATATTCCGGCAACAACCAATACTCCAGTCGATTTCAAGAATTGCGGAAAACGTTTCTCCTTCCATGCCGAAACACCATAGGCTATTGCAATAAACAGCATGACAAAAAGGAAATAGTAAGTCATCTGCACATGGTTTGACACGATTTGTAAAGCAACAAACAATGCAGTCAGCAAACCACCCCACAAATATTTTCCTCTATATATCAAAACCATACCTGCGATAGTAGGCGGTATATAAGCAAGCGTTACAAATTTCCAGATATGTCCGGCAGCAATAATAATAAAGAAATAAGAAGAAAAAGCCCAGATAATAGCTCCCAGAGCAGATAGCCAGACTTTAAAATTGAATGCACGAAGCAGGATGTAAAAACCCAGCAGCATGATAAAAATATATCCGGCATAGGTAGGAAGAAACAGCCGGTAGATTTCCTGAACAAAGTTCAATGTACGACTCGACTCATATCCCGGAGCCAGCTGATAAGTCGGCATACCGCTAAACAATGAGTTTGTCCATCGGGTAGCCTTACCATGCTTTTCATAGTATTCCTGATGTTCTCTTCCCGCTCCGATACCTGCTACAGCATCATGTTGTGCCAGGATACGTCCCTCGGTAATAGCCGGAAAGAAATAGGCAACTGATATAATTGCAAAGAGTACAATCGCCACAATATCAGGGACAAGTTTCTTTAATTGATTCATACAGAAATAGTTTATTAATTAATGTTTTCAGGCAGCAAAGATAACACAATAGTCCATGAAAAATAGTAACTTTGCCATCGAAAATCATAAAAATAATATGAAAATAGGAATCATAACCGCCATGTCTTCAGAGCAGAAGCAACTGGCAAACCAACTGAGAGACAAGACAGAATGTACCAAAGGTCCCTTTAACTACATTGAAGGAACAATCAAGAACAATACAATCATACTGATGCAATGCGGTATCGGTAAAGTAAATGCTGCCGCCGGAGCTGTAGAGCTTATCCGCAATTTTGAACCTGACTGCATTATCAGTACAGGAGTAGCCGGAGGCATTGATTCTTGCCTTAAAGTCATGGATGTAGTAGCAAGCCGACAGATTGTGTATCACGATGTATGGTGTGGCGAAGGAAATGCTTACGGACAAATTCAAGGACTTCCGACTTTTTTCGACGGTAATGAAACACTTTACGACTGTGCTCTGTCGCTTGATACAGAAACAGCCATCCACGGTGGACTAATCTGTAGCGGTGATAAGTTCATTACAGATCGCAGTGAACTGGAAACAATCAAGAGAAACTTCCCCGAAGGTCTTGCAGTAGACATGGAATCCGCTGCGATTGCCCAAGTTTGCTACCTGTACAAAGTACCTTTCATCAGCTTCCGCATTATCAGTGACACTCCGGGAGCAGACAAACATTTCGAACAGTACCAGAATTTCTGGGGAGAAATGGCCGACCGTTCATTCCATGTTACTGAAACATTCTTAAAGGCTTTGCCAAACAAATTATAATAAAAGACAAGAAGATTATGAAGAAAATACCAAGTTTTACTGTCGATCATATCCGTCTGTTACGCGGTATTTATGTATCACGCAAAGATACGGTAGGAAACGAAATCGTAACAACATTCGATATCCGTATGAAGGAGCCGAACCGTGAGCCTTGCCTCAGTCCGTCGGCCATCCATACCATGGAACATCTGGCTGCAACTTTCCTGCGCAATCATCCTGTATGGGCCGACAAAATTATCTACTGGGGTCCGATGGGTTGCCTTACCGGCAACTATCTGGTTGTAAAAGGTGATCTTGAATCGAAAGATATCCTTCCATTGATGCAGGAAACCTTCCGCTTCATTGCCGGTTATGAAGGTGATGTACCCGGAGCCAGTGCAAAAGATTGTGGCAACTATCTGATGATGAATCTTCCGATGGCCCGCTGGGAAGCTGCAAAATATCTTCACGAAGTATTAGAGAATATTACCGAAGCACAACTTCAGTATCCGGAATAAAATAGATAATAAAAAAAGAAACTCCCTTATATTTGATTATTAATGATAATATACAATCAAATATAAGGGAGTTTTTAGTTACCTAATTTAAGAAGAAACTCAAATTAGGTAACTAGAAGGTTTAATTAGCCCACCAGCGCGGATCTCCAGCAACACCTTCACCGTCAAATTTCAGTTCTGGTTTAAAACGGAAATCACCATTGGTAGGATCGATAAACAGATCATCGCTTGTGTATTCCAAACTAATGGCATCATTAAATTCTCTACTATCAATTACCATATCAGATGTCACATAACAACCAGCATAACTTAGCCAACCGGAATAATCACTATTACCTGAATTAACTTTACTTCCTCCATTAGGACCAGAGAAAATACAATTAGTGATAGTAATCATCTTAGGTTGCTTATCTAAACGGAACATCTTAGGAATACCTGTTTCATTATTATAGAAGGTACAGTTAGAGAACTCAAATTCAGATAAAGCTACACGCAGGTCAATAATCTGATCGCCGATTTCCCATAATGTACAGTCTGTTATAGAAATGGAATTTAACGTTCCAGCTTTCCCTATATTCAATAAACCATATCCACTTAAGCCAATATTCTTTAATATACAATTATCAATATTTATACTTTCAGCCATTGCGTCATTAGAATTCATTCGAATAATGCTACGAGGAACTTCACGAACTGTACATCCAGTAAAACTGATATTCGTAAAGCAATTACCATTACCTATTTCGATAAGGAATTGTGATCCTCCATTACTTAATACATCCATATACTGAACATAGAAGTTACCCATTGGAGCAGAGAAAGTAAACTTACTCATTTCCAAAACAGGATTTATTCCATTCACAATATTACCTGATAAATAAATATTCTTGATTCCTTCAGGAATAATTATTTCATCAGCCTTGTAAACCAACCCTCCCTCAAAAGCAAGAGTCACATCTACAGGTGCTTCAACTGTACCAGCAACGTTAGCTAAAACTATATTAATATCATCTTGAGGAGTGACATTAATCAAGGTTGAAGTAGATGAGCCTAAAGTTCGGAAAGTATACGTGCCTCGTAAGATTCCATCATTTAATATTTGAGCAATATAATTAGTTCCAATTTGCAAATCAGAGATAACTAATTGCCCATTCTGTAATTCGGTATCTGTCAATTGATGATCTTCAATCCAAAGAGTATCCGTATCAAGCTCAGGTTCATCATTTTGTATTAATTGGCCATACTTAATATTTGTTGCTTCCTTTTCAATATCCCACTGCAATGTAGCACTAGTAATTCCTGGAACAACCTTAGTAAAGATTTGCTCAGCAGGTGTATCAAAGCAAAGAGCCGTCCATCCAGACTCTTTACCAGTAAGATCATCCACACCTTTCACTCTAATTGAATAACGGCTAGTACCATGAAGATCTTCAAATAATAAACGATATTCGGTAGCTGTTACTGTACTTTCCTCTTTATAAGCGGTCAGTGTATCAACTAATGCCGTTTCAGTACGTACAATATTATTAAAAAGAAGGCTGTCTCCCTCACTAAATTCAAATACATATTTGGTAGCATCTATAACCCCTGTAAAACTAACAATTACAGATGTAGGCCTTTCCTCCACTATATCAAAATGAATAGGACGATACATATTATCATAATTCGGGTCATATCCCCAGTTATTAGGGTCTTCACAAGAAACAATCAAAATATTGAGCAGGCCCAATAAAATCAATAACCTATTTAGTTTCATAATTCTCAATTTTAATAAAACAAGTATCAATATCCATACGAATTGGACAAATATCCATTCGATTTATAAACATCTTCATAATAAATAGGATAAAGATGGCGATAATTACATTTGCCATTTCCCATCTGGCTTATATTCTTTAAAATATAATCTTGAATCTGTGCTCCCCATTGTAGTTCTTGTAACAATCCAGTATAATCATAGGATGCACGTAATCCAGATGCACAAGCACACACTTTAGCTGAGTTCTGAATTAAAGTTTTTGCTGCACTCTCATCTTTGCGTTCCCAATAGTTTCCGGGGAACCAGCGTATTTCTCGATAAATCTTAGGATTCGGATTGGCATTTCGATTCATATAGAAATTAACAGAAGACCAGTCAATAAACTCACCATTTAAATTGCTTCCTTCATAAGTATAATATAATACTTGCGGAAAATCACTTGGGTTATAAGTTTTATCAAAAATCTGCACGGTCTTTGTACCATCCATCATATATAGCATAGCCTTCTTCATATCTTCGATTTTACTATCCAATAATCCCCAACGTACTAAATCTAATTTACGGATACCTTCACCTCCAAATTCCCAAGCACGTTCATTAACTATGGCTTCAAAGAAATCTGAATCATATGATGAAACTTGTGGAGAATCAGCTCCAAATGCACGTTGACGTACAGCTTCCAAAGCCTGACGAGGACTGATTCCGGCTACTGAATTTATCATATCAGCACTACCATTCAATGCATAACCAGCTTCCGCAAACATTAACAGCACATCAGAATAGCGCATAATAATCCAATTTATACCGGTCGGAGTTCGACTAGTTGCAGTAGCTGCAATACTGCGGTAAGTGTCAGAAGTCCACCAAAAACTCCATTTACCTAAACGAACATTCATTATATCATTATTCATTATTTCACGGTTGCCACCATCCACATCCGAATCTTTTTTATAAGTAGGCCAATAACATGCATAGTCACGACGCTTATCAGCTCTATCGAATGAATAGAAATAATAAGCATTCGTACTTACATAAGTACCACCGAATCCACGTTGTCCATAACCTATATTTCCATCCATGGCACGTCCCATCAATGTTCCTATATCCCCACTATATCCAACACCATTAGCAACTTCAAATAAGTTCTCGTTATATGCATTATAACCTAACCCACAAACTGTTTTCCATATATCTCCATAATCGGGGTCCAGTGCATGAGGATTCTCTGGATCTGCAATTAACTCTGCACATTGCTGCTCAGCAATTTCATAATAATCACGCCAATTTTTAGGACGTCCTACATAAAAACCGTTTGTTTCTTCCATCCCAGGATTACCTTCAATATTAGGATAATGTTCTACATTCGTATCATCAAAAGCATTTCCATCACGTACAGACCAACCACCTGCAAACAAAGCAATACGTGCCAATAAACCTTTTGCAAAACCTTTAGTTACACGTTCACTATTATAATCTGAAGTTCCCATCCAAGGCAAATAGTTTATCGCTTCTTTCATATCTTTTATTATACAAGAATAGATACTGTCACGATCAGTCTTTCCCATATACACATTCGAAAGATCAGAATTAGACATACCTTCTTTATAAGGAACATCTCCATAGCGACGTACCAATTCAAAATAAGCTAATGAACGCAGCACCAAGGCCTCACCTAAATATCCCTGTAAAGTCTTAGATTCAGATAACTTAGTAGATTTACGTAAACCATCAACTGTAGTACTTGCTAATTCTGCCATTTTAAAAATACCTTCCCATTTTGTATTTTCCAAATACCAATTACACCAATAATTAGCAATACCATTATCTGCCCCTGCAGTAGAAGGATCATTTTGATAGCCACTAGCCAATTCTATATCAGAGACACCTTGCCAATTGACAGACATTTTTTGTCCGTACACATAAGTATCACACAGTTGAGAATAAATACCCATTATAGCTGACCGTGTCATACCCTCATTCTCATAAATAACCTCTCCTGTCTGTTCCGACAAAGATTCTGTATCTAGGAAATCACTACATGAAGCCATACACAGGCATCCAAATAGTAATATTATTGATTTATATTTTTTCATTATTCTATTTTATTTAAAATGTTACATTTACTCCTACTATATAAGAACGTGATTTGGGATAAGCTGAATAATCAAATCCCATAACCATCTTATTAGAACTTGTATTCACTTCCGGATCTTGTCCACTGTATCCTGTAATACACAACAAATTACTACCTGTAGCATACAATCGTAAATTACGTACTCCAAACTTTCGAGTTAAATTTTGAGGAAGCGTATAACCAAGTGTTAATGTTCCTAGACGCAAGAAAGAACCATCTTCTATTGCCCAATCTGTCATAACAGAATTATTCATCAAAGGATGCCAGATTGTAGCATTTGCATTAAGTTCTTGTAAACGAACAGGATCTGCATGTGCACCATAATAGATATTATATCCAGTTTCCGGATCAATTGTAGTAAAACGATTTGCCAGACTCATTTCCGAACTCATATTTTGATAACGCTTTGAACCAACAAACGAGGTGTAATCTATTTTATTAGCATTGAACACATCATTTCCATAAGACCAGTTAAATAAAGCAGTGAGGTCAAATCCCTTCCATCCTGCTGAAATACCAAAACCTCCAGTATGTTTAGGTAATGCATGACCTATTACCTGACGATCGTTATCTGCATCAAGATGCCCATCTCCATTTAAGTCTTTTAATTTCAAATGACCTGGACCAAAATACTGACCACTATTAGTTAACAGCTCTTCTGTCACATCGGGCACTCCTTCTTTTAAAACCCAACGCTGAGTTGTTTCGTCAAAATTAAAATCATCAAAAGTATACATACCGTCACAAACATAGCCATACATCAAACCAACTTCCTGCCCAACAAATACACGATAATTATCACTACCAACTTCTACTTTATCACCATTAATAATCATTTCAGTATCCTCTGAGCCATAAAGCGCATCTACTCTATTTTTATTGAAAGCTATATTAAAATTAAAATCTAAAAAGAAATCTTTCTTATTTATTAAATTGGCATTCAATGAAAGTTCGACACCACGGTTTGTAGTCTGTCCTAAATTCTGATATTGAGTTCGATAACCAGAAACAGAAGGCAGCTGTATCTCCATGATCAAATCCTTTGTTACATCATTATAAAAATCGAAAGTAACATTTAATCTATTCCAAAAAGTCATATCCAATCCAAGATTGGTAGAATACTTTGACTCCCAGGTTAAATTTTCGTTACGCAAACGAGTTGATGGCTGCAAGCTGCTTTGTCCTATTTCATTCTGATAATAAAGATTCTTTGTATTAGTTACAGGGCTATAAGTCTGACGCCAATAAGATCCTACACGAGCATTACCAGACTTACCATAACTAGCACGCAATTTTAAGTTATTAAACCAGTTCCGAACAGAATCCATAAACTTCTCGTCACTAATTCGCCATGCTAACGAACCAGCAGGAAAAATTCCCCATTTATTACCTGGAGCAAAAACATTTGTACCATCCGAACGTAATGTAAAAGTCAAATAATAGCGGTCATTAAAAATGTAATTTAAACGTCCAAAATAAGACATGCTACGACTAGGTTCCTCAATAGTAGTATAAGTCGGTTCAGAAGTACCGTTATTCCACATTGCTAGAATATTATCTACTGTATAATCTGCAGGATAATAATCTGCATTTATTTCCATTTCATCACGTTGAGAATGTTTAGCTTCCCAACCTGCCATAATATCAAATCTATGTTTCTTCTGAATATCAAATTTATAATTCAATACAGTACGTAATGTCCAGTTATTTCCATTCCAATACTGACGTCGAGCAACAGGCTGTCCTGCCTTACTATTAGCTTCACCTGTATTTGCTAACCAAATATTATCCGTACGATCATAAGAATAACCATATGTACCTTCTGCACGCCACTCCAAACCTTTAATAATATTCCAAATTAAAGCTACATTATAGTTATTGTTAAACTTAGTCTGTTTTTTATACTCATTTGTAATATTAAACATCGGATCATTCAAGTTACTAATATTTTCTATCAGTATTTCATCATCACCAGCCAAATCCTCATCCGAGAGGTCTGTCAATGTTCCGATATTAGGATATTTAATCGCATCACGAAGTTTTGAGCCGCTAGATACACTTGGGCCATCAACCACTCTATTGGTCATTTTTGCATTAAAGTCTAAGCGTAATTTATCTCCAAACTTTTTAGTCAACTTTAAATTCAAATTATCACGTTTAAAATTAGAAACAGACATTATATAGCTTTCATCATCATGCGTATAGCTTAGACTATAGATCAAATCTTTACTACCTCCACTGATATTCAAATTGTAATTCTGCTTAATACCTGTATTTCCGAATAACATATCCTGCCAATTCGTTCCAACACGAGCCTTATAATTATTAATATCCTCCCAACGACCAAATTTGTCAAAGAAACCTGCATTATCAGAAGAATCCAATTCACGCTGTAAATACACATATTCATAAGGAGAAAGCACTTCCGTCTGATTATACATCCGGCTAAAGCCAACCGAAGCGTTAAACGAAACTTCTGTACGTCCAGTACGTCCACTCTTAGTTGTTACCAAAATAACTCCATTAGCACCTTTCGCACCATAAATTGCCGTAGAGGAAGCATCCTTTAATACATCAATACTTTCAATATCTGTAGGTGGTATATCATCAATACCACTAACTTCAAATCCATCTACTATAAAGAGCGGCTCATTACTTTGAGTAATAGAACCACCACCACGTACACGAATACTGACAGAAGCATCAGGAGAACCTTCGGAGGTAATTACGCTAACACCAGCCAAACGACCTGTAAGTGCACTTGAAGCAGAAGTCACAGGAATATTCTTCAATGTATTTTCACCTACAGAAGATATAGCTCCCGTCAAATCACGTTTACGAGCATTACCATAACCAACGGAAACAACCACTACCTCATCAAGCAACTGAGATTCATCCTCCATCTTAACCTTCAAAAGTTTACCAGGCTGAGATACAACTTCTTGAGGTTTCATTCCAATATAGGTAATAACAAGTACCTTTTTCTTCTCAGAAACCGTAATAGAAAACTTTCCATCCAGATCCGTAACTACACCATTTGTTTTATTGCCCTTTTCAATGACAGTAGCACCAATAATAGGTTCACCGTTTGAGTCTGTTACGATTCCTTCCACAGTAATACGCTGGGCTAGAGCCTCTATCGGTATCATAAAACATAACACCCATAAAAAAAATAGCCAGCTTCTTTTCACTTCCTTTTTCATGATAGTATTATTTTAGTTCAACAAAATCAATTGGATAAAACCACTATAACAAATTGATATAATATAAATATGGAAAATATTTCTCCTCAATAATTGAGATATATTAAAATCAATAAGCTATAAGATTTTAAGTTCTTTTCGTTTTTGCAAACAAATTTAAGCTAGCACATTTTTTATAAAGTGAACTATTTATTCTTTTTTGTATACAATTTGGGATATAAAAAATGTAATTCTATAGGAATCAATGAGTTTAAATAATTCAACAAATTTACAAGAAGGTTAGCAAGGTAAAAATTGGTTCATCAATAAAAGCTCGGTTAATTTTTTCTTTAACAACAAAACACAAATCGAGCCGTCCTTCTTTCGAAGAGGCGGCTCGATTTGTGTTTTGTTGCAGCAAGTAATAAATTACTTACGCAGACCGAGTTCCTTAACAATAGCACGGTATCTTTCGATATCACGGTTCTTCAAGTAAGTCAGCAAAGAACGACGCTTACCTACCAGTGTTGTCAGAGCTCTTTCAGTGCTATAATCTTTTCTGTTGAGCTTCATGTGCTCAGTCAGGTGAGAAATACGGTATGAAAACAATGCAATCTGTGCTTCAGGTGAGCCAGTATCAGTGTTAGACTTTCCGTACTTTTCAAAGATTTCTTGTTTTTTAGCTGCGTCTAAATACATAATTTTGACTATTTTTTAATATACTAAATTGATTTGCGGGTGCAAAGATAGTGATAATCTTCCGTTATACAACATTTTTCTTCTTTTTTATACACAAAAAATGAAAGAAACATGCAGATTTTCATTATATTTAAAGCTTTGAAAATACAAACAATCCAAAAACACAATAAAACCGTATTATGAAAACTACTTATTTCATCAAGACACTGCTGCTCACTTGCTGTCTTATTCCGGCTATCATGCTTGCCGAAAATGTATCAGTCACCCAATTAAAGACAGAACAGCTTAGTAATCCGATGGGAATTGATACCGCCAGTCCACGCCTAGGATGGCAACTGGAATCGGACAAACAAAATGTGATGCAAACAGCTTATCATATTCTGGTAGCTTCTTCACCCGAACTCCTGGCACAAGACAAAGGCGACATATGGGATTCAGGAAAAGTTCAGTCATCCCATTCTCAGTGGATTCAGTATGCAGGAAAACCATTAAAGAGCAATGATTTATGCTACTGGAAAGTAAAGAGTTACACTACTGTAGGAGAAAGTGAATGGAGCCAGCCTGCAACATGGAGCATCGGATTACTAGGGGAAGTAAAATGGAAAGGCCGGTGGATAGGACTGGACAAAGTTTTCCCATGGGAAAAAGAAACAGCCCACAGCCGCCTCAGCGCACGCTATTTACGCAAAGAGTTTTCCATCAGTAAACCGATAAAGAGAGCTACTGTATTTATTTGCGGACTCGGACTCTACGAACTATTTATCAATGGTCAGCATATAGGCAACCAAGTCTTGACACCTGCACCCACTGACTATCGGAAAACGGTGTTATATAATACATTCGATGTTACTTCCCTGCTGACAACCAATAACGCCATAGGAGTTACATTAGGCAATGGACGTTATTACACCATGCAACAAAAATACAAATCATATAAGATTGTCAATTTCGGTTATCCCAAACTACGCCTCAACCTGCTTATAGAATATACTGATGGCAGCAAAGAAACAATTGCAACTGATACCAGCTGGCGCATTACAGCCAATGGTCCCATACGCAGCAATAACGAATATGATGGAGAAATTTACGATGCACGCTATGAATTAGGCGACTGGACAAAACCCGGTTACGATGACAGTCAGTGGCTCGAAGCCGAACGAGTAGGTATGCCAGGAGGTACTCCCCGCTCTCAAATGACTCCCCCAATGACTATCGTACAAACAATTAAGCCCATCAAAATCTCTCCTCTAGGAGATAAATACATACTCGATTTAGGACAAAACATCGCCGGATGGATCCGTATGAAAATAAAGGGAAATGCGGGCGATACAATCCGACTGCGTTTTTCTGAAACACTCTCCGCTAACGGCGAACTGTACCGGGATAATTTCCGACATGCGGAATCTACCGACTTTTATATATGTAACGGAAAAGAGAATGGGGCGACATGGGCTCCACGATTCGTTTATCACGGATTCCGTTTTGTAGAAATCAGTGGCTACAAAAATGCTAAACTGTCTGATTTCACAGGAGAAGTTGTCAGTGATAACCTGGACCCAATCGGAACATTCGAATGTTCTGATACTACATTAAACCGCATTCACCAAAATGCATGGTGGGGAATACTTGATAATTATAAAGGTATGCCAGTAGACTGTCCGCAGCGTGACGAACGTCAACCTTGGCTCGGCGACCGCACAATGGGCTGCTGGGGAGAAAGCTTTTTATTCGATAACAGCACATTATATAGTAAATGGACACGCGACATCTGTGAGGCCCAACGCGAAGATGGCTGCATTCCCGATGTGGCCCCAGCCTTCTGGATGTACTACAGCGACAATGTTACATGGCCGGCAGCTTTGCCTTTTGCCTGCGACATGCTGTATACACAGTTTGGAAACCTCGAACCCATAGAACGCTGTTATCCTTACATTCGCAAGTGGATGTTACATCTTCATAAAGAATATCTAAAAGACGGATTAATTACCAAAGACAGATACGGTGACTGGTGTATTCCACCAGAATCTCCGGAACTGATTCACAGCAAAGATTCTGCACGTATAACCGACGGAACCCTGATATCTACAGCATATCACATTAAGCTTCTTGATATGATGAGCCGTTTTGCATCCCTCCAGAATCTTGAAGAGGATAGAAACCAATGGCAAGCATGGGCCAAAGAAATGAAAGATGCTTTCAATAAAAAATATCTGCACATCGAACGCGGGACTTCACAAAAACCCGGTAACCCACTCTATCCGGATAGCATCCGCTACAGTAATAATACTGTCACAGCCAATCTGTTGCCTTTGGCATTCGATATCGTACCAGAAGATTGCCAGAAAGATGTTACAGGCCAAATCATAGCCAATACCATTCTCCGAAACGGAGGTCATATAGGTTGCGGAGTCATTGGAGTACAATGGCTCTTGCGTGAACTCTCCCGAAGAGGTTTTTCCGATGTAGCATTCTTACTTGCATCAAACAAAACCTACCCTTCCTGGGGATATATGGCTCAGCAAGGAGCTACTACGATATGGGAATTATGGAATGGCAATACCGCTAATCCAGCAATGAATAGCGGAAATCATGTTATGCTGCTGGGCGACTTACTGCCATGGTGTTATGAAAACACAGCTGGAATACGTAGTGACCGTGAAAAGACAGGATTCAAACACATTATATTAAAACCTGATTTCAGCATCCAGAACTTATTCTGGGTAAACGCCTCTTATCGTTCATTGTATGGCAAAATAGAAAGCCGGTGGAAAAAGACACTGACTCATGTAGAGTGGGACATCACCATCCCCTGCAATACCACAGCAGAAATCCATTTCCCTAATGGCAGCATACAGCAAATAGGATCGGGAAAATATCATTATGCCGTAGAAATACCAGCTATTTATCCCGCTGTCATCCAAAATGAATTTCTATACGAAAAGGCTCCTTTCCCTGAATGTCATGCCTCTACGATTGCAGAACTCGACAATGGCGATTTGGTAACTGCTTTCTTCGGTGGCACAAAAGAACGCAATCCCGATGTATGTATCTGGGTATGCCGTAAATCTCATGACAGCAATACATGGACTGCACCAGTAAAAGTAGCCGACGGTGTGTTCGATTTAGACGATCCTGATGCAGCCATAGCCGGTGTAACCGCCGACATAAAAGATCATCGTAAAGCTTGTTGGAACCCAGTCCTGTTTCAAGTTCCGGGAGGCGACCTGCTACTTTTCTTCAAAATAGGATTAAACGTTCCCGACTGGACGGGCTGGTTGGTACGTTCAAAGGATGGAGGAAAAACCTGGAGCAAACGTGAACCGCTTCCCAAAGGCTTTTTAGGTCCCATTAAAAATAAACCTGAATTCATAAACGGAAGAATCATTTGTCCGTCAAGCACGGAAGGAAATACCGGCTGGCGCATACATATGGAATATTCTGACGACATGGGAAAGACATGGAAAACAACAGGTCCGATAGATGCAGAACAAGAGTTTCTCAGCCAGCATCAAGGTATTGGAGCTGATGATTCCTTGAAACGTCCCATACAAGTTATCCAACCCAGTATACTCAAACATAAGGATGGAACGCTGCAAGTAATCTGCCGTACACGAAACTCCCATCTGGCAACCTCATGGAGCAAAGATAATGGAACAACCTGGAGCAAAGTGACTCTGATCGACGAACTTCCCAACAATAACTCCGGAACCGATGCTGTTACATTGAAAGATGGAAGACATGTATTAGTCTACAATAACTCCAAGCCACAGCTTCGTGCAAAAAAAGCAGTGCGTACTCCACTCAACCTTGCTTTATCCGAGGATGGTATTCACTGGAAACCTGTACTTACTTTGGAAGATTCTCCGATACGTGAATACTCCTATCCTGCAATCATACAAGGAAAAGATGGAAAACTACATATCACCTTTACCTGGCGCAGAGAACTTATAAAATATATGAAAATAGACTTAGACAAACTCTAAAGACACAGTTTATTACGCTCATATCAGAATAAATAAAAACTTCTGTATCTTTACGTTTTTGCGTTCAATAAAAAAGTAGTAAATTTGCAACCAAATTATAGGTATAGTATGCAAGATATTAGAAACATTGCCATTATTGCCCACGTAGACCACGGAAAGACTACACTGGTGGACAAAATGATGCTGGCGGGACACTTATTCCGCAATGACCAAACCAATGGCGAATTGGTACTGGATAACAATGATCTGGAACGTGAAAGAGGTATAACTATCCTTTCTAAAAACGTATCCATCAATTACAACGGTACAAAAATCAACATTATCGATACTCCGGGACACGCCGACTTCGGTGGAGAAGTAGAACGAGTTTTGAACATGGCAGACGGATGCATCCTGCTGGTTGATGCGTTCGAAGGTCCGATGCCACAGACACGCTTTGTATTGCAAAAGGCTTTACAGATCGGATTGAAACCTATTGTTGTTGTCAACAAGGTAGATAAGCCAAACTGCCGTCCGGAAGAAGTTTACGAAATGGTATTCGACCTGATGTTCAGCCTCAACGCTACAGAAGACCAGCTTGACTTCCCTGTTCTTTACGGTTCTGCAAAGAATAACTGGATGGGCGAAGACTGGAAAACTCCTACCGGCACTATTACTCCATTATTGGATGCTATCGTTAAATATATACCGGCTCCTCATCAATTGGATGGTACTCCGCAGATGCTGATTACCTCTCTTGATTATTCTTCATATACCGGACGTATAGCCGTAGGTCGTGTACATCGCGGAACACTTCGCGAAGGCATGAATATCACATTGGCTAAACGTGACGGAACAATGGTGAAATCTAAGATCAAGGAAGTTCACACTTTCGAAGGATTGGGCCGCAAAAAAGTAGAATCAGTTTCTTCAGGTGATATCTGTGCACTTATCGGTATAGAAGGATTCGAAATCGGTGATACTATCTGCGATTTTGAAAATCCGGAACCACTGCCACCTATTGCCATCGATGAACCGACCATGAGTATGCTGTTCACTATCAACGATTCTCCGTTCTTTGGTAAGGAAGGTAAGTTTGTTACTTCACGTCACATCCACGACCGCCTGATGAAAGAGCTTGACAAGAACTTGGCATTACGTGTACGCAAGACAGAAAATGAAGATGGAAAATGGATTGTTTCCGGACGTGGTGTATTACACTTGTCTGTATTGATTGAAACCATGCGCCGCGAAGGATACGAACTTCAGGTAGGACAGCCTCAGGTTATCTTCAAAGAAATAGACGGTGTAAAATGCGAACCGATTGAAGAACTGACCATCAGCGTACCCGAAGAGTTTGCCAGCAAGATGATTGATATGGTAACACGCCGTAAAGGTGAAATGGTTTCTATGGAAACTCAGGGTGACCGCGTAAACATCGAATTCGACATGCCTTCACGTGGTATCATCGGTCTGCGTACCAATGTACTGACAGCTTCACAGGGAGAAGCTATCATGGCTCACCGCTTTAAAGAATATCAGCCATATAAGGGTGAAATTCCTCGCCGTACCAATGGTTCTATGATTGCAATGGAAAGCGGGACAGCGTTTGCTTATGCTATCGACAAGCTGCAAGACCGTGGAAAATTCTTTATTTACCCGCAGGATGAAGTATATGCTGGTCAGGTAGTAGGAGAACACGTTCACGAAAACGACCTTGTCATCAACGTTACCAAATCGAAGAAGTTGACAAATATGCGTGCTTCCGGATCGGATGATAAAGCTCGTATCATTCCTCCGGTAATCTTCTCACTGGAAGAAGCTTTGGAATACATAAAAGAAGACGAATATGTAGAAGTAACCCCAAAGAGCATGCGTATGCGTAAAGTCATTCTGGATGAAACAGAACGTAAGCGTGCAAATAAGAACTGATAAAGAATACAGAATAAAAGCTAAATTTCAACTTCAGAAAATAAACTTTTAATCTGATTTTAGATTTAGCTATATATAAAACAGCCCTGTCATTCACTTTAAAAGCTGAATCTGACAGGGCTGTTTTATATATAGCTAACTATTAAAACCTTTCGTCCATTAAAAGAAGGAGAGTTTCACTCCATTCTTTTTCAGAATAGAGCAACAACCATAAGCAATAATTATAGAAAATTATTAGATGCTTTTACTCTTTGCAGAGTTTGGCACAAAGCGAACTTACTCTCTATAAACCAGATTATTCGAGTTCATACGTTGCATATACTGCTGGATAAACGATTTCACTTGTGTTTCCATAGCCCGAAGTGTGTCTTGAGGCATGGTATCCTTCACATCATCTTTCAGTAAACGGTCGGTACGGTAACGATAAGCTTTCAGCACTTTCTCTCCATCGAACTGAATCATGTAATCTCCCTTTACAAACTGATAGACATTTGTACCCATTACATTATTCACTGAGAATTTCTCAGCAGCCGGAGTTTGGAGTGCATCCTGTCCGAAACTGATATATGGGCGATCATAACCCAGCAATCCCAGTACAGTCGGCATAATATCTATCTGCTCGACAATCTTGTCCTCCATACCGCGAAGTTCCGGCATACCGGGAGCATAAAACAAGATAGGAACACTATACAAACCCAAGTCTGTCATATACTCTGGATATGTACCAAAGCTGGTATGATCGGCAGTTATCACAAACAATGTATTATTGAACCAAGGCTGACGGGAAGCTTTCTCAAAAAAGAGCTGCAAGGCATGATCCGTGTAGCCGATACAACGCTGAAGCGGAGTTGGTCCGTCTGGAAACTTTCCTTCATAACGTGCTGGTATTGCAAACGGATGATGTGAACTTGCCGTAAATACGGAAGTAACAAACGGCTGCTTAAATTCTGTCATCTTATCACAATAGTATTGCAGAAACTCTTCGTCCCAGATAGCCCATGTACCGTCGAAATCATCATCACCGTGATAGCGAGGATCTTCATTATACTCCGTACGTCCGTAATAATCAGTAAATCCTACTGAACGGGCAAAGGCCTGAAATCCCATCGAACCGTTCATAGCCCCATGGAAGAAAGCCGAATAATATCCTTTGTTCTTAGTCAGCTCACCTGCAATGCTGGATACATCGTTCAGCGAAGCCGGTGTAAGGAAGAACGGCTCAACAAAACTCGGTATGGACGACAAGACCGAAGGCATTCCCTCGATACTCTTTCGCCCGTTGGCATAAGTATATGTAAAACTCAGACTCTTTGTCAACAGTGAATCGATAAACGGTGTATAACCCTTATATGTCCCGTTATCCAAATCAGGATTCAACTTGCCTACAAATTCTTTCGTAAAGCTTTCCCAAATAATCACAACCACATTCATCGGCTTGAACTGTACTGAATCGGCAGGAACATGTACCGGAGAATATACGGCAAGTGCTTCACTTTCGGGCATATAGTCGGGAACAATAAAAGCCTTTTTCCCGAGTGTACGGAAAATAGAAAACGGTGTATTCAGCACCACACCCGCATCCAGCGGCCGGTCGACATACTGATTGGCATTACTAATGGTAATCGGACGTGTAGCAGTTGTCATACCTCCACGCATACCAAATACTGTAAACGGTATGGCAACCAGCAAAGTAACGGTCTGTATCAGATAATATTGCCACTTGCTATATACCGGAACATTCCGTGGTGCCCGATACAATTTATAAATAGCATAACAGAACACTGCTGCCAATACCACCAGATACCAGTGCGAAATAAACTCATCCATGAAGATAGAAGCCAGATTACCCCCACCCTCATTGCTAAATTCCTGAAAGACACTCATGGTAGTACGCCGTCCGGAAAAACGGAAATACACACAGTCTACCAGATTCGATATCAGGAAAAAGCCATTGACTACCGTAAAAATCCAACGGACAACCTTATAAAAGGTAGCATTCTCTTTCCAATGAAACGGCAGCAGAAACAATAAAATAAACAAGGCATTGCTATACAAAATGGCCGTCGTATCAAAAATAATACCTGCTCCGAACATATTCAGCGCATATTCTCCTGTCAGATTCTCACTGAACAGACGGAAATTCTCAAGCAAAAAAGTCAAACGGCAAAGCGAATAACACACATAGATAATGAACAAATTCCATATCAAGGAAAAGACATTCGAAAACAATTCTTTTTTCATTGCCAATGTTTTTGGAGGTTAAGAGCGACAAAGTTAACGATTATTTTCCAAACCCTCTCAAGACCTTATTTTAAAATAACTTTTCTGTAAAACAGAACACAATATAAGAAATTTAAAGTACCATTTTCTATCTTTGTAACCGAATAACAATCTGTTACAACATGAAAAAGAAAACTATCATCCGACTTAGCATCACATTGATTGTCATCTCGGCACTCGCACTGTGGATCAATTCACGCTGGAGCGCATGGTTCCACAACGAAGCAGAACTTCCTTATGCACCGCAGTCAGAACCCGGACGAGTACTACTCACTTTCGGCGATGAAAACGAACTGTCGCGCAATATCAGCTGGCAGTACGACTCTATAGTCGTACCGTCGCATGTCGAATTGGTAGATACACTTTCGAAAGATACCATACAAATCGATGCACAAGGAGAAATTTTCCAGTCACGTAGCGGAAAGGCAGCATACTACGTTGCCAAACTCCGTACCTTACAACCTGACCGCTATTATACTTACCGCGTTTGTAATGAAGGCAAGACCTCATCCTGGTATAGCTTCCGTACATACAATCAGTCTACCCGCAACGATTATTCATTCATGTATGTAGGCGATGTGCAAGACAGCATCAACGGGAAAGCAAACCATTTTTTCCGTGAAGCATTGCAACGTCATCCCGATACAGAGTTTTTTGTGTTCGGAGGAGATCTGACCGAACGTCCAACTGAACAACGCTGGGAGGAAACATATCGCGGACTGGATTCCATCGGACAACACTACCCCGTCATCACCGTTACAGGAAACCACGAATACCTGAAATACATCATTCGCAAACTAGAACGCCGCTTCTCACTGGTATTTTCATACTATCTCGACTCAATGGTAGGCGAAAATCAGGTATATACTCTGAAATATAACGACATGCAAATCTTCTGTCTCGACAGTAACCGTGAATTCTTCTACCTGTGGACTCAGAAAAAATGGTTAGAAGAACAGCTCAAGAAAAGCAATGCACGATGGAAGATCGTCGTACTTCATCATCCGCTATACTCCATTAAAGGCAGTATGAACAACTTGTTTCAACGTACCATGTTCAATCCGTTGGTAGAGAAATATGGTGTCGACCTCGTACTGCAAGGACACGAGCACGCTTATGCCCGTATGACTGCCCACGGCGAAAATGGAGGAGCCCAAGCACCTGTTTATACAGTCAGTCACTGCTCACCCAAAAACTACTACATCGAGTTCGACAAGCGGTTCGACAAGTTCGGAACAGGCAGCCGTTACTATCAGCAGATCCGTGTACATGGCGATACCCTCACCATGAACGCCTACGATGCCACGACCAATGACTTATACGATGCTGTCGATATAATAAAAGATCAAACCGGAAAATCCCGGCTGGAAGACCGTGGAAAAGAGATTCCTGAAGCACTGATATTCCATTCCAACGGCGGGAAAAAAGAAGAAGCCTTCCAGAAGCGAATAGATGAATACAAACAGCGGAAAGGTATTCAATAAATATAATATGGAAAAAGGATTTATGACATCTCAAAAGTCATAAATCCTTTTTCCATATTATATTAAGCAATTATCTTTTCTTTTGATTTTTCAGTTTCAGTTGAAGCAGAATCCCAACCAACGTAATAGCAATCATGAACCACCAAAAGCGGATATATCCAGTATAAAACTTATCTGCCAAGCAGATAAAATTTCATGGCATTACAGAAATGCTTGAACGAACGTTCCAGTTTCCTGCCAAACTTATGGTCACGCCAGCTTCCGTACACCCGATGTTCCCCAAAAGCATCCGGACTATGCTTGAAGCGGCTTCTTGGCGACAACCAATGAGTAGGATATATATGTATACCATCCAAATGCTGTTCCTCCTCCTTGCAGACATATCCCCTACGTTCCGCAACACTTCGCATGATATACGGAGAAACCGTCTGGTCCAGCGAACCGTCAGGACGGATAAAGTCCCGTTCCTGATAATACTCAAAGACCTCCTTACAGAAATCGTTTCCCTTTGAACCGATAAAGAATGCGGCCTGAATACCATAATCAGTTTCTCCTTCTTCCCACCGCTCATTAAACGTAGCACATCCGGTTTCAGGAATAAACTGGTCGAAACGCTTACGCAGATAAATATCACTGTCCATATACACGCCACCTTCTTTATATACAGCATAAAAACGGACTACATCTGCCGCAAATGCCCATTTCCTGACCGACAGCGCCTGGTCTATATATTTACAACCGATAGCCTTTGCATCCTCGTACGTCCAGACACGTACCTTATAATCAGGAAGAACACGCTTCCAGCTTGCCAGGCAAATCTTGATTTCCAGCGGATAAGGATCCTTGCTGAACCAGCATAAATGAATAATTTTCGGGGGCATGATAGTTACGAATTTTGAGTGTTCCACGACATTTTCAACCATTCTTCTTTTGTCCGTTTCCATCGGTTATGACTCCACAGCCAATACGCAGGAGCTTCCTTTATCTGTTGCTCCAGATGTTCCGAGTACATATCCGTCAGCCGATACTCAGGCAATTCGGCAGGATGCAAGGTCAGCAGTTCGAAAGAAGCATGATAGTATCCGCGCTTTACCCGTGTTACTTTCAAGTAGTAAACGGCAGCATCCAGCCGGCGCCCTATGCGTTCCGTTCCTTGAAAGAAAGCAGTATCCCGGTTCAAAAACTTTGTCCAGTGGCTCATCCCTTCCCATCCAGGCGCCTGGTCGGAAATAAAGCCTATCATTACTTTCTTTTCTCCTCTGCTGAGTGTAACCAGCCGGCGTAACGTCTCCTTCATCGGAATAGACTCACCGCCGAACTGTCCGCGAAGCCGGAGAAACAATTTATCGAAAGCCTTGTTATATAAAGGATGATAAATCTGTCCGCAATGAATTTCAGGAAACCAGTATTGCAGAGAAGCTACATACTCCCAGTTGCAATAATGTCCCAGACATACGAAGCAACATTTTTTCCCAGCCTTGTCCAACTCCGCGCGTACCTCATCCAGTCCGCTGAAAGTCATGCGCTTCATCATCTGCTTTTTCGACATCGAAAACAACTTGATGGTTTCTACTACATAATCGCAGAAAAAATGATAAAACTCTTTTTCTATTTTCAGAATCTCTTCTTCGGTCTTTTCTGGAAATGAGCCGGCTATATTTCGGTGTACGATACCCCGACGGTATTTCAGTCCGTAAAACAACGGTACAAACAACACGTCAGAAATAAAATAAAGCACCCTCAACGGCAGCAAAGAGAGCAGATACCAGAAGAAAAAAAACAAATAGTATATAAATTTCATTAAGTTGCCATGTTTCAGTTAAAGTGCAAATTTATAAAATAATATGCAAAAGCACCTGCTTTATATAAAATAAAACAATAAATTACACTATCTTTGTGCACTATATTATAACAGAAATTTTTCCTGCATGAAAGAATTTTTCCAAATGATGCGGCGGTTTATTTCGCCCTACAAAAAGTATGTTGTCGGAGCAATAGGTCTTAATCTGCTGTCGGCAATATTCAATGTCTTCTCTTTTTCACTTCTTATACCGATTCTGAACATCCTGTTCAAGACTGGAGAGTCAGAAAAAGTATATCATTTTATGGAATGGGGAAGCGGAGAACTGAAAGACGTTGCCGTAAATAATTTCTATTATTACGTATCCGAATTGATAGAAATATTCGGCCCTGCCACTACTTTACTCTGGCTGGGACTTTTCCTTGCAGGAATGACCCTGCTGAAAACCGCATGCTATTTCGGTTCTACAGCCATCATGATTCCGCTTCGTACCGGTGTAGTACGCGATATCCGCATCATGGTTTATTCAAAGGTAATGTACCTTCCACTCAGCTTCCTATCTGACGAACGAAAAGGTGACATCATCGCCCGTATGAGCGGCGACGTTGGCGAAATAGAAAACTCCATCACCAGCTCACTCGATATGTTGCTGAAAAATCCGATTCTTATCATTTCATATTTTGCAACCCTGATAGTAACCAGTTGGCAGCTCACCCTGTTTACCATCATTGTACTGCCGGGTATGGGATGGATCATGGGCCGTGTAGGGCGTAAACTGAAACGCCAGTCACTCGAAGCCCAGAATAAATGGAGTGAAACCATGTCGCAGCTGGAAGAAACATTGGGCGGCATGCGTATCATCAAGGCATTTATTGCTGAAGAAAAAATGATAAACCGTTTCGTGAAGTGTAGCAACGAATTCCGCGACGCGACCAATCGTGTAGCTATGCGCCAGAGTCTTGCCCACCCGATGAGTGAATTTTTGGGAACGGTACTCATCGTACTTGTACTATGGTTCGGTGGTTCGCTTATCCTAAGCGCCAACTCTACCATTAATGCTTCTACCTTTATTTTCTACATGGTGATACTTTACAGCATCATCAATCCGTTGAAAGATTTCTCCAAGGCAAGTTACAATATCCCGAAGGGACTCGCTTCAATGGAACGTGTAGACAAGATTCTGAAAGCTCCAAACAACATCGTAGAACGCACCGACGCCGAACATATCAGCGAAATGAAAGAAGGACTGGAGTTCCGCAATATTTCGTTCAGCTACGGCACGCATGAAGTACTCCACGACGTCAGCCTGAAAGTACGCAAAGGACAGACTATTGCACTGGTAGGACAAAGTGGTTCAGGAAAGTCAACACTAGTCGATTTAGTTCCCCGCTTTCACGATGTGCAGGCTGGTGAAATTCTGATAGACGGAAAAAATATTAAAGATCTGGTAGTAAAAGACCTCCGCGGACTGATAGGTAATGTAAATCAGGAAGCCATCCTGTTCAACGACAGTTTCTTCAACAACATTGCTTTCGGTGTAGACAATGCCACCATGGAACAAGTCGTTGCCGCTGCCAAGATAGCCAATGCCCACGATTTCATTATGGAAAGTGAAAAAGGCTACGACACCAACATCGGCGACCGCGGCTGCCGTCTTTCAGGAGGACAGCGTCAACGTATCTCGATAGCCCGTGCCATCTTGAAAAACCCAGCCATCTTGATTCTGGACGAAGCTACTTCTGCCCTTGATACAGAAAGTGAACGTCTGGTACAAGAAGCTTTGGAACGTTTGATGAAGACCCGCACTACTATTGCTATCGCACATCGCTTGTCGACTATCAAGAATGCCGACTGCATTTATGTACTCTATGAAGGCCGTATCGTAGAAAGCGGCAAACACGAAGAGCTGCTTCAGAAAAACGGTTACTATAAACGTTTGAACGATATGCAGGCTCTGTAGATTCTTACCATACCAAACGCATAATATGCCAAAAGGTCTTGTATAAAAAAGAAAAGTACAAGACCTTTTATTTTTTTCTCTACAAATTTTACTTCTTTTTTTGTACAATAGGTTCTATGGATTTGTACGAAAAATAAAAAAAGATGAGGATGTTTTTAGAAAAAGAACAAGTAATTATAAATAAACATCTAAGAAGAGTTTGTTTTCTAATTAATTTTTCTTCTATCTGCGAAGTATATACATCTTTTAAATATACCATCCTTACCTAACAAAAAACAAAAAGACAAGCAGTATTTTAAGAAAAGAACATTTTATATATAAAAAGCAAAAGTTTACATATGAAACATATCAATATAAACATTTTAAAGGGACAAAATTGTGTTTATCTAGTAAAAACTATAACTTTGTAAACAAAATAATTTATCGGATTATTCATTCAGTAATCCAAGCCACCCGCTTAGTTAAAAAATAAACAAATATGAATAAAATTCCTATATTTTTTTGTTTTGACAAAAATATGGTAATGCCAGCTGGTGTATGTATTACTTCAATGCTTTTAAACAAGCATACAAATACCTACTATGATTTCTTCATTTTATATAATGAAGAAAATCTTTCATCAGAATATAGAAGCCAAATTTTAAAAATACAAGATTTTTATTCTAAAGATTGTCGTGTTTCTTTTTTTAACGTAGGAGAATCATTTAAAAATGCCTATGAAGTAAGAAATATCACAGTTAGTACTTATTATCGTTTATTAGTTCCTGAATTAATAGATCAAATAAATAGTTTACATCAAACTGATTATCAAACAATAATTTATTTAGATGTTGATACAATAATAGAATGTGACCTGTCAGCTGTTTTAGCTTTAGCACAATCAAAAGTAGATACTTGTTTATTAGGTGTATGTGAATCACCAACATATTGTAATGTAAATACATCTTACTGGGAAAAAATAGGTTGTGACCCTTCTTCTTACATTAATGCAGGAGTACTCATCATGAATATCCCTGCCTTACAAAAGATGAATTTTACCTCCCAATGCTTATTGCATAAAAATAAAAAATATACATATCAAGATCAAGATATTATAAATATTGTATGCAAAGGGAAAATAGAATTTTTACCTTTAAAATACAACTATACATCACTATTATACTCATTATCTATAGAAAATGAGAAATTTAAGAATATAAAAGCTAAAGAAATTGCAGAATGCTCTAATTGTATTATACATTATACAGGCAATAAACCCTGGAATAATTTTTGTTTAAGAGCAGAATACTGGTGGTACTATTATAAACATTCTATTTTCAAAGATGAAAATTTCTATATAAGGAATTATCAAGTTATGTCAAAAAAAATATTACTAGATTATTCTTACAAAGAAGTTAAAAAAATATTCCTAAAAAAATTTAAAGCAAAATATTTCCATATCCCCAAAAATAAAAACAATGCCTAATTCAACATGTAAAGTTAGTATAATAGTTCCAAATTATAATTACGAACGATATCTAAAAGAGCGTATTAATTCTATTTTAAATCAAACATATACTGATTATGAATTAATCCTTTTAGACGATGCATCAACTGATAACAGTGCAGAATTACTTGCAAAATATAAAAACCATCCAAAAGTTTCACATGTCATTATCAATAAAGAAAATAGTGGAAGCCCCTTCAAACAATGGATGAAAGGAATTCTGCTGGCAAAAGGCGAATGGATATGGATAGCAGAAGCCGATGACTCATCAAAACCCAACTTTTTGGAAACGTGTATAGAGCAAATAGAAAAAGAAGAAAATATATCATTTGTTTATACCGGCTCTAATTTTATGGATCAAAATAGCCAAATACTAGAAGGAGATTTTAATAAATGGAATGGAAGAGATAAAATTAAAGTAGCAACATTCCCTGGCAAAAACTTAGCCGAACATAATTTATATTGGAGAAATACAATTATAAATGCCAGTGCTGCTGTATTCTCAAAAAACAATGCCCTAATACTACAAAATGAAGATTTTCTAGAAATGAAAAATTGTGGTGATTGGCTTTTTTGGTTTCGAATGGCATTGTTAGGTAAAGTAACTGAAATATATCAAAATCTAAACATTTACCGACACCATCAATCTCAAACAAAAAAAGGATTAGCAACAGGTCGTCTATGGGAAGAATTATTTCCAACTATTTTATATATGGAAAAGTACCTTCCTACAATTAGTAAATATAAGCGTAAATTATGTCATGCATCTATTTATAGACAGATACGTAAAACAAAAAATAGAGAAATAAAAAGAAAGTTGCAAGCTGCATACAAAAAAGCATTTAAGTCAAATCCAACTCTCGATTACTATTTTCTAAAGCTAAATCTTCACTTAAGTTTCATACCTTGGATTCTGACAGAAGACAGAGATCGTTTGCGGAAGAAGTAAATTACTTCTTCCGCAAATAATAATACATTTTCAATTTTAACGGAAGCATATATTTTTTCATAAAAGATCTCCTTCTCTCTCGCCAACAATATTCAGGTTTAAATATTTTTATCCCATATGTATAATATATACTTTGACGGGGGAAATATACTCTCCTTATTTTCCCTTTATAAATATAAGATAAAAACTGCCAAACATTTATTTTCGTCAAGACACGGTAATAATTAGACCCATCTTCGTAAATACCTAATTTATCGAATGTTGAAAATTTGATCTTACAGGGCATCTCTGAAAAAGCTCTTAAATAAAGACTTCCCCAAACAGACATCGCCTGTGAAAAATCTATATAATCATAAGCCCTTATTAATTGAGCAAATTGCTGTAAGGTACTTATATTATCCTCTACAATTTCTTGGGATTGCGTATATTTTAGATCTTTAAACTTAGGCTTTATACCACCCTCTTCATAATAATATCCTTTGGTAGAGGCATACAATGATGCAGAATAATATTGCTCTAATAATGTCACTATATCAGACTTATAGAGATTAGAACCATAAAAGCTATGAAATATTCCATAACGTGGAGCTAAACTTTCCGGTGCACACCCCAAATAAAATCCTTCCACCAACTGTCCACCTTCATTAGTAAGCATTCTATTTATCATCAGACGAGAAGTTCCTACCCATCCAATATCTACCAAAGCCTGCTTTTCGAGATCGAACAAACCCTCTTGAGTAAAATAATCAATGAGAATTTTACGTTCCTGTTGTGCTTTCTTTAAAATCATTTTTTTTATTTCAGTCGACTGTAAGACTTCAAAGAACAGATCTTCTTGCTCAGGGGTCAATATTTGTTTAAAAGTTATTCGATTAGTAAATGCATCTCCAAGTTCTTCTAAAGTGACATGAAGTCCATCAAGTATATCTTTTACCTTAACTTTATAATGATAAAAAGAAGTGATTCCTTTATTCTCATATATTTCTTCACGACTTAATGAATAAATGCTAGGTAAAAACAAAGAATAACGAGAAACAAATAAATAATTCAATTTAATTTCTGGATATCCCATCTGGACAACCTCAGCTATTTTATACAAGATATATCCATCTCGTGATAGAAAATGTAGTTTTGTTATTCCCAAATCCTTTGCTTTCCTAAAAAGGAAATCTACATAAGGATAATATAAAGAAGCAATAAAATCAGTAGCATTGTCGATATTATCACTTTTTTTCTGCAATGAAAGTCGTGTTGCACGCTGTAATCCTATCAAGACAGAAAGATCTGAATAAAAAGGGAAAAAAGTTGATGAAGATAATATAAATTGTTCTATAGGCGTATAATCAGAGTGAACCAATGTTGCTTTTATTCCTCTTTTTACTGCCTTCTTATAATCGCTATATAAATTATCACCATAGTGCTCCCATAAAGTAATAGAATTAAAATCTTTGCGTACTATTTCATATAAAGTTCCTTCACTTTTGGTAGCCTGATATTCACACGAAACAAAAACCTTATCATCAATATCAGCACACCCTTCTTCAAGAAGTTTAGATTTTAAAACATGCTCAGGCAAATACATATCAGAAATAAAACAGATAGTATAACCTTCATTACGTTTCTGCGCAATCAGCTGTTTTATTTCACTAACAGCGACAAGCTCTGTCAACTCTAACTGAGTTTCCATTGCTATAAGCTGTTCAACATTCCATTTGGGAAAAGAAACCGAATCAAATTCGGTATATATATCCTCTAGCTTTAGATAATTATCTTTTAAGCGAATCATTGCCTTTTGTTCCGCTTCTTTACGCCATTGAAAGAATGAATTTTGCAAAGATTGATTTTGAGGATATATACGTTTAGATAAAAGATAAAAAATATTATCTGGACTACCACATTTACGAACCAATGTCGTATCAAATATATCAAATGAAGCTAATTTCATAATTTTTTTCACCAAATATAATCATACAATTTTAGTCTATCACGCTTTATAGTAACCAGCCACGGGCAAATGAATCTTAAATACTTATTCAGATGGAAAAGTTTCAAATCGGAGGCTTTTCCTCCTAGACGTTCGCTTAAATACCTGCTAAGTTCTATTCTTTTGTCTGCATCATTTACTTTCTTTATTTTACGGTATATCATACCATGAGCCAATCGACGTTTGTATTTTTTCATCTCAGGAAAAGTCTTTTCCATCAAAAAAAGGACATCAATATCTTCCTTTATACGATTACCTAGCCTAACACCTTCTACACTGACTTTTGCAGTATGTTGACGGAACTTATTTAGCTGAGCATAAATTTCAAACATATCTCCTTGCAGAAGCATTTGAAACCAGAAAACCCAATCACCGCTATACCTCATGTTTACAAAAGAAGAATCGAATAAATTAATAGCATAAGAACGACGAAACAAAACTCCACTAGCATTGATAACACAATTGTTCCAATACATATTATGTTCCGCATAAGCTTTTCCCGGAAATCTACAAGCAGATACAGCTGGCTTATTCTTTCCCCAGTAATTAGCTTCTTGCGGCAATATCCTGCCATTCTCATCTATATATTTCGAAGCAGTCATACACACAGATATATTGGAATATTTCTGAACCTGCTCCACACAAGTTTCCAAAAACGTAGACTCGCACAAATCATCTGCTTCTGCTATCCAAATCCATTCGCCTTTTGCCAGCAGAATTCCTTTCATCCATTGTTTGAAGGGACTTCCTGTGTTTTGTTCATTTACAACCAAATGAGAAACATGAGGATTGTTCTTATATTTGTCAAGAATCTCTAAACTGTTGTCTGTAGAAGCATCATCCAAAAGTATAAGTTCAAAGTCTTGAAAAGTCTGATTCAAGATTGACGTCAAGCGTGCATCCAAATAACGTGCATAATTATAATTAGGAACGACAACACTAACCAATGGAACTTTTTCATTCATAAACACAAAAGATATCTGCCAACCAATAAATCTATATACTATTATTTATCAATAATATTTAAATACTTACTTCGTTTCAGCCCCAATGTATAGGGAAGAAAATGTATAAAACGATGCAAACGAGGTTTCCAATTATTTAAAACATTTTCTCCTTTCCAAGGTGTCAAATCTTGATACTCAAAATACAAATGTCTTAATGGATGCATACAATGATATTGCCAAGGCTTACGCGAAGAATAATGCAATATTGCAGGATGTAAAATAGTATCTATATACGGTGGACACCAATCGGCTGTTTTACCTTTTGGAACACGATAAGCACCTTCTTGCACATTCCACTTCATATCGACCAATACTCTATGCTCATGTAACAAGCCGTTTAATAAATCCTGATCGTTATATAACACACGCTCCGGATTATCTTTATAATAAGTCTTACATTGCTGCTCGATATTATGCTTCCGCCAATAATCCAAATTCAATAATAATACTCCTCCATTAAAATAATTATATGAAAGATCGTACCCCAAACGATTACAATGCACCGGATTAACGGTAAAATCGTCTGGAACACCAGCCAATGCTTTACCTTCCAGATTTGTATTCCAAAAATCATCTAACGGTTTCAAAACCAAAATATCACTATCCAGATAAAGAGCTTTCTTCACTGAATCAGGAAGTAAAGAAGCCAAAAGACAACGATAAAATACAACCATAGGCAACCTTTGTCCTTCCCAGCGTATAGCATATCCTTCCAATTTTTCCTGAGGAACTTCATAAAAAGCAATAGAAGCTCCATACGTTATCGCTAAGTCCGACAAAACCGTACGGTCTGCTTCCGACAGTCCATTGGCAACTACATGCACTGTAATATCCGAAGGTGTATCATTTTTTAAGATAGAAACCATTGTTACAGCACAAAAACGTACAAACTTATGATCAATGGTAAATACTATATGCTTCATATCTTCCAATTATTTATTCAGGTTCTTGAAAAAATCTGCCATTGTATGGTCTTCGTGTATATATCCGTCTGCCTGCAAACGGTCGAAGACACGGCTTCCTATCACACGGTCGTACTCCTCATTCAGTTTTCCTTCTTTATACAAGCCATAAAAATAGCGCCAGTGACGTCCACCATGTTTACTGGGATTCTGCTCCAACTGCTTTCCGCCATTAATCATTTTCTCCAGAAACTGCTGACGGCCTCGGATATTATAATGATAAATACGGATATCACTTTTGCCGGAACGCTTGGGAAACATGGCTACCTTATGGTTTCCCATCGAAATCTGGATGTATCCACGGGTACGGTGCATTACCTTAGGTATCTGACGGGCAAACAATGAATAGATCGATAAATCATATTTTGCAATATCTTCAACCGGATCGACCGTGTAGCTCCATGCTTCAAAGTTTTTTCCTTCTTCGGGATATACACAGTACATGGCACATTTTATCACGTTTGCCGAAGTCTGCTGCAACGTATCTTTTAAAGAAGATGATGCAGGATACCAGAACTCATCGGCATCGGCATTAATTACCCAGTCGGCTTTATAAACAGTCTTGGCACGCCACACCATACGGTCTACCCATACTTTCTGACGATAATCGGTAGCTTTCTCTTCTATTATTTCTTTTATCCACCCCTTTTCCTGATACTTACGCAGTATTTCAGGAGTCTTGTCTGTGGAATTGTTGTCTGTTACGATAAAAAAATCGACCCCTTTCTGCTTATGGAAAATCAGGTTTTGCTCCAGAATGTCTTCTTCATTCTTTACCAGTAGTGTCATGCATACTACCGGATTTTTTACTTTGCACAAGGAGAAAGGCATCTCTGCTATCGCACAGGCTACCTTTTTTAAAAGCAACAACAGGTTCATAAAGCTATCGTTTTTTAATTAATGGGGACTTTTGTCCAGCCTTCAGGATAAATATAGGGTGTTTCTGTATGACGGAACCAGCGCTCAGGCACAATTACTGTCTTGTCTTTGTGTGGATCGAGCCATGCACCCCACCAGCTAAATGTACTGTTACATATAATATGACGACGACAATGACTCATTAGCATCATGTCCTGCCAGCTGTCATTACCTTTATTCCAGTCGATATATACGGCATTGTCGAGCGGAAGATTTTCTTTCACCCATGCCAGATCGTCTGAAAACACATAAAAAACCGGATTGTCCAGCTCCTTCTTGATTGCGGCAATCGCGTTCCGATAGTAAGGAAGCTGACATACACTTCCTGTATTTTCCCAATGCTTTGGTTCCAGATAATCTCCCCGCCGTATATGAAGCGATACAGCATTCAAGTCAGCGTCCATACGTGCCGCCATTTCCTTGGAACGCTCGCTGGCCTGAGTCATATCAAATGTAAAAGCCTTACGGACATCTGTTTCGATATCGGCAAAAAAACGTTCCGACTGGTAAAATCCTTTGAAGTAAACCAATGGCCAGGCAGAGCTTTTCCAAAACGACTCCAATCCTTTCTGCTTGCGCTCCAGTATAGTCTTGAAGAACAGAAACTCCAGTATCTTCTTACCCGTACGGTTCATGCAGAACTCTACATGGGGCAAGGCAAATACTCGGTTCATCTCGTACCCGTGATGCACATGGTAATGCATCATATCCGATAAGTCTATCTTTGTATGAGGAAAGAGTTTCTTCATTTTCAGATAGAAGGCATATATAAACATCTGGTTGCCTAAGCCACCTGTCATTTTTATTAATCTCATATTTGGGCGTTGTTATACTTCAAAATCAGTTTCAAACATTCGTTGGCATCGAAGCCTCTTGCCTTGGCATATTCATCGGCAAGAATAGCAAACATTTCCGGCGTTCCCGGAAGACGTTCAAAGTTACGGCATCCTTCTTCCATATCGACCGTGCGGAAACGGATACGGTTCAGGTCTATTATTTCTACCTCTACACCTTTGTCTGTATGCCGGAACAGGATATTCCCTCGCGAATAGTCTTTATGCAGATATCCTTTCTCATGGAGTGCAGCCGTTGTACGGGCAATAGCACGCAAAATTTCTTCTTGACCGGGGAAATCACCTCGCATCAGATTGACATACGAATACGGGCATTCCGACTTCAGACTGACATAATAGCTGCGTGTGAAAAGCAGGCCGTTACGCTCGGTATAATAGGCTACTGGAGCAGGACTTCCGATTCCTTCCCGACGGAGCATTTCGGCATACTCGAACGAACGTTGTGCTTTCGACGAACGGAACACTCCGTATGCGATACGGTTTATCAAGTTGGGAACACGGAAGGACTTGATTACGACTTTCGTTCCGTACCAGTTCATTTCACGCAGTTCGTTGCGTCCTTTATAAATCACCGTTCCACTATCGTATTTAAACAGAGCAGGCAGGGCTTTTACATAACTCGTCAATGTGCAAAAGCCCGCATCGACATAAACTTTACGCGGATGAAACAAACGGTAAATACGGTTTAACAAGACCGACCATGAACGACGGTAACGGAGCGGTCCTCCCAGTTCACGCTCGAAGAACTCCGGATGACGGGCATTCAGCGTTTTCACAACGTGACGCTTCAGCGATCTGTCTGTTACTCTTTTCGACACATTGCGTATGCGATAATGCAAACCTATTTCCGGTAAGCGAACCACTTTTCCCCCGTCTTTCAGAACGGCAATCCAGAATTCCCAGTCTTCACGCGCAATAATACTTTCACAATATCCTCCTGCACGCTCCCATTCTACCTTCCGATAAAGCGCACAAGTATCCATGATATTTTTTCTCGCCAATAAATGCAAGGAAAAAGGAGGCAGTTTCCATTCGCCCGTCCGTTCTCCAAAAAAATCGGCACGAGGAGCAACCACCTTTACAGAGGGATCTTTCAAGATTTCTTTTACCGAATCGGCTATTAAACCGGGTTCGATAAGATTATCTGCATCAACAGGCAGAATAAATTCTCCTTTCGCCAGCCGGACAGCATGATTTCGGGCTGCACAGGCTCCCCCGTTAGGTTGTGTATAGGCACGTACACGTTTGTCTTTCTCGGCATAGCTGCATGCAATACGGTACGAGGCATCTTTCGAGCCATCGTCTACCACCACCACTTCAAAGTTTGGATAAACGGAAGCCAGTATAGAGTCGAGTGTTTCCGGTAAAAAAGACTCCATATTATATACGGGTACTACAACCGAAACCAAAGGGGATTTATCCATATGTACAATCATTAAATCTTATCGAGTCCTTTCGTATATTTCAACCAATAATATTTCAAGGGGTTCTTATACTTCAACTGTTTCCACGGACGACTTCCGTGCGGACGGTGCCAGACAGGAAGGGTGGTAAACAGGTAGTTCTGAAAACCTTGTTTCAGGGCTTCGTGTGAAATGGTTACATCAAACCAGTTTTTTGTCGGGTCGAGCTGACGGAAATCGAAAGCACGAAGAAACTCCGGGGTAAGCAGTGAGCAACAGAAACTGCAATGTTTCTTTTCCGGATATACCTTGCCTTCATTACCTTTGGCATGCAAATATGGATAGTTGATAACTCCATTCTCGTCTACAGTTACGGCTGCTGCAATGGCACATCCGCTACGTGCTGCTGCTCCGTCGTACAGATCCTGTAAGGTGTTCTTCTTTACTACAACATCCGACTCTACAATAAGCAGACCTGCATCGTCGGCAATAGCCTCTTGCTGAGAGCGTTGAAGTACCAGCAGATAGTTTGGAGAAGGATGAGTTGTAATGTCGGATAAATTGACCAGACGAAAATTCAATTCTTTGGAAGCTTCCTCCAGACGTTTGGTGTTCTCTTCTGTACTGAAGTCATTGTACACTGTATAAGTAAAAGGAACTTTAATGTCGGAAGCTAAAATGGCACGCACTGTTTCGAGAGTAAAATCTATCGAATCTTTTACTGGAGTTATGATATGCAAACATTTCATATGAACATCATTATTAAAGTACAAAGGTAGATAAATTACCAACACTAGGTAGACAAAATACCAACATTTTTCAAATCTACACAAAGATTTCATTTCATCCAATTATAAATGTAAAAAATACTACCTTTGCACGACTTTAGAAAAAGCAAGTATGAAAGTTATCGTTGACAATAAAATACCTTATATAAAGGAAGCTATCGAAGCGCTCGCCGATGAAGTGGTTTATTTGCCGGGAAAAGAAATTACTCCGGAAGTCGTAAAAGATGCTGATGCACTGATTACCCGTACACGTACTCGCTGCGACCGTACCTTGCTGGCAGGCAGTAAGGTAAAGTTTATTGGAACGGCCACCATCGGATTCGATCATATCGACACGGCTTATTGTCACGAAGCAGGTATTACATGGAGCAACTGTCCGGGATGTAACGCCGGTGCTGTTGAACAGTATCTGCATTCATCATTATTACTGTTAGAGCAGGAAAAGAGCATCACACTGAAAGATGCTTGTCTAGGCATTGTCGGAGTAGGACATGTAGGCAGCCGCATCCAGCAACTGGCAGAGCGTTTAGGAATGCGTGTGCTCCTGAATGACCCTCCTCGGGCCGATCATGGAGAAAAAGGATTTACCGATTTGCATACACTGGCATGCGAATGTGATATCATAACTTTTCATACACCACTGGAAAGAAGTGGAAAATATCAGACTTATCACTTGGCAAATGAATCTTTTTTCAACCAGCTGGAAAAGAAACCGTACATAATTAATACGTCACGCGGAGAAGTTATAGAAACTGAGGCGATTCTGAATGCTTTAGCTACCGGGAAAATATCTGGAGCTATAATCGATGTGTGGGAAAATGAACCGAATATTAACCTTGAGCTGTTAGATAAAGTATTTATCGGCACTCCACACATAGCTGGATATTCTGCCGACGGAAAAGCAAATGCTACCCGAATGATACTGGAATCATTTTGTCGTTTCTTCGGAAAAGAAATGAAATTCTCTATTGTTCCTCCCGAACAACCGCATGTACCTTGCGACAGCGACGAAAACGTCCGCCAGTTACAGATGTACAATCCGCATCTGGACTGTGAAGTCTTGCGTGCACACCCGGAAACATTCGAACAGTTGCGTAGCGAATACCATTTACGACGGGAGTGAAAGCAAACGTTCTATCACTTGTGGATAGTATGTGTATTCCAGTACATGCACGCGCTGAGCAAGGGTTTCGACGGTATCATCGGATAAAACGGGACATTTCGCCTGAAAAATAATATCTCCCTGATCGTAATGTTCATTAATATACTGAATAGTAATACCACTTTCATGTTCACCCGACGCCAGAACTGCTTCATGAACGTGCATACCATACATTCCTTTTCCTCCAAATTTAGGAAGTAACGAAGGGTGTATATTTACTATTTTATATGCATAATCATGCAATATATCTTCTGGAATACGCGATAAGAAACCTGCCAGTACGACAAAATCGACTTTGAAGCTTTTCAAAACCTCAAGTCCTTTACCCGCAGCAAAATCCTGTGGAATTATGATCTCGCATGGAACATTCAGGATATGAGCACGCTCAACAACACGGGCGGTAGGACGTGAGGCTATCACAACTGCTACTTCCACCGTAGCATGACCACTGAAATAACGGATAATACGTTCGGCATTTGTTCCTTCACCCGAAGCTAAAATGGCAATTTTTTTCATTGATTCACCTTTTTTGTGCACATAATATATAAAATTGTGCAAAGAAATTGCATTTATTTGGCTGAATATTTGTATAGAACGAGAAATATTTATTCCTTTGCACCGAAAAATAATTAAAATTATTCTATTTATAAACTTAAAACAAGAAAATTATGTCTGAAATCGCATCAAAAGTACAGAAAATTATCGTTGATAAATTGGGCGTAGAAGAATCAGAAGTTACTCCAGCAGCTAGCTTCACTAACGACCTGGGTGCTGACTCTTTGGATACAGTAGAATTGATCATGGAATTCGAAAAAGAATTCGGTATCTCTATTCCTGACGATCAGGCAGAAAAGATCCAGACTGTAGGCGACGCTATCTCTTACATCGAAGCTAACGCAAAATAATTTAATTCTACTTTTATGGAATTAAAGAGAGTAGTGGTAACAGGTCTTGGTGCGCTCACACCGATAGGTAATACTGTTCCTGATTTCTGGAACAACCTTATCAATGGAGTAAGCGGAGCAGGGCCTATTACTCATTTCGATGCATCTAAGTTCAAGACTCAGTTTGCTTGCGAAGTAAAGAACTTCAATGTGAACGATTTTATCGATCGCAAGGAAGCTCGTAAGATGGACTTGTATACACAATATGCCATCACTGCTGCAAAGGAAGCTGTAGCTGATTCCGGAATTGATGTCGAAAAAGAAGATTTGAATAAAATCGGAGTTATTTTCGGAGTAGGTATCGGAGGACTTCATACTTTCGAAGAAGAAGTTCTGAATTATGCACAGACTAAAGATACTATCGGTCCGCGCTTCAGTCCGTTCTTCATCCCGAAAATGATTGCAGACATAGCATCTGGTCATATTTCTATGATTTATGGCTTCCATGGACCTAACTTCACTACTACTTCTGCGTGTGCATCATCATCAAATGCTATCGGTGAAGCTTTCAACCTGATTCGTTTGGGTAAAGCTAACATGATCGTTGCAGGAGGTGCTGAAGCAACAATCTATCCGGCTGGAGTAGGAGGTTTTAACTCTATGAATGCATTGTCTACACGTAATGACGACCCGACTCATGCTTCACGTCCGTTCAGCGCAAGCCGCGACGGTTTCGTAATGGGAGAAGGAGCCGGATGTCTGATTCTGGAAGAACTGGAGCACGCTAAAGCACGTGGCGCGAAGATTTATGCCGAACTGGCCGGAACAGGTGCTTCTGCCGACGCTTATCATATAACAGCCTCTCATCCGGAAGGTCTGGGTGCGAAACTGGTTATGACAAACGCTCTGGAAGATGCAGGTATGCAACCGGAAGATATCGACTATATCAACGTACACGGTACTTCTACACCAGTAGGAGATATTTCAGAAGTAAAAGCTATTCAGGCTCTGTTCGGAGAGCATGCTTATAAGCTGAATATCAGTTCTACTAAATCAATGACAGGTCACTTACTGGGAGCTGCCGGAGCTGTAGAAGCTATTGCCAGCGTACTGTCTGTGAAAAATGACATTGTTCCTCCAACAATCAACCACGAAGAAGGTGATAACGACGAACAAATCGACTATAACCTGAACTTCACATTCAATAAGGCACAACATCGTACTGTTCGTGCTGCATTGAGCAATACATTCGGTTTTGGTGGACACAATGCATGTGTAATCGTAAAAAAATACACTGAATAAACTGTGTTTAGCAATATAACTGATAAGATAAGACTTCTTTTCCGCAAGGATAAGGAGCCTTATCTTTGTTTTTACAAAATGCTCGGATTTTATCCGAGAAATATAGAAATCTACCAACAGGCCTTGTTGCATAAATCGTCTTCAATAAAAGCCGGTAAAGGACGATTACTGAACAACGAACGACTTGAATTTCTGGGTGATGCCATTCTGGATGCCATAGTTGCCGATATCGTATATAAAAAATTCGAAGGTAAACGAGAAGGTTTCCTTACGAATACACGTTCCAAGATCGTACAACGCGAAACCTTGAACCGTGTAGCCGTAGAAATAGGACTGGATAAACTGATAAAATACACTACACGCCAGTCTTCACATAACAGTTATATGTGTGGAAACGCTTTCGAAGCACTTATCGGAGCTATTTATCTGGACCGGGGATATCGTGCATGCAAGAAGTTCATGGAAGAACGTATCATCAACCAATACCTGAACTTAGAAAAAATATCACGCAAGGAAGTCAACTTCAAGTCGAAACTGATAGAATGGAGTCAGAAAAACAAGTTCTGTGTAGAGTTTAACCTGATAGAACAATCACTCGACAGTGATCAGAATCCGATTTTTGAAACGCAAATTACCGTAGAAAATATTCCGGCAGGTACAGGCAAAGGATATTCTAAAAAAGAATCCCAGCAAGAAGCTGCACATGCAACGCTGACTAAAATAAAAGGCGACCCACAATTTATTGACGCCATTTTTGCAGCTAAAGCAGAAAGAGAAAAAGCAGCAGAAACTGCCGAATCGGAAAATACAACAGCTATACACGAAGAAGCTATAGCAGTCGAAGAAAGTATTAGCGTTCGGGAAGAGGAAATTCCAGAAGAGCACTTCGTAGATACTGAACGTATTATTGCAGAGGCTGAGGAAGTTGCTTTCCGTGAAGAAAACAAATAATGTCGAAGTTTCAATTATAAGAAAATGCCGTGTAATATCCAATATCATCCTTAGATCTTACACGGCATCTTATTTTATCCAAAACAGATTCCCATTCTTCGTCCTTGAATAACCAAATCGTGTTCCTCTGTTACTAATTTCAATTTTCCAGCTACCTCACTTAAAGGTACAGAAGTTATTTCTGAACCTCTCAAAGAAACCATTCGACCAAATTGTCCACTTGCAATCAGCTCTGTAGCATGTCCTCCCATACGAGTAGCTAAATTACGGTCGAAAGCTGTAGGGCCTCCCCCACGCTGTATATATCCCAACACCGTTTCACGGGTTTCAAAGCCTGTTTCATATTCTATTTCCTCTGCAATATACTGTGCAGCTTTCTTACCTCCCAGTGTAGGAATACCTTCTGCAACTACTACGATGGAATAAGGCTTACCCTTCTTCAGGCGGTTAATAATAGTATCACCGATACGATGTATATCGAAAGGAATCTCCGGCAACAGAATAATATCTCCTCCACCTGCCATACCTGAGTAAAGTGCTATCCATCCCGCTTTGTGTCCCATGACTTCGATAACCATCACACGCTGATGTGCACTAGCAGTAGAGTGTAATCGGTCTATTGCTTCAGTAGCAATACTTACAGCAGAATCAAAGCCAAAAGAGATATCGGTACCCCACACATCATTATCAATCGTTTTAGGTACAGTCACGACATTTACTCCTGTTGCAGCCAATTTGGCAGCAGTCTTTTGTGTACCGTTTCCACCAATACACACAACACAATCCAGATTGCGCTCACGAATTGTTTTCAACATCATGGCTGGCTTATCTTCCGAAACAGGTACATTTGCTCTATTCTTAAAAGGCTTCTCACGCGATGTTCCCAATATGGTTCCGCCCATGCTCAGCAGTCCAGTCAGAGAGTTCTCATCCAATGGAATAATATCGTTATCCAGCAAACCACGAAATCCACTGCGTATTCCGTAAACTTCCATCCCATAATGGCTGATTGCCGTTTTGCAAACTCCTCTGATAGTTGCATTTATACCAGGGCAGTCGCCTCCCGATGTTAAGATTCCTATTCTCATAACCTTTAAATTTTCACTACTTGTGGTAAAGTTATAAGAAAAAAGTGTAGATTTGTGATTTCTGAAAGGAAAAATCTCTATTTGAAAGAGAAATAGCCTAACTTTGCAGATAAAGATATAGATAAGAAAAAGAAAAATATAAATAAATGGTTTCAACAAAGTTAATCGGAAAGCTATTTGTTTCGCGACAAAAGGAAATAGACCGGTACGCGAAGGAGGCAGAAGCTATCCAGGAACATGTGTTCCGAAAACTTATACAAACCGCCGCCGCTACGGAATGGGGAAAGAAATATAATTATGCCAACATACGTACATACACTGATTTTCAGCGTGTACCTATACAACAATATGATGATGTAAAAGGTTATGTAGACCGTATGCGACATGGAGAGAAAAACATTTTATGGCCCGGACAGGTAGTATGGTATGCTAAATCATCGGGAACAACCAACGATAAAAGTAAATTCATCCCTGTCAGCAAAGACGGATTACGCCATATTCACTATAAGGGAGGAACAGACGCTGTAGCCCTTTATCTGCGATCAAACCCTCAAAGTAATTTCTTTTCGGGCAAAGGGCTGATTTTAGGAGGAAGCCACAGTCCTAATTACAATCTGAAAGATAGTCTGGTAGGTGACTTGTCGGCTATTCTGATACAAAATATTAATCCATTAGTAAACTTCATCCGCGTACCGAGCAAAGAAATAGCATTGTTAAGCGAATTTGAAGAAAAAGTAGAACGGATAGCTGAAACAACCATTCACGAAAACGTAACCAATCTTTCAGGAGTTCCGTCGTGGATGCTTGCCGTAATTAAACGTATCTTGGAAAAAACCGGTGCCAAGCACCTGAACGAAATCTGGCCTAACCTGGAAGTCTTTTTCCACGGAGGAGTATGTTTCACACCATATCGAGAACAATACAAGCAGCTGATTACAAGCGATAAAATGCATTATATGGAAACATACAATGCAAGTGAAGGTTTCTTCGGATTACAAAGTGATCTGAACGACCCAGCCATGTTGCTGATGTTGGATTACGACGTCTTTTATGAATTCATTCCATTGGAGGAAATAGACAATCCGGCTCCAGCCATCATACCACTGGCAGATGTAGAAATCGGCAAGAATTATGCAATGGTAATCAGCACTTCCTGCGGACTATGGAGATACATTATTGGAGATACGGTCAAGTTTACACAAAAATCACCGTATAAATTTGTAATTTCCGGCCGTACAAAGCATTTTATCAATGCCTTCGGCGAAGAGTTGATGGTAGACAATGCAGAAAAAGGCCTGGCACGTGCCTGCGCCGCAACAGGTGCTCAAGTACTAGAATACTCAGCTGCACCGGTATTTATGGACGCCAATGCTAAATGCCGACATCAATGGCTGATAGAATTCAGTACTATGCCCGACTCTCTGGAAAACTTCAGACATACACTTGATAAAGCATTGCAGGATATCAATTCTGATTATGAAGCCAAGCGTCATAAAGATATTACGTTGCAGGAACTGGAAATTATCGTAGCACGCCCTAATCTGTTCCACGACTGGTTAAAGCAAAAAGGGAAACTGGGCGGACAACATAAAGTACCGCGTTTGAGCAACAACCGTGACTACATCGAAGAAATGCTAAAACTTAATATATGAAGCCCATACCTAAATACATAGCCATATTACTGGTAATCATCGGATTCTATGCATGTGCAAGTACCGGATCACCTGATGGAGGACCTTATGATGAAGATCCCCCTAAATTTATACGTGCTATACCTGAGCCAAATGCAACCAATAATACTCGTAAGAAGATTTCAATCGAATTTGATGAATTTATCAAACTTGAAAACGCTTCTGAGAAGGTAATCATTTCTCCACCGCAAAAAGAAAGCCCCGAAGTGAAAACTAGCGGAAAGCGTGTACTTGTAGAGTTTTTCGATACTTTACAAGAAAATACTACCTACACAATCGACTTCGGCGATGCTATTGTAGACAATAATGAAGGAAACCCCTTGGGACAATTCTCATATGCTTTTTCTACCGGAGATAGAATTGATACCATGCAAGTAGCGGGTACTGTATTAAATGCCGAAAATCTGGAACCTATAAAAGGAATTCAGGTAGGATTGCATAAAAACCTGAACGATTCGGCCTTCACCACACTCCCATTCGATCGTATTTCACGTACTGACAGTCGCGGACAGTTCACTATCCGTGGTATTGCTCCAGGCAGTTATCGAATTTATGCTTTGATGGATGGAAACCAGAACTATCTGTTCGATTCAAAAACAGAAGTAATTGCTTTTCAGGACTCCGTCATTGTACCCAGCATGGAAGGTGCTGTTCGCCAGGATACATTATGGAATGAGAAAGATACAACAAAAATTGATACAATAAAACAAGTCAACTATACTCGCTTTTTGCCAGACAATATCATATTACGGGCATTCAAGGAAGAAAGCAGTCTCCAGTACCTAATGAAGAGTGAGCGCCCCAAAACAACGCAGTTCTCACTCTATTTCAGTGCTAAATCGGATACACTACCCACTTTAAAAGGGTTAGACTTCGATGAAAAAGAATTGATTGTCGAAGCCAATCCGCGCAACGATAGTATTCTTTACTGGATAAAGGATACCACTCTGTGCGAACGTGATACCCTGACTTTACAACTGGATTATCTCGCAACAGATACTCTTGGAAAACTGGTTCCCAAGACTGATACGTTACGTATGATAAACAAAATACCAAAAGCTAGACGACTCGCTTTATTGGAGGAAGAGAACAAGAAAAAAGAAAAAGAGCGTAAAAGACGTGAAAAGAAAGGAGATACGCTAACCGTAGAAACTCAATTTCTGACTGTCAATACGGATGCACCTTCAGCGCTCGACCTAAACCGAAACATTGTACTGAGCTTTGAAGAGCCTCTGGCCAGTATAGATACATCGGCCATACACATGAGTACAATGGTAGACTCTGTATGGCAGGATATACCTTTCATTTTTCAAGCAGACAGTGTAGCTCCACGGCGTTATCAGATACTGGCAAACTGGCAGCCGGGAGTAGAATACAAGCTAACTATTGATTCTCTTTGTTTTAAAGGTATTTACGGTCTGTCTTCTGATAAAATAGAGAACACACTAAAGGTTAAGACGCTTGAAGATTACGGAACGCTTTACCTGAACATCGTAGGTGCAGGACCACACGCTATCGTACAACTGTTGAACAGCAGTGATGCCGTAGTACGCCAGCAACCAGTTACAGATAAAAAAACATGTGACTTTTACTTCCTGCAACCAAGTACGAAATACTATATCCGACTGATTAACGATAATAATAATAACGGAAAGTGGGATACAGGACTTTATGAAGACAAACGTCAGGCAGAAGAAGTTTTCTACTTCCCCAAAGTATGGGAAATGAAAGCTAACTTTGAGTTTGAGGAAACATGGAACCTACATGCTACCCCACTCGACAAGCAGAAACTGGATGAAATAAAGAAACAGAAACCTGACGAAACCAAAAAGATAAAAGACAGGAATAAGGAACGAGCCAGAAATCTAGGAAGGTCATGATAAAGAAAATCTTTTTATGCCTGTGCCTCCTGATAGGAGGTACGGCAGCTAAAGCACAATGCGGCGCTGAAAACGATGCAATTAAACCGGGAGAAACACTAAGTTACGAACTGAAATTCAACTGGAAATTTATCTGGATAAATGCAGGTTGGGCTAAAATGACTGTCAATGAAACAACACACAAAGGTCAGCCTTGCCTGAAAACAGACTTGCAGTCGTACACAAATAAAAAAATAGACTTTTTCTTCAAGATGCGTGATACATTAACATGTATTACTACACAGCAGTTGGAGCCTTTATATTTCCGTAAAGGAGCAGAAGAAGGAAAACGCTATACTGTAGACGAAGTGAACTTCAGCTACCGCAATGGAAAATGCATTGTCGACCAGCAACGTACCTTATATGGTAAGACAGATAAAAAGCATGATGAAATGCCTGTGTGTGTTTACGACATGCTGAGTATCTTGCTGCAAGCTCGTTCATACGACCCATCGGATTACAAACCGGGAGTAAAAATACTATTCTCTATGGCAACAGGTCGCGCCATAGAAAAACAGACTTTGATTTATAGAGGAAAAGAAAACTTCACCTCTGAACAAGGAGTTACTTATCGTTGTCTGGTTTTCTCACTGGTAGAATATGTAAACAACAAAGAAAAAGAGGTTATCACCTTTTATGTAACCGACGACCGTAACCATCTGCCAGTCCGACTGGATATGTATCTGAACTTTGGTTCAGCCAAGGCATTCCTCACCGATATTAAAGGAAATAAGCATCCGTTGACTTCCATTGTAAAATAAATATCAGACACAAGATTATATCAACTCGCCCTAAGCAACGTTATCTTAAAAATAGATGACATTGTTTAGGGCGAGCTTTCTTTTTTAAAAAAAGATGCTGAAAAGCCTAAGAAATTCTGTACAAATTTTCAAAAAAGATCGAGAAGAATTTCCTAAAAGATGCTGTTCTTTTTCTTATACTTTATAAATATGATCTCAGAATAATGCTAAGCATACTTTAAAACCTTATCCAACACAGGTTTTAAAGAAATTATTCATGCATTTACTCTTCACTCCCTTTACTAAATACACACATACAACTCTTAGCTTACCTGAAGCTATATTTCTATTCTACAATATAAAGAATAAAAACACAAGATATTTTATAAGAACAGGTTCCAATTCAGAAAGATTTATATACAGGTAAAAATACAGAACATAGAAATAATATTATAAAATTATCCACCCTAAAACTGTCACACTTTTTATAAAAATAATGTTGTAAAAAGTTTCAAAATTCAATAATATGTTTAAATTTGTAACACAATATTAAAATCCAGATCTGAAATAATCCTATTTTATTACATAAACTAAATTCTTAGCATTATGGATAAGTATAACTTCAGAAGCTCCAAACATCTGTGGGCTGTACTCTTGACAGCTGGATTGCTTGTACCAGGATTCGTACAGGGAGCAAAAGGGAAAATTCCATCAGAAACGATCAGTATGCCTGCTCAAAAGAAAATAACAGGCAAAGTAATTGATGAAAATGGAGAAACAATTATCGGTGCCAATATTGTAGTAAAGGGAACCACCAACGGCACTGTCACCGATATGAATGGAGTATTTCATCTAGAAGTAAACGACTATCCAGTTAACATTACCGTATCATACATTGGTTACGAAACCCAAACAATCAAGATTACTTCAGCAAAAGAAACCGTTATCACAATGAAAAGTGATAACCAAGTAATGGAAGAAGTAATTGTAACAGGATACGGTACATTTAAAAAATCAGCCTATGCAGGTTCAGCTTCTGCCGTAAAAGCAGACAAAATAAAAGATATTCCGGCGGTATCTTTCCAAAGTATGTTGCAAGGAAATGCAGCTGGCGTGCAATTCAGCTCCTCATCTGGACAACCCGGAGCATCTTCATCAATCAACATTCGTGGTATGGGTTCATTTAATGCCAGCAATACACCATTGTATGTCATTGATGGTGTACCAGTCATTTCCGGTTCTATAGATGCAACAGGATCCGATTCCGGTCTAGATATCATGTCCACTATCAATCCATCGGATATAGAAAACATATCTATAATCAAGGATGCAGCAGCTGCTTCCTTATATGGTTCACGAGCAGCCAATGGTGTGATTCTTATCACGACAAAGAGAGGTAAAGAAGGTAAGGCTCAAGTCAGCCTAAAAGCAGACTGGGGATTCAGCGACTTCGCAATGCAATATCGTCCAATTATGAATGGTGAACAGCGTCGTGAATATATCTATAACGGACTAAAAGAAGGACAATTAAGAGGAGGAAAAACTGAAGAGGAAGCAATAGCCTATGCCGACGACCAAATAGATAAATACGCCCCTGTTCCATGGTGTGGATATGTAGATTGGGATGACATCTTATTCCAGCACGGAAGCCATCAAAATTATGAAGCCTCGGTTTCAGGAGGAACCAATAAATTTTCTTATTACTCTTCTTTATCTTACTTAAAACAAGACGGTATTACACTTAATTCAGGATTGGAACGTGTCAGTGGACGATTAAATGTTGATTTCCAGGCAACCAATCGCTTAAAGGTAGGAGCCAACATATTGTTCGCCAATGTAAATCAAAATGTATATGGTGAAGGAACAAGCTATACATCACCTTTTTATTCAAGCCGTAATGCCGTAGTTCCTTCAGATCCCGTATATAATGAAGATGGAAGTTGGAATCGGGATTTTATCCGTAATAGCGACCGTAATCCGTTGCTATCGGCTACATATGACCGAGATAGAGAATATGTAACTCGTACCTTTAATACTATTTACGGAGAATACGAATTTTTAAAAGACCTGAAACTGAAGTCCACTTTAAGTTATGACTATACAAATACAAAAGGAGTCAGTTGGAGTGACCCACGAACTTCAAACGGTGACGACATCAACGGTGGAATGTCAAAGAAATACCACGAACGTCATAAAATGGTATGGGCCAATCAGTTGAGTTATCGCTTTAATATAAAAGACAATCATCATTTCGATGTCCTTGCCGGTTACGAGATAGATGAACAATATAGCGATTATTTATCTGGTTATGCTACTAATTTTGCATCTTTCGATAAGACAGCTATCAGTAATGGTATGAAAGTGGAGTCTGTAAGTGGATATGATCAGAAAACACGTCTGATTTCATACCTAAGCCGTGCCAATTATGATTTCAAAAATAAATATTACTTAGGAGCCAGTTTCCGTACAGATGGAAGTTCACGACTTGCTTCCGGAAACCGTTGGGGAAAATTCTGGTCTGTATCAGGAGCATGGAGAATTGTTGAAGAAGAATTTATTAAACCGGTAAATCATTGGCTAACAGATTTAAAACTTCGTGCATCCTATGGTGTAAACGGAACATTACCATCTGATTATTACGGATATATGGGATTAAGTGGTCTTACTGATGGTTATTTAAGTCAGCCTGGTATCAGTTTATCACAAATAGCCAATGAAGATCTGCAATGGGAGACAAACCATAATTTAAATATCGGTTTAGACTTCGGATTATGGAATAGAGTCAATGCAACAATTGAATATTACACCCGTACAACCAAAAATTTGCTGATGGACTGTCCAATCTCTTATACAACCGGATTTGGAAGTTATCTGATGAACATCGGTAAAGTGAAAAACCAAGGTGTAGAAGTTGAAATTACTTCTAAAAACTTTGACAATGGCGAATTTAGTTGGACAACTTCATTCAATATCAGTCATAACCGGAATAAAATCCTTGTACTTGATGGTGAGCAGACAGAAATCATCAGCGGCTCCCAAATTCATAAAGTAGGAGAATCTTATCGTACTTTCTATCTGATAGAATTTGCAGGTATTAATCCCGAAACAGGTGTTCCTCAATTCTATACAAACGACATGGATGAAAACGGAAACTACATTAAAGAAATTACAGAAGATGCTGCAGAAGCACATGCTATCGCACTAGATAAGCACGCTGAGCCAGCTGTAGTTGGAGGCTTAACCAACACCTTACATTATAAATGGTTTGATTTAAGTTTCATGTTTTCTTATCAATTCGGAGCTTATGGCTACGACAACTGGGCACAAAAGACAGAGCATGGAGGTAATGACTTGGAAGCCAATATACCAATCTATTATCTCGATAACTGGAAAAAACCTGGTGACATCACCAGATATGAAGTTTTCATGGAAGATCCAGATCAAGCAATGAATAAAATTGCAACTACACGCCGTTTACATAGCACTGATTATATCCGATTAAAAACATTAACGTTTGGAATCACTCTACCTAAACAGTGGACTAGAAAAATAGGCATAAACAATGCACGTATTTTTGCCTCAGCCGATAATTTATGGACTTGGGCAGCTTATGATTTCTATGATCCAGAATCAATTGAAAACGGTAGTGCAACATGGAATACACCTCCTCTAAAAACCGTAACTTTTGGTATTAATGTAAACTTCTAATTAACCTAAAGAACGACTATTATGAACATATTTAAATATATTACATTAGGAGCTGTACTAATCGGTATAACATCCTGTGGTAACGACTGGCTCAATTTAGAACCATCTACTTCCATACCAACAGATACTAGTATCAAAGTATTAAGTGATATTGAATTCACTTTAAATGGAATTTATAGTCAAATGCAGAGCTCGGATGCATATTCAGGAAGATTGATTTATTATGGAGATGCAACCGGTGACGATATGCAAGCAGTATCTTCAACTAAACGTTGCGCCAACTATTATCGTTTTAATTGGACAAAGGATAGTGGCCCAAGCACCCACTGGTCCATACTATACTCTATCATCACTAGCTGTAATGTTATCTTGAACAAAATAGATGACATACCATTTGATGAAGATGAAACAGACTATCGTAACGACTTAAAAGGACAAGCACTTGCCATCCGTGGTCTTGCCTATTTCGACCTGACACGTATCTTCGGCTATCCCTATACCAAAGATAATGGAGCCTCAATGGGAGTACCTATCATACTGGAAGAAACCGACCGTTTCAACAAACCGTCGCGTGCGACTGTAGCTCAATGTTATGAACGTATCACAAAAGATTTGGATGATGCATGGCCGCTGTTGAGTGAAGAATTCAATAAAGGAAAGATCAACCGTTGGGCTGCTATGACATTATTAAGTCGTGCATATCTATACATGGATAAAGCTCCCGAAGCACTTGATATGGCAGAAAAAGCTATTAAAGGAGCAGAAAGTAACGGATATGCATTATGGACTAATGAAGAATATCCTACAGCATGGAGTAACGATGCATCTGCAACACATCCGGGTGAGGTTCTCTTTGAAATCGTAAATGAAACAACAGACAGTCCAGGTAAAGAAAGTATGGGATACTTAAGTTCTAAAGATGGCTATGATGATATCTGTATTACAGTTTCTTTCTACCATCTATTACAACAAGATCCTGATGATGTCCGTTTGAAACTATTAGTATTCGACGGCAGTAAGTACGCTTATGTCAACAAATATCAGCCACAGGAAGGTGAAAATATTACAGATGCCAACATCCCATTAGTTCGCTTATCAGAAGCATACCTGAACGCTGCCGAGGCTGCCGTTAAAACAAATGATAATGATAAGGCTATTGCTTACTTAAATCCAATAGTGCAGCGTGCCAACCCGAATAATAGTGTAGCAGAAGAACAAATAACCCTGGATCGTGTACTTACTGAGCGCCGCAAAGAAATGGTAGACGAAGGCCATCGAATGTTTGATGTTATCAGAAACGGAATGACTGTCCAGCGTATTGATGAAACAGACTCAAAGCTGTCTAAGACAGAACATAACACCCAATATATGGATTACGATTGGGATTTTTATAAAATCATCCTACCTATTCCTAAACATGAAATAAACGCTAATCCAAATATTAAACAGAATCCGGGATATGGTGATTAAATGATATATTTATGAAATAATCTTTATAAGGTTGTTCCTCAAAAGTTTTTTCCATAATCTTAGGGGAATAACCTTTTTCTTTATAAAGCAGATTAACCATGAAAAAAATAAATAATATCTTTTTATTTTCCATCCTTGTCATTTTCTGTTTGAATATACAAGCCGGTTCTTGGAGAAAAAATAAGCACACAGAGCAACAAAAAGTTGAGCTGACCGCAGATGGACCTTATGTCTGTTACCAGCCTGACGGAAAAACAAATATCATCAGTGTTACAACCGATGGTAATATAGAGGTCCTACAGTACGACTCACTACCGGATAATTATTCCGTATCAGTAGTCAGCCATGATGGAAAGATTCAATTCACAGTTCCACTTCATCCAATAAAACGACCAGCATGGAAATACGAAGATCCTGAGAAAATACTCGTAATGTCTGATCCTCATGCTAATCTAGAATGTGTCATCAGCCTGTTACAGGCCAATAAGGTTATTGATAAAAATTTGAACTGGATTTTTAAAAAGAATCAATTAATGATTATCGGAGATATTTTCGACCGGGGATATGATGCAACACAAATCTTCTGGCTGGTTTATAAGCTAGAGGCAGAAGCTGAAAAGGCTGGTGGAAAAGTACATTTTTTATTAGGAAATCATGAACCAATGGAGCTGTCGAATGATTTACGCTACGCCAAAGAGAAATATAAAGCACTGGCAGATTCCCTTGATATAGAGTTTGCAAGTTTATATTCTCCTGAGACCGAATTAGGACGATGGATAGGAAAAAGAAATACCATACAAATAATAGGTGATAACCTTTACGTACATGCCGGATTAGGAAAGGCTTTTTACGACCAAGGCCTCAACATACCTGATGTAAACGAAAAAATGAGCGAAGTCTTATTTATGAAAAGCAAGCAGCGTAAACAAGTATCTCCTTTACATGCTTTTTTGTATGGCAATGAAGGTCCTATATGGTACAGGGGACTAGTACGTACCGATAGAAAATATAAACCTTGTACACCAGATACACTTCAGATGATTTTACAAAAATATAACGTTAACCACATCATTGTAGGACATACCATTTTTAAAGATATCTCTACATTTTATGATGGAAAAGTAATCGGAGTAAACGTTGATAATAAAAAGAACAAAAAGAAGCATAAAGGACGTGGTATATTAATCGAACAAGGTGAGTACTACGTAGTTGGAGATAAAGGAAAAATACGTAAATTATTCAAATAATCTACATGCAATAAACACCAACGCGGATTCATGCAGAAAAAAGTCTGCACAAATCCGCGTTTATTCTATTACTCAAAAATACAGGTTTACTTGTTCAATTTCCAGGTAAATCCGTCTTTTGTATCTTTTACTTCAAAGCCTAATGCAGCCAGTGTATCACGAATTTTGTCGCTGGTAGCCCAATCTTTATTAGCTTTTGCCTGCATACGCTGTTCGAGAAGCATGTCTACCACCTTGCCAAAAGCTTCTTCACGCGCCGCATTGTTTTCAGCCTCAGCTTTCAATCCCAAAATATCGAACACAAAGGTATGGAATACACTCTTCAACTCTTCAAGGTCGTCGGCACTGATAGTTGCTTTCTTATCGATTACAGTATTAATCATACGGATAGCGTCGAACAGATGAGAAATAACAATCGGTGTATTCAAGTCATCGTTCATCGCTTCGTAACATTTCTCACGCAATCCAGCCGGTTCAATGCCTGAAGTAGTCTTCGAAGGAGTAATACGTTCCAAATTCTTCACACCCTCCATCATACGTTCGAGTCCTTTTTCTGCGGCCTGAAGAGCCTCATTACTGAAATCAACTGTACTACGATAATGTGCCTGAAGAATAAAGAAACGAATTGTCATTGCTGAATAAGCCTGAGTAAGAAGCTTGTTCGAACCAGTGAAGAATTCATCAAGCGTAATAAAGTTACCAAGCGACTTACCCATCTTCTGACCGTTAATGGTAATCATATTATTATGCATCCAGTAACGTACCATATCATGTCCTTGAGAAGCTACACTTTGAGCAATCTCACACTCATGATGCGGGAAAATCAAATCCATGCCTCCTCCGTGAATATCGAAGTTTTCTCCTAAATACTTGCGTCCCATAGCAGTACATTCACAGTGCCATCCCGGGAAGCCATTACTCCACGGTGACGGCCAGCGCATGATATGTTCCGGCTGGGCACATTTCCAGAGGGCGAAATCGGCAGGATTATGTTTTTCCTGCTGTCCGTCAAGTTCACGGGTAGTATTGATAACATCGTCCAGATTACGTCCGGAAAGCTTTCCATAGTGATGGTCTTTGTTATATTTTGCCACATCAAAATAAACAGACCCCTGGCTTTCGTAAGCGTATCCATTCTTCAGAATCTCCTCTACCAACTGAATCTGTTCGATGATATGTCCTGAAGCATGTGGTTCAATGCTTGGAGGAAGTACATTCAAAGCTTCCATAGCCTTATGATAGCGGTTCAGATAATACTGAACAACTTCCATCGGCTCTAACTGTTCCAGACGTGCCTTCTTTGCAATCTTATCTTCACCATCGTCTGCATCATGTTCCAAATGTCCAACATCAGTAATATTACGGACATAACGTACCTTGTAACCCAGATGTGTCAGGTAACGGAAAAGAATATCGAATGTAATAGCCGGACGAGCGTGTCCCAAATGAGCATCACCGTAAACAGTAGGCCCGCACACATACATACCCACATGAGGAGCATGCAACGGAACAAAAAGTTCCTTACGACGGGTAAGCGTATTATAAATAGTCAGCTTATTTTCCATAAATAATCTCTTTTAGTTAAGTCACAAAAGTACGGAAAAAAGAAATAATAAGGAAACAGAGGATATTTTTTTTCACAAACAGGCTTCCTATATGCCTTACCAAATACGGAAAGCTATATATATTCGTCAAAAACTAAGGCAAGAGATTTAGTTAACAAACATAGAAGAGGTGAGCGATTTCTTAAATCATGTTATAAAACATAGTTTTTCGGTCCAAATATTTGCAGATATCCTGAAAGTCCGTACCTTTGCACTGTGTTTTTCATAGTATTAGATTTAAGGTTAACAAAGGTTGGAGTACAGCGGTACTCCTTTTTTTATGCCCATACGTAAAATATATGCAAGAAAACAACAAAGTCCTGTTAGGTATGAGTGGAGGAACAGATAGCTCAGTAGCTGCCCTGCTCCTGCAAGATGCCGGCTACGAAGTAACCGGTGTGACTTTTCGTTTCTATGAAAAAGACAACAATACCGAATACCTGGATGATGCACGCGAATTATGTGAACGTCTGCACATTTCTCATATAACCTATGACGCACGCAATGAGTTCCGCGAACGAATCATTTCCTATTTCATCAATGAATATATGACAGGACGTACTCCTGTTCCCTGTACCCTTTGCAACAATTATCTGAAATGGCCGTTACTGAAGAAACTAGCCGATGAAAAAGGCATCTATCATTTTGCTACTGGACATTATGTACAAAAACGGAATATTGACGGATATTGGCATATCACAACCGGAACAGATGTAGATAAAGACCAGTCATTTTTCTTGTGGGGATTGCCTCAAGACATACTGCAACGTATGCTATTGCCCATGGGAAAACTGACCAAAAATAAGGTACGCGAAATTGCAGCCGAACGTGGTTTCCTGAAAGCTGCTCACAAGCGCGACAGTCTGGGAGTATGCTTTTGCCCTATGGACTACCGCAGTTTTCTAAAAGAGCATGTAAAAAAAGAGCTTATCATGCCCGGTAATTTTTATGATGAATCCGGTAATTGCTTAGGAAAGCACGAAGGCTACCCTTTCTATACCATCGGACAACGCAGGGGGTTAGGAATCTATCTGAATAAAGCATTGTTTGTAAAACAGATTATCCCTCAGACCAACAGTATTATTCTCAGTGACCAGCTCTGCTCACTGGGACAAACAGAAATGTATCTCACCGACTGGCATGTAACGAATCCTTCTGCCTTATTTGAAACAACTGATGAAATCATCGTAAAAATCCGTTATCGCAAGCAGGCCAACCGTTGTACCGTTATCCCTACCCCCGACGGACAACTGCATATCAAACTACACGAGCCATTGACTTCCATCGCAGCCGGACAAGCCGCTGCTTTTTATCGCGATGACGTCGTATTGGGTGGAGGCATTATTTGTTCGTCATTATAACAAGATTATCACTTGACCCTCCTGTTTAACTGATTATTTGCTTTTTCGGGTTTTGATTTTCCTACTCGCTTACCGCTGGATTTCTTTTTCCCCGTCTGCTTTGCTTTCCAAGCAAAAGGATTCTTCTTATTGACTACCATATTATCTGTATTTTTTTGCAAAAATACAATTATAATCCATAAATAAAGACGAAAACATACCTTCTCCCTCATTGACTTAATGAAAATGACTAATTTTGTTTTTCAACCAAATACAGAAAGCTATGAGTCTATCCGATTACACACATACACTGACACAAGCTGTAAGCGAACTTTCTGACAAGCATTCGTACGAAGGTTTGTTTCATCAATATAAAGATGGCGATCCGCTTCCATCAGGGAAATCACTGCGCCGAATTGTAGAACTCTCCCGAGAAATTCTTTTCCCTGGCTATTTCGGAAACTCTACCGTCCACCGAAGAACTATCAACTACCACATCGGAGTAAATGTAGAAGAACTTTTTGGCTTGCTGACAGAGCAAATACAGGCAGGATTATGTTTCGGACTAGAGAATACTCCTTCGGATAATGTAATCAAAAAAATTCCTGACCGAGATACGGCTGCATCCATAGCAGCACGTTTTATCAGCAAACTCCCTGAAATACGACGTATTCTTGCTACCGATGTAGAAGCAGCATATTACGGAGATCCAGCAGCTACCTGTTTTGGAGAAATCATCTGTTGTTATCCTATTATCCGTGCAATTACCAATTATCGCATTGCACACGAACTGTATATGCTGAATGTTCCGCTTATTCCCCGCATCATTACCGAAATGGCTCACTCGGAAACCGGAATTGATATTCATCCGGGAGCACAGATCGGGCATCATTTTACTATCGACCACGGTACTGGTGTAGTAATCGGTGCCACGTGTATCATTGGTAATAATGTAAAGCTCTACCAAGGAGTTACATTGGGAGCCAAGAGTTTCCCACTCGATGAAAACGGGAACCCGATAAAGGGTATTGCCCGCCACCCCATTCTGGAAGATGACGTCATCGTATATTCTAATGCAACTATTTTAGGACGTATCACCATTGGTAAAGGTGCAACAATTGGTGGTAACATTTGGGTAACGGATAGTGTACCAGCTGGTTCACGCATCGTACAACGCAGGGAATAAATTATATATAAGAACAAAGTTTTAATGATTAATAGAAAAAATATGAAACCAACAATTACAATATGTCTAGCTATATTGCTGGCTGCTTGCAATACTCAAAAAAAGCAAGAAACAGATAACAATAGTGACTCTTTAAAGAATATCCCACAAGCAGTAGGAAACGACCGAGATGAGCATGGTTGTCTTGCTTCAGCCGGATATACGTGGAGCGAAGTACAGAAAGATTGTATCCGTCTTTTTGAGAAGGGAATACGAGTCAATGCGGCTGATGGAAGTGAACGATCGGCTTTTATTGTTTTCAGCCCCGATTCGACATTAGCAGAACTATTCTTTTCTGACGAACAGCCTAAGGAAATCTTGGAAAGACGTACATTACCTACAGGCAAATATGCTTGGAATATCGAAGATGATGATACAAAAAATGTGCGTTTCATTGATGGTATATGGACTATCAGCCAAAGAAATAAACTTATCTATACTCAGAGTAAAGATGAACTAGGTCCAATGCAAACCCTTACTTATGAAGGATTGCTTCCTGCCGCCTCCGGTCCTGGGATATTCTATTCGTTAACCATCAAAAGTAAAAAGCATAGCGGAGACGGAACATTTTCGTTGGCTTTGACTTACAAAGAAGCTGAAAACGGGAAAGATAAGACATTTACTTATGAAGGGAAACGCTTCACTTTACGTGGTATGGCCGGAAATGAAAACGCTACCGTATGGCAACTTATAACAAATGACCAAAAGCAAACCTTTAATTTCCTGGTAGAAAATGACCAAACTCTTACCTTACTAAATGATAAACTGGAAAAAAGTCAGTCGAACCTGAATTATCAACTGAAAAAAGTAAACTGATAAAAAATCCTTCTCACATTGTAAAAATTATCTCTTAAACATGTGAAAAGGATTTTTTTAGATACCTTAGAGAATTATCTTACTAACTAACTTTAATTATTTAATAACATTAATAATCAATATTCCTATTTATCTTCTTTAGCCATTTAGGATAATTATCTAAGACCTCCTGAGGCCAATATCCATACCAATCATATCCTGTTCGTCTTTCAGCATTTACATCTGCAAGTTTCCAAACTTTTTCACCAGATCTTTTTACCATAAAAGGCTTATTATCTGAGAGTTCATAATAACGGCTCCATATAGGTTTCGCATTAACATCTTCAACAACAACATTATCATAAGGATATTCCTGATTAATAATTTTATCCTTATTTAGTGCAATCTGTTGTATACGAATTCCATTTATTGCCGATTTTTTAAACCAGTTAACTGCATCATGAACTGCTTGAATGATTTCATTACTTGGATTCTCAATTCCCATAAGCAACAAAACAATGTTAGAACTTTCCCAAGCAGTCAGTCCTGGTAACTCAAATGAACGGGCCTTGACAGGCTCCAGTGTAACATTATCATACTGTTGGGCCCAAACGGTCTTAACTCCATTTTGGATATACTGGGTTTTCAAAATAAGATTTATTCCTCTAGTATATGCTATTTTTATCTTATCTAAATATTTTTGATCTAGCCACAAAAAACTTTTATCTCCTTGAAGAATATTCCTGCACAACTCTAGAGCACCTGTTGTCACATCATCATTAAAAGTAACAGCATCCACATCCCAGCCTCTCCATCCTCCATTTTCTTTTTGAGTATCAAGCAGATAATCTAATCCTTTTTCCACAGCCAAACGATACTTCAATTTGTTAGTTAAAACGTAAGTATCTGCCAGATATTCTATTTGGGAGAATGTATTTCTATTATCCAAAGTACTTTGCTTCTCAAAATCATTTAACGTTGCCTTTACAGAATCAGAATTCAATACTCCTAGCCAATCAATATTCTTTAACCAACCTCCATCTAAATTCTGATAGGCAATAAGATTATCAGCAATCTTTTCATAATCTGTTTCTGCATATCTCATATATGAACGATTGGGATGCAATAAATTCCAATGATGAATGCCATCCTGTAACAACATCGTTGACGGAACTTGTTGAGCCCATCCTGACATAGGAATACATAACAAAAACAAATATTTTTTTAATCTCATAATTATAATAATTTAAAATCCGGGGTTTTGTTCTACAGTTTCTTTATTTCTATTAATCGCATCTAAAGGTATAGGACGTAATATTTTATAATTTCCGTCTGTCCCCAAGAAATCACTAACTTGTATATTGTCATGATTGTAAGCATAACACTCTGTTCCTTCATATATGCCATTAGCGACATATCTAATTAACCGACCGGTACGCTTTAAATCCATCCAACGATGATATTCTCCAGCTAACTCACGTGCCCGTTCATCTAATATAAAATCAATACCACCCTCACCTGTCAATTCTTGTTGGCCAACAGATAAATCATAACCAGATTTTGTTGCCCGTTTTCTCAAAATATCAATTTTATCTTTTGCTTTATCCGGTTGATTCATTTTTACATAAGCTTCTGCTGCAACTAGATATGTTTCTCCAAGACGTGCTAAAATTATATCATGGGTACTACCTGTCATCGAAAACGCAGAAGATGGATCATCAAATTTCTTAATACATGCAACACCATAATCCTGTGTACATTTTATCTTATACGTATTAACATCACCAAACCGATCAGTTCCTTCTTCTTGCATCTTAATAATAACAGCATTTTTATTCAATTCACTATTATTCTTCCACTCTTCAATATCATCATCATTCATCCAGCAAGGAGCATAAAAATATTTTACTGGAGACGTAGACGGCTGAGTATAATAATCATAATAATATTGACGCAGTTCTAACATAAATGTTCCTTCGTAACGATTATCTCCTTCAGAAAAAAGTTGATGTAAATGAAGGGTTGGAGCCAAATAACCTGCATTATACTTATTTTTTTCTTCAGCTCCCCCTAAATAAACCCCAAAAACAGACTGTTGCATATTACCATCAGCGCTCAGGTCTTCTAATGTAGCATTACTATATTGTACAGACCAAAAGATTTCATCATTCTCTTCATTCTGCACATCAAAAACATCCTCAAAACTAATTGTAGGCTCTTCACCAGCAATTGCTAATTCTGCATAATAAGCCGCATTTTTAAAATCCTCATTATCAGCAAATTCTTCATACCCACGAGCTAGATAAGTCTTGGCTAAAAAATGTAAAGCAGCTCTTTTATTTGCCCTACCAAAATTTTCTCCCACTGCATTAGAACGCTCTAATAAATGTGAATCGTCAGAAGACAAACTACTAAATTCGTCAATAACAAACTGATATACTTTTTCTGCTGATTCACGTTTATGATTCATTTCTGCTGTTGTAAACATTGTCGTGGTTAATGATACTCCCCCAAAATGTTGTACTAACAAATAGTAATAATAAGCTCTAAGAAATCTCGCTTCATCTATATACTGTAATCTCACAGAGGAATCTTCTGTCGTTTCACCATAAGCAATAACAGAATTGGCTAATTGAATACCTTTATAGCATTCTGTATAAAAATCTAAGACATCTCCATCTGCCGAATTATATGAAGAACCATATAAGCCAATAGCGTCAACGCCTTGCTTACCAGAGGCAAATAAATCAGTACCTGCACTAAATACCCATGGAGCTCCTCCATAAACATTTCGTAATGATGAATAGGCTGTATTCAATAAACTACCAAATCCTGTCTGAGTATTATAAAATTCATCAGAAACAGCATCTGAACGATTATCCTGTTCTAAGAAATCAGAACAAGCATTTAATACTAAACTACTCAGACAAACTATGATGTATAATAATTTTTTCATATCAACTCAATTTTAAAATTTTAAATTAATACCAATCTGATAAGTTCGTGTACTTGGTCCTCCTGTTCCATCACTCAGCTCAGCATCTGCCCACTCCGGATCAAATCCCTTATAACTAGTAAAAGTAAATGGATTTAATACATTAATATATAACCGCAAATAATCGACACCTATCTTAGATAAAAGTTTCTGTGAAAAAGAGTATCCAAGAGTAATATTTTTTACTCGAACATAAGAATTATCTACATAAGAGTTACCTACATATGTTGTTTGTTTATCAGTTCCCCATCCAAGTCCTCCACCATAATTATTTGAAGCTGTATTAGTTGGATACGGATAAGAGCCATAATGAGCCTCAGTTATCAACGTATAACCACTACCATCCGCATTCAAAACAGGGGTCCCAGCTGGAATGTAATAATCCATCTTCAACTTATTACGACCACGATCTTTATAATTAGTAAATTCAGCCATAAATGGACTTTCTACCATACCTCCTTGCTTAGTATAAATAGAAAAAGAAAAATCAAAATTCTTATATGTCATGTTAGAAGTCAAACTTCCTGTCCAATTAGGAAGAGCATGCCCTAACACTACCAAATCATTTTCATCTATAACTCCATACCCTTCTTCACCGGGTTGCTGTTGATCTTTCAATTTCATTTCACCTTCTATAAATTTCGTTTTAATGGCATCATTCATAGCATAATTCTTAGCTTCTTCTGCGGTACAAACTCCTGCATATTCATAATCATAAATGACATCAATAGGCTGCCCTATAAACCATTTATTAGCAACTAAATCCTCCTTACCTCCATTTAATTCCAATATTTCATTTTTATTTTTAGCAAAAGAAAATGTTGTTGACCAATAGAAATTTTTTGTCTTAATATTTACCGTATTTAATGATATTTCAATACCTGTATTTTTAACCTTACCTACATTATTAATCATTGCCCCCGTAGACGAGCCAAGTTCCAATGGAGTTAACTGTTCCATCAATAAATCTCTTGAAATCTTATGATACCAATCAACTGTACCATTTATTCGATTTTTAAATAGCCCAAAATCGAATCCAACATTAAATTCTCTTGTTTTTTCCCACGTTAAAGCTGAATTGGTGATGCCATTCGGTCCATATCCATAGGCTGGAGTATTTCCGAAATTATACCAATATTTAGTACCAGCTAATGCTTGGGTATCATAAGGTCCAACATTTGCATTATTCCCTGTTAAACCAACACTTGCTCTTAATTTCAAATTACTAATCCATGGCAATTTCTTCATAAAATCTTCCTCACTAATACGCCAGGCCAAAGCCATTGAAGGGAATGCTCCCCAACGATTATGTGATTGGAATTTTGAACTACCATCCCATCTACTAGAAACAGTCGCTAAATATCGCCCCTTATATCCATAATTTAAACGTAAGACATAAGACAACATTGTTATTTTCTCATAATAACTATCCGCATTCGAGAAAAACCCAGCAGAACCAATATTATACCAATCAACATCAAATGGCATATCATTAGCAGTTATAGCATCTCCTTCCAAAACAGAACTATAAACACTAAATAATGCTAAAGCATTTAAACTATGATCACCAAATGTCTTTGTATAATTTGCCTGTGTATCCCATGTATAAGTAAATCTATCAATATTTGTTATTGTTGCTGTATTATAAGGAAGCCCCGTATCTGGATTTTTCGACGAAAACTGACTCTCTGTGTTTACACCATAAAACTCTCCTTGTTTACTTCTATTATAAGTTGGAGAAAATGTAGTTTTCAATATAACCTCTTTTATAGGAGAATATTGTAAATATACATTTCCCATAATATCATAAGCTCTTGTTTCATCTACAGAATTTTCACGATCCACCAAAGGATTCAACGTGGAAGTAAAACCTCCCCCATCAGGAAAAATCACAGCATCCTTAGCTGGTTGCAAAATCAGTTCCCCTTTATTTTCTCCTTCCCAATAATAAGGAACCCAGTATGGATTTGCACGGAATCCATTCAATACAGAATTCTTACTTCCATAATCTTTCATTGAAGTCGATAAATTAACTAAAGCACCAACTGAAAAATGATCATTGATTTTATTATCAACAGCTGCTTTAAGGTTCCAACGTTCATATGAATCACCTAAAACTCCATCCTCATTCTGATATCCTAGCCCGACGCGATAGGAAATCTTTTTCGCATTACCAGCTATATTTATGTAATGATTTTGCTGCTGTCCATCTGATGTTACTAAATCCGGCCAATCATAATAATCCTTTGACAAAAACATTTCTTTCATTTTAGGACTATTATTTCCCCAAAAAGCCCTCCACTCAGAATCCAGCATTTCATAAGTCGGATGCCCAAACTCATCTACAGATTTTAATGTTGTATAGCGTTGGAATCTATAATTGGTCCATTCATCCCCATCCATAAATTCAGGCATATTGGCAACAGTCTTAAATCCATAATATCCATCATAAGATACTTGCACTCTCGCATTATCTTTATCAGCTGTTCCTGCTTGTTTTGTTGTAATCATTACAACACCATTTGTTGCACGCGAACCATAGATAGCTGTTGATGAAGCATCTTTCAATATATCAATCTTTTCAATATCTGCTGGATTCAAAAAGTCCATATTATCACATACGACACCATCAATAACATAAAGAGGGTTTCCACCTGCCATAGAACTCTTTCCACGAATAGATATACTGAAACCTTCACCTGCTCTACTAGAACTCTGAGAAATATCTACACCAGCGACTTGTCCTTGTAATGATTCCATTACAGAAGTAGATCCTTTTGACAAAATATTATCACTATTTACACTTCCAACTGCACCAGTTACATCCGATTTCTTTTGTACTCCATAACCGACCACAACAATTTCATCCAAAGTTTCAGAATCTTCCTTTAATACAATATTAAAAGGTCTTTCTGTCTGTACTGTTATTTGCTGGTTTTGGTAGCCAACATATGAAATTTCCAACGTAATATTTATAGGTACATTTAAAGAAAAATTTCCTTCAAAATCTGTAATAGTTCCATTAGAAGTTCCTTTTTCCAATACTGTAGCTCCAATAATCGGCTCACCATTAACATCTAGAACCTTACCTGAAGCTAAAATTCTTTTCTGATTTTTTAATGAGTTAGAAGTTCCTATTTTTTTTACAATAATTTTCTTCCCTTGGATTTCATAATCCAATCCATTCTGCCCTTGAAGGATTTGCTGAATAATATCCTGAATAGAAGAATTCTGACCAGATACGGATACTTTTTTGCTTGTATCTACATCTGATGATGAGAACACGAAAGAATAACCAGACGTTTTTTTCAACTGCTCCATAGCTTCCTTTACTGTTACGTTCTGAACAGAAAAGGAAACATTTTGTGAAAAAGCCGATAAATTTAGGCAAAGCGCTGCCGAGACTACAAGTATAGCCTTACTAAAGTTCCTCATAATTAAAGATTTAAGTTTTATAAAATTCTACTTAGATAGATCACAAAGGTTTACTTCATAGATAAACCAATTTAACTTGTTCCTGCCTGCTTCATATTAATTGTATAGTTTAAGATTATCGATATAATATATATTTTCCATTCTCATAACGATATTTCATTTGATTCGTAGACGCCATGGCATCAAGTACATCTTTTATAGTGTTTCCTTGTACTTTAAATACTCCATAAAAACGTTTATCTTGCAAGGAGTCTGCAACAATTATTTCAACCCCATAACTGCGCATTAAACGTTTGGCTATGTGTTTAAGAGGTAATTCATCAAAAAACAATTCATCATTAATCCACGTATTAGAACGTTTGGCTTTCGTACTTGTTTTTTTCATTTCACCTGTTGCCTTGTTCATCACCATTTTTTCATCTGGTTTCAAATAAAGCTCAGGCATACATTTTATCTCATTATGCAGGGCTACTTTTCCTTCCATGAGGTTCACAATAGCTTCATCATCATCTGGATAGTTACGAAAATTAAATTTTGTTCCTAAGACCTTCAGATTAACTTCCTTTGTCCTTACCTCAAATGGAATATCAGGGTTACGAGTTACTTCAAAATATCCTTCACCTTCCATTTTCAATCGGCGGTCATCTACTCCAAAACCTTGAGAATAAACAATCTTCGAACCTGCATTCAACCACACCAATGTTCCATCCGGAAGATATAGTTTGGTACGAGCTCCCAGTGGAGCTTCAACTACGATATCAGCAAAAGTTTGCTTTACAGACTCTTTTCCTTGCCAGTATCCGGCAAAAGGCAACAGCATGATTAAAATAACCGCTGCTACACGTACCCATGTCTTCCAAGACAGTCTTCGCATTTGCTCATTAGAACGTTTAGCTTTATTTATACGCTTTTGAAACAATTCAAATGCTTTATCCTTATCAAAAACACAAGTTTCATCCGCAATACAGGAAGAAAACCATATTTCAACTTTATTTTTTACATAAATACGATTTTCTTCTGATTCAGAAGCCCAGTCCTTTAACTGCGCAAACGCCTCCTTATCTAATTTACCGGATAGGTACTGGGTAATAAGCAAATCTATATCGTTATTTTTCTCTGTTTTCATATTCTAAAAAGGTCCTTTTACTATAAAGACAAAAAATCAGAATTAAAGGGTAGTCAAAAAAAAGACATTTTTTTAATTCTGATTAAATTTTACTTGCTTTTATTCAGAGATTTTTCCATAATATGAACTAAACAACACTGGTAATATATTAAATTACAACCAAATACATTAAAAAAAGGAAATAGTTAAATGAAATTTATGCACTCATGAAAATATATATGATAAGTAACTTCAAATAATTCCCCAAACGCTTTTGGAGAAAAGCCAATGCATTTTTTATATGGTACTTGACAGTATTAACAGATATACCAAGTTCATCGGCTATTTCTTCATACTTTTTTTGTTCAAAACGACTCTTATAAAATACTCTTCGACACTCCAATGGTAGTTCGTCTATACTACGCTTCAGTTCATCTTCCAGTTCTTGTTCTAAAAGCACACCTAACGGCTGTTTATCATCAACAAACAGAAAGTCTAAAAAATCCATACTTTCCGGTGACAAAAAAGAAGAAAGATGAAGTTCTTCACGATGACTTTGCGATTGTAGTTCATTCAGACAACGGTTACGTACGGCACGCATTAAATAAGCACGGATAGAATAACGAATCTCAACTTCACTCCGATGTTCCCATAAATAAAAAATAACATCATCTACAACTTCTTCTGCTAAAGCTGCATTATTTAAAATCTGATTGGCAAAACGGCACAGCAATACGTAGTGACGATCATAAAGCAAACGGAATGCTTTTTCATCACCCTTACGAAGTTTTTTGATTAATTGCTCCTCCATCACATACATCATACTACCTTTCTCTTACATAAGTTTTTTTATCAGAACCTACACCTGTAACAGTAACCCGTTTCCAATGAGAAGGAAGCACTGACGGAAGCTGGACAATTCCTTCATCCGTAATCTGGAGTCCACAAAAGCCATTCAATACAGCCTGCAACAAACCTCCTGCTCCAGTCATGAAATATGGATTGTTACTTGTGGGAGTTTCCGAAATAACTCCGAAAGGCTTTCTCAGGTTGGGCTCATAACAACGACGAAACATCTCGTATGCTTTATCTGCTTCTCCCATACGAGCATACTGTACGCAATAAACAGAGTATGACATAGCCGGTCCATCTTTTTGGTCTATACGCTCGGCATAATATTCCAAATCTTGTCTCTGTCTGTATTCATCAGTTATCACCCCTAGTGGATAAGCTAGCAGATTTGCATCAGCTTGTTTGATCATTTCGCCTTTATAAGTGGAATGCTCACGCGTCACACCATTTGCGAATTGTAATATGCGGATATTTTCTCCAATCGCCCGCCATATTTCCGGAACCTTTTCTCCACAAATCTCAGCAGCCAGACAAGCATACTTAAGCGCAAGTGACGCTGCACCGTTTGTAAACGCATTATCTGTAACACCGTTTGCATATTCATCAGCTCCGGTCACGTTATAAACTGAATATGAACCATCCTGATTGCGAGTAACACGACTTGCCCAAAAGTCTGCAATTTCTTTGAGCAACGGATAACCTTCACGTTGCAGCCAACGCACATCACGAGTTACACAATAATAATTCCAGCAGGCAATTCCTATGTCGGCTGTAATATGATGTTCAAACGGACCAGTCAATGCATGAGTAGGCGTAGCTTCTTCACCAGAATCATCACTCTCCCACGGGAACATTGCTCCCCGATAACCATATGCCAATGCCTTTTTACGAGCAGCAGGAAGGCGGTCAAAGCGATAATCAAGCATCGATCGGGCTATATCCTGATTCAACAGAAGCATAGGAGGATACATCCACAATTCTGTATCCCAAAAGATATGTCCATTATATCCCTGCAACGATAATCCCATAGGAGGAATGCTTAAGCGACTACCTCCACGGCAAGAAGAATATAAATTAAATAAGGCAAATCTTACGATACGCTGTGCATTATCATCTCCTTCAATACGTATATCACTTTGCCATAGTTCATCCCAAAGACGATAATGTGCCTGCATCAATGCTTCTTCTCCTTCATGCAATGCATAAATTACCTGCCGCTCTGCTTCATTATAAGGATCAAAAAAATCACGCGATGAACATACGCTTCCCACTAAAGAAAAACAAAATGTTTCTCCCTTTTTTAGCTGAATCGAAAAAAACAATTCCCGAGTAGCTTCATCATACATAGGCTTTATCTGTTCGCCATTGAAAAGAAAAGAAGAAGTAGAAGCTACCCGACGGTATCCGAACCGAGAAGTTGCATCCGATTCAAGCATGTACATACGATTTCCATCAGCTTCCATTTCACGATACCGAATTGAAGATTGCGAATAATCGTCTGGAATACCCATTCCTGAACGGACTTCCAACAACATATCCTTACATGCCTGAACAGTCACACGAATTAAACCGGCATAAGGCAAATTGCGTAAAGCACACAACTCATAAGATACATCTGCTTTTTCTAAGGTATGGAAACTTGTTTGATGTACAGCACGGCGCATATCTATCGTTTGTTGCCAGTCAGAGATATTTGAAGTATCAACTTTCTTATTGTCTATTTTCATAGAAAGACAAAACGGATTAATTCCTCTCATTACTCGACTAACAACATGGGGAGATGCAGCATCGAATACATGATTCAACATAACATGCTCTACAGCAAAAGGTTCTTTTTGAGGAAGAATCCCTATACATCCGTTTGCCATAGGAGCAGGAGCATATGGAGCTTGAATATCAACAGCATGCAGTTGCCATAGTCTTTCTTCTTCAGCTCTTATAGACGTTGCAGACAAGATTATTCCCAGTATAAAACATAGAGCATGTATTCTCATAGTAATTTTCATTCTGAAGTACATTTCTTATTATTTTCAATTCAGGCTTTGGCAAAGATACATTTTTCTTCAAAATAAAAATCAACTTCCTTGAGGGTAAAGCGAGCAGCAGTAATATTTTTCACGAAAGCAAGATATTACATAATAAAAATATCAAAGTTGACTTTCTTTACAACAAAATGTATTTAAACCTTATCAAACAGTTGACTGGCTGACCGAAAATTCATATTTTTGCACAATTAATTGAAATTACGTAATTTAGTTAAAATGAATCAAGAATTCGAGCTTATCGCCAAGACCTTCCAGGGACTGGAAGAAGTGCTGGCACAAGAACTCACCGAGTTGGGAGCCGGAAATATTGAAATCGGACGCCGTATGGTTTCTTTTACCGGTGACAAAGCAATGATGTATCGTGCTAATTTTTGCTTGCGCACAGCTATTCGTATCTTAAAACCAATCAAACATTTTACTGCAAAAACAGCAGATGAAGTGTATGAAGCTGTTAAAAGTATTGCTTGGGAAGACTATTTGGATAATATGAGCAGCTTTGCTGTTGATGCGGTAGTATTCTCCAATGAATTCCGCCATTCGAAGTTTGTTGCTTATAAGGTAAAAGATGCTATTGTCGATTATTTCCGTGAAAAGACAGGTAATCGTCCATCTGTACGTATTAGCAATCCGGATCTGGCTATTAATATCCATGTTGCAGAAGATCGTTGTACACTTTCACTCGACAGTTCGGGTGAATCACTTCATCGCCGTGGCTACCGTCAGGAACAAGTAGAAGCTCCTTTAAACGAGGTATTGGCTGCCGGAATGATTCTGATGACTGGATGGAGAGGCGAATGTGACTTAATAGACCCGATGTGTGGCTCTGGAACAATTCCTATTGAAGCAGCACTCATCGCACGCAATATTGCTCCGGGAGTATTCCGTAAAGAGTTTGGCTTTGAAAAGTGGCGTGACTTCGACCAGGATTTATTCGATTCAATCTATAATGATGATTCTAACGAACGTGAATTTAACCATAAAATTTACGGATATGACAACAATCCGAAAGCCAACGAAATTGCTGTGCACAATGTAAAAGCAGCAGGAGTAAGCAAGGATGTCATTCTAAAAATCCAACCGTTCCAGCAATTTGAACAGCCTAAAGAAAAGAGTATCATTGTGACTAATCCACCTTATGGAGAACGAATATCCTCTGATGATTTGCTAGGCCTGTATCAAATGATTGGAGAACGCTTGAAACATGCATTCAGCGGCAATGATGCCTGGATATTAAGCTATCGTGACGAATGTTTCGACCAAATTGGACTAAAGCCATCAGTCAAAGTTCCTTTGTTTAATGGTTCACTAGAATGTCAGTTCCGGAAATATCAGATTTTCGATGGAAAATACAAAACCTTCCGTAGTGAAAACAGTGACAAAGAATTTAAGCCTAAGCGGGAAGGAAACGAAACCCGTCCACGGAAGCGTGCAGAAAAAGTAGAATATAAAGGAGATAAAAAAACAAGTTTCCGAACAGAACGTAAGGAAAACGATAAGAAAAACTTTTCTCGCGAAAATCGTCCTTCACGTCCTTCTACTGATGACGGACGCCCTAAGCAGGCACCCGCACCTCGTTACATGCACCGCCGTCGTGCAAACGAAGAAAATACAGAAAATGAATAAGTAACGTATATCCACTGAAAATGAAGCGTATATTTCAAATAATAGCTCTATTCTGTATGATAGCAACAATTTCATCTGCCCAAGAGAAAAAGACATTCACCCTCAATGATGTAATACCGGGTGGAGATAATTATTTTAATCTTGTGCCGAAAAGCATGCCCGGACTACAATGGTGGGGTGATATATGTGTCCGTACAGATATAGAGAACATCAAAAAAATAGATACTAAAAGCGGAAAAGAAAGTATACTCGTCACACTGGAAGAGGTAAATGAAGCGCTGAAAAATGGCGAAATGCCTTACAAACTTACAGGTCATATCAAACCACTTCGTACACTGATGGCTGCTTCACTTCCTTGGGGTGACCGTAATGTGATTACTTTTACCCAGTATGACGACCGTACTCCCGGACAAAAGTACATGATATGGTATGACTTCAGCAAAAAGAAAATAGTCAATCTATTTAACCTGCAGGGAGAAGGTCCGACAAACTTCGATTTCTGTAAAGAAAATGGCTACATGGCATATACTATCGGGAATGACCTGTATGTAGCACATGAAGGGGATTTCAGCAGCATGGTTAACCCAAAAGTTACAGGGAACCAACAGCAGGAAAAGGATGTCGTATATGGCCAAGCTGTACACCGTAATGAGTTTGGTATCATGAAAGGTACTTTCTGGAGTCCGAAAGGTACTTACTTGGCTTTCTACCGTATGGACCAAAGTATGGTAACCGATTATCCACAAGTAAATACTACAGCACGCATTGCCGAGCTTGTTCCCGACAAATACCCAATGGCTGGTATGACAAGCCATAAAGTAACTGTCGGAATATACAATGTAAAAGATGGCAAGACAATTTATTTACAAGCCGGTGATCCTACTGACCGTTATTTTACTAACATCAGTTGGGGCCCTGACGAAAAGAGTGTATTCGTTATCGAACTGAACCGCGACCAGAATCATGCACAACTGGTTCAATATGATGCCGTAAGCGGACAAAAGATAGGAGTACTTTATGAAGAGAAACATACTCGTTACGTAGAGCCTCAGCATCCTCTGATATTCTTACCTTGGGATGACAGCCAGTTTATTTATCAGACACAGCGAGACGGCTTCAACCATTTGTATCTTATGGATACAAAAACCAAACTGAAAGGTGAATGGAAAACTGGAAAGGATAGTGAAGACCAATATTGTGAATATCTGAAAGCAATCCCATTGACCGAAGGTAACTGGCTGGTTCAAGATGTTTTAGGATTCAATGCTTCACGTAAAGAAATCATAATTGCAAGTACGGAAATATCTCCTTTACAGACTAATATATTCAGTCTGAACGTAAAAAATGGGAAACGTACACTGATCGGTATGGAAGATGGTACTCACCAGGCCAAATTATCAGCAAGTGGAACCTATCTTATCGATTACTTCACTTCGAACAATGTTCCACGTGAAATCAGTATTCTTCCTACTACCGGGAAAAAAGGTACAACTCTGTTCACAGCAACCGACCCGCTGAAGGAAAACTACAATTTACCGGAAATTACTGTAGGAACAATTAAAGCAGCCGATGGAGAAACAGATTTGTATTACCGCTTAATTAAGCCTGTTAATTTCGATCCGAACAAAAAATATCCGGCTATTATTTACGTATACGGAGGTCCACATGCACAAATGATACATAATACCCGTTTTTATGATGCACGTGGATGGGATCTTTACATGGCACAACAAGGTTATGTAATGCTTACTGTTGACAACCGTGGAAGTGATAATCGCGGTATTAAGTTCGAAAATTGTACCTTCCGCCATCTTGGTACAGAAGAAATGAAAGACCAAGTACAAGGAGCCAAGTTCCTGCAATCACTTCCATATGTTGATGCAGACAAAATCGGTGTTCATGGATGGAGCTTCGGGGGATTCATGACAACTAATCTTATGCTGACTTATCCGGATATCTTCAAGGTAGGAGTAGCTGGTGGTCCGGTTATCGACTGGCAATTCTACGAAGTTATGTATGGAGAAAGATACATGGATACTCCACAAGCTAATCCTGAAGGATATAAGGAATCAAATCTTCGCTTAAAGGCTGGTAACTTGAAAGGTCGTCTGGAAGTAATTATCGGTGGAATGGATCCTACCTGTGTACCGCAACACAGCATCAGTTTTTTACGTGCTTGTATTGACGCTGGAACTCATCCAGATTTCTTCATCTATCCGGAAGACGGTCACAACATGATGGGGCGCGACCGCGTACACTTGCACGAACACATCACCCGTTATTTTCTTGATCATTTGAAATAAAATAAAGAAACAAATCATAATACTGTAAACATATGAAACTGTTACTGTTAGGTTCAGGTGGACGTGAGCATGCACTAGCATGGAAAATTGCCCAAAGTCCGAAAATAGAAAAACTATACATCGCTCCAGGTAATGCCGGAACACGTGAAGTTGGTGAAAATGTAGCGATAAAAGCAGACGATTTCGAGGCTATCAAAGAATTTGTTGTAGCAAATGGTATCAACATGGTAGTAGTAGGCCCTGAAGATCCATTGGTAAAAGGTGTCTACGACTTCTTTAAGAACGATGCTGCATTGGCCAATATTCCAGTAATCGGTCCGTCAAAAGCAGGTGCCGTACTCGAAGGAAGTAAAGAATTCGCTAAAAGATTCATGCAACGTCATCATATCCCGACAGCTGGATATAAAAGCATTACTTCTGCCAATTTGGAAGAAGGTCTTGCTTTCCTCGAAACATTACAAGCTCCGTATGTATTGAAAGCTGACGGTTTGTGTGCTGGAAAAGGTGTACTGATTCTTCCGACTCTAGAGGAAGCAAAAAAAGAACTGAAAGAAATGCTCGGCGGTATGTTCGGTAATGCATCGGCAACCGTTGTTATCGAGGAGTTTTTGAGTGGCATCGAATGTTCTGTTTTCGTTTTGACTGACGGAAAGAACTATAAAATCTTACCTGAAGCAAAAGATTACAAACGTATCGGCGAGGGCGATAAAGGTCTGAACACCGGAGGTATGGGTTCTGTTTCGCCAGTACCGTTTGCAGACGAAGCTTGGATGAAGAAAGTAGACGAACGCATTATTCGTCCGACAGTAGAAGGCCTGGCAGCTGAAGGCATCGATTATAAAGGATTTATCTTCTTCGGTTTGATTAACGTAAAAGGTGAACCGATGGTTATTGAATACAATGTCCGTATGGGTGACCCTGAAACTGAAAGTGTCATGCTGCGCATTAAGAGTGACCTTGTGGAACTGTTTGAAGGAGTAGCGGCAGGAAACCTCAATGAAAAGACACTTGAAATAGATTCACGTTCTGCAGTATGCGTTATGCTGGTATCTGGCGGTTATCCAGAAGCATATGAAAAAGGATTCCCTATAACAGGAATCGAAGAAGCTAAAGCAGGAGGCAGCATCGTATTCCATGCCGGAACAGCATTGAAAGATAATCAGGTTGTCACATCCGGAGGTCGTGTGATAGCTGTCAGCTCATACGGTACCAACAAGGAAGAAGCATTGAAACAATCCTTTACCAATGCCGGAAAAATTTCATTCGAAAAGAAATATTTCCGTTCTGATATCGGTTTCGACTTATAATATTTCAATTCATCACCACAGCTACACCAATTATTCTGTTTAAAGAGTAAATGAGTGTAGCTGTGGTGACATTTCTTTTGTCATCAATATCCGTCACATGATCCAGACCAGAAACAGATTTCAATACGAAGTTGCGACAGGACGTGCCACACTTCCAGTTGTAAGTACTTTAACACTTATTCTATGGGTCATATCGACTCCACATTTATGGGCAAATATTGGCTCGTTATTAATATTCAGCCTTACTACTTACCTGCTACTGGAGACGGATACGAAGTTTGCACTGATACGTACACGTACGACGCTTCCTGCTTCTTTTTTTCTTCTGTTTTATGCGGCAACACCTTTCTTGCATACATGGGATGTTACACTATTACTTCCAGTATTCTTTCTTTGTATGCTATATTCACTGTTTCAAAGCTATGAATCTCCCCATGCTTCGACCGCCATATTCCATGCTTTTTTGTGGATGGGGTTAAGTAGCCTTATTCTTCCTTGTATAGCTTGGATTACTCCGCTACTATATATTCATATGATTAACCTTCGTTCGCTTGAAGGAAAAACCTTTTTTGCCGGAATCATTGGCTTTACATTACCTTACTGGCTTCTGCTGGGATATGATTTGTATACGGATCAAACCGAAGAATTCTACAATGTAATTTCGCATATTCTACAGTTTGATCAAATAAATTATGCATCCATACATTTCAGCTATTATACTTTATGGGGAGTTATCACAATATTATGGATTGCATTTAGTATTCCTTATTTACGATTTGCATATAAAGACAAAGTACAAACTCGTATTTTATTACAAGTGATACTATCCATGGGAGTATGGATAAATATTCTTATGGTTTTACAACCATCTCATATTAAAGCATTACTTCCTTTAGCTATTATTCCGATGGTATTTATGGGAGGACATTTATTTTCACTTACTTTCAGTAAATTTACCCGAATAACTTTTATTACGGTTCTTGTTATCTGGTTTGCATTGTGCTTATTTAATTTATGGATATATTTCTTCAACTTCTGACCGACTGGGGATATTTTGGTATGTTCTTATCTGCTTTTCTTGCCGGAACAATTTTACCATTCAGTTCTGAAGCAGTCCTACTTGCTTGTGTTGGCTTAGGACTCGACCCTGTATGGTCTACCATTGCCACAACAGCAGGCAACGTTTTAGGTGGACTTACCTGCTATTGGATAGGCCATCTTGGAAAAATGGAATGGATAGAAAAATACCTTGGAGTAACTCCGAAACAAATGGAACGTGCTACCCGATTTATACATGGAAGGGGAGCATGGATGGCATTATTCTCTTTTTTGCCTGTAGTAGGAGATGCAATTTTAATTGTATTAGGATTGATGAGAGCTCATATTGGGATTGTTACTATTTCAATGAGCATCGGAAAGCTGGCTCGTTACGCTATATTAGTAGCAGCAACTCTTGGTATTATCAGCCTTTTCTAAAATAATTATTATATCAATTTTAATTTATGATAGAACTAGAACAAACTGCAGATGGAAGTTATACACTTTTCGTACCTGAACTAAACGAACATTATCATTCCGTAAAAGGGGCTTTGACGGAGTCTGAACATATATTTATCAACATGGGAATGAAACATCATCCCTCCTCTACACTGCGAATACTGGAAATCGGTTTCGGAACCGGGCTCAATGCATTTCTCACTCTGTTGGAAGCTGATAATTCAAAACGTCAAGTTCACTATACAACAATAGAACGCTACCCTGTAAGTAATGATATTGTACATCAACTTGCCTATCCAGAACAGATCTGCCCAAAACGTAGTAACGACTTCTATGCACTGCATAATTCAGCATGGAATACAGATATAAGCTTAACACCTTACTTTACTTTACATAAAGTAGAAGGAGATTTTACGAACTATAAATTCCAAGGAGCATTTGACCTCATCTACTTTGACGCTTTTGCCCCAGAAAAACAACCGGAAATGTGGAGCCAGGAACTATTCAACACCTTATATGCTTCTCTAAATTCTGGTGGTATTCTCACAACATACTGTGCTAAAGGAGTAATACGCCGAATGCTACAAACTGCGGGATTTACAGTAGAACGTCTTCCAGGCCCTCCAGGTGGAAAACGAGAAATATTGAGAGCTTCAAAATAAAAGATTTCCCTTCGTATTCACGTTTCCATGAAATACGAAGGGAAATTCTTATATTAATAAATACATATATTTTTTACTTACTGCATGATATCCTTTAGATTGATACATTGGAAAGTCATATGTGCAACACTACTTTCATAAAGAATGCCAATCGTTTCTTTATCTACCATCGTAAGACACGAATAACCCCAGTTCTCACCTTCGTCTAAAAGCAACTGATGTGCCCATGTATTTCCACCATCAAGGCTTATTTTTATAGTAATATTTTTACGAGCATTGGTTGTATTCGGGTTCGAAAAAATCAATATATCCTTACCTAAAACATTGTCCGCTGCTTTCACACTGATAAGACTTGCCATACAAACAGGCTCAGGTAATGCCGTTCGTGATGACTCATGTTCTTTCCACGTCATGCCCAAATCAGAAGTTGTATAAACAGCACGGCTTCCCCCACGATTATCTCTCATATTCAACATCAATGTTCCAGGAACAACTTCAGCAACCTGAGCTTCCGTAGTATTTGTACGTGCATGATTATGAATGGTCCATGTTTCTCCTCTATCCTTACTATACATAATACCAGCATTAGGAATCCGGTCTTTACCTATATATTGAATAGGAAATACCAATGTACCATCCTCCATAGTAATACCTCTACCCGGACCTTGCAACAAAAAATACCATTCAGGGTGTTTTACTTGTTCGGTTATATTAATCGGCTCAGACCAGGTTTTTCCATCATCTGTACTTTTTACTAAAACAAGCTGAGCCGTATGATTTACATCCATACCTTGCTGTGAGCTCCACCATGCACGCTGATTACCCATTCCGTGTGTCCATGCCGCAACAATCCAGATTGTATTTGTTTTTGTATCAACCAAAATTGAGGGATCTCCTACACCATTCTGGGCTGCTGGCAGCCCACCGTATTCTCCAAAAGCTAGAGGCAGACGCATTTTTTCCCAAGTCTTTCCACCGTCAATACTTCGGCTCAAACCGATATCAATATGTTCCTGCAAATCCACACTACTGTTATAACGCACATCGTATACACCTAACAATGTACCTTTATTGGTTGTCACCAGACCTGGGATACGAAAAGCTGCTGCACCATCATCTCCGGCATGACGCACACCTACTCCCAAACGACGTATAACATTCGGTGCTGATACACATTTAACTGGTAACGACTGACCATCTGCTGTTACCCCCGTCACTTCAGCAGTGATTTTTGTAAGCAACGATGCTTCTGGCTTCATTTCTATACTGACCCAAAAGAAATTTACTCCCGGATATAAATTCTGATTTCCAGTCAACAATACAGAATTCTTTTGGGGAACAATTTCAGATTTCTTAATAGCATATGACGGATTGACAGACAAAGTCTTGCCTGGCGCATGAGCGGAAATATATTCTACAGGAGCAAAACGGTTCTTTCCTCTGTCCTGAATAGCTTCAGTACCTCCATAGTACAGCTTTACCAATTTAATCTGCTCTAAAGGTACATCTTGTCCAAATGTCACAGAAACATTATCCAAGACCTTTGCCTCGTGCGCATTAATACGCATGTAACATAAAACATTATCATGCCGCTCTATCAGAATTGGTATTTGAGGATTCTTTATAAAGACTGTATCTGCTGCTTTTATACCGAGAACGCATGAAAGCACAACTAAAAATGATAATAATTTTTTCATAGGCTAACAAATTATCTACGAAACTCAATATAGTTTCTATTAATACTAAGATATAAATAAAAATCAGAAGTCTAAACTGACTATAAGAATGTCTTCATCAATATTAAACTTCTTAGATATCAGCTTTGACTTCTGATTAATATGACTTAATTATTCAGAGAACAAGTAAAGAAACGTAATTTATACTTCATTTCTTGTTGTGGAACACGATAAGCAGGTAATGTATCTACATCCTGCCCACAACTAGCATTTCCTACTCCACGCTGTACAGCATCCAGATGAAGCACAATATACGGACGTTTTTCTAACTCCCAAACATGCTGTCCTTCCATCAAATCTTTATCTGTATATCGCAGAGCAGAAAACGACACATTACCTTCAGTCTGAATCTTTACACCTTTACCTTCTTTATTATATAAAGTCAGTTCACGAAGGCCTTCACGATTTCCCATAGACTGAGGTTTCATATAAGGAACTTCCATATCCTCCACTGTTGTCATATAACGACCTACCATACAACCGTCTTTTCTGTCATTATAATTTTCCCATGGACCATATGCATAATAGTCGATATTGTTCAACGTAGAGTCAATGTTTGCCACCAAGCCGCAACGACGTAAATCAGCTGTATGCGGACGGAAAACAACCTCCATATCCATGATTCCCGTTTGAGTAAATGTATATACGATATCCGTACTACATAAACTACCTTCGCGGTTAGTGGTAACAATAATATTGCCTTTCTCTTCGGTCACCGTACATGTTCCTTTTTCCGACAGTCCATTAGCCGTTTCAGTAAATTTATCATTCTCAATCCAACGATGATTATCGTATACAAATCCTCCTCCCTGACTGACAATCTGCTGGCCGTTCATAACTAATGTAACCAATTGCCCCGTTGTCTTATCGAAAGAGGCCTCTATATAAGCATTTTTGACCGTCAATAAGTTTTCATTGTCAGAAACAGCCAACTTCTGTTTCTTTCCATGCAAGCTCTTTAACTCAGGTAATTCCTTTCGTGCAGACAATTCATATTGCTGTTTTGCAACCTCATGCCCAGCATCAGCCCAAGTTTCAGCATCTGTACGACATACATACAAATCAAGCATGACTTCCTCACCGTTCTTTATTGCCTTCTTTAAATTAATACCTTTTAAATTCAATGTCACCAACAGTGAATCATCAGGCATTACAGCTGGAAGCATCATACTATCCGGTTGCATACGAACACCGTCTTTTACAACTTGCCACCGCAAATAGAATTTATCAAGTGAAAGAAAATCATACGTATTTTTCAACAATACTTTGGCTTCATTTCGCTTGAAATCAGCTCCCTTATCAGCAAAATGTACATACTGATATACAGCTTTTACTTCTTTCAACTTAGGCGATTCTTCACGAGTTGCCGGAATTATTCCATTCGAACAGAAGTTACCCTGATGAGGACCTGGAAAATCATACCCTGTATGCAGACGATAAATACCTTTTTTCATTTCATGAGGCTCATAGATAGCCTGATCTACCCAGTCCCAAATAGCTCCACCAATAGTAGCCGAACTTCCTTCAATGCTTTCCCAGTATTCTTTTAAATTTCCAATAGCATTACCCATGGCATGAGCATACTCACAAATAAACATCGGTTTATCCAATGAGCTTACATATGTATTCATCCATTTCATACCCGGATACATCTTCGAATACAAGTCACTAAAACGATTTCCACCATACTCTTTTCCATCGCGTGTACCCTCATAGTGTATGGGGCGGTTGTCCAATCGTTTTGCTGCATCATAACAAGCCTGGAAGTTACTTCCTCCTCCAGCTTCATTACCCAAGCTCCAGAAAATTACACTTGGATGATTGCGATCTCTAAGTACCATACGGTCAATACGATCAACAAAAGCAGGTATCCAAGAAGGCATATCACTGATCGACTGATTAGCATGGTCTTCCAAATCAGCCTCATCCATTGTATAAAGTCCGAAATAATCGAACATAGCATACATCTTCGCATCATTCGGATAATGAGAAGTACGGATAGTATTAATATTATTCTGTTTCATCAGTGTCACATCACGCAACATTGATTCTACAGTAACAGCCCGACCATAAACCGGATGTGTGTCATGGCGATTAGTTCCCTTGAAAAATACTCGTTGTCCATTAATATATACCACTGTACCCTTCAATTCTATATTGCGGAAACCATACTTGGTAGAAAAGACCATTTCATCATTATCCCCATTTCGTTGGATAATATGAACCGTATACAAGTTAGGAGTTTCAGCTGTCCATGTTACAAGATTCTTCAGCTTGAATGTAGCTTTTGAATATACAGTTTCTTTCTTATCTGAATAATTAACCTGCTGCTCTGTTTCTGCTACCAATTTTCCCTTTGGATCGAATAATTTTACAATCAGATTCTTCACACCTTTCATCCGATCACGGTTATCAAGCATCAAATTAACAGACATTTCGCCACTGGTATATTCTGAAGCTACATCTAACTTAGAAGTAATATAATGATCACGTACACTTACTCGTGGAACATTATATAAATAAACATCCCGGAAAATACCACTCATACGGAACATGTCCTGACATTCAAGATACGAACCGTCGCTCCAGCGAAATACTTGAACAGCTAAACGATTTTTTCCTGTGCGCAGATATTTGCTTAAATCAAACTCTGCCACATTATTCGATCCTTGTGTATAACCGACATATTCTCCGTTCAGATATACAAATGCAGCACTATATATACCACTAAAATGGATAAATGTACGCTGTTTTTCCCATCCAGCAGGCAAATCAAAGAAACGCACATAGGAACCCACCGGATTAATTCCATAATTAGCTCCACCATCATTGAATCCCTTTCGAGCATCAATATAAGGAGGTGTATTGGAATGAGGATACTCTACATTCGCGTAAATAGGACGGTCATAACCCTGCATTTCCCAATTTGAAGGAACCGGAATAGTCTCCCAACTCGATACATCATAATCTTCTTTATAGAATGATTCCGGACGTTGAGAAGGTTCTGATACAAAATGAAAATACCAGTTGCCATTCAACAATTTAAACGAAGAGCTCTGGCTATACACCCATGGTGTACGATAAAAATCTTTATCAGCCAGCATTTCTTGCTCGGTCACATAAGGAATATAAGTTGCACAACCCGGCTCTTTATTTTCTGCAAACATAGTCTCGTCTTCCCAATAAACCTTAGGACGTTCTAATGTACCAGAAGCAGCTTCCGCAGGCATTGCTACTTTACTAACATTAACATAAAAATACGTTTCTGGATTATTCAGAAACTTTACCTTATCAACTAAAACCAACCGCCCTTTCTGTTGGCAAGCCAATATCAAATCAGGGCTATTAGAAGGATATATCTGCAAGAACTTGCCACTCTTCTTTATAATCCATAACTGAGATTCATCTGAACCATTGTTTTCTGTTATTCCCAATGTATTATCCCCTGTAGCATGAATTGCTTTATTCTCAAAAGGATTTATAAAACGGAAACTACCAGATAAATTAGTGACACTCCATTGCTGCAATTTATCAGCATCATTGCTAACACTCAAAACCACCCTTTTGCTATCAGGATCATATCCTACAGCCTTACCAGAATAATTTACAGGTACAATATTGTACAATTTATTCCGAGCAAAGCCAACTTGAGCATGTGCTGTACAAACAGCACTTACCCATACATATATCAAACAAATAAGTATATTCCGCATAACTCGCAAATTTTATTAATAATATCTTACTTTAGGGGCTTTCTTTCCTGCATAGTTATCATTTACATAAACACGTATCCAGTCTATGTACATAGATGGAGGATTCTGTTTATCCCATGCTGCAGGATTAACAGCACCTGGCCAAGCATTGGGGTTAACAGATAAACCTGTACTAAATATTACATAAAATCCCGCAGGATCACTCCAAGGCCAGTCCGTATTACCATTATCTCCTTTTTTATGTTCAAAATAAGCTTTACCATTCACCCCTCCTATAATTCTATCAGGATACCATTCCAACCAATAAATATTCCACTGGCTCATATCTGCTAAATCAATTGTAGAAGTAACACTACCTTCTCCTCCTACAACTCCAGCATAATGATTTTCTGAATGAAGAGTGAAATGAGCACGTTGATTTATTTTCTTTTTAGGATTCTCTAGCAAATCAATTTCTCCATTCTTAGGCCATGGTCCCTTATTCCCCATAAACCAGAGAGCATCATTAAATCCTTCTGCTGCTACCCGTTTGAAACGGATTTCAATTCTCATATTTTCAGTAAAATTGCACCATGCTTGCTTACCTGACACAACAGACCGATAACCAGCATGCGAAAACTTCACTTTCTTTCCAAAACCATTGTCAATTGAATCAGGTTCCTCTACCGACCACATATGCAATACACCATTTTCTACTTTAGAGCATTTTGCATTATTGACATTAGCAGATTTACTCATGTTCGTTGTCTTATGTTCCAGAAAACCTAAAGGAAGTCCCTTTTTCGTATTCTTATCTAAAAACTCATGAGCCGTATAGAAACTCCATCCCTTCAGCATTGGATGAGAATCACCCGGTTTCAGTTTCAACGCTTCATCCGGATTGGGATAAACTTTTGTTTCATCATCTTTATCAGCAACAGAAGTTACTCCAAATTCTTCCATTTCAACGATAGCAGAAGATGCTTCTGGAGTTGTTGCTTCAAGCTTGACATAACGTGCTGTCACAACAGCCGGAAGCGTTACAGTCTGAGGCAAAGGATTATGCATAATATTACTAAATTCTCCTTGTGAGATTATCTCTTTCCAATCCGTGCCATTCAAACTGACAGAGAACTTATACCGATAAGCCATAGTTGGCTTCGCTTCTTCATTTAAAGGAGCATAAGTAAAAGCTTTCAAACGAATTGTACGGCCCAAATCTACAACAAAAGGAGAGGAAGACACTTTTTTCCACGTATCACGAGAAACCGTGTTCCAATCTGTGAGTTTCTGATCATTTTCTAAAGAAGGAGCATAATAAGCAGAAACACTCATGATATTTGCAGAAAGACGAGAACCATCAATACGTAAACGGAGCGAGTCAGCCGTTACTTCTGGAAAACGGAGCATACGTTTATAACCTATAGTTGTACCTTCACCTAAGGTCTGCCATCTTCCTTCACTAAAAGCCTCAACCAAAAACTTTTCTACACGCTGTCCTTTTGAAATATCTTCCTGCAATTGAACAACATTTATCGGTTCTCCAGAACGTACTGTATAAGAGCGGGACTCTCCAGGTAAAGCTGTCCAGTAAATATTTCCATCCGAAACTTTATTATCAGAAAAAACTTTGCGACGATAATCTGCAAATTCTTTCAGACGTTCAACATCTGCTTCGTTTATCAAGCCACGACGGTCAGGAGGTATATTCAGCAATAAAACAGAGTTATAACCGACAGATTGAAAATAGATATCTGAAAGCTGTTTCAGGCTTTTTACTTTTGTATTTTCTTCTTCGTGCCAGAACCATCCCGGACGAATAGACACATCAACTTCGGAAGGATACCAAAATAATTCGGTAGCATCCTTCAACATCGAACGACTACCCAAATCCTTTGCTTTTCCGTAAACTCCCAAACGTTTGTTATTCTCTTCTGCACGAGAATAAATTCCCGGAGTAAGCACAGTTGCACTCCACTCTGTTTCACGGCCAATACCTTTTTCATTACCAACCCAGCGTACATCATCTCCCATAATAGCCATTACAGCTTTAGGCTGTAAACGTTGAATTGTCTTATAAAAAGCATCCCAATCGTATATCTGCTTCTTGCCATTAGGGCCTTCTCCGTTTGCACCATCGAACCACACCTCATTTACCTCACCATAATTGGTCAGCAATTCGGTTAATTGTTCAATAAAGAATTTGTTGTACTCTGGAGAATTACCATAACAAGAGGCATTGCGATCCCACGGTGACAAATAAACACCAAATTTCATTCCATATTTAGTACATGCATCACGAAGTTCACGTACAACATCTCCCTTACCATTTTTCCAAGGCGAGGAAGCAACTGAATGAGAAGTCGTCTTTGTAGGCCACAAACAAAAACCATCATGATGTTTCGCTGTAAGCAAAACCATTTTAAAGCCACATTCTTTCAAAGTACGTACCCATTGATCAGCATCTAAATCAGTCGGATTAAACAAAGCTGGATCTTCCGTTCCATCGCCCCATTCTCTTCCGGTAAATGTATTAATCCCAAAATGTAAAAACGCAGTCAGTTCCATTTGCTGCCAAGCAAGTTGTTGGGGAGAAGGAACTAAACGAGCGGCCATTGCAGCTTTCTGGTCTACACTTTCGTTTCCAGAAAATTGTAAATGTTTCACAAAATAAGAGGCGTCCTGTTGAGCTTGCCCTCCAACAGAAAGAGCAAGCAATGAACAAGTAACAAGAAACTGGTGTATTCTATTCATACAGTCCTTATTTAAAATTATTACTCAATTATTACCTCGTCAATATAAACTCGAGAAGCTTGTCCCGGACGCACATGGTCATTTGGACAATTACCAGGAGTTTCTAGCGTAAATTTAACATAATGTCCGATAATATCATCTGTTTCAACTGATAAATCTTCAATAAAATTTCCTTCTTTAAAGATTTCATTATCGGTAAATGTTAATCTACCTACTTCCTTAAACGTTTTATTATCGTCAGATACTTCAATTTTAATCATCCGTGGCTTATGCACAGCCATTCCATAATTAGTAATACAACCAACAGTAACACGTTTTATCTGTTGCGGTTTCAATAAATCAACAACAAAAGAAATAGGCTTTGATAATCCTCCTGTATACCATTCAAAATCGGATTGCTTCAGACTACCACGTAATCCATTAACTAATATTCCCATCTCTTTTGAAGCACCGATTATTGGCTTAGCAGTAGCCATATTCCAATGAATAGGCAAATTAAGCGTTTTCCCCATCTGTATACCCTTAACAAAAGTAGCTGCTTTTATCTCAGCATCTTTATCAACAACAAATGCAGAATCATACAAAGCAGATGTTTCCACTGGTTCTGTACCATCTAAAGTATAACGTATTTCCACATCAGGACGTTCACATTCTAGTTTCACCTTTAACTTACCAGACTCCTCAGATGTTACCTCATGTTGAATGTTATACATAGAGCGTGCATAAATAATTCCTTTCTGTTCCAAATGCTTATTAAAATTATCTACACCTTTCAGGAATTCATTCCAATCTTTCTTTCCTTTTTGAACCCATGCTATCTCTGCCAAAGCAGCTAATCTTGGGAAAGTCATATAAAATACATCTTCAGGAACATTGCAAAACTCAGTCCACATACAAGCCTGCACTCCCATCAGTAATGATTCATACTCCGGTTTCCAGTCACTCTGTACAGGTTCATAATTAAACAAGTCTTTTAATGTATTATTTCCAAAATAAGTAACAGGCTCAAACCATTGTGGTCCCTGATACCTGATCAGATAAGCAACACGTGCAGGAGCCATAATAAATCGATGTCCCTGTTCCGCAGCCTTTAAGGCAGCCTTACCATAGCCTTGCCAGCCTAAGATGATTGATTCTTCAGGCAATTTACTATTGGTCAATTCATCCCATCCCATAATCTGCTTACCTTTGCTGCGGACATAATCTCCTATACGCGACATGAAATATCCTTGTAAAGCTTCTTCATCCGCCAAATGTTCTTTATGAATACGTGACTGACACAAAGGACATTTTTTCCAGTTTGTCTTAGTCGCTTCATCTCCTCCTAAATTAATATATCGAGAAGGGAACAATGCTATAACTTCATCAAGAACACCTTGTAAAAAATCAAATGTCTTGTCATTTCCGGCACAAAAAATTACTTCTGCATTCTTTCCACCAAGACCAGGCAGTACTCCAATAAAGTCTTTCACCACCGGACAAGCATATTCCGGATAAGAAGCTAAAGCTGCATTTGAATGAGCAGGTATATCTATTTCCGGAATAATTTCTACCTGACGTTCTGCAGCATAACGGATTATTTCCTTCATATCTTCCTGAGTATAAAACCCACCGACGGTAGCAGGTTCTCCCTTCTTAGGATTTCTTCTATCAGGAAAAGGAAGATTCTGACGATCAACCTTCCAGGCTCCCACTTCAGTCAGACGAGGATATCTCTTTATCTCCAGACGCCATCCATTATCATCTGTAAGATGTAAATGTAAGCGATTTATTTTTAACATAGAGATACAATCTATCATCCGAATGACATCTTCTTTAGGCAAGAAATAACGAGATACATCCAACATAAAGCCTCGATAGTCAAAACGAGGCTCATCTTTAATAACTACAGCCGGTACTTTCCAGGCATTTTCAACCTGTTCTTGTCCTTCTATTGTAGGCGGAAGCATTAAACGAATATTTTGCAAAGCATAAAAGAAGCCTTTTGCATCGGCAGCTTTTATACTTACTTTATCAGAAGTAATATGTAGCTCATAAGCATCTGATTTCATCGATTTATCAATAGCAAAAACAATATCACCATCTTTCACCATTTCAACCTTGGGAGTAAATCCCGCCGGTTTAGTAAACAAAGAAGCAAAATTTTCAGCAATGATACGTTGTTCATTATCAGCTACTGCTATTACAGTCTTTTCACTAAAGGAAAAAGAACCGTTTCCTTTTTCTACAGACAAAGGCTGAGGTATAATAGTTACATCCTCAGATTGTTGTAAAGAATGACAGCCAGACAAACTTAATATTAAAGTTGCCATACAAGCCACCATCCATCTCTTCGATTGAAAATATATGTTCATCATCATATTATTATTCTTATTATTGTTTATCACGGTCTGGAGAAAAACGTACAGGGTCATTATATTCTTCCTGTAACTCCAGCATTTGTTTCTTCAAATTGTTTACAATCGAATCGTATTCACTTTGACCATACAAATTATGCAACTCATTGGGGTCTTTCTGTAAATCATAAAGTTCCCATTCATCTATGTCATTATAAAAATGGATCAACTTATACTTATTCGTACGAATTCCATAATGGCGTTTTACCATATGCTCTGCCGGATATTCATAAAAATGATAATACAATGCCGTACGCCAGTCAGTAGGATGCTCCCCTTTCAACAAAGGCAATAACGAAATTCCATGCATATCTTCAGGTACTTCTACTCCTGCCAACTCCAGGAATGTAGGTGCGTAATCAATATTCTGAACCATTTCTGTAATATCTCCTCTACGATCAAATCCTTTTGGCAAACGCATAATTAAAGGGGTATGCATAGATTCTTCATACATGAAACGTTTGTCAAACCATCCATGTTCACCCATATAAAATCCTTGATCAGAAGTATAGACTACCAGTGTGTTATCTAACAGGCCTTTTTCTTTTAAATAGTCTAGAACGCGACCAACATTATCATCTAATGATTTAACTGTTTTCATATAGTCACGCATATAGCGTTGAAATTTCCAATTTGCCAGTTCTTTTCCCTGAGGCTTTTTCTGATAGAAATCTTCAATAATCGGGCCGTAGAATTTATCCCATGCAGCTCTCTGCTCCTTATCCATACGACCTAAGAACGACTCATACAGTGTTTTCAGCCTTGAGTCTTTATCCGGACGTAGCATTTTAAGATCGTAAATCATATCCATATCTTTTACGATACTCATTTCTTGGGCTGCAGCAGCCGGACGACCTTCATAATCATCAAAGAATGTTTCTGGAAGTGGGAAAGTTTTGTCTTCATACAATGCCAGATTACATGTGTCTGCCATCCAATTTCGGTGAATCGCTTTATGATGAATCATCAGACAGAAAGGTTTATTTCTATCACGCTTATTTTCCATCCAATCTATTGCGTCATCCGTTATCAGATTAGTTATATACCCATGTTTCTGAATGGTATCATTATTCTGAGTTATAAAATCCGGATTATAATAATCACCCTGTCCAGGCAATATTTCCCAATAATCAAACCCGCTAGGCAGACTTTCCAAATGCCATTTACCAATTAAAGCTGTTTGATAACCTGCCTTCTGAAGCAATTTAGGAAACGTCTGTTGAGCACTATCAAAGACACAAGTCGTATTATCATAAAACTTATTTCCACACGAATGCTTACCCGTAATCATACAAGCGCGACTCGGACCACTCAACGAATTTGCGACAAAACTATTCGTAAAACGTACTCCATCGGCAGCAATACGGTCCAAGTTAGGCGTTTCTATGTACCGAGTGTCATAGCAACTCATCATCTGAGCCGTATGATCATCAGTCATGATATAAACAATGTTATAAGGTTTATTTGCTTCCGACTTATTCTGTTGGCAGGAAGGAAGCGTTGCGGCCAAAGCACTCAATCCGGCCATCGAATAAAATAAATTCAGGTTTTTCATATGATCTATATAATATATGAAGTCAATATATATGCTAACAGATTCCAGAACATTCGAATAAAAATCTATATAGGTCCAAAATCTTATTAAATAAGCCTGCACAATTACATAAGAATCATAATGAAAATGTAATTATGCAGGCTTTCAGAAATCTGTATAAACAAATTCTAAAAATAAGCTATCTTATTAATAGCCAAAATTATTATCTGTAATACCTGGGTTGGCATCTCTTTCTGTATCAGGAATTGGCAACAGTAAATTCTTCTTCAAGAAGTCTTCAGTCAGATTTCCTTCATTATAAAGTCGATCGGTCCATTTTTGAGCAGCACTCTTATAATATGCATCTGAAACTTTAGTTAATTCATGATTATTATGATACTGCAAAGCTTTCTTCAAATATTCTGTTCCTTTTACGCGAAGCAATTCATACATAGAAGGTTCTCCATCCAACTCAAATAGGAACTCGAAATAAATCTTTTCACTGACTTCCTCTTTGGTCAACTGCTTAGACCATGCTTTAGGTTCAACTCCATTACCTCCAGCAGACTCACGTGCACGTTTCAATACTTCTTCTACCAATTCAATAGCTTTCGAAGTATTATCAAGTTCATTATACACATCTGCCATAAGCAATAGCATCTCAGCATAACGATATACCATTAAGTTCTTATGAGAAGAAGTTCCCTGCTGATTGGCATCATACAGTTTCATATGTGCAGGCCATGCATTCTGATTACCGCTCTCCGCATATTTTTTCTGTATACCCTTCAAAGCTTTGATATATGCTTTTTCTTGTGGAGTCTTACCATCTTCTTCATTCAAATTATTCAAATAATTTAAATCAGGATTTGTTGGATCTTTAAACTTCTCATAAGGCAATCGACCTACATACTGTTTTACAGCAACAGCTTTTCCATTTTTATAAATAGAATCATATACAGCCACTTCCTTTCCATTCACCATTTTTTTACCTGTCTGAACTGTATAAGTAAAATAAGGATAATAATATACCGAATCATTTGCAGATGGTTGATCACCTACCTGAGCTTTAGGTTCTGGCTTATTATTTCCGCCACGGTCTCTATGTACAGTCAAGAATGTAGCAGCTATACGTGGATCGCCCGGATAAGTTCCCTGGTGCATATCATAGGCTGCTTTTGTTGCACGGTATGTACTCCAGCATACACCCGGTGTTGAACCTGTAGGAGAAAAACGATTGCTAGCACGATTGAAACAAGAAGGAGAATTCAAAGCAAAGTTCAACTGGAAAATAGATTCTTTCGAAGTCGTTACCCAGTCACCAAACAAATCGGCAAAGTTCTTTTCCAATTCGTATACATGCTTATTATAAACAGCATCGAACATATCTTTTGCATTTTTCAAATTCTCATTGGTATTTATACCAAGCTTTGCCATTTTATAGTAAACCTTTCCCAAAAAAGCTTTTACTGCCCAAGAATTAATACGGCCAACATCAGAAGTTTCCTTAATAGTCAAAGCATCGTTCAAATCCTGTACAACCTGACCCAACACTTGTTCTTTCGGAGTACGAGGCATTGAAATACCTTCTGAAGTAGAAGCCACTGTTTTCAAGGGCACATCTCCCCAAAGCGATACAAGATTATAATAAGCCAATGCACGAAGAAATTTTGCTTCTCCTCCAAACTGATTTTTAGTCTCAGCACTCAGACCACTTGCATCCAAATTCTCCAGAAAAGCATTAGTTTCAGAGATCACTTTATACATTCCGTTCCAAGTTGTAGAAATCAATCCATCACTTGATAAAGATTGTAAACTCACAATACCATCACTACCATTACGTTGTGACCAGGAAAATCCTGCACCACTAACTGGTATTTCCTGAAAATGCTGGCCGTAAGCAGATGTAGAAGTCATATAGGCATAACATCCCAACAAAGCTAATTCTGCACCAGAGTCAGAAGAAAAGACCACAGTATTATTCTGTGAATATAACGGTTCTTCATCCAAACAAGAAGAAAAGCTGGAAGCCGCTACAATTGATAATATCAAATATTTATATAGTTTCATAATATATACTTTATTAAAATGCAATTATTAGAATGTCACGTTCAATCCAAATACAAACTGGCGAGGAGTAGGATAAGAACTCATATCTACGCCTGGACGTAATCCATCAAATGCAAAACTATTTACTTCAGGATCATATCCACTATAATCTGTGATGACAAACGCATTCTTTACAGAAGCAAAAATTGATGTATTCTGGAAACCGATTTTCTTCATCCATGCTGTAGGAAGTGCATAATTTAATGTTATATCAGAACATCTCAAGTAACTAGCATCTTCTACATAACGGTCCATTACCATGTTCTGTACAATAAAATTAGAAGAAGGATAAAGGTTTGAATGGTTTTCAGGTGTCCACATACCTTCAAAAGCTTTCTTTGATACAGTACCAGCTTTTTGTCCCGGAGTATTGATGTAACGGTTGTTTACATTAATAACATCGCGGTCTTGTACACCATTAAATGCAGCACTCAGAGTCAGTCCTTTCCATGACAAAGATGTCTGGAAACCATATGTAAATCCAGGATTTGGATTACCTATGATATCTCGGTCTGAAGTATTAACTGAACCATTTCCATCTTTATCAACAAACTTGATATCACCAGCAGCAGGAATACTTCCATTTACATCTTTATAATATCCGATAGTTCCATCGTCTTTAATAAACTTCACACCTTGATCTGTAATATCTTCTGGCTGTACAATACCTTGTGTAACATATCCTAAGAATAATCCCGGAGCTTCACCCTGCAAGAACACATGTCCTACACCAAAATGGTCACCCAGTGAGTTACCATAATAACCGATACGTTCACCCAAACATCCAAAATCTGTTGGCAACAAACCAAGATTTACAATTTTGCTCTTATTCTTTCCAATATTACCAGTAATGCTCCATTTCCAGTCTTTAGTATCAATTACCTGAGCAGTCAAAGAGAATTCTACACCTTTATTATCTAACGAACCTTGATTATAATAAGTAGATCCAAATCCAGCAGATCCTGGAAGAGAACGTGAAATAAGCAAGTCATTAGTTCGTTTTACATAGAAATCGAATGTACCACTCAAGCGTGAACGCAACAAGCTAAAATCAAGACCAGCATTCCAAGAAGCTGTTTTCTCCCAAGTTAAACCATCATTAGGCAAATTAGTAATCTGTAATACAGACTCTTGTTCTCCATTTCCATTACCATAATGATAGTTACCGTCTGATCCATACATTGAGAATGTAGAATATGGGTCAATACTTTGGTTACCAGTTACACCATAGCTTACACGAACTTTCAACTGATTCAACCAATCTACTTCTTTCAGGAATTCCTCTTGTTCCATACGCCATGCAACAGAAGCTGAAGGGAAATACCCCCAACGGTTTCCTTTACCAAACTTACTAGAACCATCGGCACGCAGAGAAGCTGTAATCAAATATTTATCTAAGAATGTTAAGTTGATACGACCAAGATAAGACAACAATTGATAATCTTTCTGAATCGGAGCCAAATGTTGCACATTACCAGCCATGTGAAGCCCGTTCTCTCTTAAATCGAACATTGTGAACTGACTACCATTGGTATTTTCATTCAAGAAGTTATAATCATCGTAAGTAACACCAACTGTAGCATCTAAAGTAGCAACAGATCCTAATTTTGTATTATAGTTTAATACATTTTCAATAGAAACATTACTCTTATTTAAGTCTGTCAATGCTAAATAACCATTGTTATTCATTCCTTGATACAGCTGTAAACCATACCAGCGCTTACGGTCATTTATATTCAAATTTCCACCTACACGCAAGTTATAGCGTAAGCCTTTCATAATATTCCATGACAAATCCATTGAAGCATTAAATGTCTTGTCATTTGCTATATCTTCATAATCATTCAACCAGCTAAATATAGTAGTTTTATTTTCAGAGCTGAATGAAGGGTCTCCATCCGGCATTTCAAATGGTGCATAATCGAGAGCTGTACGAGAAATAGCTGTTGTAGAACCTCCTAATGTACTACCACCAGCCATCATGTTATTTTGACGTAAAGAACCGCTCAATGTCATATTCAAATGTACGCTCTTTGATAAATCCATACCGATATTGGCACGCAAATCTCCTTGTTTCAAACCTGTTTGCTTGACTGTACCATTTATATCTTTAAAATTAGCTGAGATATAATAAGTAGTTTTATCTGTACCACCACTAACAGACAAAGAATAATTCTGAGAGAAAGCAGATGTATAAATTTCTTTCTGCCAGTTACGGTAATTGATAATATGATAAGTTGCAGGATTATTAGGATCATAATTAGCCAAAGCATCATTGAATACATATCTAACCTCATCACCTACCACATAAAATGGGTATTGACCATTTGACACACGTGAATTAATATAAGCTGCATGCTCATACAAATTGGTCATTTCCAAAAGTTTAGAAGGTTCAGCTATGGTAAAGTTAGCTGATACATTTACTTTAGCTTTACCTTGTTTACCTTTCTTTGTTGTAATCAAAATAACACCATTCGCACCACGAGAACCATAAATAGCTGTAGAAGATGCATCTTTCAAAATAGTAATATCTTCAATATCAGAAGGGTTTAATGAAGCCAACGGATCCTGATTGATCTGGAAGTCACCGCTAATTCCTGAAGAGGCAAACTCACCGGCAGATGCTTGTGGTACATTATCAATAACATACAACGGCTGGTTATCACCACGCAAAGAACTTGCTCCACGAATTGTAATAGAAGAAGCTGAACCTGCCATTGCTGAAGAAGAGCTAACAACCAGTCCGGCAACCTTACCTGACAAAAGATTATCAAGAGAAGTTGCTTTTGCTGCATCATTAGCATCAGGTTTCATCGTGGTCAAAGCACCGGTCAAGTCACCTTTACGAGCTGTACCATAACCAACGACAACAACTTCATCAAGAACTTCTGCATCTTCTTTTAAAACAATGCGATTGCCTGTCTGCTTAGATATCTTTACTTCCTGAGTAGAATAACCCACATAAGAAACAACAAGTGTATTACCCACTTTTGCTTTCAAAGAAAAATTACCATCAAAATCTGTAATAGTACCATCCGAAGTTCCTTTTACTTGTACAGTAGCACCAATTACGCTTTCACCTTTTTCGTCAACAACTTGCCCTGTCACCATTCCTTGCTGAGCAAAAGCTCCAAACGGAATCATTAACAAGAACATCAAAAAGACACAAATAGAATGTACCTTAAATCGTATTTGTTTCATAGTTTTAAAGTTAATAAATGTTTTTAATACCGCGGTTTTGCTAACTCTATTTTTAATTGCTGCAAAGATGAGAGATTAAACCAACTTCCATGTTTTAAAATCAATAATTTGTTTCAAAAAATCAATAAACCTTTATTTACCTATAAGAAAACAGGCAAAATAGTCAAAATTGAACAAATTTTAGACAATAATGGAAGCTACAAACCACATAAACACGACTCAATATTGTAATAGAAACACGTTTTATTAGGGATTTCATACAAACTTTTGTTCAGGTTTCACTAATTTTAGTATTTTTGTGTACTAAAGTTTTTTTTTGCAAACACTATGAAAGTTCACTGTAAACAACTCTTTTACTCAATACTCTTTTTGTTAATAGCAACTAGAATACAAGCAGACGAGTTTTTATATAAACAAATGTCTATTTCAGAAGGTTTTCCTCCTTATATTCAACATATTTATACGGAGGAAAACGGATTTGTATGGATAAGCAGCAAACAAGGATTGGGAAAGTTCAACGGCTACGAACTAAAAAGCTATTTCCATGATAATACAAATCCTTATTCATTACCAGGGAATGAAATTTATCAAATAGAAGAAGACAGTTTACATACTCTTTGGATTCTAACAAATAATGGAACTGTACATTATCAACCTGATACGGATCGTTTTATTCCTGTTTTAGATGAAAATGGAAAAGCATTAAAAGCTACAGCACTCTGTAAATTACCAGGAAAAATCTTATTAACCGGCCAAGATAAGCTTTACCAATATACTTATAATGAAAAACAAGTAAAAACATTATTGCAGATAAAAACTCCTTCCCCATTTTTAATTTGCGAAATGATGCCATGGGATACTCATACCCTACTTTGCATCAGCCAATGGCAAGGTATAACTTTAGTTGATACCCGTAATGGAGAAAGAAGACCTTCTCCGTTACCCAATGAAAGAGAAATAACTCATGTGTTGATTGATCACAATGAAAATATATGGGTTACCTCTTATAATCGAGGTATAACCTGTTTTGATAGACAAGGAAACATTCATGCTACCTATAATACAGAAAATCGGAAGCTGAGCCATAATGTTATTCTTTGCCTAAGTGAACACAAAGGAAAAATATGGGCAGGAACAGATGGAGGAGGGATTAACATTATTCATCCTCAAACAGATTCTGTAACAATATTAAAGCATTTACCAGGTGACAAAAACTCTTTACCCATCAACTCTATACAATGTCTATTTCAACGTGATGGACAAGAAGACACATGGGCAGGGAGCGTTAAAGGCGGACTAATCAATATCCGCCACTCCATTGTACGTTCATATTCTGATGTTCCACTTGGATATACCAATGGACTGAGTGAAAAAGCGATACTTAGCTTCTTTCAAGAACCAGGCTCCGACGAAATTTGGATAGGAACAGACGGAGGAGGAGTAAACCGTTTCAATCCAAAGACTAAGCAATTTGTGCACTATCCTGCTACATATGGAGAAAAAGTTGTATCATTATGTAGATACTCCCAACAAGAACTTCTCATATCTCTATTTTCAAAAGGAGTATTTTTCTTTAATAAACATACAGGACAAATACGACCTTTCAAAGAAGACGGCACCGTTATCAATCAAATAGCACTATATGGAAGAAAAGGAATCAATTTGTATCAAGACGAAACCGAGTCCGTATTACTTCTTTCATCTAAAATACACAGATATTATCTAAACACAGGAAGAATACAACAATTAAGTGATAATCAGACTTCTATCGAAGGACAAGCTATACCTATTGGATTCGATAGCCAGAAAACCTATTTATACGATTTAAAACACATTTATGCTATTGACCATCAAACTAATAAAATAGAAGTAATTTATATTTCTACACAAAAAAATTACATAGAATGCGTTTCAAAAGACGCACAAGGCATTTTCTGGATAGGATTTGCAGATAAAATTTTCCGATATGATCCACAGACACAAATACAAACACAAATAGATGCTCCACAGCTAAAAAACATAACAACACTCATTTGTGATCACCACCAGCGAATATGGATAGGAACCAATGAGGAGCTATTCGTATGGCTTGACAAAGAAAACAAACTCATTTCCCTGGATCAATCGGACGGAGCCGAAGATAATGAATTTCTTAAGAAAGCTATATGGGTTTCACCACAAGGAGATATTTATATGGGTGGAATCAATGGAATGCTATATATTGACGGACAGATAAATACAATCAATATACCAACTCCTCCTGTCATCAAATTAACAGATATTATCAGCAACAATCAAAGTTACCTTTCTGAAATCGACAAGGAAGATAATAATACCCTGAACCTTTCTTTCGATAACAAAATGGTTACAATAAAAGTTATGGCATATGAGAATAATATCTTTAGGAAAAAGATATATCGATGGTATATCGACGGACAAGAAGAGTCCATCACTGATACAAAACGCCCAGAATTGATTTTACGTTCACTGACACCAGGAGTTTATCATGTTTCTGCCTCTTGTAGCACCAAAGATGGCTCATGGACCACACCACAAAAAATCATCACTATCAGCATCCCGCCTGTATGGTATCAGACATGGTGGTTCAATCTTTTATGGATATTAGTAGCTGCATCATTACTTATTGCGGCCATTATTTACTTGCTTCGTCGTAAAGAAGAACGTATGCAAGCTGATTTACAAGCACATAAACAAAAAATTTATGAAGAAAAAGTACGTTTTTTAATAAATATCAATCACGAACTACGTACTCCTTTGACATTAATTTATACTCCGCTTAATCAACTCATGAAAACATTACCACAAGATAATCCGATATATCCAACACTCAGAAGTATTCTTAAACAGTCTAAACGGATGAAAGAGTTGCTGAATATGGTATTAAACTTGAGGAAAATGGAAATGTCACAGAGTAAACTTACTTTGCAGACATTTTCACTTAATGAATGGATTAAAGATATTGCTGAAGATTTCAAGTACGAAGAAGAAGAAAAACATGTAACGATTGCTTATGAACTGTCTTCTGAAATAGGAGATATCAGTTTTGACCAAGAGCGCCACATTATTATAATTACAAATCTGATTGTCAATGCTTTCAAACATAGCCCTGAAGGTAGCACAATTATCTTACGTACGGAAATGAGTAATGATAAACAGTCAGTGCGTATTTCTGTTATCGATCAAGGTCCCGGACTACAAGGTGTAGATACCAATAAGCTTTTTACACGTTTTTATCAGGGAGAAAATGAAAAATATGGAAGTGGAATCGGACTTTCTTATTCAAAAATATTGGTAGAAATGCATAAAGGAAGAATAGGAGCATACAACAATGCTGAAAAGGGTGCATGTTTTTGGTATGAATTACCTATACATCCGCAATTATCAGAAGTTTGTCCCCCTCGTGAATACCTAAATATCCTTACAACAGCTTCAGAAAATGACGAGTGTACACCAATTCAAAATCCAATAGATACCAAAAACTACTCTTGTTTGTTTGTTGATGATAATGAGAACATACGACAAATGATTATTGAGACTTTGAAAGATAGTTTTAAGAATCTTTATATCGCTTCAAACGGAAAAGAAGCTCTTCAAATTATCCTCAAAGAGATTCCTGATATTGTCATTAGTGATATCATGATGCCTGAAATGAACGGTTATGAATTATGCCGTAAGATTAAGGAAGACATGAATATCAATCACATCCAAGTCATATTGCTAACAGCACGCACTGACGAGCAAAGTCACCTGGATGGATACAAAACTGGAGCCGATGCTTACATGGAAAAACCTTTTGAAATAAACTCCTTGTTGGAAAACGTGCGAAACAGACTTTATTTGCGTGAACAAATCAAGTTAAAATACACTCATTCCGTTATTTCTGATACAGAAAAACCAGCTACATCAGCAGACGATACCTTTATCTTTAAACTGAATAAGGTTATCATAGAAAATATGGAAAATGAAGGACTAAATGTAGATCTTATCAGTCAGGAATTAGGTATCAGCAGAGCATCATTATATAACCGACTCAAAGCTTTGACTGGTATGGGAGCCAATGAATACGTAAATAAACTACGCATAGAAAAAGCAATGGAACTGCTCCGGCAAACAGAACTGAATATGACTGAAATTGCCGAACATACAGGATTCTCTACAAGCCGGTACTTCAGCACTGCGTTCAAAAAATATACAGGCATTACTCCAACCCAATACAAGGAGAATCCTGACACACTCAACAATAGACCCGACAAATAAGATTTTTTTGTATCTTTGCCCAAATCCAATTAGTGGCAGAATTTTATGAAAAAATATATCATTCTTCTTTTAAACCTTTTGTTGCTGGCTGCATGTGGTAGTCAACAACAAAAGTCTCAGCCAATGACCCTAACGGTAAGCATTGAGCCACTCCGTTATTTTACGGAAATTATAGCAGGAGATAAATTTCAGGTAATCAGTATGGTTCCCGAAGGAAGCAATCCAGAGACATACGACCCTACCCCACAACAACTGGTCACTTTAAACAAAAGTTGTGCCTTCCTGCGTATCGGTTACATTGGATTCGAACAAGCTTGGGCTGAAAAATTACAAAGCAATGCTCCGGAAGTTAAATTCTTTGATATGTCGGAAGGTATCGAACTGATACGGGAAGACGAAGTCCACCACGGAAATCATTCACATTCCGGAGGAGTAGAACCGCATGTATGGAATTCTACTCAAAATGCCTATATCATAGCCGAAAACATCTTTCATACTCTCTGTAAACTAGATTCAGCAAATATTTCTTATTACAAAGAAAACCTTGCAAAACTAGAATCAGAGATAGAACGCACAGACCGCGAAATCCGGGCTTACTTACAGAATACAACATGTGCTTTTCTTATTTACCATCCTGCACTTTCATATTTTGCACGCGATTACGGGTTAGAGCAAATCAGTATAGAAGAAGGAGGAAAAGAACCTTCACCCGCACATTTACAGGCACTTATCCGACGGTGTAAAGACAAACACGTTCGGGTAGTCTTTGTGCAGAAAGAGTTTGACAGCCGCAATGCTGAGATCATTGCCCGGGAAGCAGGTGTAAAAATTGTTTCCATTAACCCTTTAAGCTACAAATGGAGTGAAGAAATGATAGCTGTTGCCAAAGCATTAAGCGAATAAACTTATGACTAAACAATCCATTATACAGTTAAATCATATCTGCGCTGCATACGAGCGCAAAAAAGTACTGGAAGATATTAATCTGACTGTGTACGAGAAAGATTTTCTTGGAGTAATCGGACCGAATGGAGGAGGAAAAACAACACTGATAAAAATCATTTTGGGATTGTTACATCCCATTTCGGGGGATATTCGGTTTTACCATGAAGGAAAAGAAGTTCAGGAAATCAGCATGGGATATCTGCCACAATACAGTTCTATCGACAAAAAATTTCCTATATCTGTATATGATGCGGTACTGTCTGGACTAAACAGACAAAAAGCATTATTGCGCTCTTTTACAGCACAACAGCACGAACAAGTAAAAAATGTTATAGCCCGTATGGGACTAGAAGGACTTGAAAAGAGAGCCATCGGGGAACTAAGTGGCGGACAGTTGCAACGTGCACTATTAGGCCGGGCATTAGTTTCTGATCCTCAAGTCGTAATACTGGATGAACCAAATACTTATATCGACAAACGTTTCGAAGCAAAACTTTATTCACTCCTTGAAGAAATCAATAAAGAACGTGCTATCATTTTGGTAAGTCATGACATCGGTACCGTATTGCAAAATGTAAAATCGATAGCTTGTGTCAATAGTACGCTAGATTACCATCCTGATACTGAAATCCCCGCAGAATGGCTGGAAGAACACTTTGGCTGTCCGATCGAATTATTAGGACATGGTGATTTACCTCACCGGGTGCTGAAATGCCATCACCACGACTGATTCAATAAAAAAGTATGACGATCTATGCAAAGGGTATGAAAGCTGGCAACGAAGCCGATACCATATTCTTTTAAATCAATATGCTAAAAACCATGAAAATCGGTGTAATCTGTTATGAAAAAAAAGATTATCACTATCTTTGCGGACAATGAACTTTAATGAGAAATAAAACAACTCACATGAAACAGTACAATAAGATTAACAATCTGGTTGGATGGCTGGCATTTGTGATTGCAGCTTTTACTTATTGCTCTACCATAGAGCCGACCGCCAGTTTTTGGGATTGTCCCGAATTTATAACAACAGGATATAAACTGGAAGTTGGTCATCCCCCTGGCGCACCTTTCTTCATGCTTACAGCAAATCTTTTCAGTCAGTTTACAAGCGATCCGTCGCAAGTAGCTCGAATGGTGAACATTATGAGTGCACTGATGAGTGCTGCATGTATATTGTTCTTGTTCTGGAGCATTACTCATCTGGCAAAAAAGCTAATATGCCCGCGTGAAGAAGACATGACGACAGGACGCCTGATTGCTATCATGGGATCAGGACTTGTAGGAGCTCTTGCTTACACATGGAGTGATACGTTCTGGTTCAGTGCCGTAGAAGGTGAAGTATATGCATACTCCAGCTTGTTCACAGCCTTAGTATTCTGGCTAATCCTGAAATGGGAAAACCGTGCACATGAAGCTCACAGCGACCGGTGGCTTATCCTGATAGCCTATCTGACAGGTCTTTCTATCGGAGTTCACTTGTTGAATCTGTTGTGTATTCCTGCTATTGTACTGGTATATTACTACAAGAAAAATCCGAATGCTAACCTCAAAGGCAGTCTGCTTGCCCTCATAGGTTCAATGGTACTTGTAGCAGCAGTATTATACGGTATTGTTCCAGGTATTGTAAAGGTCGGCGGATGGTTCGAGCTGCTGTTTGTCAACGGTCTGGGATTCTCTTTCAACACTGGCCTGATTATTTATATCATAGTATTGGCAGCCAGCATTATATGGGGAGTATACGAAAGCTTTACCGTTCGCAGCCGCAAACTCATGAATATCTCATTCCTGACAACTGTCGGACTTGTGGGTATTCCTTTTTACGGACATGGCTGGAGCAGCGTGCTGATTGGTATCATCGTATTGGCAATACTGGCTTTTTATCTGTTTGCCGATCTGCCTGAGAAATTACGTGTAAGTGCTCGTACGCTAAATACATTCCTATTAAGCCTGATGATGATTGTTGTAGGATATTCTTCATACGCAGTCATCGTAATCCGTTCATCAGCAAATACACCTATGGACCAGAACTCTCCAGAAGATATCTTCACACTGGGAGAATATCTGGGACGTGAACAATATGGTACACGCCCATTGTTCTACGGTCAGACTTATGCTTCCAAAATAGCATTAAAGGAAGTAGACGGAGGCTGTACATACGACATGACTGAAGGAGCTCCCGTATACCAACGTAAGGAAAAAGAACGCCCGGATGAAAAAGACAGTTATGAAGTTGTACGCAATAAAACGGAATACAAGTACGCTCAGAATATGCTTTTCCCACGCATGTGGAGTCCTGATCATGCCAAAGCTTATGAAGACTGGTTGGGAGGAGTAGAAGGACGACAAGTACCCTACGACCAATGTGGAGAAATGCTAATGGTGAAGATTCCTACTCAATGGGATAACATTAAGTTCTTCTTTATTTATCAGTTGAACTATATGTACTGGCGTTATTTCATGTGGAATTTTGCCGGACGTCAAAATGATATACAGGGACAAGGTGAAATAGAACATGGTAACTGGATAACAGGTATATCGTTCATTGACAAGTACCTGGTAGGCGACCAGAGTTTACTGCCTTCTGAGTTGAAAAACAACAAAGGACACAACGTATTCTATTGTCTGCCTTTGATACTCGGACTTATCGGTCTGTTCTGGCAAGCATATAAGGGAGAAAAAGGAATCCAGCAGTTCTGGGTTGTATTCTTCCTGTTCTTTATGACAGGTCTTGCCATTGTACTTTATCTGAATCAGACACCTCAGCAACCACGTGAACGTGACTATGCATACGCCGGTTCATTCTATGCATTTGCTATCTGGATCGGATTGGGAGTAGCTGCTATTGCCGAATGGCTGAATAAACGTATGAGTGAAAAACCGGCAGCTATATTAGCTAGTGTAGTTTGTCTGCTCGTGCCTATACAAATGGTAAGTCAGACATGGGACGACCACGACCGTAGTGGACGTTATACATGTCGTGATTTCGGACAGAATTATCTGAGTACTGTACAAGATAAAGGAAACCCGATTATCTTTACAAATGGTGACAACGATACATTCCCGCTTTGGTACAATCAGGAAACCGAAGGATTCCGTACAGACGTACGTGTATGTAACCTCAGTTACCTGCAGACAGACTGGTACATCGACCAGATGCGCCGTCCGGCTTATGAATCACCTTCAGTTCCTATCAACTGGGAACGTATAGATTACGTACAGGGACATAACGAAGCTGTATATGTACGTCCGGAAGCCATGGAAACCATCAATAATTATTATAAGCAAAATCCGGAAGAGGCTAAAAAGGAATTTGGAGACAATCCATACGAACTGAAAAATATCCTGAAATACTGGGTACGCTCTCCGAAGGAAGGCTTACAGATGATTCCAACAGACAGTCTTGTAATTAAACTAGACAAAGAGGCTATCAAACGTTCCGGTATGCTGGTTCCTGATTCTATACCAGACTACATGAGCATTTCACTCAAAGGTAAGCGTGTCTTATATAAGAGCGAACTGATGATGCTGGAAATGCTTGCCAATACAAACTGGGAACGCCCGATGTACATGGCTATTACTGTAGGTGCAGACAATCACCTGAATCTGACAAACAATTTCTTGCAGGAAGGTCTTGCCTATCGTATTACTCCGTTTGACAATGCCAAACTGGGACGCCGCATTGACAGCGAGAAGATGTACGATAATCTGATGAACAAGTTCAAGTTTGGAGGAATTGACAATCCGGATATCTATCTAGACGAAACTGTACTCCGTATGTGTGATACTCACCGCCGCTTGTTTGTTCAGCTTGCCAGCCAGTTAATAAAGGAAGGCAAGAAAGACAAAGCACTGAAAGTGCTGGATTACTGTGAAAAGGTTATTCCAAGTACAACTGTACGTCACGACTATATATACAGCAGTTCTAAGGAAATGGCTGACAACTATATCCAGTTGGGACAAACACAGAAAGCTGAAAATATCCTTGAGCAGCTGGCAAACAACTCAGTAGAATATGCAGCTTGGTATCTGAGCCTTGACAATGACCGTTTTGCCGGATCGTATGAAGAATGCATGCGTCATTTCTACATTCTGGATGATGTATGTAAATCTTTATCGAATCTGAAAGATGCTAAAACAGGCAAAGAACCAGAATCGGCAGCCCACTATGCACAAAAGTTTGAACAATTATACCAATTGCTTGAAAGTCGTGTAGGTGGAACGCATCAGGAAAACAAATAAGATTATCATATAATCAATATATAGAAAGCACAGAGGAACAAAACCTTGTAACCGAATAAACTTGTTCCTCTGTGATTTTCTTTTTTCATCGCTAACTAACAAAGAGTTAATCGATTCATGTTAATAGAACAACCTCCTCAAATCTTACGTATGCTATACCCCAGCGCTATGTGGCGTATGGATAAAAATGAAAAATCGGTTTATCTGACATTCGATGACGGCCCTATCCCCGAAATAACCCCATGGGTGCTCGACTTGCTGGACAAATATGGCATAAAAGCTACTTTCTTCATGGTCGGCGATAATGTACGCAAACATCCCGCTGAATTTCGTATGGTAGTAGAGCGCGGACATCGCATAGGAAATCATACATTCAATCATATCCGTGGATTTGAGTTCCTCAGCAAAAATTACCTCGCTAATACAGACAAGGCAAACGAATATCTCCACACAGATTTATTCCGTCCGCCACACGGACACATGCGATGGCTTCAATACATGGTATTAAAGAAAAAATACCGCATCGTAATGTGGGATCTGGTAACCCGCGATTATAGCAAGCATTTAAACGGACCACAAGTATTCGAAATAGTAAAACGCTATGTTCGCAACGGTTCCATTATCACCTTCCACGATTCAATTAAATCAGAACCACGCATGAAGTATGCTCTTCCCCGGTCTATAGAATGGCTGTTGGAACAAGGGTATACGTTTAAGGTATTCGACTAAAAACAGCATAATACCAACTTTTAGGTATTGCTGTTTTAGTTATATCTGAGATTTTCAGCCAGACAAATACCAAATTTTTGCGATTGATTCTTTTTTCCTGCCTGAATAACTTTGCACCATCGAATAAAATGGTTTTTAAAAGGTATAATATTTAAGGAAAAAAGAATTAATGATAAAAAACGGCATACTCATTTTAATAGCAGTTATTTATTCTGCTTCTCTTTTTGCACAACCACGCACATTACTGTCAGGTAAAGTAGTATCTACCGATAAAAGCGTTATCGATTTTGCTACTGTATATCTAAAAGGTACACAGTATGGATGTACTACCAACGAACAAGGCATTTACCATTTACACGCACCGACAGGAAAATATACGCTGATTATTTCAGCCGTAGGCTTTGAAACATACGAAAAAGCGATAGAAATCGTACCTAATGAGCGTAATAAACAAACAGTTGTGCTAAAACCTTCAGTTACAGAACTGGACGAAGTGGTAGTAACATCTACCGGAGTAAACCGTGTAAAAAAATCAGCTTTCAATGCTGTAGCAGTCGATACAAAAGAGCTTCATAACTCAACTAAAAGCCTAAGTGAAGCCTTAAGCCAGCTTCCCGGAATGAAACTTCGCGAATCGGGTGGTGTAGGATCGGATATGCAGCTGATGCTGGACGGATTCAGTGGTAAGCATGTAAAAGTCTTTATCGATGGTGTCCCCCAGGAAGGAGCTGGAACAGCTTTCGATCTGAACAATATTCCTGTAAATTTTGCCGAACGCATTGAAGTATACAAAGGTGTTGTGCCTGTAGGCTTCGGAACAGATGCGTTGGGAGGAGTTATCAACATTGTAACCAACAAGAAACGCCGCAACTGGTTTCTTGACGCCTCATATTCATATGGTTCATTCAATACACATAAATCGTATGTAAACTTCGGTCAGACATTCAAGAATGGACTGATGTATGAAATCAATGCTTTCCAGAATTATTCTGACAATGATTATTATATCGACAATTACATTACCGAGTTTGGTGAAGACGGTATTACCGAGAGTACAGATAAAAATAAAATATACCATGTAAAACGTTTTAACGATACATTTCATAACGAAGCTGTTATCGGTAAAATAGGAATCATGGATAAAACCTGGGCAGACCGTCTGGTATTCAGTTTCAACTATTCTCACTTCTATAAAGAAATCCAGACAGGGGTATATCAATATGTCGTATTCGGACAAAAGCACCGTAAAGGGTACTCGTTCGTTCCATCAGTAGAATACCGTAAGCGTAACCTACTCATCGAAGGACTGGATATTTCGGCTACAGCCAATTACAACCATAACATCACACATAACATTGATACCGCAGCCTATAAATACAACTGGCTGGGAGATAAAAAATATACCGGTACACCGGGAGAACAGTCGCATCAGAATAATGAATCGAAAAATACGAACTGGAATGGAACATTTACAGCCAATTACCGTATAGGAGAAGCACATACTTTCACCCTGAACCATGTAATCAGTACCTTTCACCGTACTACACGTTCATATATCTCGGGAAGCTCCAAGCTGTCTGATTTCAGTATTCCTAAAAAAACACGAAAGAACATCACCGGACTCTCATACCGGTACATGCCTTCCGATAAATGGAATATCTCGGCTTTCACTAAATACTATAACCAGTACAACGAAGGTCCTGTATCGCAAAATTCAGATGGAATAGGAAACTATACCACCCTGAAGAAACACCTTAGTTCATTAGGATATGGAGTAGCCGGCACGTATTTTATCATAAAGGACTTGCAAGCAAAATTATCCTACGAAAAAGCATACCGGCTTCCCACAACCGAAGAGCTTTTCGGTGATGAAGACTTGGAAGCAGGAAAAGCCGATCTGAAACCAGAAAGAAGCGATAACTTCAACCTGAATCTGAGTTATGCTTATCATATTGGCAAACATGCCATTTACGTAGAAGGAAGCCTCATCTACCGCGATACGAAAGACTATATCAAGCGAGGACTTTCACAAGTAAGCAATATGAGTTTCGGATATTACGAAAATCACGGCAGGGTAAAAACTAAAGGATATAATATCTCACTGAGATACAATTATTCACGGTGGTTCAACATTGGAGGAACGTTCAATTCCATGAATGCACGCGACGAAGAAAAATACCGTGCAGGAGGTACACAGCAGGAAAGTCTGACTTATGGCCAGCGTATACCTAACCAGCCTTACTTGTATGCTAACTTCGATGCTTCGTTTACCTGGCATGATCTGTTTGACAAAGGGAATGTACTGACATTGGGTTACGACGGATACTACCAGCATGAATTTCCGTTATACTGGGAGAATCTGGGAGATCCGACAACCAAAATCCGTGTACCTGAACAGATTTTACATAATCTTAGTATCGGATATAGTTTGAAAGGAGGACGTTACAACCTCTCTTTCGAATGTCGGAATCTGACTAATGCCAAACTGTATGATAATTTCAGCCTGCAAAAAGCAGGGCGAGCTTTTTATGGGAAAATAAGAGTGAATTTCGGAAAATAAATAAAACTAAAACATAAAAGAACATGCAAAAAAAGTATTTTACACATGCCCTGGCAATAGCAGTCTGCTCAAGCAGCCTGTTCAGTTCATGCAGCGATGAATATTCAAATGGAAATTCAGGAGGTTCAGTAACCGAAACTGATAAATATGTAATTGCAGCAAAAACCGGTGATGCAACTTATCTCATTACAGCCGAATCGCTTGATGAAGGAAGTGTCACCTCGATAGGAAGTGGAACTGAAACTATCGGAGGATCTTACTGGGTATTTTACGGAACAGATTATCTGTTCAGCTTAAAATACAATAATGGAGAGGCTGGAACCGGTGCATCGTATATATTGAGCCAGTCTACCGGTAAACCAGTTGAGTATAACTCTTACACCTTTAACCGAATTACTACATATGGTATTTGGGGAAACAATGTCATAACAGCCTCTACCAACGACGGAAATAAAGAAACAGACGGAGAACATTATGCCAAATATATTCAGTTCAATTATCTGGATGCTACAAATGGCAAAACAACTACAGGTACACAGATTGCAGAAGACTTCCTCGGAAATGGTGAGTTTGTCAGCTTCGCCGGATTTGTAGAAGCAAACAATAAACTTTATACCTCGGTCATTCCGATGGGAATGAGTCATTACGGTGTCAATACATATCCCGATAAAATAACAGACACTGACTTAGTTGCCAAATCTGATGGAGGAACCGGTTCAGGTTCGTATACGGCAGGACAAATACCGTCTACCCAATATCCAGATAAGGCATTCATCGCAATCTACAACGGAAGTAGCTTTGATGAAACACCGACCATTGTAGAAACAGACAAAATCGGATTTGCCTGTGGAAGAAACCGTTCTCAATATTATCAGACAATCTGGGCTGCCGACAACGGCGACTTGTACGTTTTCTCTCCAGGATATGGACGTACAGCAACTTCTTCCAGCGATCTGAAAAAAGTTACCGGTACACTCCCTTCAGGAGTAATGCGTATCAAGGCAGGAGAAACAACTTTCGACTCAAGCTATTACTATAATCTGGAAGAACTGGGCAGTAAAAAGCCAATGTTCCGATGCTGGCATATTACAGAAGACTACTTCCTTCTGCAAATGTACACTGATGGAGTTGCAGGTATGATGACCGGAAAAAATGCTGTTGTAACCGAACTTGCCATTTTCAAGGCCGAAGAGGGAAAACTTACAACTGTGTCAAACGGTATGCCACAACAAAGTAGCATAACGTCGCTAGGAGCTCCTTTCTGCACAAACGGAGTAGCCTATATTCCTGTAGTAACAAACGATGGCAGTAGTCCGGCTCTGTATAAAATTGATCCGACAACGGCAACGGCAACTAAAGGTGTAAGTATCGTAGCAGATGAAGTTGCTGCTGTAGGCATGTTGTCACCAAAATCATTCTAAAACACAACAATGAGAAAATTATTCAAACAAATACACTTATGGATATCTGTTCCTGTCGGGCTGATTATTTCAATTGTCTGCCTGACAGGGGCACTCCTGGTATTCGAGAAGGAAATAACCCGTGCAGTCAGTCCTCATCTATATACCGTAGACTATACAGAAGGGGCTACGCCGCTAAAACCTTCGCAGATTGTCGCACTTATTAATAACCAAATAAGTGATGCCCTGGAAGTAAACAGCCTGCAAACAGCCCAAAATCCTGAAGAAGCCTGGATGGTAAGCTTTAAAAATGCCGGACGCCGCCAGTTAAGTATTAATCCCTATTCGGGAGAAATAAACGGATGGGTAGAAGGAAGTTCTTTCTTCCAGACTGTCCGCAAATTGCATCGCTGGCTACTGGATGCTCCTGCTCAAAAAGGAGCTCCGTCAACAGGAAAAACCATTGTAGGCATAAGTACCCTGCTCATGGTGGTTATTCTGATATCAGGTTTAGTAATCTGGTGGCCCCGTAGCCACAAAAGTCTGCAAAACCGGCTTAAATTATCATGCAACAAAGGCTGGTTCCGTTTCTGGTACGACAGTCATGTATCATTAGGTTTCTATGCAACCATCTTTCTGCTAATCATGGCTCTTACCGGACTAACGTGGTCGTTCCGATGGTATCGTACCGGATTTTATGCACTCTTTGGAGTTTCTACCGAACAGCCACAGCAGACTGCCGCACATGGAGAAGGACATAATAATAAAGAAAAAAGAAAGCGAGCAAAGCAAACAAACTATCTGGCCTGGGATACTGCCCTGACGGAACTGCAAACAAAGTATAATAGCTATGGCACAATCCAGTTAAACAAAAATAATGCACAGATCATTCAGACAGGAAAACGGAAAGGTGACACAGCATTGTTTGATGCTCATACTGGAAAAATTACAGAAATAACAATCTATGATACCAATGAACAACCTATATCCAGCAAGATGAAAGGAATCATATATTCATTCCATACCGGACAATGGGGAGGTATCATAACCCGTATTCTATATTTTCTGTCTGCATTCGTAGGAGGTATTTTACCACTTACAGGATATTATCTTTGGATAAAGCGCATAAGCCGGAAAAAACATCGTGAAGTTTGACCGAAAATTCGTACAAAAAATAAAAAAACTAGCTGAAGTTTTAGGAAAAACTTCAGCTAGTTTTTTATATCGCTCGGGAAGAGCTAAAATTATTTAGGCTGCTTTCCAATATAAGCCAAAATACCACCGTCTACGTAAAGCACATGACCGTTTACGAAGTTTGAAGCATCCGAAGCAAGGAAAATAGCCGGACCCATCAGATCTTCCGGATTTCCCCAGCGTGCAGCAGGAGTCTTGGCTACAATGAAAGCATCGAAAGGATGACGGGAACCGTCTGCCTGACGTTCACGCAAAGGAGCAGTCTGAGGAGTAGCGATATAACCCGGACCGATACCGTTACACTGGATGTTGAATTCACCATATTCAGATGCGATGTTGCGGGTAAGCATCTTCAAGCCGCCTTTTGCTGCTGCATAAGCCGATACTGTTTCACGGCCAAGTTCACTCATCATTGAACAGATGTTGATAATCTTTCCGTGACCTTTCTTGATCATGCTAGGAATAACAGCTTTTGATACGATGAACGGAGCATTCAAATCAACATCGATTACCTGACGGAATTCGGCTGCTGACATCTCACACATCGGAATACGCTTGATGATACCTGCATTGTTTACCAGAATATCGATAACACCTACTTCCTTTTCAATCTGGGCAACCAGAGCATTTACAGCTTCTTCGTTGGTTACATCACAAACATAACCACGAGCATCAATACCCAGTTCCTTATATGCTGCAAGACCTTTGTCTACCAGTTCCTGTTTGATGTCGTTGAATACAATTTTTGCACCAGCCTGTGCAAAACCTGTTGCAATTGCAAAACCGATACCGTAAGAAGCTCCTGTTACAAGAGCTACTTTACCTTCGAGTGAAAAATTAACCATAGTTTTCTTTAGTGTTTATATTGTTAATAACTAATATCAACCTTAAAAAAGCAAATTGTTTTTCCGTTTACGAACACGGATTTATTTATTCTAATTTTCTAAGTTCACAAATATACTAATTTCTTTTTATTAGTGTGCTAATATTTCGCAAATCTTATCTTGAAACGCACGAGCTTCCTTACTTCGTAAAATATTCTGGTTGATAATAACAAAAGCAAGCATATCGCCATTTCCTGCTTTTACATATCCGGCAAGCGAACTTATCCCTGTAACAGTACCGGTCTTGGCACGTACATTCCGATATGCTTTTCCCTGCTTCATACGATAATGCAGTGTCCCATCTACTCCCGCAACGGGAAGAGCCTCATAAAATGTATGAAAGATCTCAGGATGTGCATAAGCATATTTCAGATACTCCATCATCAAATCGGGAGAGATATAATTGTAAAGTGATACACCACTGCCATCTACGATACTGTAATTATCGGGATTACGCCCGATCTCATGCTTCATAAAGGAGTGAATAACTTCCTGCGCATCCTTAAAACCTACATTTTTTTTCCCAGAACGACTGATAGCCAGATGATAAAACATTGCTTCGGCAGACAGATTATCACTTTTCTTCAACGCACGTTTTAATACAGGTTCCAACGGTCGTGAAAATGTATACATACCAGTTGCCTCATTCGGACATATTCCATACCGGACTGACTGTATAGAAATACCCGTTTCTTTTAAACGATAAGCAAATGTATGCAGAAAAAAATCTTTTGACGAATACATATTCAGTGTCTTTGTACATCTGTAATTAGCATTTCCATCCACACAAATCGTATTACCATTATCCAGCCAGTTACGGGTAACTTTCAGTTTTCCACATTGCGGAGCATAGCTCTGAGCTAAATTGCAAACGGTGTAATAATCAGATTCTGGTATAACCTCTATTTTCGGCTTTCTTCCCTTCGATGTAGGAATTACTGTTACATTTACGCATCCTCTGTTTAACATGAGCGGAGATAAATATGGCTGAAAGGCTTCGGGAGTATCATCCCAAGACCATCCTGCCCCCCAATAAATAGAGTCTGTCAGCGATACATCTGCAATCAGGCTCCCTTGAATGCAACGTATTCCGGAGTTATGAACAGCTTCTACCAGTTTATTCATATCCTCATCCATAAACTCCGGATCGAATCCACCGACTAGATATAAATCTCCCTGTAATATACTGTCCTGAACGATAGTTCCTGTATAAGCAATCCGTGTATTGAAAAGATAATACTCTCTAAGCTCTGCCAATGCAGTAACCGATGTTATCACTTTTTCAATGGAGGCAGGACGATAAAGTTTTTTATCCTGATAGGCATACATCTGCTTTCCTTGTGTCAAATTGAAAACACTAATGCCAACCTCCGAAGTCGTCAATACTTTTTCTGAAGAAACCAATGCATCCAGCTTTCCGGCAATAGACTGGGCAGCCAGTGTACAACATATTATGAGAGAGATTAATACTAGTCCTATTCGCTTCATATATTACAATTCTCTAAAGATTTCACCTACTGTCGGGTGCGGAAAAACAAAACGTTTAAAATATTCCAGATTACGATGTTCTTCTACCATCATACCTCCCAAGACAATTAACTCGGAAGCAGGATTTCCCAATATATGTACGCCAAGCACCGTATCTTTATCGTCTACCAAAACTTTAATAACTCCATTTGAACCTTCATTTTCAGCAACAAACCGTCCTGAATATGCCATGGGCAATTTCACTGTACGATATGAAGTACCATTTGCCTGCAACACCTCTTCTGTCTGTCCTACAGAAGCAATTTCCGGATTGGTATAAACAACTCCTGGAATAGCACGGTAACTCATTTCTTCCGGCTCACCCAAAATATCTTTTACGGCTATTTCAGCTTCTCTCACAGCCGTATGAGCCAGCAAAGAAACGCCATTCAGATCACCACATACATATACTCCAGGAACAGAGGTACGTAAATGAGCATCGACACGGATATGTCTACGCTCTGTTAGCTCCAGGTTCAGATTTTCAAGACCAAAGCCTTCTGTAACAGGCCGACGACCTACACTCATCAACAGCTTATCGGCACATATACTGTTTGCTCCATCCGCATTTTCATAATGTACATGTATTCCTTCGTCATCCTGTGAAAGACTGGTTACTTTGGCGCCAAGCAGGAATTTAACTCCTTTCTTTGAATATTCTGTGCGAAGAGAAGCCGCAAGTTCACGATCGATGCCATTCAAGATTTCATTCATCATTTCGATGACGGTTACTTGTACTCCCAGGCTGGAAAAGAAAGAAGCAAACTCCATTCCGATAACTCCTCCTCCTACAATAGCAAGCGAACGAGGCAATTCTTTATTATCGAGTGCATCACGGTGAGTCCAATAACTAACCTGATCAATACCTTGTATCGGAGGAATAACAGTCTGACTACCTGTACAAATAATCAGATGTTCACATTCGTACGTTTCATCTGCACAACGTACAGTATTCTTATCCACAATATAAGCTTCTCCATTAACAACAGTAACCTGCTGTGCTGTCAATTTTGCCTTAATACCTAAAACCAGTTTACGGACAACCTTGGCTTTTCGTGAAATAATTTTCGGCAAATCAAAAGAAGCGTCTGGTACACTTACAGCATATTTCGATGCATGACGGGCATAATCGTATACTTTAGCTGAATAAAGCAATGTCTTCGTCGGTATACATCCTTCATTCAGACAAACACCTCCCAAACTATTCTTTTCGAACAGAACAACACTCAATCCAGCCTTACCGGCAGCTTCGGCAGCTGTATATCCGGCAGGACCTCCACCAATAATTGCAAGTTGGAATTTCATATTATTTTATTTAGATTAATAGGTTTCAATTTATATCAGCTCCAGTTTTCGTATTCCATATCCGGATAATATTCGTATAGAGTATCTACAAACAATTCCGGCTCCTGTAAAGGATACCACCTGTCACTTTTTTCAGCAATGATACGCAGAGCTTTACGCTGGGGGTCAAAATACACTTTGGTAATTCCCTTCAAAACGACCTTTGAAAAGCCTAAATAACAAACTACATGTACTGTTCCATCATCATCTATCCGGTATTCTTTTATTTCTTCAAACATGCAGAACAATACATCAAGTATAAAAATCAATACCATAGCAAGTACCCAAAGTCTTTCCTGATAATAGATTATACCTAATATAACAGTCAGAACAAGAGCACTTATAAGAGTTTCACATATAAATCTCTTTACCGATTTTCGAGGTTTGAAATTTTTCATAAAACATATTTTAGTTATCGATCATATCTGTATTTTCTCCACTTTTCATTTTTTTCTGTACCCATCGGATAAAATCTTCCGCATTTTGAGGAGAGACAAAAACTTTTTCATGTTTATCACCGACACGATAAGTTATCTCAACTCGATGAACAGAAAGGGCAGGAGCAATGGAGAAAGAATTTACTTCGCACATACCGACAATAGTATTCAGTAATATAGTTTTATCAGCCACAAAGCGTCCTGTTTCAATCAATAACTTGCCACTACCCGTAACAATATAACGTGTATGTATTAACATTTCAATTTCAAATATCATCACAGCAGCAACCAGTAATGTGGCTATGGTATAATGAAACCAAAAGAAATCGAACAATAAAAAAGCAGTTACAGCCATCAGTAACCAGTACCACCAGTCTACTTTAGAGTGAAAAGTCCTGTCCATTATATCTACAAGATTTATTAATTCTTTGTGAAGATAGCAATTTATCACCGAAAACCATACTTATCATAAGGTTCTTTAGAAAAAAAACAAAGAGACAGTGCTCTCATGTCAGTTTTTTTGTAGTTTTGCAACAATATATACATATTTTATTATGGTAAGAAAATTCGATTTTCTCGTTATCGGTTCAGGAATTGCCGGAATGAGCTTTGCGCTGAAAGTTGCGCATAAAGGTTCGGTTGCACTGATCTGCAAAGCCGGACTAGAAGAAGCCAATACCTACTATGCACAAGGAGGAATTGCTTCTGTAACGAATCTGAAAGTGGATAACTTCGAAAAGCATATCCACGATACAATGGTAGCTGGCGACTGGATTAGCGACCCGGAAGCTGTAGAAAAAGTAGTGCGTAATGCCCCTGCTCAGATTGAAGAATTAATAAACTGGGGAGTTAACTTCGATAAAACCGAAAACGGAGAATTCGATTTACATAAAGAAGGAGGGCACTCTGAATTCCGCATTTTACACCATAAGGACAATACTGGAGCAGAAATTCAGACCAGCCTGGTCGAAGCTGTAAAAAAACATCCTAATATCACAGTATTTACCAACTTCTATGCTGTAGAAATTATCACTCAGCATCATCTTGGCATCATCGTAACTCGTCATACACCGGGCATTAAATGCTTTGGTGCTTATGTATTGAATGAAAAAACAGGAGATGTAGATACCTTCCTTTCAAAAGTCACAGTAATGGCTACAGGAGGATGTGAAGCTGTATATACCCATACAACCAATCCGCTGGTTGCCACTGGTGACGGTATCGCAATGGTTTATCGTGCTAAGGGACTTGTAAAGGATATGGAATTCATCCAGTTCCATCCAACAGCCTTGTATCATCCGGGAGACCGTCCTAGTTTCTTAATAACAGAAGCCATGCGTGGATATGGAGCTGTATTAAGAAATCTCGGCGGAGAAGAATTTATGCAAAAATATGATCCACGTTTATCACTTGCTCCGCGCGACATCGTAGCCCGTGCCATAGATAGTGAAATGAAACAACGGGGTGAAGATCATGTATATTTGGATGTAACTCATAAAGATCCGGAAGAAACAAAGAAACACTTCCCCAATATTTATAAAAAATGTCTTAGCCTGGGTATAGATATTACCAAGGATTATATTCCAGTGGCTCCTGCCGCTCATTACTTGTGTGGCGGTATCAAAGTTGACTTGGACGGACAATCTAGCATCAAACGTCTGTATGCTATCGGAGAATGCTCTTGTACCGGATTGCATGGAGGAAACCGTCTTGCTTCCAATTCGCTTATTGAGGCTATCGTATATGCAGACTCTGCTGCGAAACATGCTTTAAGCGTTCTCGACCGCTATGATTTCAATGAAGATATTCCTGAATGGGATGCAGAAGGTACAATCAGCAATGAAGAACGCATCCTGATTACTCAAAGCATGAAAGAGGTAAATCAGATAATGGAATCATACGTAGGTATCGTACGAAGCAATCTTCGTCTTGTTCGTGCATGGAATCGTCTGGACATCTTATACGAAGAAACAGAACGATTGTTTAAGCGTGTAAAGGCTTCACGTGAAATCTGTGAACTGCGTAATATGATTAATGTCGGCTATTTAATTACGCGTCATGCTATGGAACGTAAAGAAAGCAGAGGGCTACATTACACCATAGACTATCCGCATCCAGCCAAGCAACAAGACAATACCGAAGTTTTATAAAATTCACTATTGATAAACAGCAATATGAACAAAAAGGAGTTGTATCAATGAAATACAACTCCTTTTTGTATTAACCAATAATATTAAGCTATTTCTAACTCTTATTTAATACTATTCAATACATCTAATTTTCCGTCTTCTATTAATTTTAGAATCAATTCACCAAATAATGTATTTTGCCATGCAAACCAAGCTCTAGTAAAATTAGTAGCATCATCCTTGTTAAACGATTCATGCATAAAACCTGTACCAGCATCTGTTTTCATTAACATCTCAACACATGACTTGATTTCCTGATCATCTTGACTAGTAAAAGCCTTCATCATAATACTCATCGGCCAAATCATATCATAGCCAACGTGCGGACCTCCGATGCCTTCTCCAACCTTACCTTTAAAGAAATATGGATTATCTTTACTCCATACAAAACGGCGAGTATTCTGATAAATAGGATCGTTTACATCAATATCTCCCCAATAAGGCATAGCAAGTAAACTTGGTACATTAGCATCATCCATCAATAAATGGTTCCCAAAACCATCAACTTCAAAAGCATAAATCTTACCATATTTAGGATGATTGTAAATCGCGTATTTCTGCAAAGCTCTTTCCACCTCATCTGCTAAATCAGTACATTCCTTAGCTAAATCCAGATTTTTATTTACCACCTTCAAAATCTCTGCAGCCTTACGTAAGGAAGTAACAGCAAAAAAGTTTGAAGGTATTAAAAACTGAAAAGTCGAAGCATCATCAGAAGGACGAAATGAAGAAGCTATCAGTCCTACAGGATTTACAGGATTTCCCCAACCTGCATTTGTCATAGTATCAAGTGCTCGCTCCGTTTTTCTCTGAAAAGAATAAGAACCTTTTCCGTCCTTTCGCTGCTGATCACGGAAAGTAGCCAAAATATTCTGTATAGCATTCAGCCATATCGAATCAAAAATAGAAGAGTCACCAGTAACCTTCCAATACTGATAAGCTAATCGTAAAGGATAGCATAAAGAATCTATTTCCCATTTACGTTCATGAAGATCTTCTTTCATATCAGTCATATCACTCATCCATGGGCCACCTATAGGACCGTCATTAAAGGCATTTGCAAAAGGATCTATATTAATACATTTAAACTGACGAAGAATAACTCCACGAAGCATTTTCTTCAGATTCGGGTCTTCATTTGCCAAATCCACGTAAGGCCATACTTGAGCACCAGAATCACGTAACCACATTGCATGAATATCTCCAGTATAAACAAATGTATCATCTTCTCCATTTTGAGTACGATAATGAACTGTTGTATCAAGTGTGTTAGGAAAACAATTTTCAAACACCCATTTCAAATAGGGATTAGCCAACCTTGTTTTTACTTCTTGAATTTTACGCTCTACAGCTTCAGAATGAAATAAACGCTTTGAAGGTTCCGGACGTTTAGAAATAAAATTCTGAGTACTCTCACGCACAGACACCGGATATTCATTAATTAAATCAGAAGCCATAACTTTTTCCGATATCATAAAACAGGTTATAGTCGTACCCAATAATAACGTCTTAAAATAAAATGAGTTTTTCATAATAATTATTCAATAGTAAGAATTTCTATATTTCTCTCTTCCGTTTTTTCTGCCATCGTGCAAAAAAAGAAAGCCCCGCGGCACTTGTGATGCTGCAGGGCTTCTCCTAAGACGGCGACTACCTACTCTCCCACTTGCGCAGTACCATCGGCGTGACGAAGCTTAACTTCTCTGTTCGGAATGGGAAGAGGTGGAACCTTCGTGCAATAGTCACCTGAATATCCTTTATGTATTCATGACAAACAAGCAGGTAATTCAAGTACTTCTCAAGAAGCTGAAAGTATATATCACCCATCCTTCCTGACAAGGAAAGCATACGGGCAATTAGTAATGCTCGGCTTTGGTATCTCTACCTTTACACCTGCATCCTATCAACGTCATCGTCTTTGACGACCCTGAGAAATCTAATCTTGTGGCCGGCTTCGTACTTAGATGCTTTCAGCACTTATCCGATCCCGACTTAGATACCCGGCGATGCACCTGGCGGCACAACCGGTAAACCAGAGGTCGGTCCAACACGGTCCTCTCGTACTAGTGTCAGAGCCACGCAAATTTCATACGCCCACGATAGATAGAGACCGAACTGTCTCACGACGTTCTGAACCCAGCTCGCG
>ERZ894203.43-NODE-43-length-117691-cov-20.434280_pt1 | contig 117691 bp, 79 predicted proteins | sample MGYA00380286_ERZ894203 | MGnify/ENA primary metagenome ERZ894203 (study PRJEB32331, sample SAMN06328484) | human gut metagenome | biome: human gut microbiome; feature: stool | host: Homo sapiens | collected 2014-02-06 ... | reverse complement strand
TGACAGCTTGCTGGCAGGTTTACGAATGTAATAAATGAGAGGCTGAACTGTTACAGTTCAACAATATTTATTATATCCTTACATTGATATCATTTTGAGCTTTACATCAATATCAAAGCTTTACAAAGCACTCAGTTTCTTTTCTGAGTTTGTCAGATACATTCTGATTTATATCCATTTCTTTGTTTACATCATTCATATCTGCAACTAATGAATCAACGCTCATGGCTGCACTTGTCACTCCATCAGCACTTTCCTCTACAGCCTTAGTAATTCCATTTATGGCATCGACCATAGATTTTATTGTCTTTTGCATATCATTAGACAATCCGGTAAATTCATCCATTATATTTTTTATATGAGTTGAATCATCATTGTACTGCTTACCACTGGATACAAAATCATCATAATCAGGAAGTATCGTTTCATCTACATAATCAACAATCTTATTTGATGATGAAATAAGACCTTCAACGGCTGAGATAACCATCTCATTTATCTCCTGAATGTTGTTTGCCGTATTTCTGCTGGATTCTGCAAGCTCTCTTATCTCATCTGCAACAACCGCAAAGCCTTTTCCTGCCTCGCCCGCCCTTGCAGCCTCGATAGAGGCATTTAACGCAAGAAGATTTGTCTGGCTTGATATACTTAAAATATCTGAGGTAAGCTGTGATATTTTTTCAACCTTTTTGCTTTCTTTCATCGCATTCTTAAGTTCTTCGATAATAGAGCCTACCATCTTAGTTGTCTCATCCTTGTTTGCCTGAGCAGTCTCCTGAAGCTTTATCGCTCTCTCATTCATCTCATTGGAATAATCTACTACATTGCCTGTCTCAACCGTCATCTTGTCAACCTTAGTGTTTGCAACAGCAGTATTTTCATCTATATTTTTAACCGTTGCGGCAACCTCTTCCATTGTAGCTGAAAGTTCTTCCATAACAGCCGATATATCACAGGCACTTCCATTCGCCGTATTTACTTTACCTACAACATTACCTACCGTCTCATCAAGCTGTTTTGAATTTGATGTTATCTTTTGCATTATAGTCTGAAGTTTTTCTATAAATACATTGATATTTGTCGCAACTTTGCCAATTTCATCTTTTCTGTTAATGTTTATTCTCTTTGTGAGATCTCCTCTGTCCTGATTTATCTCATCTATAATAACACCAAGCTCTTTGTCTATCTTTTTTAACGGTTTTATGACAATAAGCTCAATACATAATACTACTGCTATTATAATTATAATAACCATGATAAATGCAGTTGTGATAACTAAATTTGCCTGTGAACTCTTAGCCGAAAAATCTCTTACCTGTGATTTTGTTATCTTATCATTTGACGCTATCATTTTATCTGCCATACTTTCAACAGCAGTACCATATTTGCCAAGTGTTCTGTTTGCATCCTCAAGTGCTGTCATAGCATCTGTCGAAGCAATCTCTCGTATCTCATCGACCTTTTTTTCATATGTCCGGTAATTAGCGTCTAATGTATCAAGCTGTTTTTCCAGTTCATCCGACTGGAGCATGGTATTCAATTTTTTAAGATATGATTCTGTATCATTCTTTAATCCGGTTATGTTCTTGACAACACTTTCACGCTGTGAATCCTGAGTGATAAGACAATATGACATTACTTCCTTTTGCATCTCGATAACATTTGATTTGACTGCATCAAGACAGCTTACACTGTTTATCTGCTTTTGAGCTATATTTTTACTTACATTACTCACACTCCTTAGCGAAACACCTGTCATTGCAAGTGACACCATACTGCATATTCCAAGTATCAATACCGGAATCACAAGATAAATCCTTACACTCCTAAACTTCATACTCATAATATTACCTCTTTCTCTATAGTCTGTTCTTATCTATAGTCTTCTCTTAATAACTGCTTATTTTTTCTGATTCATCATCACTCTTATCAATATTTCTGATAACAGCATAATAACCATCTGAATCATTTATTTTTATATACACTCTGTCTCCAACCTTGTGCTTCATAAGACTTCTTCCTATCGGGGACTCAATGCTTACCATATTGTTTATCGCATCAGATCTTATAGTCGTTACTATCTTAAAACATTCTTCCATATCATCTTCTTCTATGTAAATAGTAACAGAATCATTTAATCCAACCTGACTTTCATCAGAATCATCTTCAATAATCTTTGCAGTTTTTATCATCTTTTCAAGATACCTGATACGACTCTCATTTCTGTTTTTGAACTGCTTTGCTGCCTTATATTCAAAATTCTCACTCAAGTCTCCCTGTGCTCTTGCCTCTTTAACATCCTCAAGTGCCTGTTTTCTGACAACAAGTTTTCTTTCTTCTACCTCCTTCTTCATTTTTTCAACATCTTTTCTGGTCAATCTGTCATACACGAAAACATCTCCTTCAATCTTTTTATCATATACATATATTAACATTATTTTTTAGAAAAAACTATAGTATTTTATATATTGTTAAACTTTTTTGTAACAATTCATTGCCGGACAAGAATACAAATCTCAAATGCATTTCACCACATAACAAAATCAATCAATCAAAATCTGTTTTATGTAACACAAAAAAAAATCATGAATATATTCTTATTAAAAGTAGAGTATTACAACTTTTTGCAATATATCTTCTTTAATTTTATTTATATACAGGAGGAAAATTTATGGCACTCTTTTTTAATCAGGCTACCCTTTCACACAATGGAACATCAACAGTTTCAAATATCACTACCGGAGAAATCATCGAAGCCTTAACAGCAACAAAAACAGCCGTTGTACCGACTTACAACGCCAACAGCACCATAACTTATGTCCTTAGTCTATTAAATTCAAGTCAGGCAGCAATATCAGGTCTTACAATCACTGATACACTTGGTTCTTACCCATTTGGTGCCCTCACTTTAAAACCGCTTGACTATATTGAGGGTTCAGTCAAATACTATATAAACGGTGTATTACAGGCGGCTCCTGCTGCCACAACCATTCCTGAACTTGCTTTTTCAAATATAACTGTTCCCGCAGGCGGCAATACCACTATCATATATGATGCAAAAATAAACAATTTCGCTCCTTTGTCAACAGACTCTACAATTACAAATACAGCATCAATATCAGGCAATGATATTGCAAATCCTGTTACGGCTGCTGAAACAATTTCTACCGAAAATGGAACAAACTTAAGTATAAACAAATCCCTCTCACCTACAACAATTACAGAAAACGGTCAGATAACTTATACTTTTGTAATAGAGAACTTTGGCAATACTGCCGCTGCCGCTGAGGATCTGCTTAGTATCTCGGATGTATTTACACCGGCTCTCAACAATATTTCCGTGACTTACAACTCTGCACCATGGGCTGAAACAGGCAACTACACATATGATGCCACTACAGGAAGTTTTGAAACTGTTGCCGGTAAAATAACAGTTCCCGCTGCCACATACACACAGGATCCTGCAACCGGAGCCTGGAGTATAGCACCGGGAACAACAACCATCACTATTACAGGACGAATCTAATGATTCGTCCTAGAATCTAGTGATTCGTCCTTGAATCTAGTGATTCGTCCTTGAATCTAATGATTCGTCCCCAAATTTACTGTTTCATTCCGGAACTAATTTTCCTGAATATCTTCTATTGTTATCTTACTTTCGTGTGGTATTGGTTTCCACTCGACTTTCTTAAAGAGCGCTATGTATTTTACATAGCGTTCTATCACATCATAGAGAGGCCATGTAAGACAATATAATACTTTTTTCCAAAAACTTACTTTTTGGATTCGTTTTCTTTCTATTATAAATATGTATATTGCCATCCATATATTTGCAAGATACATCCCTATTCTGTAGAAAATTCTCATCCATATAACAAGCAAAACGCATATCGCATATGACTTCCATCCAGGTTCAAGATTTATGGTAACATTTCCCGTGAACTGTCTGACAAGCTTTGAAAGCCATGTACCGTTTCTGAATATATACATCTGTCCGCCTGCATTGTAAATGGTGAAAGGAAATAAAAATAAATTCCAGAAAAGCCACTTAAATGCGGTAACTATCTGTTTGGGCAGAAGCTGTGCAAAAGTATCAAACGACATAAATCTGTGTCTTATGGTACGCCATAAAAATCTGTACCATGTATCGTCTTTTTCCCACTTTGTATTTTTATCTATAAAAATATTTTTAAATAATCCCCAGCCACTTTCCCCAAATGCCTGAAGATGTCCCTTAGCCCATCTTAAACGCTGGCGCAAAGCAACTTTTAAGCTTGTAGGCTGCTCATCATAAAATATCGCATCGTTGTTATATGAAATCTCATAGCCATTTACCACGCAGTCGGCTGTCAGTGATCTGTCCTCTGTAAGTGATGTATATTTCCAGCCGTCCTTTACAATCTCGTTTGCGAACAAAAATCCCGTACCCTGAATATTCGTAGCAAGATGAAGAAATGATCTTGTGCGGTGACGCTGTCTTATCGAACGAAGCCAATGAATTGCATAAAGTGATGCTATCCATCCCTCAGTAAGATTTTTTGTACTTCTATATGATGTGATTATCTTCTCCCCTGCATCAAATGAATCGTTCATTCTTGATATATAATCTCTTTTTAAAAGATTATCAGAGTCAAATATAAAATACCCCTCAAATGACTGTATTCCATAATCTTTTTCAATCTGCTCAAAAAGGTATTTAAGACCAAATCCCTTTGTCCTCTCGTCAGGATTATTATGCTCATAACAGATTGCACCAAGCTCTTGTGCTATCTTTGCCGTATTATCCGTACAGTTGTCAGCAACGACAAAAATCGTTAAGAGTTCCTGCGGATAATCCTGCTTTTTTATGCTGTTTATAAGATTTCCTATAACAGGCTCCTCATTTCTAGCCGGAATAAGCACCGCATATTTGTGATTATTCTTAGCCGGTTTAAACTTTCTTGTACAGAAAAGCCCTATTATCATATATGGAACATTATGTATGCTCAATATTTTCATAAACATCCCGATAGCCGTAAACAAAAACAGGCTGGGAGTATAAATATTGCCTAAAAAATGTCCTATATCGTCTATAATTCCAACACTTAACAACACATTTGTAATATTCATTATTCTCTCCACTCCATAATACTTTTGTATCTTTTTTATTTATAATCTTTCAAAAAGTCATATTTTAATGTAAGATCATTCTTCTTAATAAGTTCACTCACGATACTGCTCTTTTTCTCAATCTGAGTTTTTGATATTCCTACACCATTAGTCACCTTGCCATCAGCTACATACGCATTTCCATCATACCAGCTTGAATCTGCGAAAAAAGCCAACGGACTATAGTCATTTGAAAGAATATCCTTACCTATATAATAGTTACTATTGTAATCAATACCAAAAAGATTTAGTACAGTAGGCAAAATATTCATCTGCATATTTGTCCTGTCAATCTTTTCTGCTTTCATGTCACTGCTCCATATAAAAAATGGTGTACGATTTATAAGATTATTATCAGTTTCTTTGTATTTATCAAGCACAGACTTGTCATTTATGGTATAAAGATAATGATCTGCATAAGCCACTATAACTGTATTATCATATAGATTATTATCCTTTAAAGCCTGCATCAGAAGTCCAACCATATAATCAGTTTCACCAACCATAAGATCTGCCACCTGCTCCTCAGAAAGTTTTGGAATTTTTCCTTTTCCATACTTCATCTCAGCTACAAGCTTTCCAACTTCCTTTTCAGTCGTAAATGGTGTATGTGGCGTATAGGATATAATATAGTCAACAAATCTTTCACTGCCTTTAAACATTTTATTATAGAAAGTTTTATTCTCAATAAGCTTTCTATCAAGCTCATAACTAAGGTCATTTTTATCTTTACTGTCAAGTATATCCTTAAGACCATAATAATTGTCATAACCCCAGCTCTTATAGTTTATTCCTCTGGAATAAAACTCACTGCTGTTCATATGAAAAGCATTGACTGCATATCCCTCTTTTTTAAACAGTTTCGCCATGGTATTATTGAATGTATTCTTATTAAATGTATATACATTTTCATTATATGAAATAGGTGTCGTAAAACCTGTATTCACAGCAAACTCTGAATTAAAAGTCGAACCACCTCCGGTATAAATAGAATAGTGATCCGTAAAATCAATGGACTCATTCTTGAGTTTATATAGATTTGGTGTGTTCTTCTTTGTCAGAAGCCATTCATCCATACCCTCCAGCTGCAAAAAAATCACATTCTTTCCTTTTAGCATACCGGTATATTTATTTGGCTTTTTCTCATCTTTCGCCTCATATATGTTTTTAAGGAATTTTCTGTCACTGTCACTTATCTTTTCCTTTGGCTTTAAAAAAGTTATATATAAATTTCTTAAAGTATATTCATAAAGTCCGGCAACTTTCATACTCTTATTTGTATCACTAAATTCATTATAAACATTTCTTGCTTTTTTAAAGCTGTTCCACTTAAGATTTTTGTTTCCGCTTCCCATTGTAACCGGGATAATCAGATGCAGACATATAAATATTACAACTGCAGCTAAAAGTTTTTTCCATTGAAAACACTCACCTTTTTTCATGTTTTTTACCGCCACAATCGCAAGTACAAATATAAAAATTGCAAGAATATATACATAAACCGGTGTATTTTTTATAGTATCAGCTATATAAGAACTTCCCTCACTTGCCAGCTCCAGCAAAGAAAAATTAAAATAAAAGTTCGTGAGAGAATAATATACAGCATTAGTCAGAAACATCACAAAACTAATAATAAACATAAGGAAGTAAAAAATCTTTCCTATAACCCCCTTAAGATATTTTGCTAATGCAATAAACAGCCCTGTCCATATTATTGTAAAAAGATTTGGCTGAATATAATATGCCGGATAAAAATCTATTTTGTATCCCATAATACGGATACTTAAATCCATGATAAAAAAAGGCAGAAACATCAGAATCTCCATTTTGTGTGATGCAATAAATCTCAAAAAACTGCTGCCTTTAGAACTGCTTCCCAAACCCGAAAAACTAAGTCCGTGTTTTCTTTTAAATCCATATAAACTCATAATGCTCCCCGTTTCTGCACTTATCTTTTGTGCATATTAGAATTTGTTTCAAGTGTACACCGACACAAATCCTGAGTGTAAAAAAATTTCCACACTCATATCTTAAAAAGTAAATTTTTTCAAACAGATTTTAATATAACACATTACAAGCATTATTTCAATCTTAATTGTTTTATCGTTTTTTTGCAAAGCAGTTCTTTTTTATTTTAATTATTTAATGTAACTGCTGCTATTTAATTGATAATAAAGACCTCTTTTTTCCATAAGTTCTCTATGATTTCCTTCCTCGGCAATTCCCTTGTCAGCTATATAAAGTATCCTGTCCGCATTTCTTATCGTCGAAAGCCTATGTGCCACTATGAATGCTGTTTTTTCTGACAGTATAACATCAAGTGCTTTCTGTATCATATTTTCAGTTTCCGTATCTATCGAACTTGTCGCTTCGTCAAGTATTATTACTGACGGATTTTTAAGTATTATCCTCGCAAAGCTGATAAGCTGTTTTTCTCCTGCTGAAAGTCCCTCCCCTCTCTCTTCGAGTTCCTCGTCATATCCATGTGGCAGTCTCCCGATAAATTCATCGGCATAAATATATTTTGCAGCTGCTATGCACTCCTCGTCCGTCGCATCAAGTCTGCCGTATCTTATATTCTCCATAACAGTCCCTTTAAATATGAAAGGATCCTGCATAAGCACTCCTACTTCCTCTCTAAGTGACTCCAATGTTACTTTTCTTACATCATTTCCATCTATTTTTACTGAACCTCCTGTCACATCATAAAATCTTGTTATAAGATTTATAATTGTAGTCTTTCCTGCACCCGTCGGTCCTACAAGTGCTATCGTCTCTCCGGGCTTTACATGGAGGTTCATATTCTCAAGAATATTTATATCATCCTCATATGAAAAAGTCACATTGTCAAAATCAACCTGACCTTTTACATTATCAAGCGATACATCGCCCTCCTCATCTTTTATCTGCACTTCGTAATCAATCGTATCAAACACCTGCTCAAGATTTGAGCTTACCTGTGCCATCTGCTGAATTATTATCGCTATCTGTGTGAGTGGTCCGCTGAAAAGTCCCATATAGCTTATAAATGCAACAACCGTACCTGCATCTACCTGGCTGCTTCCATTTAATATAAGATAAAGTGCAACTCCGTAAAGACAAAGTGTCCCGATATTCCAGAATATTTCAACAATCGGCGTATTTAAGTTATTTAATTTGACAATTCCCCACCATACATTGACACTCTGATTATGCAAGTCCTCATAAATCGACTTATTTTTCTCAACTCTGTTATAATTCTTTACTATCTTTTCGCCCATGATAGTCTCGATAAGAAAAGCTGAACGGTTTGAAAGCTTCGCCCTGTGCCATGCAAATCTCCTTCTTATCTTATATCTCAACAAGAACACAAGAGCCATCATAGGAACTACCGTACACACGACAATAATCGTAAGCTCCGGACTGAGTGAGAGCATAAATATCGTAACAATGACAATCTTTACAAGATAGACAAGAAACATCACGACATAATTCGTAAAGAAATTTGCAAGGTCATTTATATAATCAGTGACACGCACAACAATCTTTCCGTCAGGTCTGTTGTCAAAATACTCAAAAGGAAGTTCCTGCAATTTATAAAAAATATCCTTTCTCATATCCGCAATAACACTGTGCCCCATCTGTCCCATCATACGCTGCTGTGCATAAGTAAGCCCTATATCCGTCGCAGCCAGAAAAACAAGACCACACACAACATAAAAAAGTTTAGCCATACTTTTTTCAACAACAACATCATTTATAACATATCTAAGCAGCATCGGCGGCAGCAATGCAGTACACGCTGAAACAAGCATAAGCACACAAACAATGATAAATATGTGCTTATACGGCATTATATATTTTAAAATCCTGCCAAACTGCTTAATGTCAATTTTTTTATGAACAACCTCATCCTCAAAATATGTATTCCTCTTAGCCATGATTTCCTCCTTTTCCTTACAATTTCTAATACAAAATCATTTGCGAAACTTTTAATATACTAAATTATCTTGTGCAGATATAATAATAATATCAGCACAAGCTTCTTAGCAAATCATAAGTTTCGCATATCATTTATGCCACCGTCTGCTTTGCCATCTGCGTCTTATACACACCAGCAAAATGTCCGTCAAGCTCCATCAGTTCATCAAAGGTGCCCCTCTCAACAATTTTTCCATTGCTGAGATAAATTATCTCGTCACAATCGACAACGGATGACATTTTGTGTGCCGCTATAAGAATAGTTCTTTCCTTATAATATGTCCTCAAATTTTCAAGAAGTTTTCTTTCTGTCTCTGCATCAAGTGCACTTGTTGAATCATCAAATACAAATACCGGTGCATCCTTTAGCATTGCCCTGGCAATAGAAACCCTCTGTTTCTGACCTCCTGAAAGACCAAATCCTTTTTCACCTACTATCGTCTGATAGCCGTCAGAAAGTTCATTTATAAAATCATCTGCCATTGCTCTTTTTGCACATTCCCTCACCCTGCTCTCATCAACATCAGGGTTTGCAAATGCAATATTACTGTCAATTGTATTTGAAAATAAGAATGCATCCTGAAAAACATATGAGATTTTTTCCCTAAGCTCCGCTGTTTTATACTCCTTGACATTTGTTCCGTTCATTTTTATCTGACCGTCATCTACATCATTTATCCTTACTATTGATTTTAATAAAATACTCTTTCCGCTTCCCGTTGCTCCGACAATACCGACCTTTTTGCCATAAGGAATCGAAAGATTTATATTGTCAAGAACCTTTTTCCCGCCAAGTTCCAATGTAACATTTTTAAACTCTATATCAGGCTTATCTATATCTTTTGCAGTTTTTTTGCCATCCTTAATCTTTGTCTTGCAATCCATAAACCTCATTATCTTATCCCCTGCAACAATCTGCTGCTGCATCTGAAAGAGAAGATTGTTTATCTGTGATACATGATCCATTATTTTCATGACATAACCTGACGCTGCAACCAAAAATCCTACAAGCATCTCACCCTTTATAACAAGCAATGCACATAATGCGATAGTTCCAATATAAGCAACTTGTTTTATCGAACTAAATATAACCTCGAAACCTGCCGAAAGCTTAACCTGATTTATATATGACTGTTTCATGTTCATATTTGATTTATCAAACTTCTCTTTTTCTCTTCCCTCATTTGTAAATGACCTTACAAGACGGACAGCCTCTATATTTTCCTGAACGGTAAGATTCATATTACTGTTGCTGGTTCTTATGGCTCTGTAATTTTTCTGAGCCTTTTTCCTAAATTTCAAAAGTGCCACAACAAAAAATGGTGCAAGTATAACTGGAATTATAAGCAGTGTGATATTTATCGATGTAAGCAATATTATACACGCACCAAAGACAAACATACTGTCAAACATTCCCGGAATAATTCTTCCAAACAGGTCTTTCATCATAATCGTGTCAGTATGAAGCGTAGTTAAAAGTTCACCCGTGTTGTACTCAGATACAGTCTGGCTGTCAAGTTCCATCAGCTTATCAAAAGTTACAATTCGTAAATCCGTCTCAAACTTCAACGCATACTTTTCAAGCATTGTGTTTTTGATATATATAAAAATAAGTCTAAAAACAAGAAGTCCGACAAACACCATCGCAATATTAAAAAACAATTCAAAACTGTGCCTTTTTCCGTAATCTCCATCAATCAAAAATGCAAAAACTCCACTTGCCTTATTGTCGTTATCCATAATAACAAAATCAACAAAAAGCTCCGACACAAACGGAATCAGCAAATCCGCAATAATTGCAAGAAAACTCACAAACTGCAGGACAACCGCCGCCACTATGTACCTTTTCCAGTATTTAAAACCAAATTTTATCGCATCCATTCTTAATCCTTTCCTTATTTCATTTCTATTTAATGATAAGATAAATTTTTATATTTTTTCGTGTGCGTACACGATTTTAATCTTATATAAAGAGGGTAAATCACTACCCTCCTTATATTTTTAATTATATTTAGGTATTTGCGAAACTATCATAAATCTTGATTAAATTGTGCAGATATAACAAATAGTTAGTTTCGCAAATCCCAACATCCTTAAAGTGTTTCACCCTCAACAATATTGTAACCGACAACGCAGTCCTTTATATCTTTCTCACCATTTATCATCCTGATAAGATTCATTGTCGCCTTTCGTCCCGTTGTCTTTATATTACAGTCAACCGATGTAAGTCTCGGTGAAATATTGTCAAGTATTGCAATATTATCAAAACCTATAATACCAACATCCTCCGGCACTCTGATATTATTTTCCCTAAACATTGTCATAAGTCTGACCGCCGGGGTGTCATTACGGCAGATAAAGACCTTTTTCATACCGTCTTTTCTTTTTGCTATCCCAACAAGCTGTCTTTCATCCATATCTTCAAGGATTTCACCATCGCCGAGCATCTCCTCTTTCAGTCCCTCAAGATAACCAATACGACGCTGTTCAATAGAAAAAACATTGATGCCGCCTGATTTCATCTTTTCAAAATGCGGGTCGATATATATCATTTCGTTATATCCTTTTTGTGCAAGAAAAGAAACTACATTTCTCATAATCTGACGGCAGTCAACATCAACATGGACAAAATCACACTCTATCCTGTTATATATGGTAACTATAGGAATCCCAAGTTTCTTTAAAAAAGAACTAAACTCCACGCCCTTGCCAAGTGGAAAAAGAATGATACCGTCAACACGGCGTTCTGCCATATACTTTATAGCTTCCATCTCTTTTTCAGGGTCATTGTGAGACAATGCAAGATTTACAAAATAACCATGCTCCCTCGCCGTCTGCTCTATGCTTTCAACAAGAAGTGCAAAAAAGTTGTTGCTAAGGTCAACCGAAACAATCCCTATGGTTTTTGTACTTCCGATTGCAAGACTTTTGGCAAGATGATTTGGTCTGTAGTCCATCTGCTCTGCCATTTCAAGTATGTGCTGCTTAGTGCTCTCCCTGATGCCGCTCCTGTTATTGACCGCCCTGTCAACCGTTCCCTCGGAAACACCGCAGGCTTTTGCAAGTTCCTTAATTGTACATGAAATATATATCACCTCTTTTAATTGCTTATCGAAGTATTTGCGAAACTACTGTTATGTTGTGTTAATTGCCATGATATAACAAATAATTTAATTACAGCTAAAGGTCGTTTCGCAAATATAACTTTCTATCCATAAACAATATAATTTCAAATTTCCGTGTGCGTACACGATTTTTAGATATAATACCACCTTTGTTTTATCTTTTCAAGTCATTTTTTAGCTTCTTTTTTCTAAAGTGTGATGCCGTTTTACAGAATACTACCGCCACCAGTGTGCTTATTCCCGTAGCTATCATTCCCGGTACAACAATACCTACAGGATTTACGCTTCCGTACTGACTCCTGTAGGCTATTATGTTTACGGGTATTAACTGTAGTGATGATATGTTTATTACAAGAAATGTGCACATTTCATTGCTGGCATGCATCTTTATCTTACTTATATCTTTATGAGCTTTTTTTATTCTTGCTCTCTCAATCTCTGCCATCTCTTTGATTGCCTTAAGTCCCATTGGGGTTGCCGCCCAGCCTAGTCCAAGCATATTTGCAACCATATTGGCAGTTATGTATTCATTGACAACATGATTTCTGTCAATATCAGGAAACAGAAAATGAACGACAGGTGATAAAAATTTTGTCATTCTATCCATAAGACCTGCCTGCCTTGCAACTTCCATAATCCCACACCACATTGCCATTACCCCAAGCATTGTTATTGATAATGAAACTGCTTCGCCCGCACTCTCTATTATAACATCAGACAAAGCCTGTGCTTTTCCGTTTGCAAGACCGTATGATATTCCCCCAAGAATCATAAATGCCCATATATAATTAAGCATACTTTTCCTCCAAGATTTTTTACATTATCCCATAGTTTTGATGTTGGGGTCAAAAGGTATTTTGCCCCTTGCATCATAATTTTATAATTACATGAATTTCAACATTGCTGTACAAACTTGAATTTCGCAGCATTTTATCTTGACTGTTAAGCAGATATTCGCAATTTGCTCTGCCGTCTGTTCATAACACTGTGCTTTTATTTCATATAAATAATATTCATTTTTCAGCTATATATGCACATTTTTATGATTTTCTGCCCGGCTTTATAACATTTTCTCTTATAATCTCACAATTACGGCTTTCCTGCATATAAATAATATTTTGCATTTTCGCAATGCTGAGTTTTCTTTCCCTGCCAAAATAACTTTTATCCTTTTAGATTTTCACTGCTCTCCCACTTACTGCCAACCGCTTACTTATTCTTCTTTATCCTGTGCGGACACACGACAAAGCATCTGCCACAGCTTATACATTCTCCGTCCCTTATATCTGCTTCATCATATTTCAAATGAACGGGGCATCTGTTTGTACAGGCACTACAACGGTCAAAGCACTGCTGCCCTTTCTTCTTTACATGAAATATCGGAAGTTTTGGAAGTAGTGAAAATACTGCTCCAAGAGGGCAGAGAAACTGACAGAAAAATCTTTCCTTAAGCATCATTCCGACTACTATCAGTAATAACAGCACAACTCCGGTAATGTATGCACCAAGTTTAAAGTTTCTGCTCGTTATAAGAGAAAATACCGTCCACGGACTGTATTTTGTAACATATTCCCCTTTTCCCAAAAAGCAAAATCCAATGACACAAATCAGCACGATATATTTTAATTTTTGCAAGTAAACCTGCCATTTTGACGGTATGACAGGTAATTTTCTCCCCGTCTTTTTCTGAATAAATTCTGAGAGCATATAAAACCAGTCTCCAACAGCACCGAATGAACAGACAAATCCACAAAATATCCTCCCAAATATAATCGTGACAGTACATAATATCAACAGTTTTATCACAAAATCAGATAATATGAGATTTTCGCCTTTTCCTATCAGTGCCACCGCTTCTTTCACACCTGCAAATGCCTGTGAGAAAAGTGACGGCATAAATATAAAAAATATTATCTGGACTATCACCCTGAAAATCTTTAAAGTCCTTATTTTTTCTTTAATATTCATTGTTTCTAAACTTTTACCTTTCCGTTTTTTATGGCATCTTTCATCGCATTTATTATCCCGTTTGACGACAATGTTGCTCCCGATACCGTATCAACATCAACCAACTGTTTATCAATGGCATCATCAAGTATTTTTTTTGCCGACTCAAGATAATCTTTCGTCTCGTTTTCAGCCGATAATATCTCTACTTTTTCAAGCTTATTGTCCTTTACGGTAAGACGGACTTTTATCTCTCCGCCAAATCCGTCACCGCTGCCCTCATAAATACCGTCATCAGCAAAATAAATGTTATTACCATCATCACTTGCAACTTCTTTTTTATCTGTTTTTTCGGCTATTGATTTTTTCTCCTCACCGACTTTGCGCACATTGATGCAGTATAAAGCTATTATCCCTGCAACAATCAACAGATTAACGCTTTTTATAATAAAAACTCTCATCAGTTTACCGCCTTTTTATTTATCAAACTCTTTCTAAATATCCGTCTTTTTGTCTTTCCGCCCCGTTTATACCTGTATTACTATTGCATTTTTACAACAGTTATTTTATAACAGCTTCATCAAATGCCTCACGATACATACCTATAAGAGTTTTGGATGTGCAGGTCGCACCTGACACCGCATCAAGCTCGCCATTTAGTGCCGCATTTATCTGAGTCAGAAGTCCCGGAATTTTCTTTGTTCCGTTTACCGATTTATTATAGTAAAATCGGTTTGTCTCATCTGAAAGAACCACATTTGAAAATCCTGCAAAGTGATTGTCATTAAATAACAAATCTGCCGAAATCGTATATTCCTCAAATGCTTTTGACTCATCAGGATATACCGTTGCCACTTTAGAATATGTACCGCTTCTAAGCAGAATTGACGGCTCAGGTGAAGCCGTATCCTGCGGCGTACTGCTTGTCATAGGTTCAGAAGATGTTAGAGGCTTTGAAGAAGCCGGCACATCTGTCTGTAGAGGATTTCCTGTATTTGATGGTACTGCCGTATCTGTCGGTGCAGGTACTTCAACCGGAATTTTTGAAGGAGCGGGAGTTTTCTGCGGTTTTATCCCTCCTTTTTTTGCCGCCTTATTAAGTGCTTTCAGATACAGGTTCACTATTGTTTTTGAGGAACAGGTAGCTCCCGATACCGCACTTATCCCATCTGACGACTGCCTGCTTATTATCTGTCCGACAACACCCTTTGATCCTGATGCTCCATTCGCCGCTCTCATGTAATAATTCTTGTTTGCTTCGGCTGTTGATAAAAAATCAGCTATCTCTACGCATTTTCCTTTTGAAAATTTCACAACCGCACTAAGTGAATATTTTTCAAAATCTTCATTTTCATCAGGCTCACATACCGCACTGACTTTGTAATTTCCGTCTGCTATACTGCTTTTTGGCACTTTTTTCTTTTTATCAACTTTTATTGCCACAGGCTTTTTTGTCGAAACAGGCATGGTAGTCTTTTTTAATACAGTTTTCCTTATCGTCTTTCCATCTGCCTTTGCAACTGCCTTATTATAAGCATCCATATATGCATTTATAATTGCTTTTGACGAATATGTAGCCCCCGATACCGCATCTGCATCAGACACATTTTTTCCTACAAGCCTGTTTACCATGCCGCTCCATGCATTATTCATAAATGCATTATTTGCACTGTCCGTATTGCCTGACATTTTCATCCCATAAACCGCAACTGTCTCCCCATTTTTAAACCTCACCTTCAGACTTACCGTATAGCCGAATTTTTCACAGATACTCTCACCGCTAAATTCTCCGTCAGCAGGTTTCCCGCTCTTTTTCTTTATATCAGCAACAGCCGTTACTTTTGTCTTTGTATCTGTATCACTTAACTTTGTATCTGTTTTATCATTATCCGCCTTATCCTCTGATTTCTGCTTAGTATCATCGTTTCCGCCAGATATATCCGCTAAAATATTTTTCTCAATTTTCCTGTAATGTGCAAGGTCATTATTTGCAACATATATTCCACGAAGTGAAAATCCGGCTATCACTATTGATGGAATAATAAAAATCAGCATTTTCAGATTTTGGGTAAGATTTTTTGATATTTTTATCTTTTCAAAAACCTTATCTTCTCCTGTTATATTTTTTGCAACAGCATTTCCCGTATCTTCAACATTATTCTTTTCTATAGCCTTATCTTTAATGATATTTTTTTCTATATTTCTATCTGTATCCTCAATATTATTCTTTTCCGTAATCTTATCTTTCAAATCTCTTCCTCACTTCCAAACAATCTCTATTTTATAATTCACAAATACATCATATTCACACACATTTGCACCAATCAAATCTCCATACACCAATTATTACTCTATGCAATAGGCTTTATTTTCTTTCTTATCCATGTTTATTTTTTCAGGCATTATTTTCCATACCCCTGTATAACGCACAAAACGGAAGGCTCACCATGATGCGACACTATCGCACCATATATAATACCTTCCTTTTGTTTATTGTTTATAAATATTTGCTAAACTATTTAACTTTCACATTCTTTACGGCAGACCATTTACTTGCTGTTTTTCCACTTCCTACAGCTTTTACTCTTACAAAGTATTTTTTACCTGATTTTAATCCGTTTACTGTCAATGTTGTTTTCTTTGTAGTCTTTGTTGTTGACTTTTTAAAGTTTTTTGTAAGTGAATACTGCACCTGATAACTTGCTGCATTAGCTGATTTTTTCCAGCTTACTACCGCTTTTGTTTTTTTAGCTTTTACCTTTACGCCTGTTGGTGTTTTCGGTGTCTTTACAGCTTTTACAAGATTTTTCATTGCGTCGCTTAAATGATTGTAAGCTTCATCTACAACCGCCTGATAATGAGCTGTTTTTGCAAGTTCTTCCTCTGCTTCTTCAAGCTCTCCTGCAAAATTCTTCCAACTGTCCGCCGTGTAATCAGCTTCTTTTAATGTCTTAGCATCTTTAACAAGTGCTTCAAGCTTGCTTGTGTCGGCATTTTCAGTAGTTGTAACCGTGTCAACGATATTGTCCTCTGTCACTTCAAAATCAACTGTTGTGTCCTCAAAACCAAGTGCATAGACTGTAATACTCCAATAGCCTGTTCCGTCTGTTCCACCCGGAAGTGCTGCTCTATATGAATCTGTAAGACCAAGCTGAATACCCATTGCTTTGTGCATCCAGTTGTCCGCCGCAAATTTTGTACCAAATGTTGCAAGTGCATTTTTGCGTGTAGAGTCATTTCCATAATATGTCCACTTTACAGCCTGCATCTTTGCACCGAGTGCACCGTAACCCTCGCCTTTTGATGTATCTGCATCATCTGCATTGTTTAAGTCTACTCTTAAAAATTCACCATAACTTCCATTTGCTTTCTGAACCTGAGTTTTCAGCTTTGAAGCTTTTGCAAGTGTCTCATCCTTTATACCAGAATCATTTCCCGTCTTTCTTGCACTAAACTTAAATGTTCCATCTTTCTGCTCTGCCGCAGTCTTAAGACCGTTTGTATTTGCAGTAACATCTGCTTTAAGGTCATAAGCTGAAAGATTCATCTCACTGTAACCACCTGCAAGTTCACCGTCATTTTCAACAACTTTATAGATTTTCTTAAAATCAGAAAGTTCAGATGTCTTTACGGCAACAGGAACATATTTAAGACCTGTAACTTTGTATTCTTTTAATTTTGTCTGTGAACCATCAGCCTTTGTGATAGTTCCTTTGCTGTATGATACACTTGTTCCGTCTGTGAGATAAAGTGTTTTTCCATCTGCTGACCAATGAGATACATTAAACTCACTTCCATCTTCACCATAGATAACAGTATCACACTGATAACTTCCTCTATGAAGTCCATGATTTGTAGTTGCTCTTGAAACAGCATCAAAAGCACCTTTATCCAACTCTCCTCTTGCATCAGCCTCAGTGTTTGCATCAGTCATACTCTTTGTACTCTGCAGGTAAATATCCTCTGCATCCCAATACTGATCCCATGTAAGTCCGGCATAAAGATATGTAGAATCATCTGCTGCCTTTGTTTTAATGTCTGCTGCATATCCCAGTGTGACAACCATTGCCGTTGACAATGCGACTGCCATGCTTTTCTTAATAAGTTTCCTCATCGTTGCTGTCTCCTATCATGTGTATTTGTAAAATAAATGTTTTGTCCGTTCATGATAAATATCTTTAAAGTTAATCATATGTAACTTTAGTAAGTCACTCCTTACTTAGACATCAACCATTATATTGCCCATATAACATGAAGTCAAACACTTTCTTGCTTAATGAACAAAACTTATCAAATAAAACACTTGAATAGTATTTTACAACAAAATAGAGAGCCGGCATAACCGACTCTCTACTTTGGATAATAAATGAGAAAATTTATGTTACAAATATAAACTTATAACCTATTTAACCTTTACTGTCTTTGTTACTGTCTTATAACCAGACTTTGTAACCTTTACAGTAATCTTTGTGTTCTTCTTAAGTTTAGAAGAAACCTTCAATGTGAAATTCTTTCCACTTACTTTAGCTGTTTTAGCTTTATCTTTTCCAACTGTAACTTTTACTTTTGCTTTTGCAACTGAAACAGCTCCCTTAACAACCTTTGTTCCTGCCTTTGCTGTAACTTTCTTTACAGACATTGACTTCTTCTTAGAAGATGATGAGCTGTTTGACTTGTTTGATGCTGATACCTTTTTATACTCTGTAGTTATACCAGAAAGTCCAACTTTTTCACCTGTAAGATGAACCTTAAGTGCATCTGCTGCATTAGGAACATTACAATTTGCTACAAATTTATAAGATTTTGATGAATCTGCATTGCTTACAATCTTGTTTGTGATAGTAATTTTTGAGCCAACTCTCTTTACTGTTACTGTAACCGAAGCATCTTTCATAACTTCAAGGTATGTATTCCAATCAGCAGCACCATCGCCCCACTCCATAGTTGAGCCATCATCAAGCCATGTTCCTGCAAACCATCCAAAGTTGTCTGCACGAGTTGAAATGTACTGTCCTGCTCCGTCAAAAATTTCTACAATGTAATTGTCCCAGTTGTTTGTTCCAACTGATTTGTTTGTAAATTTATATACAAGCTGGAAGTTTCCGCTAACATCTTCATCACCTGTATTTGCTGTAAATGCATCTCCAATATCAAGATCCTTAACTGTTGCATCACCAACTGCCGCTTCTGCTACATTCTTGTTTGCTGGTACAGCAACTACTGCTGTTGAAAATGCCATTGTTGTTGCAAGTGCGATTGCTAAAATTTTCTTTCTCATGTCTAATTCTCCTCTCGATTTCAATTCATTAAAGTTTTCGTAAACTATTTTAGTTTTTATTATAATAACATAGATATTACAAAAAGTCAACATAAAAATAAAATATTTCATATATTTTTTTCATATTTTGCACAATTTTTATTAACACAATAAAAATGCGTAGTGAAATTTTTACAATTTCACTACGCATATGTAACTGTTTTATATACAGTTTATACTAAACTATCTGTAATCAAACTTTGATTTAATTATTTAGCGATAGCTTTAACCTGCTTTGGAGAAAGTGCTTTGTTCCAAAGTTTAACATCATCGATGTATCCCTTGAATCCTGTATCCCAAGCATTAAGTCCGAGGAAGAACTTGTTAGAGTTTGACATAGTTCCCTTTGCAACTGTTCCGTTTCCGAAAAGTTTTCCGTTTACATATGTCCAAGCATGGTAAGATTTAACATATGTCTTTTCACCCTTTTTACCATACTCACAATAACCCTTCTTATCCCAAGAAGTCTTCTTTGTATTTACAACGAGTGTGATGTGTGTCCATTTTCCTTTTGATACTGCAAGGTCTGCTGTCCACTTACCTTTTTTATCCTGGTGACCATACCATGGGAACTGATCATTCTTTCCATTTGATACACTGTGTGACCAGATTGTAGGAGAGTTAGACTTGTTATCAAGCCATGAATCCTTTGTAATTGAAAGCCACTTTGTGTTCTTACGATCTGTAATATGGCTTCCTGTGAAGAACATAGCCATGAAGTTTGAAAGGTCTGTCTCAGGTTTAACCCAGAATGAAACTGTCCAAGAACCGTTTCCAAGCTTAACACCTTTAAGCTCAGCACCCATAGAAGCTGCCTTTCCACCTACTGTTCTTGAGATGTAAAGAGCCTTTCCATGTTTACCTTTCTTATACTGAAGCTTTGCTTTCTTGTTTGCTGTAGGTAAAACACCTGTCTTTGTCTTTCCTGTTCCACCACTTGCTGTATCACCTTTACGTGCAACTCCTACTACTTTTTTGCTTGCACCATTCATGCTGAATGTGTACTTTGGCTTTGGAGCTGATGCTGCATCTGCTGCTGTCTGTGGCTGTGCTGCATAAGCTGCTCCTCCAACAACCATAGCTGCTGCTAAAACTCCGCTTAATAATTTCTTATACATTGTTTTATTCCTCCCTTTAATAAAAGAATATGTTTTATTGATTTGTAAATTATTTTAGCATTAGTTACCCATTTTGTCAACAGTTTATGACTAAATTATTAACAATTCGTAAATATAACTTTTTTTGTATATTTATTCATAAAGTATTTTACGAATAAATGAGTTGTCATATACAAGACAAATCATGCTTAAAACCACCGCATTATCAGGCAGCTTATGCTAAAACAAAATATCTGCTTTATCTTTTTTATTTCTTAATCTTTATTTTGATTGATTTGACAGGTCCCGTAAGTGTCTTACCGTTATACTCTCTGTAGGCTTTGACAGCTACCCAGTAAGTCTTTCCTGCCTTAAATGTTGTCTCTTCTGATACAGTGCACTTCTTGCCTGTTACTTCCGTAGCATATTTAAACTTACCGTTTTTGCTTGTCTTATAATATACTTCATATCCTGTTACTTTTGATGAATAGTTCCATGAAAGTACGACTTTCGCCTTTTTAGCTTTTTTCTTCTTTGTTACTTTTGCTTTAAGACTTGTAACAGCTTTAAGTTTTGGCATTACTGTCACACCCACTGAAACAGTCTTTGTTATGTCACCCTCTGTATAAGATACAGTTGCATACTGCGTTCCTGTTTTATTTACATTGACTTTTGAATAATCAACTTTGTAATCAGATGCAGCCAATGTTTTCTGTGTCTCATCAGAGTAGATTGCCTTTACATTTGAGAAATTAATCTTACTTATCTTCTGTCCCTGTGTTATGACATTTGTTCCTGCCGTAAGACTGATACCGCGAAGTACCGGTGTTTCACTGTTCTCACCTACAACAAATGTTGCGGCTGCCTTGTCTGTGCCGTCTGTTATCTTAAGTACATTATTTACTATTGTAAGATACTGTCCCGGCTTGTAAACACTCTCAAATGAAACTCCGTCCTCAGAGCCGTCAAGTGCCTTTACACTTCTGAATGTCTGTCTTTTTGCCATCTCATCAGTACCGGTTGAATCCTGGTTAAGTGTAACCTTACCATTATCATTTACAGTAAGATAAAGTCCTGATTTATTTTCAGACTGGATTGACACATATGCAGGTTTTGTCTTGTCAGACTTACCGTCTGTGAGTACCCACTGTGCATCTTTTACATCAGAATATCCCATAGCACCTACATAAACATTTTCATAAGGATAATCTGCATCATCAAATGAATTAAGGAAATTTTCATGTGCAAGAACACCTGCACCCGCCTTTGTGTAAATCTTTGTAGTGCTTCCTGCTATGCCTGCTGTTGTCTCAGGTACTTCATCGATACTTCCGTCTTCATTAAACTTAAGTTCAGTGATATTTGCAACTCTGCGGTATCCGTTTCCACCTGCAAGTGCACCATTGTGATAGATAAAATATGTCTTTCCCTTAAAATCGATAACCGCCATATGATTTGTGTTTGATGTGACATTTGGTCTTGCGATTTCTTTTCCCTCTGACCACTCGCCATTTAATAAATCATCGGTGGTTGCATATGACATTCCCTCTCTCCATCCTGAAGCATAGAAGAGATAATACTGTCCATAGTAATTGCCATTTGCATCCTGTCTTCTGTAAAGCCATGGTGCTTCAGTATATGTAGTAACTGATGTTTTTTGAATAACATCGGCGTCTTTTACCGATTTGCCGCCTGTAATCTTTCCATCACCATTCTGGTCTTTTACCGAAATCATATCATCGTTTAACTCACAGATATAATAATTTCCATTTCCCCATGCAAGATAACGGTGCTCCTCGCCCTTGTCATCTTTCTCAATCCATACCGTAGGGTCTATATCATTCCACTCGCTTGACTCAGTTCCGAAATCAGTAACTTCGCCGCTTACAATAGGCTTTCCTAAATCTTTAAACGGACCAGTAGGGCTGTCTGATACGGCAACACCGATTGACTGCTCTCCAGCTTTAATCTTGTCGCTTGCCTTTGTATTCTTATCCCATGTACAATAATAGAAATAATATTTTCCATTGTGTTTAACTGTCTGAGCTGCCCATGCCGAGTTATCAACATTTGCCCATGAAATATCTTTGGAACTCATTATCTCGCCCTCATATTTCCAGTTAAGCAAATCCTTTGTAGAGTAGCAAATCCAACCGTCAATTACATATGAATCTCCCGTAGCAACATCATGTCCCGTATAAAGATAGACCGTATCTCCATCTACCATAGCTGCCGGGTCACCGCCATATGTAAGTTTGCCATTGCTGTCGTATCCGCCGATAGGATTTGTGTACCGGCTCTTTGCCACTTCAACTTCACCCTCTCCGAGCGGTTCTTTAACTATACTGCTGCCTGATGTTACAGACACTTCCGTCTCAGATGCTTCTGCTTTGTCTGAACCTGAAAAACTATTGATTGCAGGAACAGATGTGGCAACAAGGCTGAGTGCAAGTATGCTTGCAAATAATTTTGTCTTTCTCATACTGTTTTCTCCTCCCAAGAAATTTGTTATTTTATAATTTTTAGTAAAACAAAAATTATTTTATAATTTGTTTAATATTATATACAATTTATGCAAAACTTGCAATATAAAAGATGAATTTTTTTAGGTTTTTTATGCACTTTACATATTTTTGACACAATTATTTTAGTTTTTTTCAAAATAAAATAGTATTTTTGTTGTAAATTGGTACATAATATGTTATTCTTTTATATGAAATAACTATAAACAAAAAACAAATTTTCGGAGGTAACACTATGAAGAAAAACTTTAAGCGGGCTGGTGCCATCGTACTTTCGACAGCACTTGCTTTGTCAACTGCAACGACTTCATTACCAAGTCTTTCCTTATTTAATAATGAATCTGTTGCAAAAGCTGCAAGCGTAACTCATGTAACGACTTCTCCTACGAGAGTTTCCGTGCATGACCCATCTATCACAAAATCAAGTGACGGTACATATTATGTATATGGTTCACACACTGCAGCAGCAAAATCAACTGACCTTGTAAACTGGACAAAGCTTTCAAACGATCTTAATGCAGGTGATTCAACCAGTGCAACAAACAACTTTGTTTTCGGAAATATGCCTGAAAACCTTAAAAAGCCATTTAAGTGGGCAGGTGACCATGATGAAGATGCTTCTTTTTATAATGTATGGGCTCCTGATGTTTTCTGGAATCCTGATTATGTAAACACTGACGGTACAAAAGGTGCATATATGATCTACTTCTGCACAAGTTCAACAGCAGTTCGTTCAGTCATTGCTTTTGGTGTCTCACAGAGCATTGAAGGACCTTTCACTTGTGTCGATACTCTTATCTACTCAGGTTTCACAAAGAATAAACCGGCTTTCGAGGGTTCTAAAGATACAAGTTATACAAATACAAATATTCCGGACCTTATAAAGAGCGGTCAGATTGAAAAATATGATACAACATGGTCATCAGGAGACTCTTATAACAATTCTTATGCTCCTAATGCAATCGATCCTGAAATCTACTATGATAAATCTGGAAAGATGTGGATGACTTACGGTTCATGGTCAGGCGGTATATTCACACTTGAGATTGACCCTGCTACCGGCAAGGCAAAATATCCCGGCAAGACATATACAAGAGATGACGGACTTCAGGTAGACCAGTATTTCGGTACAAGAATTGCCGGCGGTAAGGCAACTTCAGGTGAGGGTCCTTTCATACTCTACGATAAAAAAACGGATTACTTCTATTTATATATGTCATATGACTGGCTTGGTGTTGACGGCGGATATAACATGAGACTTTTCCGCTCAAAAAATCCTGACGGACCTTTCGTCGATGCAGCAGGCAATAACGCAAATATGTATGTATCAGACGGCAAAGACCACAATGATGTAGGTATCAAAGTTATGGGAACATACAAGTTCTCATGCCTTGATAAGTATTACAAAGCCGAGGGGCACAACTCAGCAATGATAGATGATGACGGTCAGATGTATCTTATCTACCACACAAGATTTTCTGACAGCGATGATTATCACGAAGTAAGAGTTCACCAGCAGTTCCAGAATGAAGAAGGCTGGCCTGTTACTGCTCCTTTTGAAAACAAAGGCGATAAGATTTCAGAGACAGGTTATGCCAAAGATGATATAGTCGGCGAATACGAATTTGTAAACCATGGTAAATCGGGTGTTGCAACTGCTAAAACACAGTCGATAAAATTAAATGCAGACGGTACCATTTCAGGTGATGTAACAGGTACATGGACATCAAAAGACGGCACATATTATATGAACGCTGTTATAAACAAAGTAACTTACAGCGGCGTATTCTTCCTTCAGCATGATGAATCATCTGATTGCAAAAAAGTTATGACATTTACGGCAATCGGAACAAACAACCAGTCTGTCTGGGGCGTAAGAAAAGATGCTTATAAGTACACGGACAAAGAAATCCTTGAAAGAGCAGCAGGAAACCTTGATGCAGACCATCCTGTAACATCAAAGACAACTTCTGACATCACACTTCCTACAGAAGGATTTAATAGTTCAACTATCACATGGTCTTCAAGCAATACTGACATTATCGCAAATGACGGAAAAGTTACAAGACCTGAAACTGATACTGAAATTACACTCACTGCCACTATAAAATCAGGAAATGAAACTGTTACAAAAACATACAAAATGACAGTTCTTGCATCATCCCTTATACCTGATTATAAATATGACTTTGAATCCGTAAGTGAAAAATCAGTAGCAAACAGCGGAAAAAATAGTGCTGCCGCAACACTCATCGGCAATGCAAAAGTAAGCAAAGATAACTGGTACGGTAATGTTCTTACTATAAAAAATACAAAGAGTAATGAAAACTATTTATCACTTCCTTCCGACCTATTTAAAAACATTGATGAATCAGGTTTTACTGTTGGAATGTGGGTAAAAGTCAATTCAGAAACTACAGATGCAACTGCATTATTTGAAGCAAAATCATCAAAGAACCGTAACTGCTATCCATACACGGCACTCCATTCAAGCGTTTATGCAGACTTTGCAAGCTTGGAAGGAACAGCAAAAGGAAGTTACCAGACATCATTTATCTCAGGCAGATGGAGTCATGTTGTTTATACAGTTTCTAAAGATGGTGTTAAAACATATATTGACGGTGATTTAAGTGCAAATCAGGAAGTTTCTCTTTCAAATGCACTTTCAGATAACAAATTATCCGATATTGACGATGTCCGTATAGGAAGCGGTATTATGTCATACCTTGAAGATGTGCAGAACGCACAGTTTGACAATATTGAATTTTATTCAACTGCACTTTCTGATAAAAACATAAAAGAAAAATATAAAGAAGAATCTGCTGCATATCCGACATTGAAGTTTAATGCATCAGCAACTACTCTCTATACGGGCGGAAACACCGGTAAAACAGCTAAGCTTTCTGTTTCAGCATCACCAAGCATAACAAAAGAGGTTACATACACTTCTTCAAATCCGGGTGTTGCCTCAGCAGCAAATGGTGTTCTCACAGCTAAAAAAGCCGGTACTACTACTGTTACTGCAGCAATTACTTCAGGTGACAAGACAAAGACACTCACAAAAACATTTACAGTCAAGAAAGCTTATATCAAGTTCACAAGTAAAAAAGCTTCTCTTAAAGTAAAGAAAACAGCTAAATTCAAAGTAAAAGGCTATGGTGTTAAGTTATCAAATGTGAAATGGTCATCGAACAAACCTGCCGTACTTGCAGTTAATAATTCAGGTAAAGTTATTGCAAAGAAGAAAGGTAAAGCTGTTATAACAGCAAAGATGGGCAAATACAAGGTTACATATAAAGTAACAGTTAAGTAATCAGCTATCAAAGCTCAGCCATTAAAAAATAGCAAAACCAGTGCTTTGCTATACAATAAAAATAAATATTGTCCGACCGGACAAACTGCCATATTAATATGATTTAATCCCACGGAATTTTAGAAACAGTAAAATTCCGTGGGATTTTTTATTGCAGCAAAAAACAAATAAAACAGAACTGTTAAACAGTTCTGTTTTATTTTTATGTTATATTTAAATCTCATCCTCTGTCATAGGTGTATAGCTGATGGCTACATTAATATCCTGACCATAATTTCCAAATGACTTTCCAAACAATGTAAGACCGCCCTTATGCGTGGCATTTTCATCCACACCAAGTTTAAATCTTATATTGCTTCTGTAATCAAGATTAAAATCATTTATCGTAACATCTGAAATCTTAAGACCATCTATAAATGTGCCTTTTCTGTTTATAACAAGAAGTTTTAAAAGTCCGTACTGATTCCAGTTTTCAGGCCACCATGTCGGTGTGAAAAGACCTTTAACATCACCAAAATCTCCAGGTGATGTCCAGCATCCCAGCGGTTTATCATTAAGATAAAACTCTATGTCAGACGGCCAGTCACTGTTTACTCCCGGTGCTTCTGAACTAAGCTCCATTGTGATTGATATCTGTGTAATCTTCTGAAATCCAGGAATAAAATTTGGAATAACATACTCTACAAAACCATTTGTAAACCAGAGTATCTCAGCATTGTATCTGTCAGGATGCTCAAAGTACCTTGCATCATCAACCTCGCCGATAAGCGCCTTGCTTGATGCAAGACCACATGTAGGTGTAATATCATAGTTTGAATAATGACCTATCTTTACTTCCGTGTTATAAACATTCTCATCCTCAACCTGTTTTTCAAGGTCAATTATTATCCTGTCCCAGTGAACTGAGCATATCTTCTGATTGCCATGCACTACCGACTCTGCCGATGTTGTAATAAGTCCACAGCTCTCAAGTTTTTTGATATGTCCCGTAAGTGCTCCATTTGTTATATTCAGCCTTGCTGCCAGATCTTTCATACTCATATTGCTGTTTTCGAGCAATATATTTAATATCTGTATTCTGACATCGGAGCCAAGTGCTTTGAATATTTCTATTCCGTCGTCCAATGATGTTATATGTAACAATTTTTCAACCTCTTTTCCCTTAGATATCTTTTATAAAATTAAATTAGAGGCAAAAAATATTTTACCACTAACTTACGCATCTCAAAATAACAAAACAACTCTTTTTATATGATTCTCTTACATTTTTATTTTATATACGCCTAAAATAGTCAATGTATTATATGACTATTTTTTAATGTTTTTAACAAAAAAATTCAATTTTTTACATAAATTATATAACATTTTTCATAAACATTATACATAATAAACTGAAATTAGTCAAACAAAAACTAAAATGTTTTAGATTTTCAGTAACAGTTCAGCACAAAAAAGATAATTGGCAATAAAGAAGCTTGCTTATTTTATTGTTTATTATCTTTTTTGGGTAGAATAGCCTTTCATTTATAAATGAAATAAACTTAAGCTGCATAGCAGTGGCTGACAGCTCGCTGGCAGGTTTATGAATTTATTAAATGCAAGGCTGAACTGTTACGATTTTTACATTTTCACAAAAAAGTACACTTATCAACATTTTTCGTCAAGGTGAAATAAATACACTAAATATAACATTTTACACTTGTCTTTCAATCTATTTTTAGATATAATTAAATTACTTTAATGTATATTAAAATATGTAGCATTTTTATGTTTTACACATCTTTTTAATATTAAGCACAATATTTACATATGCCGACTGAACCATAGCTGTCAGCATATGTCATTAACGATTTATGGAGCTTATATGCTCCGGAAACGAGGAATAGTATGAGAACAAAAAAATTAAACTTACTGCCATTAAAAGCACTTAATGTTGATGATTTTTTCTGGAACAAATACACCAGACTTGTCACTAAAGAAATCATCCCTTACCAGTGGAAAGCACTCAACGATGAAGTAGCTGACGCAGAGCCAAGCTACTGTATCGACAACTTTAAAGTTGCTGCAGGACTTAAAGAAGGTACATTTCACGGCTGGGTATTTCAGGATACCGACCTTGCCAAATGGCTTGAAGCCGTTGCCTACTCCCTCTCCTATGAACCTAATGAGGCACTTGAAAAACTTGCTGATGACGCAATAGACCTTGTAGGAAAAGCACAGCAGGAAAATGGTTATATCAATACCCACTTTTCTATCCTGCATCCGGGCAAGCAGTATTGTAACCTCAAAGAGGGACATGAACTTTACACCACAGGACATTTTATAGAAGCTGCGATAGCTTATTATGAGGTAACCGGAAAAGATAAATTTTTAAACATAATGAAGAAAAACGCAGACCTTATCTGCGAAGTATTCCACACTGAAAAATATAAAAATGCAGTTCCGGGGCACGAAGAAATAGAACTTGCACTTATGAAACTCGCCGATGTCACGGGGGATGATAAATACTCAGACATGGCAAAAGATTTTGTAGACAGACGAGGTACAGAACCTAATTATCTGTTTAATGAAAGCAAAAACGAGGATTTCATAGATGTATGGCACGACCCAAATCCTTACATTAACGAATACGGTCAGAACCATCTTCCTGTAAGAAAACAGAAAACAGCAGAAGGACACGCCGTAAGAGCCACATATCTCTACTGTGCAATGGCTGATATAGCACAGAAATATCAGGATGAGTCACTCTTTGAAGCCTGCGAAAACCTCTACAACAATATTATCAACAAGAGAATGTATATAACAGGCGGCATCGGAAGTTCAGGAGTAATGGAACGCTTTACTACGGATTATGACCTTCCAAACGATACAAACTATTCGGAAAGCTGTGCTTCAATAGGACTTGCTCTCTTCTGCCGCCGCATGGCTCAGATAACCGGAGACAGTAAATATATAGACACAATGGAACTCGCACTTATGAATACCGTACTTGCAGGTATCGCAATGGACGGAAAGAGTTTCTTCTATGTTAATCCGCTTGAAGTATGGCCTGATAACTGTATTCCGGCAACTGATAAAAACCATGTAAAACCTGTACGACAGAAATGGTTCGGCTGTGCGTGCTGCCCTCCTAATATCGCAAGAACATTGAGTTCTCTAGGCGAATATCTTTTCATGCAGAGTGATGACGGACTCTTTATAAATATGTTTGCAGGCGGTGAATATAAGACAACAGCACTCGGTGGCTTTAAAAAGCTTGATATACAGACAAAATTCCCATTTGACGGAAAAATCTCCATATCAATATCAGATATTCCTGATGCAGTCGTAAAAACTGAGAACTCCGAGGCAAACAAAAAACTCTATATCAGAATACCTTCATATGCACATAATTTCACAATAAAAATTAACGGCAGTGACATAACTGATTACCGCACTGAAAACGGTTATGCAGTCCTGTCAAAAGCTGACATAGCATCAGCATGGCGTGGAACTGATATAGAGATAAACTTTGAAATGCCGGCACACTTTGTATATGCAAATCCAAAAGTTCGTGCAGATGCAGGCAAAGCAGCCATCAAAAAAGGTCCTCTTGTTTACTGTGCAGAACAGGTAGACAACGGAGAAAACATTTCATCAATCATGGTAGATATAACAAAACCGATAAGCGAATATTGGGATGAGAATACACTTGGTGGAATAACAGTCATCAAAGCACACGGAAAGACCATCAAAAATCCTGAACAGTACGACGACAAAGCACTCTACTCAGATACACCTGCAGAGCTTGGCTATAAAGAGATAACATATGTACCTTATGCAAACTGGGGCAACAGAGGTGCCGGAGAAATGTACACATGGCTCAGGAGATTTTGCTAAACCTTTGAATAATATAAATGTTTGAGTGTAATATCAAAAAAATAATATAGCTTTATATCAATATACAAAAGCCGTTTTGGAGAATGATTTTTAATAATTCTCCAAAACGGCTTTGCTGTAATAATTATAATTTGGAATTTTATAAAAGTATCTGCTGCATTTATATCTTCTAAATACTTCTCGTAAGAAATCATCTCTTTGCAGTCCTGCAAGCTGCTCTTTTAGTTCCTCATTTTCTTCTCTTAACACTTCAATAATATCTGTATCAAAATCATCCTCTTTTAGTTTTTTCCAAAGCATATATATATTCTGACCTGCCGGAAGTGTAATAATCTTAAATTTAACTTGTTTGAAAAAAACTTTTAATATATTATCAATTATAAGAGGTTCCCTTGCCTTTCCTTCAACTATGAATACTTTATAGTCCTTGTTTTCCATTAAATGCACCTGCCTTATACATTTTTTGGAGATTATGTGCAAACCTTAATTCTTTCTCCGTCAAATCTGATATTGCCTTTATCTTATTATCCTTTAAAATATAATAACAATCAGGACGCAGCAAATCATTACTCATAAGATCTGTATTATGCGTTGTCGTAAAAATCTGCACATGCTTGATTTCTCTTAACATTTTCTCTACATTCTCTGACAATTCAAAATGATAAAATGCATCAAACTCATCAATAAACACAAATGAAGCACTTTGCATTTGTATATACCAATAGAAGAAAAGTGCAAGTGATCTGGTTCCCGTAGACGCAATCTTAAAAAAATCTACATCCTGATTTTCAAAATGACAATAAATCCTTTTTCTTCCATCAACCTCGCAACCATATAAATTGTAAATAATTCCATTCTCTTTTAAAAATTCCTGAAATTCATCTACTTTTCCACTTTCTACAATTCCCTCCGACACATTTTTGCTGCCATCTGTAAATCCCTCATATCCCCTGCTGTCTAAAGAATAAAACAGTAACATATGTTCAACAAAATCAATAAATTTTTTAAATACTTTATTTTCTATATTATCTTCTAATATAGAATTACTGTTTACATATTTCACCCTTGATATAGGACTCTCATTTTTGATAGTCGCATTTAATGTAGCTGCTCCCTCCAATACGGTAAATCCCTCTCTCCTAGTATAATCATAGTATATCACTTCTCTCTCATCAATAAATAAACGCTCCTCCTGAAGTGTATCTACTTTATTTTTTTTATACCTGTAAATCACCTCATGACCATCAAAACCAAAAATATATTCAAACTCTGCAAACGATTTTCTGCCACTCATATTCAAATATAAATCATAACTTCTCAAAAGTTTCGCTTTTTCTGTCAAATGTGTAATAATATCAAAAATCGCCAATCCAAGATTAGACTTACCACAACTATTTATGCCATATACAATTCCTTTCGTAACACATCCTTTTTCGATTATATTTGAATTAAAATTATAGTTATTATGAGAAGCAATATCAAAAACCAACTTCTCTCCAAATCCTTTGAAGTTTTCAACACTAAATTTTTTTAACATAAAAACACACCCTTTCTTTCTTAATATTATATTATTATGCGTATTTTTTTTTCAAGCTATACCGTAAAAAAAATACGGCATTTTAAACTCGCCGGCAAACACATATAATACTCTTCCTTTTTTTCTTTAAATCAGATAAAAAACAGCCGTACCGGATATATATTTATAACCTAAGGACTTACGAACTGCGTCCCTGAGCGTGTAAATATATATACCCTCTGATTTTTTCTTTTACATACCTCGATGTACAGATAAACAGGACTTATATATGTTTGGCAAGCGGCATTTCAAACTCGCCGGCACTTGCGCACCGTATTTAGGTGCGTTAGTACCGCTGCGTGTTTGTTATAGCGCAAGCGTGCCGCCTAAAAACATATATAAGTCCTGTTTGTCGTCACTCCCCCAAGAAAAAGTCCCCTACCAAAATTTATGCGGACATCTCCCCACTTTCGCCGCAGCCCTAAGCTCTACATAACATCCGCAAGCACCACAAGTCCCAGCATTAAGCAGATCACATTCTTTGCAGACAGCCAGCCTCTCCTCGTATTTTTTCTCTGATACACGGTCTGTTTCTTTTATACCTTTTTTATATTTTTCTATCATTTTTGCATCCTCTTCTGCCATTTCACGAAGAAAACATTTTTTACATATATGTGCCATAATAACCCTCATTATATAAGTCAAGTCATGCCCCACAGTTTACTGCGAGGCATGACCTGATTTCGTTTATTTTTAATTTATTTCTGTACTCTTATCTCTACTACCGAATTTGCCGGAAGCTTTGCTACGATATTTCCGTTTTTAACTTCATAATCAGCAAAGTCTTTTTCTACTACTTCCTCAGGTGCTTCAAATGTATTGTGAGCGTGCATATCACTGTTTGTTACTATGCGTGACTCTGCCACTTTGTACTCACCGTTTGAAAGCTGTATCTCCACTTCCTCTGCCGCTTCTATTGAGAGGTTGTTGAATGTGATAGTGATAACTCCGTCTTTATCTTTTGATACTGACTCTGTTACTTTTGGCACCTTCCACTCATCAGGACCAATCTCGTCTATTCCTGTCACACTGCTCTCAAGAAGTTTTGCTCCCTGATGATGTCTATACATATGCATTACATGATATGTAGGTGTCTTTATCATCTTGTCGCCCTCTGTAAGAAGCACTGACTGGAGTACATTTACCATCTGTGCAAGCGCTGCTATCTTTACCCTGTCACTGTGCTTATTAAATATATTAAGCGTAATTCCTGCGATAAGAGCATCCCTTACAGTGTTCTGCTGATACAAAAATCCCGGATTTGTTCCAGGCTCACAAGTGTACCATGCACCCCACTCATCAACACACATTCCTACTTTTTTCTCAGGGTCATACTTATCCATGATAGTTCCATGTCTTGTTATAAGCTCATCCATATGAAGTGCCTTATTAAGCGTCTTATACCATACATCACCGTCAAAGTCCGTTGAACTTCCCTTTATCTCCCATCCTTCCGGATGCACATAATAATGAAGTGAGAGATAATCCATAAATCCATGTGCCCACTCTGCATGGCTGAAACAGGTCTTCATAACACCCTCAGTCCAGAAATAATCATCGACATTTGCACCACAGCAGACTTTCTTTACAGGTTTTTCAGGGTCATAGTTTCTAACATATGTCTGATAACGGCGGTACTCATTTGCATAAAACTCAGGAGTCATATTTCCGCCACAGCCCCAGTTTTCATTGCCGACACCAAAGAAATCAACATTCCACGGCTCCTCATGTCCATTCTCTTTTCTGAGATCTGCCATAGGTGATATACCGTTAAATGTCATATATTCAACCCATTCTGACATTTCCTGTACCGTTCCGCTTCCGAGATTTCCATTTACATAAGTCTTGCAGCCTAACTGACGGCAAAGTTCCATAAACTCATGTGTTCCGAAGCTGTTGTCCTCAACAACCCCGCCCCAGTGGGTATTTATCATTTTCTTTCTCGTCTCTTTTGGTCCGATACCATCTTTCCAATGATACTCATCCGCAAAGCATCCGCCGGGCCAGCGAAGCATTGGCACTTTAAGTTCCTTTAATGCCTCAACTACATCTGTACGCATACCGTTTACATTAGGTATGTCAGAATTTTCTCCTACATAAATTCCCTCATAGATACATCTTCCGAGGTGCTCTGAAAAATGACCGTAAATTTCAGGTTCGATCGTACTTAATTCTTTGTTTTCATTAATTATAAGTTTTGCCATATTGCTCCTCCATCAGTCTTTGTAAGAAAATACTGGTCTTCCATCCTCGTCCCAGCGAAGCTTCATAAGCATTGCGTGTCTGTTAGGATTGTAAAGAGGATCTCCCTCTATCTCAGCTTCTTTTCTTGCATGATATACCATAACATCGTTTCCGTCCTCATCTACTGTAAATGAGTTATGTCCCGGTCCGTATATCTCAAGTTCTTCATTGGTCTTGAGAACCGGGTATCTCTCTTTCTTCCATGATAATGGATCGAGTACATCTGAATTTTCATCAGCCGTAAGCATACCCATACAATAATTTATACCTGTGTCACTTGCTGAATATGTAAGGAAAATCTTTCCGTCATGCTTGATGACTGCCGGTCCCTCATTTACCCAGAAACCATGACGCTCCCAGTCATAATCAGGTGTTGTGAGAAGTACCTGAACCGTCTTAAGCTTATATCCCGACTCCATCTCAGCAATGTAAAGATTAGAAATCTGTGGACCTACGCTTACTTTTTCAGCCCATACATAATAATATTTTCCTTTGTTTTCAAAGATAGTAGCATCAAGTGAAAATGCTTCAAATGAGAATATATCATCATCTGCTCTTTGCATTTTTCCTCTCTCTATCCATTCATCATTTATAGGATCATCACCCTGACACTCAAGCACATATGGACGAATATTCCAAATATTTTCTGCTTCTCCTGCCGCAAAATAGATATACCACTTTCCGAAAAGATAATGAAGCTCCGGAGCCCATATATGTTTGCTCATAATTCCACTCTCATGCTTTTTCCATACTACAACTTCCTCCGCATCTTTAAGACCGTCAAGAGTTTTTGATCGTCTGAGTGCGATACAGTCATAACTTGGAATAGATGCCGTAAAATAATACCAGCCATCCTTTTTGCATACAAATGGATCTGCTCTCTGCAATATCCACGGTTCATTGTACTTAAGTTCTTTGTTTTCTGCCATTTGTTTTCTCCTTTTCCTTTATTTTTATTTTTAATTTTACCTTTTACTAAAGTATTTTAATATCAATTAAATTATACCTTAAATTATACGATTTGACAACCGTTTTTGTTATTTTTTTAATAAATTTGTAACAGTTCAGCCATAAAAAATAATTGACAATACTTGAGCTTGCTCATTGTATTATTGATTATCTTTTTATGGTAGAACTGTTACATAAATTTATATCTTTTTAGATACAAATATTTTATTATTTTTATATAGAAAAGAGCACAAACAGCATTTTGCTCCTGGTGCCCCACTACTTTACGAACATTTTCCTATAACATAAAAAAGAGGAGAAACCTTTCGGAATCTCCTCTTTTTTATATTCGCTTTAAATTCAAAAAACTTAATTATTTATTAGCTTTTTCCATCTTCTCATACTTAGCGATGTCAGCATCTGAAAGAACATTATAACCGCTCTTTCCGAAGTATTTAAGCATTGCTTTTGCATGATACCAGTTAGCTTTTCTTGTTGCTTCGTCTACATAATCAGCAGCTTTCTTTTCTCCGCTGTCAACTTTGTTATGAATATCAATCTTGTTGAAGTACTCATTACAATAGTTCCAGTATCCTGCGATACTTGTCCATCCGTATGGGATAGGCTGCATACAACTTGCAAAGTATTCTTTCCAAAGTTTAACATGCTCATCATCCATACCCTTGCAATACATCTTGATATAATCATTCCAGATGTCTGAATTTGTTGTAATAGGTGCAGGCATAACATCATATTTAAGTGCAAGACCCTTAGAGTTCTTCTGGCTCTCATCATTGTAAAGCTCAATTCTTGTCTTCCATCCATCCTGGCCAAAACTCATGAACTTAAGAAGCTCATATGCTTCACGAGGATACTTACAAGATGTTGTAACACCACCAAAGTCGATAGTTGCGATTGAATGATGGTCTTTTGAAGCATCATCCTTACTTACTGCAGGAATTACATAAGGTACGATATCAAGGTTATATTTCTGGAATGCTTTTGTAGCCCATGTTCCCTGATATGTCCAGAATGCTTCTGTAAAGAGTGCTACATGGCTTGAAGCTCCACACCATGCATCGAAGTCACCCATCCAGCTTTCCATGTCAAGTGTCTGTGTCTGAGGTGCGATATATCCACCCTGTTTAAGTTCTGCAAACTGCTGCTCACCTTTAGCCCATGCTGTAAGGTCAAACTGTGTTCCGTCAAAACCGAACTCACCCTGAACTGTCTGCTTAGCAGCAATTCCATAGTATGAATCAAGTCTGTTGTAGTAACCACATCCATAATAAGCCATACCATCTGATGACTTCTTAACTGTAGTATCCTTGATAAGCTTAATCATGTCATCCCATGTCCAGTTTCTTGAAGGTGTTTTAACATTAAGTGTTGATAATACATTTCTGTCAACATACATAACACCAGGGAAGAATTTAACAGGTACTGCATATCTCTTTTCTGTTCCGTAACATCCAAGTCCGCAGTCATTAACTGTTGATGCAACTTCCTTTGTCTCAGGATCAGAATTCCAATATGATGAAATATCCATCACAAGTCTGTTATTAAGTGCAAAATCTGCATCCGAGAACATAATTACATCAGGTGCTTCCTTATTTGATACCATTGTAAGTAATGAATCATTGTACTTAGCAACATTCTGATATTTAACATTTACCTTAATATTTGGATAAATCTTCATGAAACGCTTTGCAAGATACTTAACTGTTTCATCCTGATCAAAGTGATAATATGTAAGCTCAATCTTATCACTTGTAATATCCTTTGCTTTCTTATACTTGATTCCATCAACAGTTGTTTCATCATATTTTCCGGAAACATCCTTTGCACTATTTTTTGAAACGGAACCGCCATTACTTCCACAAGCTGTCATACCTACTACCATAGATGCGGCGAGCAGAAGTGCCATAAGTTTTTTCCTCATAGTTTTCCTCCTTAATATTTAGATAACTTTGTAGTTCATTTTATGTTGTATATTATATCACACTTTTTTCACGAATGCTATAGTTTTTTGTGAAATATTTTAACTTTTTATGAAGTCATTTACAATTTATACATTTTTATTCACAAAAAATACAAAAAATCACCAATGCAAAACTTACCATTAATGATTTTTTGTTTTAAAGTAACAGTTTATCTATAAAAAGATAATTGACAAAACAGCCTTTCATTTCAAAAATGAAAGGCTGAACTGTTACTTTCTACTTAATCCGAGCAAATTCGTGTAACTACTCCTGTGCGAAGTTAGTACCTCTTGGGCTGCGTTCTTTGCAGCCTTAGAAATACTCTTCTCAAAGCTAAATCATGTTACTTCTTGCTTAATCCGAGCAAATTCATGTAACTACTCTGCTTTGCGAAGTTAAATCATGTTACCTCTTGCTTAATCTTAGCAAATTCGTGTAACTACTCTGCTTTGGAAAAATGCCATCTTGGCATTTTTCTGTGCAAAGTTTCTACTTCTTAGGCTGCGTTCGTTGCAGCCTTAGAAGTAGTCTTCGCACTATTCTCCTGTAATACCTGTTCTATCAATACTCTCTACGAAGTATCTCTGGAGAACGAAATACATTACAAGCAATGGGAGTATGCTGAGCATTGTACCCGCCATGTTTATCGACTCATTTATACTTGTTACGGCTGTTGTTGCAGTCTGTGCATAATCTGAGTAGTTTGCTGCGAAGTCACCGAGCTTGATAACAAGTGATGACCAGCCCGATTTTGTCGTAACACCTGATACATACATCTGTGTAAGGTATGACTCATTCCAGTACCATACAAATGAGAAAAGTGATACTGTAATGATAGCAGGTGATGCAGATGGAAGTGATATTTTAAAGAATGACTTAAGATATCCTGCTCCATCAATCTGTGCAGCTTCGATAAGTACCTTTGGCACCTGTCTGAAGAACTGCCAGAATATCAATATAAATATCGGTGCATTTATACCCATTCCGAGGAGTGCCGGAAGTACAAATGACCAGATTGTTCCAAGAATACCCATGTTAGAATAAAGTACATATGTAGGTATCATTGTAATCTGACTTGGAAGAATAAATGTAAAGAGGATGATTCCAAGTACAACTTTCTTTCCAGGGAACTCGAAACGGGCAAGTCCGTATCCGATTACAGAACACGAAAGAAGATTACAAAGTGTAGGTACACCGGCAATTATTATACTCTGTCCGAAAGACTTCCAGAAATCCATACTCTGAGCTGCCTGTTTATAATTGTCTAAATTTAACTTTGACGGTATCCAGTTGATTGAAGAATCAAGCAGGTCATCAAGTGTCATGAAACTCTGGCTCACCATATAAAGAATAGGATAAATATATATAAATCCGATACATATGAGGAGTGCATATATAACAAATACCTTTAAGAATCCTTCTTTCTCTTTGGAGCCTAAAAGGAATTTGCGTAACTTTTCTTTTGTAAATTTTGGCTGTGTTGATACAACTGCCGTACTAGGCTGCTGCTTTTGCGTTCTTCTTGGCATTTCTTGCGCTCCTCCTTTCTATCTTCTTAAGCTGACGCTGTTCTTTCTTGTGGGCTTTCTTTGCTCTCTTAACCTGTTTCTCATATACATCTTTCTTAGCTAAGAATACAAGTGAGAACAGACCTACAATAAGGAGAACTACCACTGAATACAACCACGCCATCGCTGATGCATATCCATAACCCTTTTCTTCCGTTCCTGAGAACATTGCTGTTTTTATCAGTCCTATAATCGAGTTCTGATCGTTGTTTGAAATAAATACTATGGTATATACAATATTTAAAAGTATCATTGGCTTGATATTTGGAAGTGTTATCTTCCAGAAACACTCCCATCCTGAACCACCATCGATTTTTGCAGCTTCATACATTGATCTGTCAATCTTCTGTAATGCTGAGAGGAATATAAGTATCTGCACACCTGAATACCAGAGTATTGTTACCATATTCTCAAAAAGTTCCGAGATAGGTGTTGCAAGTGCAGCAGGCAGAAATCCTTTTATTGCCTCTGTTATTGCCTGTGTATCGATAGATGTGATACTTCCTGCTCCCTGGGCATTTAACATCCCAAGGATAGGACCACTTACGATGATAACCGGAAGGAAAAAGATAAGTCTGAAGAATCCCTTACCTTTTATCTTTTGATTAAGCATCATAGATATAATAAGTGCGAACACGACTATAATAGGTACTGATATAACAGTTGATACCACATAGTCTATAAGATTTGTAACAAAATCCGACTCTGATAAGAGTATCTGTGTAAAGTTCCCGTAACCTACAAAGTTAAAATTCATACCAAGTGGTGTGATGCTGATATTATTTAATGCATACCTGAACGATGTGATCAATGGGTAAGCTAAGAATAAAATCGCACCGACTATCCATGGCGATATAAACAGTACACCGGTAATCGCATCTCTCTTAGCAAGTTTTCCGGGTTTAGCACTTTTCTTTAACTGCTTTAACTGCTCTTTCTCTTCTTTTGTCATTTTCTTTTTCTTCTTCATTTCTTCACTCATTCAGTCTCACCTGCCTTATACGAATATGACATAGCCCCGACCTTTACACCATCTACCGTTCTTGAAACGCTTGTATAGTTTACATAGATCTTTGTGCCATTGTCGTAAGTTACTACTGTAACTCCATTGTTAAGTTTCTCATGTTTCTTAATAACCGAACCCTTTGTAACCTCATTAAGTTTTCTTAAATCCTTATCATACTTAACGATAGTGTCCTTATATGTCTTGTACTCCGTACTGTAAAGATCTGACGAGTTCGTATATATAAGGTCTGATGAATTTTCATATGTCACATAGAATGACGGATAAACACCGGCTTCAACCATCTGTAAAAGGAATTCCTGTTTATTTGCTTCAAAGTTTACATAATTTGAATACATTGGAATAATTCCCTTAAGTACCATTGAAAGGAAAGGTATCTCCTCATCAACATACATATAATCTGATGAGCCAAGAGGCATATCAAGAAATGCATTTGTATCTTTCCAAAGGTAAGATACAGGCTGTTCAAGTACAAGATTTGTTTTCTTTGCTACATCGCCGATAAGCTTTGTATTGTCATTTGCAGTGTCATTTCTTGTATAGAACTTTCCTTTAAGGCTATAAGAAAAGATTGTATTACTAAGTCCTGCTATTGCAAGATTCTTCACTCCGTCATCCGTATATGAAGAAACTAACTCACTAAGGTCTTCGTTGGCTTTTGATGGAGTAAGATAATAGAAAGTATCATATACTTCTTTCTTTTCTTCCTCTTTAAATGTTCTCTTGTTGACCTGCTTTATCATATCATATGTAAGCTTGTTTGTTGACGGGTTAAGTCTTAATGCATCATTGTAAAGATACAACTGATAATTGTCTTTTGCGGAATCTTTTATAAGTTTTGTAAGCTTACCTGTTCCGCCAATATGTCTGTCAGCCTTATACTTTGTGACAGGCACATTATAAAGACCGCCTTTCTGCCATCCCTTATACATTGATATAAGACTTGCAACTCCGTTTTTCTTTAACTCTCCAAATATGTCAGAGATATTTTCTGTTGTTGTCATTGTGACAGCTCTTGTCCCTACAAGGAATTCTTCTCTGTCTGTTCCAAGGAAATCAACTCTTGTGTTGTATGAGTCGTCTTTCTTTGTGACAAGACCATTGTCGAGAAGATAATTGCGGTACTTTGCTGCCATTGCAGAATAGTTTGCGTCATCACCTGAAAGCATCATATATCTTACTGTCATATCCATGTGAGTGCGTTTTTCTTCTGCTTTTGTAACCGTACCTGAATTTGAATTGTTAAGAGGCTGAACATAAATATCTCTCAACTTAAATTTTGCAAAACAACGGTTATAATTTACCATAACTCCGTTTGGATGAGCCTCAATGCTCGCACGCTTGTCACCGCTTTCTACTACTGCGATATATCCAAGCTGCTGTTTTGTATGAGCCATGCCAAAGATTGGTGCGATGACTTCATTTGCATCTTCTACCATATCAATCTTATCCCAGAGATAAGTCTTTACTTCAGAATCATCAAATCCGGCATCACTTCCGTAAATGTTCTGGGAAAATCCCGTTGTATATCTTCCCTCTTTATTGTCAAGATTGATAAGTGCTCCGTTTCCATCAGGAATAAGCATATATCCTTCTTCGTCATCAAGATATGTGTATCCCATGAGAGGGAAGAGACTTACTGTTGAAATATAGATACCATCTGCATCTTCTTTGATAGATTTATCCGGAACAGATACTACTACATCTTCACCGTCAAGTTTTACATTTACTGAAAGTCCAAACTGATATTCATCAAAATAAATATCTGCCGTAAATCCGTCTGACTCTTTGTTTACATTTATCGTATTCTGGTTATTTATAAGATCAACCTGATATGTATTCTTTGCGTCTTTGATGGCATTGATAACAATACCTGATTTCATATAACCGTTCCATACGCTGTTACTGTTTCCATCATCCTTCTCATCACTAAGTGTAGACTCCATGATTTTTCCTGTCTTCTTATTCTGAAGCATTATTGAAAGACGAGGCTCATATAAAAACATTTTGTATGTGTCGTTCTCGGCTACAAGTTTGTAATCTTTAAGTGTTATCCATTTTGACTTGTCAACCTTACCTACGGCACCATCCTGAACAACTTCACCGTCACTTTTAATCTTGTTTGTATTCTCCTCTTCTTTCTTTTTTGAAGAGGCATCTGTTGAACTTGTCGCATCTGATGTGCTTGTTGCATCATTGTCAGAATCAACACCGGTCGCCTGTGACATAACCGGTACCGCTGCGACTAAAAGTGCCAATGCACTAACTATTGCTATGATTTTTTTCTTATTCTTAGCCAAATCGGTACACCACCTCTCCAAATACGGCACTAATAAACTCAAATACCTGAGCCCATAATACATAAATTATGAATATGAGGAGTGCCATAATCAAAATTGTAAATATTGTTATACAGATAACCTTGGCTGTTTCCTTTGCCGTGTAATTATTTACTTCTTTTATGCCAAGTATCACAAGTACAATTACCCATCCGTAAATTACATACTGAAGAAGTGTGATAAGGAACTGCTCATTAGTTGTAAGTATATGTGTCAATATGAAACTAAATGGTATATATACTACATATGGAAGAAGTGAATAGCAGAAGTATGTATAAATCTTCTTTATCGTACCTTCACCTTCATTTATAGTACATACAAGATAGTTACATAATGTAATGGCTGCCATTACAATGACAATCTTTCCAATATCTGAGAAAATCTCATATCTTCCTTCTCTTACTGTTTTCTGTAAGAAACCGCAGAGATATTTGTTGATTACATACTCTATCATAAATACAAGAAGTATAAATGACGGTGCAGACCATGATGCCCTGCCCTCTCTTGCGATTCCGTATGAACCATCAATAGGATGTTTCATAAAATATTTTGAATAGCATACATTAGCGACAAATGTCTTTTGCTTGAAGTTTGCAATAGCTGCTTTAGGTTTTGCGAGAATACCCTTCTTTTTATCAAGAGATTTCACAATCTTAAATGCTGCCCACAATGCAACTATTATCACAAGTGCTGCTACAATATTATCTTTAAGCCACTCATTTCGTATTTCCCAGAAAGCATCTGAATATCCTTCATAATCTTTTGCAAGTCTTGCATATTTAAGTGCCATGTCGTAATTTTCTTCCTGGAAGTATGCACGACCCATAGCCTTATTTGCATAATCAAACATGCTGTTCATCTGAAGAACCTGCTGCAATGGTTTCTTACTTTCCGTATAATGACCTTTTGAATAAAGGTAAAGTGCCTTATGCAAAAGCTGTGTAAATTCTGATGGCTCATATACCTGAATCTGTTTTTTATCAGAATCAAGTACATATATATTGTCTTTAGAATCTACCTGAATACTTGTAACCTGCGTTGAAAGACCAACTCTCTGCGTACCATCATCAGTACCACCGAATACATAGAGAAGTTCACCCTGTTTGTTGTACTCGTAGATGTAACCCTGTGATGATGCAACATAGATGTTATCATGGTTACCTGTTGTAACTGCCGCCGGTGATTCATCATAATCACTCACACCGCCTTTTATAAGGTTTGTACCTGCGATGTTAAGTCTTTTAAGAGACATATTCTCATCACCACGCGTTACCGTGTAGATAAGTCCTTTCGTATCTATCGAAAGGTTATCAGGTGTTGATGGCATATTACTTACCATCTTTGCTCTCTGTTCATCAGTAAGGATAGCACGATAGATAATAGTCTGAAGACTCACTGATGCATAGTTTGTACCAAAGTATCCAAGGAATGTTCCGCCTTCTTCCGGCGAAATCTCGACGATACCGTTTGTATTTGACTGACATACGATATACATAACACCTGCATCATTTACAACTATCTTCTGCGGCAGGAAGTCAAGTCCCTCACCATAAAGCGGACTATCCGGCTTTGTGTACTTGTTTAAAACTTTTCCGTTCTGATCAAAAACAAAAACCGCTTTTCCATCTTTATCAGCCACATAAATTTTTTTGTCGGAAGTTACAAATACACCCATTGGTGTTTTTAACTTTCCTTTACCGATAATGTTTAATAACTTTCCGTCTGCTGTACCAACCAGGATACGCCCATGACCTGTGTCAGCAACATATATCGTGCCGTCAGAAGTTATGTACATATCACTTGGATTGCTCATAAATTCATTGCCGAATTTTATAAGTGTCTTTTGTGCAAGGTACGCTGTCTGTGTTTCCATCGTCCGTCCATAACCGTCATTTGTAAATGTACGATATGGTGTGTTTGCAGAAACACTTACGGAATTTAATCCTGTTGACAGCGTTATTACGAATGCCAAGAGCAATACAGAAACAATCTTAAATAAATTTTTATTCTTTTTCATAATGTCTGTTCCTTCTCCTCCTCTAGCTTCATTTACTTGATACCTGAATGTGCCATTGTATTCATGACATTGTTCTGAAGTATGATAAATAACACGAGGTTAGGAACAAACAATATAAGTGAGGCTGCCGCCGCCATACCCTGACCGGAGACTGTGTTATTTACATTGACAAGTGAGTTCATATAGAAAGTCAATGTTTTCATACTGTCATCATTTACATAGTAGTTTGATGTTTCCATGTTTACCCACACCTGCTGGAAAACAAGGATTGCTGCTGTTGCAATAGCCGGTTTTATCATCGGAATAATGATTTTTCTGTAAACCGTCCAGTCTGTTGCACCATCAATGTAAGCTGCTTCGATAAGTGAGTCAGGAACCTGCTCCACGAACTGCTTAACAAGGAAAAGAGCTACCGGATAAGCAAGCAATGGTAAGATATGTGCCCATATGCTGTCGATAAGTCCTACTTTACAGATAACAAGGTATCTTGGAATAAGAACTGCTGTTGCAACAAACATAAGAGCAAGCTGGTTTATATCCATCATAAGCTGTCTGCCCTTGAATTTTAACTTTGCAAGAGCAAATGCCGCAAATGTTGTAAACAGAAGTGACAATCCTACTGTCAGTCCCGTAACCAGTAAACTGTTAAATACATAACGGCTGAGTGGAACACCTGCCGTACGGCTGAACTTTATCAGCTTTGTGAAGTTTTCAAGTGTTGCATTTCTTACAAAGAATGTAGGCGGGAATGCAAACAACTCATCCATCGGCTTAAACGCATGGTTTGCAATAAACACGATTGGTAGTGCCATGAATATTACGAGAGGTAATAATATGGCGATAATCTTAATCTGTCCTCTTTCAAACTTTTGAGGATTAATTCTCTTGCCTTTATATGCCATTTCTTTTTTCCTCCTCTTTTAAAAATCGTCTTTTTCCGTCAAAAGTGCATTTGCCGCTTTCGAGAATATCTGAACGATTAATAACAATACAACTGAAACTGCTGCCGCATAACCCATCTCGTATCTTAAGAAACCGTAATCTTCTATATGGTTTACAATAAGCTGTGCCGCATATCCGGGTGACGGATTACCGGTAAGCTGTGTAGATATAAGACCATTCTGGAACGCATTTACGATTGCCATAACCGCTGCGAACAACATCTGAGGTTTCATCTGAGGAATTGTTATGTATATCATTTCCTGGAAACGATTCTTGATTCCATCAATAGCTGCTGCTTCATAAAGTTCTTCATTTGAGTTTAAGATACCTGCTATCATTGAGAGGAAACCTACACCCATTGAAGACCAAAGACCTATGATAATAACTATAGGTAAAAGGTATTTTGTATTTACAAGCCATATGATAGGTTCGTCTATAAGACCAAGGTTCATAAGCCATGCATTCAAAAGACCTGTCTGGTCACCTGAGAAGATAACCTTCCAGAGAACTGTCATCGCAACACCTGCTGTCATACTCGGTGAGTATAAGATAAGGGCAAATATAGTTCTTGGAACTTTTGTAAGGTTACAAAGTGCCCATGCAAGCACGAAGGATAAAATATATCCTCCGATACCTACAACAACCGCATACAATACGGTATTTGGCAATACATACTGCATAAATACTTCATCACTTGTAATAAGTGTAATGTAATTCAAAAATCCTACAAATTTTGGGAACTGAATCGCATTAAAGTTTGTGAATGAAAGTACAACCGCTAATACTGTCGGAAGTAATATGAATACCACAAACATAAGAGCATATGGCAGCATAAAGAGATAACCGTTTGTGTTTGAATTTTCTCTTTTTCTAATGCCGGTTTTCTTCTTACCGGGCTTTCTAACTAATTTTTCTTTATTTTCGTTAGCCATATTCTTTCTCATCCCTCCGATTATATTATTCGTCATCATCTGTTCTGCCAAGCAGTTTCTTTACAGATTCATAAGTCGGAATTTTATAATCTTTTATTACTTTGCCATCACTGTCACTATATCCGAATTCCTCAAGTTTTCTTTCAAACTCGTGGTTTACGGTCTTAACCGCTTTGTCTATACGCGTCTGCTCGTTATCACCGTTTACGGCAATATCATTAAATGTATTACTCATCTCTCGTTCGAGGAGATATGTACCCGGAACTCTCGCAACATCCTTAACATTCTTTGCTGTCTCTTCAACAATCTTCTTTGTATCAGAATTTATAGGAAGCTGTGCAAACGCTTTTGTATTTGCCGTAGGCCAGATATATTCACCACCATATGTAATCTGAATAGTCTGTCCAAACTCTGCCTGTGTCTCTGTTGAAGACCACCATTTAACAAATTCCCATGCCTTTTTCTGTCTCTCAGAATTGCTCTTAAAGATAACACTGCTCTCAGCACATCCACAGACTGAACGGTCAATAGTTCCGTCTGATTTCTGAGTACCTGGGATAAGTGCAACTTTCCAAGAACTTGAAAGTTCAGGAGCTGCATTTGTAAGCATATTAAATGTTGCATAATCCGCAATTCCGATAGGCATATCACCATTTCTGAAATGCTGATAGAAGTTATCAACATTGACAGGCATATTATAAACAGTAAACAAATCCGTAAGTTTTGTAAATCCGTTTACCGACTTCTCATTTCCGATTGCCGTGCCGTTGGCTGCCGTCTTAGCATAGAGTGAACCACCATTCTGCACGATAAGAGGTGTAGTACCATGGAAGTTTCTCATGAGCGTCATACCTGCTGTCGGATAATAGAAATTTAAACCTCTCATCTGAAGTTTTGGAAGCATATCTATTACATCATCCATAGTCTTCGGAATTTCAAGATTAAGTTTTTCAAGAACATCTGTCCTGTAGAACAATACCCAGAAGTTCATTGTCTCCGGCATTGAATAAATACCATCATTTATTGAACCTGTCATAAAGAATCCCGGCTCATAACCATCTGTCGATTCTTTAAAATCATCATACTGTGCCATATTGACAAGTGCACCTCTGATACCAAGCTCATAAGGAATCGTGTAGTTGATACCTGTCGCAACATCAGGTGCATTTCCCGATGAATTTGAAAGTACAAGTTTGTACTGGTCAGGCATGATACTTATATCAACATTGATTCCCGTCTTTGGTGTGAACTTTTCATCAATCATTTTCTGCATAATCTGCACATACTGGCTTGAACGGTTTACCCAGACCTGTATATGATCGCTGTTTGTATTCTTTGTTGAGTAAGCCTGATCAGTAAATGATGCCACAAATCTTGAAACATTCATCGCACAAGACTTAAAAAATCCCGGCTTCGATGGAAGTTTTGCTCCATCCTGATAAATGTAAATCCTGTCTATTGCAAGATCGTTTGCAATAAGGTTATCAATCGTTGTTGCAAGATAATGGTTTACTGAGTTTGAGCTTGTTGACAACTCGTCTATACGATATGGAATCGAATCAGGACTGTCTGCAAGACTCTTCAACTGCTTTGCTGCGATAATGAGTGACGACATAACAGCTACATTCTTGTCACTGTCGCTCCACTTAACAGCACTCTTTTCAAGCTTTGTAAGTCTGTCTGAATAACTGTAAAGTGTCTTTTCCAGATTTGGAATATACTTTGAAAGCTTGAGGTCACGATACTTATCAGCATTTGTACCGGCAACCTTTGTAATCTCAAGTGCAAGGTCATTTACATCTGACATTACTTCATCAATCTCTTCCATAATATATGAAATAGGATTCATGCTTATGGTATAAGAAATCGTATGTTTTCCTGCTTCGAGATGTACACTTAAATCCTCACCTTTTGAATCCTGCATGGTAGCTGTTTTATACTTTGTAGTATAAGCCATGCTGTAATCTTTAAATGCACTGTTTGGAACTTTTCCATCGATTGCAACATCACAGAATACAGGGAAGTCTGTTTTTTCTGACTGGCGATAGTTTGCTGCAATCTTATAATTTCCGGCTGTCTTAACTTCAAATTCATATGTTACTTTCTGACCTGCCGTACTGAATGAATCAGAATCAAGCGTATTTAACACCGTATCTTTAGCCTGATATGGATCAACACTTGTATCATACTCGGCAACGCCGTGAATAGCTGAATCATTTGTTGTCGTATAATCTTCACCCTGAATCGTAATAAGTTCTTTTCCATCTGCTTTGTCAGAAGAACCTTTATATTCTTCAACAGCTACAGGTGCCTCAAGGGAGATATTTCCTAAAAGGAAGTTTCCTTCGTCAACACTAAGTTCAATGGAATGTTTTCCTTTTGTAAGCTGAACTTTAAGCGGATCTGAATGGCGATAACTTGAATCCATCAGATATTTGTTTTCCCACTGTATCTGCTTATTTGGAATTGTAACCGCTTCATTATCATATCTGTCATATGACGGTTCATCACTTAATTTCCAGGTTGTCTCAAACTCAAGACTTCGACATTCGTAAAACGGATAATCTCCGTCTACCTTCATCTTCATTGAAACCGGAAGTATTGATTCATCATATGAAAGATAATCAAAATTCATATAATAAAGACCGTCCTCCGGAACCTCAAAATCAAGTGTTACTTTTTTACCACTTGTCAAATCAAGAACTTTATTATTTTTTTCATAGCCTTTAACTTTAGTAGTAAGATAACTTTTGCTGTTTCCCGTAACAGAACTGTCTACCGGTATCGAAACCGCTTCACCGGTATAATCAGACAATTTATATTTTTTGCTGATATTTGTATAAATCGTCGATATTCTCTCACTGGAATACTCTTCAGATGTCACTGATGACTTACTGTCTGAATCCGAACTTTCAGTTTTTGAGCCTGATGTACTATCGTCACTTACATCTTTCGCAAAACTTCTGAGAGTTGCAGACCCAAGTGCCATTGACACGATAAGTCCGACAGCAACTGTCTTTTTAAACTTACCTCCAATTTTTTTGTGCCGCATAACTTCCTCCTTAAATTGTTTCTTGCTTAAGTATTTTTATATTTTCATAAATTACTTTAGTTTATTTTATAATACTATGATTTTGAACAAAAGTCAATGCCAATCATAGTCAAATTGTTGTATATTTCTTTCACCTTGATAACAAATTTCAGCCACTTTTTAGCAATATGCACATAAAACCCACTTGACAACAGTACCATTCTTAATACACCTTGCACAATACAATTTCTAAATTTGTCCTAAAACAAAACATTTAGAAACAACTAAACAAAATTTGATTTATTTTACAATTATCTCAATCATAAAATTTCAATAAACTTTTTTATACTAAAAATAATTTTTATTATAAAAAATCGTGAAAAAAGATATATATATTCTGATATTTTAAAACGCATTTTCATTATATGCCAAATTTGTTTACCGCCAAAAAAATTCCGGATATATCTCATCCGGAATTTTAAATTCATTAATTGTAACAGTTAAGCCATAACATAAACCCTCTACTGTCATCTCACCCATTTCTTAATCTGAAATCCGAGATAAACCACCGAAGTTATTACCATAAGTACAAATGAATATTTTAGTATGGAGTCAAATGTTACATGCCATACATTGAGAAGCACAAGCGAAGCAATCAGAAGCACCACCAGCCAATAGCCAAAAGATGCCGCTGTCACAAACACCCACGCAGCCACGCTCTTACTCACATCTATTATCTGTCGTTTCAACTTTGCATCAATTTTCTTTGCCATCTGCCTTTCCTCCGTTGCTTCTATTTATAATACTTTACTCCCCAAAGGCTCTTATTCTTACCTACCGCTGAGAATGTCATACACTTTGTGCCTGCCTCATCTTTCATATCACAGAACACGCCCTTAAACTCTTCGTCGTCATACTTTATCGTAACATAGTATGTACCATCCTTAACAGTCCATATTCCTTTTATGTCTTTTCCAAACACACTGCCCTTATCAGTAAAGATAAGTTTAAACGGCTTTGCTATCTCACCGTCTACCGTTGTGTCCTGGTCTACAACATAATAATCTCCGATAATCTTTTCATTATCATAACCTTTTTCAGAAACCGTCTCGCCGTCTGTCGCATAAGGCAGCATACATGGCCAGCCGTCTTCATTAAGAAGATACTGATGCACTCTCGGCTCATGAGCCTCTGTTCCATCATCGAATCTCGTATGGTTTACGATATATCTCTTTCCGTCACTATCTATAAGTGCTGAGTTATGCCCCGTTGCCTTATATGCCTTTTCAAGACTAGGGAGCATATAGTTTCCTGAAAGTTTAAGGCCAAAAAATGATTCATCACCTGAGTCTGGCTTTGGTGTATTTCCTTTCATATCCACATAAGGTCCGTCAACTTTCTTTGAACGGAAAGCTCTTATCTGGTAACCGCCGTCACTTGTAAGCGAACCATACGATACAAACAGATAATAATAACCGGCTTCTTTATCATACTCAATCCACGGTCCCTCTATCGCTACATGACCGCCGCCGATAAGTCTCTTTCCAAAATATGCGTCCACATTATTTTTCTCATCAGCTTTAGGATGAATGACTTTCCCCGTATTCTCATCAATCTCAAGCAGGAAGATACCGCCTGACCATGAGCCGTAGACCATCCACATCTTTCCGTCCTCATCATAAAATGTAGTAGGGTCGATGGCATTAGGACACTCATTATAATTGTATTCCTCAAAGTCGCCACCGTTACTTGTTATGTAATGTTTCTTTGCATAATCTTCAGTCACATAATCACAGACATCCGTATCCTTAAGAGTATCCGAAGTAAATCCCGAATAGATAAGAGCACCTTTCCACTCAAACGGTCCCTCCGGAGAATCAGAAGTTCCATAGCACAGATTTGATGCATTCCATGTTGATGATGTGCAATAATACATGAAATATTTCTTTAACTTCTTATTATATACAACATCAGGAGCCCATACATGAGTACCGTTGTCATCCGTAGGAATAGCACTGAACGCCCCGCCTGAATACTTAAATGCCTTATCGTTAGTCATAAGATTTTTGTAAACAGGATTATCCGTTGTGTATCCGTCACCGATACTTGTCCAATTTCTAAGATCAGTTGACTTTGCAGTAGACATATGCGAGCCATAAATATAATATGTATCATCAACCTTTAATATAGAAGGATCATGGACACTTACACCTGCATCTATGGATGCCTTTTTTATGCCGTCATATTTCACCGTATAATCAGGCTTTAATTCTTTTTCCTCTTTTTCAAGTGCTTTCATATCAATCTTTCCTCCGTTTGATGTCGATGAATTTTTTGAACTGCTGCAGCCACCTGCCAATATTGCGGTACTGCATATAGCTATGCAAGTACCTAAGCTCACAAGCTTTTTACTTAAATTTCTCATACTTACCTCCGATAAAAAATCTCCAAAATCGTGTACCTTTTCTGCATATTTTAGTTTTTCATCTTTTTCTTTTCCACTTCTGTACTGTCATCCGTGGATAATTGTTATATTTGACAAAAACTTAAAATAATTTACACTTTTATATAGTTAAATATAACAAACATCGGACTGAAAAGCAAGTGAAAAATGTAAATGAACACAACAAAATGTAACACAAAATGTAACACAAAATGTAACATTCAAGCCTTACATTTATTACATTCATAAACCTGCCGGTAAACTGTAAGCCGCTGCTGTACAGCAGACTTATCACTCTTCTTTCATTTTTTCAATAGTGATAACATCGTCAAGAACATAGCTAAAAGACGGTGACGATGAATTTGCATTTTCTTTATACGGAGTATTAAGATTTATCTTATCATTCCGGTCAAATACACTTACACCGGTAAAAGGACCTGAAAACACTTCCAGTTTTCCCTTTTCAATTTTTTCTATAGTGTCCTCCACCATCTCCTTTGTTCCTTTTGGCACTATTGCTTCGTTTATATCAAGTATCCTTACCCAGCCTTTATCAATCCCTGCCATGGCATCCTGCTTATAGGTACGGCCGTCAATACATTCTTCTATCTTTTTATCATGCAATAAAGCATATACAGACTGCTCAAAATAGCTTGAATAATCCACACAGCAGCTTACAAGCGATCTTGTCGGTGCAATATCTGTCATACTCTGATTGTACCCCACGTGATATACCGGTATATCCCTCTGAGCATTTTCACATATAGCTGCCGGTCCGACCGTATCTGAATGTTGTGATATAACAACACAATCCTCATCAACCAGCTCTTTTGCCGCCTGTTTTTCCGTAGAATAGCTCGACCAGGTATTTGTGTACTTCACTGTCATGACAGCTTCCGGTACTACTGACCTGACACCGAGATAAAATGATGTATATCCCGATATTACTTCCGGCAGCGGAAATGCCGCCACATAACCGACTTTTGCCTGCTCCTTTGTAATGATATTTTCATCTATCATCTGCTTTATCTTCATTCCGGCTACTTTTCCACACACATATCTGCCCTGATATATCTCTCCAAAACAGTTATGATAATTTGACAAAACCGGCTTTTCATTTGCATTATCTCCTGTAGGTACGCAGAATTGTATATTCGGATATTTTTTTGCCACTGCCTTGACATCCGGTCCATAACCATAGCTCGCCGCAATTATATAATCACACCCACCGTCGATAAGCTCTTGCAAAGGTTTTTCAATCTGTCCTTCTGTCACATTGTATGTCGTAACACATTCTATCCGGTCACCATACACCTCCTTGATATGATTTCTTGCCTTTATAAAATTGTTTGTATAAGGTGTAATCTCATCACCTACAAAAATAAAACCAACCTTAATATGTTTTTCTTCCGTTTTTGTAAGATTATGTATTCCAAACAAACATAAAGTCATGACAATACAGGTTATCAGGCATAATGCGTATCTTTTTTTCATTCTTCCGTTTCTCCTTTTGATCTTGCGTATAAACTTTCCACATCAATAATACCTTCATCCATAAGTGACAACATTATCTTAACCAGTTTCGGGTCAAACTGTGTACCACTGCAGCGTTTTAATTCGTTTGTCACATAATCAATGTCAAGCTGCTTTCGATATACACGGTTTGCCGTCATCGCATCAAACGCATCCGCAATACCGATAATGCGTGCTTCAATAGGAATATCCTCACCTTTTAGTCCGTAACAGTAACCTGTCCCGTCATACTTTTCATGATGATACAATGCTCCTATATTTACATTATCTATCAGCGTGAAGTCCTTTAATATATCAGCACCCAGCGTTACATGGGTTTTCATTATCTTATATTCTTCATCTGTGAGTTTCGCCGGCTTATTTAATATCGCATCAGGTATTCCGATCTTTCCTATATCATGAAGTAACGCCATCTTGCGGAGATTTTCACATTTTTCATCAGAAAAACCAAGTCTTTTTGCTATCGCAACCGAATACTCTGATACCCTGTATGAATGTTGACTTGTATTGGAGTCTTTTGCATCAACGGTGCGTGCGATTGAAAGAATCGTTTCATTGCTCATCTTAATCTGTTTCTTTGCATATTCGAGTTCGAGCTTCTGTTTAAGCATTGTCCTCTGCATACAGGTTCTCGTAATAAACCATGTAAGCCATATAATCACAAGCCCTGCTATGATACAGATATAAAGCCTGAACCACCAATATTGATACATTTCATTCTCTTTATCAATAATATAACTTCCTGATTCTATAACATTTCCATCATAGCCGTCTAAAATTGATATTTTAAACACATATCTTCCGGTTTTTAAATCAGTATATGTTATCTTATTAAACTCACTTAACAGACAGGTCCGCCTCTTTGTGTCGTGTCCTTCTAACTTAACACTTATATACGGATCTTTCACAGAATAATTTAATATCTCCGGTGCAAATGTAATCTGTCTTGAATCTGCCGACATCTTTAATGTATCTATACGGTCTATTGCCACCTTTTCGCCATCAATCTCAACATAATTCATAATCATACGGTATGAATCATCACCCTTACTGCCGTCTGACATATTTACCTTTACCACACCTGTATCACAGCAAAGATACAAAGCATCACTTTCCCTGCATGGCCATGAATTTGCAACCAGTGATGCTCTAAGACCATGTTTTGAATTTATCAGCAGATAATCGCTTCTCACATTTTTAATCAGTTCCTTTATCTTTGCCTCATAGATTCCCGCACTGCCAAGCACCCAGCAGATTCCATTCTTATTGCATACTATATCATAATTATTGCTGTACGGAAATTTATCAAGACTCTTTACCTTACCGTCTTTAGACATATAACAAAGACCATTGCTTGTAACAATAAACATTCCGCCATAGACTGTCTCACTAACCATACGCAAAACTACATCCGATGACAATCCGTCTTTTTTTGTTATCTGCGTCACTTTGCCGTTTTTGTCAATTTTAGTTATTCCGCCACCATCCGAACCGACATAACACGCGTCTTTATGCTCCAGCAGACATAAAGACTTTTCATTGAGCATACCATCCTTTGAATCGAGAACATTTACAACTCTGTCCCCCGACATAATTGCAACACCGTAATCTCCTGCAATCATAATCCTGCCATCACTACATTCGATTATATTTCTGAACCGCATCCCCGGTATTCCCTGTTTATCAGTGAAATTTTTAATGTCATACCCGCCATTTTTATTTATTGTGACTTTATATATTCCCATTTCTGTTGTGGCTATCCACAATGTATTTTTGCTGTCTGCTTTCAAACATCTTACCCTGACATTTTGAAGCCTTTTTGTAAGCTGATTACTTACTTTTTTTCTTCCCTTAACAGCGACCAGACCATCATCGGTACCGCAAAAAAGTATGCCGTCCCACTTTTCCGTAGAATTTACAACCGCCGTCATACCAATATTTTGAAATACCTCCTCAAACGAGGACTTACACATTTCAAGAAGTCCCAGTCTTGACGAACTAAACCATAAATTTCCCTGATAATCAACAAGCATACTGTCAATCGAACTGTTAAAATTGTTTGTATTTATCTTGTGATAACTGCCGTTTTTACCCAGAACTGCCACACCTGTATCTGAGCACACAAACATATTATCATTATCCGCCTGATAAAAGTAATTTATAGATTCAAAGCCACTTATCCTGATTTTATCTTTAAGTTTAAGTTTTTTTGATTCCATATCAAATATGTATATCGAATTTCCGGTCGTACCAATATATAACTGACCGGCTTTTGAAAAATAAACTTCATTGCAATCCTTAAATTTGCTGACAGCTTTCGGAGTATTTATAAGTTTGCCATCACTTATCCAAAACATTTCTCCCCTCTCAGTTACACCGGCAACATTTCCATTATCATCAGCAGTCATTGACACCACATTTTTTATGTTTTTAAATGTTTTTGTCACCTTGACTCCTCCGCTAAGAGATACTACCGATAATGCCTCTGAAGTTCCAATATAATAATTTCCATGTGAATCACATACTATCTTCTTTACTGAATTTGAAAGAAGTCCGTTTTGGTCATCCACCACATTAACGGCATCCTCATTGATAAAAATAGTAACACCATTATCATTGGTTCCAACCCACAATCTTCCCTCTTCATCAACATACAGACAATTTACACTTTTGACCGAACTAATATCCTGAAAACAGACAAATTTCACTCCATCATACTTAAACAGCCCCGCATAAGTGCCTATCCAAAGCTTTCCATCCTTTGTCTGGGCAATATCATTAGCCTCACCTGATAAAAGCCCTTCATCCTTTGAATACTGCTTCTGTATATAGGAATACAATTCCGAATTGTATTCCGATTTATATTCCGATTTGTATTCCGATTTGTATTCCGATTTGTTATTTTCTGAATTTGCTTTTGATACTTTCCCTGCTTTTGTCTCTGATGTATATCCTGCTTTTGAAGTCTGCACTGACTTATTTTGTGCCGCCGCTGTCTTTTCTGTTTTTCCGCAGCAAACTCCTGCCATGACTACAGCTAAAATGATTATTTGTGTTATCGTTTTAAATCTTTTGTTGAGTTTTTTTCTGATATAATGAGCAATTTTGAGCAATAAATACATTATCTCTACAGTCAGTATCTTATCCATAAATTCCACACAAAACTGACCGGCTATATAAGAAATAAATTTGGGCAGTCCCTTGTCAACACACAGCAGCATAACCTGATTTCCCCATACATTACTTATATTGCCACTATATAACAATGCGTTTACCATAACTGCCATAACAGTCGAAAACAATGCAAGCCCCATACCTAAAGTCATCGTCGTAAACTGTTTGTCAAAGACTCTCTTTTTTGAATAAATCCCCACAATAATCCCAAGCATACTTCCGACAACACAATATATCAATTCCTGTTCAACAAATATTCCATAAATAATATTGTTGGTAAATCCAACAAAAGCACCACAGACGGGACCGTATAAATATGCGACCAAAAAAGTTCCTATCGAGTCAGTCCACACCGGCAATACAAACTTTACGGCAAATTCCCTGCCTAAAATATCAATAAGCAATGCCGCTACAGTTACAAAAATTATCATGTATTCTTTTTTATTTTTCATTTACTATTCTCCTCAGATTAAATCACTGTTCCCCGTCGTTTCCCGCAAAAGAGATAACCTTTTTTCCTCTGCTTCTCTCGTAAGTTTTTCTTTCCATTGATACTCCCAGTTTTAATAATGATAATATATATGCAGAAAAGTTTCAAGTTTTTGACATATTTCAAGCTTTTATTTTGTAACAGTAAAACCTGCCATTTATTACATTTATAACCCTGTCAGTCGCTGCTAATCAGCTTATGTTTACCTCATATAATAACATCTGAATGTGCGTTTGACATTATATATTTTTCTATATACCAAAAATCGCTGCAGAATATCTGATAATACTATGATATTCCACAGCGATTTTTTACTTTGCATGAAACAGCTTATTTTTATCTAAGCTTATGAAAATGATACCACGGATTGCTCCATTGCTACGCAATTTTCACAATCCCGCAAACACCTCATATCATTTCATTACTGAAGAAGTGAAAGTACACCCTGGTTAGACTGATTAGCCTGTGCAAGCATAGACTGACCTGCCTGTAAAAGAATGTTATTCTTGCTGTATGCAACCATTTCTTCAGCCATATCTGTATCACGGATACGAGACTCAGATGTCTGAGTATTCTCAGCAGCTGTATCAAGGTTTGCTATTGTATGCTCAAGACGGTTCTGAACAGCACCGAGTTTACTTCTCTGTTCAGATACTTTCTTGATAGCTGCATCAATAGTTGTAGTAGCCTTCTGTGCTCCTGACTGAGAAGCAATGTCAACTTTACCACCATCAACACCAAGTGCTGCTGCACTCATGTCCTCAATGCCAAAGTTCATTGTCTGACCTTCGTTTGCACCAATCTGAAGTGTCATTCCACCATTTGCTGCTGTCTTAGTAGCAGAAGCATCAAGACCAAGTTTCTTAGCAGCTTCGCCTGTTCCAAAATCTGAAAATGAAACAGAACCACTTTCACTGCTCACTACAAGACGACCATCCTTTGAAACATCAACAGTTACATTTTTCAGCTTGTCAGCATCATCACGATCTGCATTGTATGCATCTATTGCAGCATTTATGCTTGTTGCAAGACCTGTTGCAACATCTGACATATCATCTGTATTAGCTACTGCTACTGGTGTTACTACCAATGACTGACCATTGATATTCATATAAAACTTCTCTGTATCAGCTACAGCATCACCACTATATTTTGTTGAACCTGTAGCAGCGGTAACTGTCCCTAAAGTTTTGCCTATTACGGTATCTGTATTAGTAGCACTGTTAATATCAATTTTAGAGTCAGTTCCTTCTGAGCCTGATTTAATATTAAAGCTTGCCTGTGTTCCTGCTACAGATGATTTTACAGTGACATGTGCTACTCCAAGGCCACTATTGTCAATAGCTTCATTGATCTTATCCTGCATGATTGTAGCAGCTTTGCTTGCTTTTGCGCTATCTGATGCAGCCCAGTCCTGCTTTAATGCAGCTTTTTCTTCACTTGTAAGAGTAGTCCAGTCTACAGTAATGTCTGCACCATCAATCTTTATAGTTTCTTTTGCAAAGAAATCAGCATCTACTGCATCAGATGTTTTTACACCTTGTTTCATACCTGTTTCTGCTGCTTTTAAGTTTGATATCTGACTTCCTATTGTCTGGTTGGAGCCCTTTGATACACCCTGTGGTCCAGCCAATGAGCCATCAAGAAGTTTCATTGTGTTAAACTCTGTTGTGCTTGAGATTCTTGTAAGCTCGTCCTGAAGCTGGCTGATTTCCTTCTGTACTGCTTCACGGTCATCATCTGTCTCTGTACCGTTTGATGCCTGTACTGAAAGTTCTCTCATTCTCTGGAGAATTGAGTGAGACTCATTTAATGCACCTTCTGCTGTCTGTATAAGTGAGATACCATCCTGTGCATTGTCAGATGCTTTGTTTAAGCCACGAATCTGGCTTCTCATTTTTTCGGAAATAGAAAGTCCTGCCGCATCATCTGCTGCACGGTTAATTCTATAACCTGAAGAAAGTTTTTCTGTTGATTTTGCAAGTGAACTATTTGTTATTCCTAACATTCTGTTAGCGTTCATTGCTGACATATTGTGCTGTACTATCATTGCCATAATAATTACCTCCGTGTTTTTCCTACGCTCCAAATCCGTTTGTGAGCGTATTGTGAAATTTGTTTTGTATTTTTATTTATAATAAAATCAATGCACGATGCCGCTGTATCATTTTCGATTAATAAAACTCTGAAAAATCCACACTGTCTTATCTGAAAAATATGATTTTCAGAGTCAAGCCGCAGATAGCAATTTGTATGTAAACATACATCTCTGTCTGCTTTTGACTATTACATCAAAATATAAGACATTATCATCTGTTCACCGATTTATTACCAAAGCCATGCGGATATACGCAATCCGCTTTGCTGCTTGTCCATAAATACAGTCGCTTTGCGGACTGTCAGTGCAAAAACAGCTTCTAAATTTTTATTTTCTGCGATATTTTTCAGGATGCTCTTTTTCTTCATAGTAAGAAGGAAACTCACACTCTATCCCATTTTCTTTCATATGTTTTTTAAGAGCTTTGCTTCTGACTATATTCACATCCTTCGGTGCATCTATCATTATCCTGTGATGATTTCCTGAACCACCGAGAAAAATAATCTTTACATTATCTCCAACCATGAGATACTCTTTGTTTTCAACTGAAAGCCTTAACATTTGCATTACCTCCCTGTATTTTATTTACGGCAGTTTTTTTAGCTGCTATTTCATATCACATTTTTATTTCTCAGCCTGTCTTTTATTGATTTATACCAGTACGACAAAAAGTAAATCTTTAATATATTGAGCTTGAATGTACTTTTGAGAGTGCGTGCTTATTCAATGCATCAATTATTTGTTGTCCTGACACTACATATGTAGTTTTTAGCAATAATTTTTAGCAAACTGAATTAAAATAAATATTTAACGAAATACTATTTATAACCGAAAACTGCTATATCCTTGCCTTGTAATCGAAAATGTAACAGAATGGATAGTGTGTTACATTTTTGTTTACATAACATTTATCGGCAGTCAGATTGGATACTTTAGCTTTTTTAAAAAATTTTTGAAAATTGTTAATAGCCCAGCTATAAAAAATTAGGTATTTGCGAAACTATCATAAATCTTGATTAAATTGTGCAGATATAACAAATAGTGTTAGTCGGCATTTTTGTCGTCGTCAGCACTTAATCAGCGTTTTTTGCTGATTTATGTACTGCTACGAACGACAACATAGCGAAAGCGTGCCGACGATAGTATTTGTTATAGCTGTGCAATTGATACAACATATAGTTAGTTTCGCAATTACCTAGCTATAAAAAATAATTGAAAGGATGGATTATTGAAATGAAACTTACTCAGCCTATTCGTGATATTGTGGAATTAGATAAGATTAAGAAATATTATTGCGATATTAAGCCAAATAAAAGAAATTATCTTCTTATTGTATGCGGACTTAATACCGCTTTGCGTATTTCTGATATTTTAAAACTTCGTTGGAAAGATGTATATAATGAAAGTCTGCTGTCTTTCAAATCTCATATTGATGTAAAAGAGAAGAAAACAGGAAAGAAAACGACTATTTTTATAAATGATAATTTAAAAGAGGCATTGGCATCATATTTAAAAGAAATTTTTGAAAAGAAAGAAAATTTATGTGAGGTGATGGAACAATTTATTTTTCTGGGTCAGAAATCAGAAAATAAGCCTATCAGCAGGATTCAGGCATTTCGCATAATATCATCCGCGGCAAAAAAATGTCTGCTCAGCCAAAAGGTGAGCTGCCATTCGCTCAGAAAAACATTTGGGTATCATGCCTGGAAAAAAGGAGTGTCACCTGCATTGCTTACCAGCATCTATAATCATTCGTCATATAAAATAACAACAAGGTATCTGGGGATAGACCAGGATGACAGGGACGAAGTCTTTTGCCTTGTAAATCTATAGTGCAATTAACAGGCTTAAAATTTGTATCAATGTGGCAGTTGGGTTATGTTTAGAGATGCTTAAATGCATACTTATTAAAACTATCAGCAAAGAAAACAAAAATTTTCATACGGGCACAAATAACATTATTGCCGTATTGCAGGTGTAAACCGTAATTGTGCATAAAAGTTTTGTGTCTGTTTGTAATGTAAAAATCTTGTATTCAGATTTAATGCATCATCAAAATTCTTCTAATATATTTTTAGTCACATCATTTTATAATAATAATTTCAGATTTTATCATGTGTTCTAACTAAAATCACATATTTCATAAAAAATATTTTCAAATAAAGTTTTCATAAAAGTAAAAAAATGTAACACATTATCCATTGTGTTACATTTTTTATTTTCAATATTCATACACAGCTCTCTACTTTTTAAATTATAGCACACTTACAGATAATCCCAGTAACAAAAAAAGCCACATTGCAAATATAAAAATTATATTTACAATATGGCTTTTTTCTGTTTCTTTACTTTACACATTCCATGCTGCTATGCTTCTGCACAACACAAATCAAGAATGTAATAAATATTTTTTCTCAAAAATCTGTTATTTTACTCAGAATTACATAACTGTGTAATCCTATATTTTATCAGCAGTATCTTATCACATATCACATTTACTGTCTTACTTTTATATGCACTTCTCTAAGCTGCTGCTCGCTTACTTCGTTTGGTGCACCACACATAAGATCCTGTGCATTTCCGTTCATCGGGAATGGTATTATCTCACGGATGTTTTCCTCGTTGCGAAGAAGCATTATCATACGGTCTACTCCCGGTGCCATTCCTGCGTGTGGTGGTGCTCCAAACTGGAATGCATTGTAGAGTGCTCCGAATTTTTCCTTTAAGTCTTCCTCTGTATAGCCTGCAATTTCAAATGCCTTAACCATTATGTCGAGGTCATGGTTGCGGACTGCTCCTGATGAAAGCTCGATACCGTTACATACAATGTCATACTGGTATGCAAGGATTTCTGACGGCTCTTTTGTGTTTAATGCTTCAAGTCCGCCCTGTGGCATTGAGAATGGATTGTGAGTAAAGATATATTTCTTCTCCTCATTGTCATACTCATACATTGGGAAGTCGTTTATATAGCAAAATCTGTAGCTGTTCTTCTCGATAAGGTCAAGTCTGTTTCCAAGCTCTGTACGAATCTGTCCTGCATAAAGAGCTGCCTGTGCTTCTCTGTCTGCGATAAAGAAGATTGTATCTCCCGGTGTAAGTCCTGCTATATCAGCAATTTCCTGTTTCATGTCATCAGGAATAAATTTGTCGATAGGTCCCTTATATGACTTATCTTCAAGAACTTCAAGATAACCAAGTCCGCCCATTCCGATAGACTGTGCAAATTTGAGAAGTTTCTCATGCTGTCCCTTTGAAAGTTTTGCATGGACATTTATCGCACGGACTGTCTTTCCATGGAACGGCTTAAATGTGCATCTCTGGAAGAAATCTGTCACATCGACAATGCGAAGCGGATTTCTAAGGTCAGGCTTGTCTGAACCAAACTCAAGCATTGCCTGTTTGTAGCTGATGATAGGATATGGTGCCTGTGTAACTTCATATCCCTCAGGTGCAAATTTCTCAAATGCTGCCGTGAGGACTTCCTCACCAACCTTAAATACATCTTCCTGTGTTGCAAAGCTCATCTCAAAATCGAGCTGGTAGAACTCTCCCGGTGAACGGTCTGCTCTCGCATCCTCATCTCTGAAACAAGGTGCTATCTGGAAATACTTGTCAAAACCTGACACCATAAGAAGCTGCTTGTACTGCTGTGGTGCCTGTGGCAATGCATAAAATTTACCTTTGAATTTGCGTGATGGCACGATATAATCTCTTGCACCCTCAGGTGATGAAGCACAAAGGATAGGTGTCTGAATTTCTAAAAATCCCATGTCTGTCATCTTCTGACGAAGAAAACTTATAACATTTGATCTAAAAATCATATTGTCACGAACCTTTGCATTTCTAAGGTCAAGATAACGGTATTTAAGACGAACATCCTCTCTTGTCTCTTTTGATGTCATAATCTCAAAAGGAAGCTGTCTGTAAACTCTGCCAAGAACTTCTACCTTGTGTGCTTCAAGCTCGATAGTTCCTGTCGGTATCTTTGGATTGTATGTCTCCTCATCTCTGTGCTCTACGACACCCTCAACTGAGATACAGTCCTCTTTGCTTATACCATCGAGAAGTTTTGTGTCACGCATAACAACCTGCATAACACCGTACATATCCCTAAGGTCAACAAATGATACACCGCCGTGGTCACGGATATTTTCTACCCATCCGGCAAGTCTTAATGTTTCACCGACATTGCTCTCGCCAATGTCGTTTAATGTTTTGTCACGATAAATGTTTCCTACGTTCATTTTTACCTCCTAAAAAATAAAAAGGGCAAAACCAGCGTTTTGCCCCCCAAGAATTGCTTTGCAATTCTCGTTGGCTTTCCGCTATGTTACAAGCATTTTTCTATAACATAAAAAAGTCCGCCCCAAACTAAAAGTTCAGGACGAACATATATTGTCCGCGGTACCACCCGAATTACTGTCTTGTCAGTCACTCATATGCTGTCTGTCGTGCAGCTTACGGCTCCCCTACTGACATACTTTATATACAGTATAAAATGAAATCAAATCAATACAATACTTATGTCCGATAATGATTTCAATCTGCTGCATACGGCAGGCTGTGTTCAGTTCGCTGCTGATAGAGTGTTATTCACATGAATTCACTTTGCGAAGCTCTCACCGTCCTTCACTCGCTTTGAACGATAAATCATGCTACTTCTCTCCGTCGTCGCATTTGCATAACTAAGTTGATTATATAATGGTGGCTGGGGGATTGTCAATGATTTTTTCGTTTCCGCCAAAAGACTTCTTTTTACCCCCTGAAATACCTTATACAATTTCCCATCACCCTATAAGCACTTTTTTCCCTTCAAATGCAAATCCATAATGCCTTATTCTTTCTTTTTCTATACCAAGTGCTAAGATTTCTTCATCATATCTTTTTTCTTCTATCTGCTTTAAAGCTGCCTCAACTGCTTCTTCAAGTGATTTTTCGCTGTCTCTTTTTACTTTAAACTCAAGCACAATCGCCGGAAGTTTCTTTCCACTTTCACTTGTGCTTTGCTTTGGAATCATCATAACATCATAACGACCAAAACCACTTTCCCTGTTTGATTTTATAATGTAAGTATTTCTCTGACCTGCCATAAGTCCCAATACAAAACCATGGTAAAAATTTTCTGGGCGTATTCTTGATTCATCCTTTCCTGCAACATCAAAACTACTAAATACATTTAATGTAATTTCATTTATATAGTAATTCATTGCTTCTAAATCACCATCTATCAATGCACTTATAAATTCATTTGACGAATCATCTCCTGTCATAAACCAGCCTTTTATCAATTTCTGAAACATAACACGGACTTCTAAGTTTGTAAGACTCAGTTCATATTTCTGCTCTCCTGTGCTTACACAAATATCCATGCTGTCTACTTTAAGATAACCACTTGCCAATAAAAGACTCCATATCGCATCCTCGTCGTTATCTAATTGGTCAAACACTATCTGTTCATCAATTCCAACTGTTATATATTCTCCATTTAAAAGTTTTTCCATGGCTTTCTTTATTTTCGGTGAACCTCTTTGAATAAGTTTGCCAACAAGACTATTAGAACTTGTGTCCGCCCAATATGTCTTAAACTCTTTCTTGTCAAGATAATTTGTAATCGACCACGGATTATATATATCCTTGTGCTTTCCAAATGTAAAACCGTCATACCACAGCTTCACATCATCCTTTTTCTCCGACAAACCTGCCTCATCCAATGCCGCAAAAACTTCATTTTCCGTAAAGCCAAAACTTGTATTATATTCGTCATTTGTAGTTGTAATCACATTAAGATTGTTTAAGTCTGAAAAAATACTCTCCTTGGAAATCCTGGTAATTCCTGTCATTACCGCACGCTCTAAATACGGGTTTGTTTTAAAAGTTGAATTAAACAAACTTCGTATAAAATCAACAAGTTCATTCCAAAATCCGTTTACATATGCCTCCTGCATCGGAGTATCATATTCGTCAAAAAGAATTATAACTTTCTTTTTATAATATCTACTCAAATAGTTTGAAAGAGTATTTAATGCTCCCTGTGCAGTAACATCATCCATAGTATCTTTTACAAGTGCATATAATTCTTTTTCGTTGTTATTAAAAATATCACTTTTTATTATATAGTCATATTTATTATACAATTCAACAATGCATTTTTTTATTTTTTTAACTGTGTCTAAATAATTATTTTGTTTTACACCCGCAAAACTAATAAATATCACCGGATAGGTCCCCTGAAGCTGCCTGTATTTTTCATCATTCCATATTGACAATCCTTCAAACAAATCACCTCTGCCTGCATATTTGTTTGAGAAAAAACATTCTAACATACTCATATTCAATGTTTTTCCAAATCTTCTCGGACGGGTGATAAGTGTTACATCATCCTGTGACTCCCACCATTCTTTTATAAAATATGTTTTGTCTACATAAAAACAGCCTGATTTTATTAACGATTCATAATCCTGCTTTCCTATACTTACTTTGCGCATAAACTTTTCCTCTCAATATAATAAAAAACAAACACCCAATACGATGCGTCGGATTTTTAACTGTAACTATCTTACATTATAAACGCCAGCAGATAGTTCCGCAAGCGAAACTCTCTGCTGGTGTTATCTTCGGCATCACATACATAATACTGTTGCAAACAGTCCTTTTTCAGCTTTCTCATATTCTTCTTCCGTATAAGCAAGTTCCAAAACTTCTTCTTTTGAGTAACTTTTGCTAATCATTTTCACAATACGCTTTATATTTTCTTCTTTAAGAATTTTTTCATTTTCTTCCTTAACAATATCTTCCTTTCCCACAATATTTCTTGATTTATCGTTATACGCAAACATTTCGTTCAACGAAATATTTTTACATAATAATTGTCATTTTTTGTCTGCATCTGATATACTATAACTGTTGTCACTCTCCAATCTGACAGCAGAGAGGAGGTGTCAGTATGTTATTATCAATCTTTAATGCTATTATGGCAAATATAATCAGCTACTATATTTGCAAATGGCTAGATAGCATTTTTTAATGACAACTAACCTAGCAGATGCTCGACTGCTCTATCAAAACAAGAAAAACCCCCTATAAGGTGCGAACTTACAGGGGGTTTGTTTTTGTGTCAGTATGACACTATTATCAATCTTTCTAGCTGACTCAATTATAACACACCAACTCAGCTATTACAAGTATATTCTTAGGTATTATTTTTCATTCTTAAAAAATCCTTAAAAAATATGACATTTTTTCAATTTTTGTTATTGAAAACTGACACACCAACTCAGCTATATTTTCAAAGTTTCCATCCTTTTTTCTTACGCTTCTTCCCTTATCTTCTTCGCCGCACAAACCATATTTCTAAGGCTTGCGTCCGACTCTTTCATTCCTCTTGTCTTTAATCCGCAGTCAGGATTTACCCAGAGTTTATCACTGTCTATTTTGGTAAGCATTATCTTTAATACATTGGTTATCTCCTCAACTGACGGAACTCTCGGTGAATGAATGTCATATACTCCCGGTCCTACTTCCGTCTCAAAATTGTTTTCTCTGAGCGAGTCGAGTATCAAAAGGTCTGAGCGTGACGCCTCAAATGTGATAACATCCGCATCCATATCGTCAATCGCCGGGATTATGTCCGTAAATTCACTATAACACATATGCGTGTGTATCTGTGTTTCAGGCTTTACACCGCTGTGGGTAAGACGGAATGCAGGTATCGCAAAATCGAGATATTCCTTATACCAGTCAGTTTTTCTAAGCGGAAGTTTTTCTCTTAAAGCCGCTTCATCTATCTGTATAACTTTGATGCCGTTTGCTTCAAGGTCGAGCACTTCATCTCTTATTGCTAATGCAATCTGTGATATTGAGTCTTTTATTGAAATATCTTCTCTTGGGAATGACCAGTTAAGTATCGTAACAGGTCCCGTGAGCATACCTTTCATAATCTTCTTTGTGAGTGACTGTGCATAAACCGACCATTCTACTGTTATAGGTTTATTTCTATATACATCTCCCCATATGATAGGTGGTTTCACGCATCTTGTACCATAGGACTGCACCCACGCTTTCTGTGTGAACAAAAATCCGCCAAGTGACTCACCAAAATATTCTACCATGTCATTTCGCTCATACTCACCGTGAACAAGTACATCAATGCCTATTTCTTCCTGCCATTTTACATATTCGGCAATTTTTTTCTTATTAAAATCAACATATTCCTGCTCTGTCTTTTCCCCTCTCTTAAATGCTGAACGGTTTGCTTTCACATCTTTTGTCTGAGGAAATGAACCTATCGTGGTTGTCGGGAACTTCGGAAGTTTAAATTCTTCTTTCTGAATTTTCTGACGCTCACTTCTCTTTGGAAGTCTTACATAATCGGACTCACATACTTTAGAAAGACGATTTCTTACATCTTTATTTGCGCAATCCCTGCTGCCACTGAAAAGCTTATGATTTTTCTTAAATATCTCATATTCAGCATAATTTTTACTGTCAGCAAGTTTTCCAAGTTCACTAAGCTCAACAAGTTTCTCCTTTGCAAATGAAAAATAAGCCGTATATTCTTTTGAAAGTTTTTCTTCATTTTCCAATGTATATGGCACATGAAGAAGTGAACATGATGTTGATATTACTGTATCAATGCCCTTTTCTCTCAGCCCACTTAACACTTTCAATGTCTTATCATAATGATTTTTCCAGATATTCTTGCCGTTTACAACTCCGGCAAAAAGTACCTTATCTTTTGGAAAACCGTATTTAGAAACAAGGTCACAAGTCTGCTTTCCCTCAATGAAATCAAGACCTATTCCCGCAAACGGCATCTTTATGACTTCCTCATAAATATCACGAATATCCCCAAAATAAGTTTGCAATAAAACTTTCGTATCTGTATCAACTGCAAGCAGTTCATCATAAATCTGATGGAATAATGCCTTGTCACTATCATCCATATCAAGTACAAGTGCCGGCTCGTCAAACTGTACCCATGCTATCTGCTTTTTACCGCAAGTCTGTAACAATTCTTTATATGCCGCTATTATGTCACATACATAATCTTTTTCAGATTTATTTCCCGTATATCTGCAAAGTTTTAACATTGTGTACGCACCTGTGAGCATCGGCTTTGTTTCGATGCCAAGTTCATCTGCCTCTGCATACTCATTCCAAAGTTTGTCACCCGACAATTTTATCTTCGTGTCATCCTCTGTCTCAGGCACTATATAATGATAATTTGTGTTAAACCATTTTTTCATCGCAAGTGCTTTAACATCACCGTGTTCTCCCTGATAACCTCTTGCCATTGCAAAATATGTATCAATTTCCGACAAATCAAGTTCTTTGTATCTTTTAGGAATTATATTTAACAATACTGCCGTGTCAAGCACGGTGTCATAAAACGAAAAATCATTGCTTGAAATAAAATCAATTCCTGCATTTTTCTGCATATTCCAATGTGTTTTCCTGAGTTCTTTTGCTGTTTCTTTAAGCTGCTCCTCACTAATCTCTTTTCTAAAATATTTTTCCGAAGCAAATTTAAGTTCTCTTAATGTTCCGATTCTCGGGAAACCTATAACTGATGTTTTCATCTCAACCCTCCATTTTTGTATTAATGTTTTTTGCTTTTCAACTTTTCCTAATTTTAATAAAACCTAATCTTTACTATTTCTTATTTCAAAAACAAATTCATTATAATTAAATTTCCGCCAATCGTATAATACATAAAAAAACAGGTTAGCCATAGTTTAAAACTATATCAAAAAAATCTTACTCCATTCCACTAAATTTTTAAATATCAATATAAATAACATTTTACAAACATAAACATGATAGATATAATCATATTTTTTCAAATAGCTGCATCAAAAAAAGCCCTACTCTATTTTCAAAATAGAATAAAGCTCTTAATTTTAACAGCAAACAATAGTCATAATCCGTTGTGCTACTTTCCTGACATTGTTAAGTATTTCCCAAGCGACTCCAGATAAGTTTCCCCAAGTCTGCTTAACATCCCTTTCTTATGCATAATATAACCGATACGCATATCTCCCTCATCCGCAAGCGGAACAGCTATAATATCCTTACCATTTAGCTTCTTGTCTATCACGCCACTGCAAACGGTATATCCGTTTAGTCCTATCAGCAGGTTAAAAAGCGTTGCCCGGTCTCTTACCCGTATATTTTTCTTTCTCTCCGATGCTGAAAAGATTTCCTCTGAAAAATAAAATGAATTGTGCTCACCCTGTTCAAATGAGAGATACGGATACATCTCAAGCTCATCATTTGTTATTATCGTTTTTTCTGCGAGCGGATGCTTTCTGCTTATAAATACATGAGGCTTTGCAATAAACAACTGCGTAAATTTAAGTTCATTCGATTTCAGTATCTTATTTATGACCGTTTCATTAAAGTCATTTAAAAATAAAATTCCAAGCTCACTCCTCATTTTGGCAACATCCTCGATTATCTCATAGGTCTGTGTTTCTCTCAATGAAAAATCATACTCATCCTGACCATACTTTTTGATAAGGTCTACGAATGCATTTACTGCAAATGAATAATGCTGGGTTGATACACAGAACTGTTTTTTACCGCCTGCATTTTTCTTATATTTATCCTCAAGTATTGCCGCCTGCTCCAATACCTGTCTGGCATATCCCAAAAAGTCCCCGCCCTCTTTTGTGATATTTATGCCTTTGTTCGTTCTGTTAAAGATAATGATGTTCATTTCTTTTTCAAGTTCATGTATCGCACTTGTGAGACTTGGCTGCGAGATATACAATCTGTTTGCTGCCTCGGTAATCGTACCGGTCTCGGCAACTATTGTCACATATTTTAACTGCTGTAATGTCAATTTTTTCCCTCTCTCAACTTAAAGGTACTCTCGGTATCTTATCTATTCTGCTATTGGTCGCACCTTAACTGTAAACAATAATTATGTTCTTTATTACACTATATCATAATTGTATCAGAAAAATATACGAAAGACCTTTCTTTATACAAACATAATTTGTCGTCATATATCTGCCGATTTCTTCCTCATCATATGAAAGAAGCATATTTACATCAGCAACGGCATCTGCATCAAGCCTTTTTACATGAACATATCTCCATGAACAATCGTCCATGAACATTTATTATATATTAACAAAATCATATAATTATAAACATGGCTGTAATCCTGCCAAATTGACTCATTGGCAGGATTACAGCCATACCACCTGTTCACGATATAAAACAGCTTATCTGCTATATATCTCTAAACAACTCTAAAGTCCTGTTACTGTATATTATAAATTGCCATTAGTTAAGAATAAATTTACCTATAAGTCCTTTTAATGTGTCAGCCTGTGCCGAAAGTTCCTCGCCTGTTGCAGATGTTTCTTCTGCTGCTGCTGAGTTTGACTGAACAACTTCTGATATCTGGTTTACACCAATCTCAGCCTGTTCCATAGCTTCTGCCTGCTGTTTTGACTCTTCGCTGAGTTGTTTTGATGTTTCTGCAATACTCTCGATACCGTCAATAACACTCTTAAGTGCTTCCTCTGCATTTTTACTTGCAACATTACCTTCGTCGATTTCTTTTAAAGCACCCTCGATTAGTTCACATGTATTAACTGCTGATGAAGCACTCTGCTCTGCAAGTTTTCTAATCTCATCTGCAACAACTGCAAATCCTTTTCCGGCTTCACCTGCTCTTGCTGCCTCGATAGATGCATTAAGTGAAAGAAGGTTTGTCTGTGATGCTATATCTTCTATCTGCGTCGTAATGTTTTCAATCTGTTTTGATGTATCTGTGATGCGTTTCATCGCAACTGCAAGATCTTTCATCTGCTGACGCCCCTCATCTGCCTGTCTTGCATATTCTCTTGCCTGCTGATGTGACTCGATAAGATTCTGAGCATTTTGCTCTGCACTTGCCGTGATATTTGCAATAGTAGATGTAAGTTCCTGTACAGCTCCTGCCTGGTCTGTAGCACCTTCTGCAAGTGCCTGTGCTGACTGTGCAAGGTTGTCTGAACCTGCTGAAACCTGTACTGATGCATCATCAACATTCTGAAGTGTATCTATCATCTGGTCACGAAGATCTCTCATGGCTACAAGGATATCATTAAATGTTCCCTGATAAAGCTCTCTGCATCCTGACTGAACCATAAAGTTTCCTCTTGACATACTTCCAAGAATATTTTCTATATCTTTTATTATCTTTTTAAGGTCTTCTGACATTCCTTCAGAATCATTTATCATCTGATTAAATTCATCATCATAATCACTCTTTGGAAATGGTGAATCAAAATCTCCTTCAGTAAGCTTTGTAAGACGCTCAGATGTTGAACGAAGAATTACCTGCATACCCTCGGCAAACTTCTCGCTTCTTCTTGTTGACTGGATTCTTGCAACTACCATAACAATGATAACTACAACTACAGTAACTATCTCAATGATAGAAAGCATCTCTTTTGTACTGTTTCCCAGTGCAACTTCATAATCCATGATAGATCCCATGCTGCTGTATATCTCATCATACTTAGGTGAGAGTTTATTTATCTCCTGTGTCTGTGCATCCTGTGAAAGTTTTGAATCTGTCGTGGCACCTTCTTCAACAATTTTATCAGCCAGAGTCCAATACTCATCTGCAAGAGAAGATACTGAGGAATAAAGGCTTTTTTCCTTGCTTGAATGAAGATTAACTTCAATATTCTTAAAGTATTTATCAAACTTTTCTCTTTTCTGTTTGTACCGATTCTTCTGGTCTTTTATGGCACTCTCATCAAGATATCCGATAGTCGCTCTTACCGAGCTCTGTGAACCGGCAAGTACCGTCATTGCCTTTCCTATATCACCCTGTATAAAACCATAACTTGTCAATGCATTACTGTACTGTTTACCTACTATCAGTAAAGCAATTATGGCAACCAATGCTGCAATGCTTGTAAGATTAGTCACATATGCCACATTTTTCTTTAATCGGTATTTTACACTCTGTTTTTCTTTAATCTGCCCTGATTTTTGAAAATTATTTTCTTCCATAAAAATCACTCCTTTTGTTTACTTTTAGCATATTATGTACCTTGTTATCAAAAAAGCTGTTGCCTAAGTTGTCTCTCCTGCACTTAGGTAACAGTTCTCTCTTATATTTATATTATACCACTATACCATTCAAAATACAATCTCGTTAATCTCCATTATACTGTATATTTGCGGCATCTTGTATTTTTCACACATACATATTCATAACAAAAAATACGATATTTCCATCAGTTCAGCCCTGTAAATATAAGGTATTTCGTATATATACTGAAATCAATTCTGTATCTTTTTTATAAGACCGACTCCTATCGCATAAGGTCCTGTGTGAACACATATCGTTGCACCTATATGAGCTATTCCTGTCTCCTCTTTAAGTCCCAGACCACGCATAACCTCATCAAGCTCTTTTTTATATTCAAGTCCTTCCTCTCTGTCATATCCATATCCCACCCTATAAACATAGTTATTAGGATCTTCACCATTTTCAGCAAAATAATTTTTTAACAGCTCATACGTTTTTGCTATTGATTTTTTACGGCTTCTGGCAATTCCTGATGCATCTATCGAGCCGTCTTTAAGTGTTATTATAGGTTTTAAGTTAAGTGCACTCGAAGCAACGCTTGCCACTTTTCCTATTCTTCCACCATGTTTAAGATAATCCGTATTTCCCACAGTAAAGAATATCCGTCCTGTTGAAAGATACTCCTTTGATGTAAGTTTTTCTACTGCTTCATCATAAGAAGCTCCGGACTGTTTCAGCTTTGCTGCCTGAATTACATAAAGTCCCTGAAGTACGGTTGCCCCAAGTGAATTGATAACGGTTATCTTTGCATCAGGATACTCTTCGCAGACAATCTCTTTTGCATTGCAAGCTGAATTGTACGAGCCGCTTAATGAAGTAGTAATACATATACAGATAACCGCTCTGCCATCCCTTGCGTGCGGAGTAAACGCATCCACATAATTCTGAACAGAAGGAAGTGATGTTTTAGGATACTGCTTAGGAAAATCCACCATTTTCCTGTAAACATCATCTATCGCTATCTCTTCAACTTCTTTCTGATAATTTTCCTCATCAAATGATATATAAAAAGGTACTACCTCTATGTCATACTTTTCTCTTAAACTCTGCTCAAGATCACATGAGCTGTCGCTGATTAACTGATAATCCATGGCAAATCCTCCGTCTTTTAATCTGCTGCTGTTCAAATTCAGGCTCGAACAGTAACAAATATATCTTTCTATGATACCGGTCGGTATTTTCTATTTCTAAATATCTTTGTGCCAACCTCTATCTTATGTAGTTTTTATTACTACATTGTACCATATTCATGACGGTTGTCAACCGATTGCAGGCTTTTTTACCTATTTACCGATACAGCTCATTTCCCGTCTTGCAGACTGAGAATTTACCCTGCGTTATTTAGCTTTAAGCCGGCAGGTCAGTACACTAGCTGTTAAAGCTGCTGCCGCATTTTGGACAAATATTTCCGTCCCTAAATCTATGACCACAGCGATAGCAGCACTTTACCTTGTGTTCCTGTTTTGACATATACTTAATACTTCTTGACTCCGGCTTTAATTTAAGATAATCAACAAATGATGTCAGCACTTCCGCCAGGTTTTTTTCATCATTTTTACTGAGAGTGCACGGCATCTTTATACAGCCTTTCTCCATATGTAACATCACAAGTCCATTTTTTTGAGAAAATATGCCGTTTATTTTTTTTACATCTACTGAGCCTGATTTTATAAAACCCTTGTAGAATATATGATCAGGTGTGACTATAAAGCCCTCTTTTCCACTGCCAAACAGCGAAGAATCACATATTATAATGGGATACTCATATTTTTCTGCCGCATATGCGTATGTACTTATTGCAACTTTAACAAATGAAGATTCTTTGTCATTGCTTTCTCCATCTCTCATTTTTCTTATATCGTAAAAATGAATTTTTGATGTATTTGATATTTTTCCGTCCAGTTCACGCTTCAGTTTTCTTACAAGAAGTTCACATTCCTCCGTCTTTAATGCTGTAAGTTTCTTGTCTATAAGCTGCAGCATATTTGATTTAAGTTCAGGCAGAAAAATTCCCTCCTCTATCTCTTTTATCGCCTTGAGTCCCTCGTCAAATGTTATGTACTCAGGATTTGGACATATACCTCTGAGTTTTGCCTCATCCATAGCATATACACGCTTTCTCAATCCCTCGACAAATCTGTCCGAATTTCGTTTCTCATACTCTCCGTTCTTTATCTTTTCCATCACATCGAGCAATTCATTTCTGTTATTTCTGTCAACACCCTCTACAAGCTTATTTAATTCATCAAACTCAACTTTATCACGCTTTGTATCAACAATCTTGATATACGGACTAACATCTATCTCCATGTAAGTCATCAGTTTTTCTTTTGTTCTTTTATATCTGTCAAAGTTTATATTTTCCGGAAGATGAGATACTATATACTCTACCTCTTTTTTTGCCGCCGTTTTACACATTTTTGTAAGTACATCCAAACAATGAAGTTTTTTCTGCTCCTCACCTTCTGACCTTTTAACCTTTTTTATATACTCAATTATCTCTGAATATTTTGCCGTCCTGCCCATATCTATAAGCACATCATAGAGTGACGGACATCTTATCACCTTGTCAGTGCCACCCTCATTAAATCTTTGTTCTACAGTTCCGGCATTATCCCCTGCTTTTTCTTTTTCAATACCGTTTTCTGAATTTGCAGCATAATTATCTTTTTCTCCGTCATTATTAGAAACTACCCTGTCCTCTCCACTTTCAATACTATTTTCCAAACCGCCGTTTAATATGTCTTTTTTTGTGCCATCACTTATATTCTCATCGTAACAACCATCTCCCGCAGTAATATTTTCGCCGGCTATATCGCTTTTGCCTAAATTGCTTCCATCTTTTTTATTGTCTGATTCTGCCTTATTTTTCTGTAATCCGTCTTCTAAATTTAAACCACTATTTGTATTATCTTCGACTCCATAATCTCTTTCGGATACTTTATTTTTCTCCTCCTGTTCGTTTACTGCCTCCTCCAAAAAATTGTAATATTCACTGATGTTTTGGTAAACCTGTAACACATCTTTAATATTATCACTAATATTGTCATCTCCATCATATTTATTATTTTCTGCCTCTTTGGCTCGTAAACTCGCTTCCAGTTTTCTTCTTTCTTCTGCTTCTTTCCTAATCTCGTTAATTTTCTTTTTTCTTATCTTCTCACGATATTCAAGTTCCTGCTCTATTGTCGCATAAAATTTCTCTTTCTCATAGTCAGAAAAGAACCCCTCATCCATCTTTGTGATTAGCGTCTCAAGTTCATAATTAGCGAGATGTTCAATATCTTGGCATACCTCACTAAGTCTTTTCTCACCCCTGGAAAGCTCCCTTTTATAATCAGATTGATACACATTGAAGTGGCAATTTGCCGTCTTTGCACCTTTTCTTCCTAAAAGCAGTGCATAATCTCTCGCCGCATACTCATCGTTATCAAAATCAAGGATGTATATATCCCCCTCTTTAAGAAGTCTGTCCGGGCTTGGCGTATAAAATGTTTTGCAATTATCACAGGTATATGCTCTCGCAATATAGACCTTTCCCTCTTCAGTATCTATAACATACTCTTTTCCGCTAGGGAAAACAACCATATGAAGAAATTCCCCACATTTCGGACACTTATATGGAACCATGTAAAAATTATTTCCTATCCTGTGCGAATTTGCATATTCTTCATCAAATTTTTCCTTTTTAAAATCGTAACTTCCGATAATCCATCTAATACTGTGCCAAAGACCTGCTTTTGTCCTTATACCTCTTTCCGGATTTATATTAACTATACGCCCATCCTTCGTATACCCCTTATATATTTCTGCACCTCCGTCATCTTCCAAAATATTTTTCCCCGTGTCTTTATCTTCAATACTTCCTTCTAACTTTTCCAAAAACTCTCTATCTTCACGCTGTTCTTCAATATGTTCAATACATTTTTCCATCGCATCTTCAAAAGTAATCTGAATTTCGTCGTTGAAAAATTTCATGCTCGTCTTAGTAAAATATGTTTGAACATCTATCTCCTTAAAAATCTGCGAAAACAAATCAGCGAGCACCATATAGTCCTTCTCAACATTAATTCCCTTTATTGCTCCCCATTTTACGAAAGGATATAACATCATATTTATTATGTTTGTGAGAAGTATATTATCTTTTATCTCAAATGCTTTGGCAGGGTCAAGAGAAAATTCCTCAATATCTGAATAAACCCTCCTTGAGCTGAGTTCAAAATACATAGAACGAAGTCTGCCGACAAGTATCATCGCATTTTTTCTTATTACAATATCACCATTCCACTCCACACGCTCTTTCTTAGATGTTATCACGCTCTGATAAACCTTTATTATCTCATTATTTGCTTTAATGTAAACCATATCTATACCCCTTTCTCTTCCATCCTGCAATCTATATATTTATACTATTTAAAATTTCGGTTTTTTTCTCAAATTCCTTTACATCTAATTAACATTATTTATTATTTCCTTAAGTGTCTTTGCAAGCCCGTCCTCATCATTGCTGTCTGTTGTGATAATATCCGCAACTGCTTTTACATCATCTGTTCCATTGCACATACACACACCGGTTCCACAATCTCTCACCATTTCAAGGTCATTTGTTGTATCACCAAAAGCCACAACCTGTGATATATCATATCCGTATTTTTCACAATAATATCTGATACCGTAAACCTTTGACAGCTTAGGGTGGACAAATTCAAACATATCAGCCTGCGATTTAAATGCACGATATTTTTCAGATTTATGCTCCTCATAAAACTTTTCAACTGACTCCATTTTTTCAGGCGGAGTGCTTAACACTAATTTACTCTGAGGTGTCGTAACTTCTTTTTTCATATCACATAAATGTATGCCAAGATGATTGTTTCTTGCGGCTCTCTCTATTGTCGAGTCATTTCTTGCCGCATAACAGTCCTCCCCCTGATACACATACGGATTTAAGTCAAACTGCTCATACTCATCGATTATCTCAAATATCGTATCAACATCAAGTTTATAAAAGTCCTTTTTCTCTTTGTCCTCCACATCAAAAAGTTCTGCACCGTTTGATGCGATCATAAACTGAATTATGTCAGAGATACCGAGGTTTTCAACTGTTCTCTTTACACCTATTATCGGCCGGCCCGACGCAATCCCGATACGCATACCTCTCTTTTTCATATCACGCAGAACACTTTTTGTATATTCGGTCACTTTCTTATCATCATTTAAAAGTGTCCCGTCCATATCCATAACTATAACTTTCATTTTATCCTCCGTTTTTTAACAATGTGCTCTCTAAATCTTCTGAACGAAGAATTTCGAGATGGATTTTTGATATACAATGACATTTTCGCAATACATACAAAGTATGTATGCGTACACGGTGTTACAATGAGAAAATGGAAACAGTATATCAAAAATCCAGCCGAAATGACTCGTTTTGAGGAGAAACCGAGCGTACATAACAGCTCACAAAAAATAAGAGCTGCAATATCAATATCAAACTGTCCAATATTATAATATAATATCACGACTTTAATATCAATATGCAGCTCTTATCACTATTCACTCACAAACCTGACATCTTCCGCCATGCCTGTTCGTAAATTTAAGATTATCTTTTATAAAGTTCTGCTATCTTGTATTTTCGAGATTTTCTACTGCTGCCCTCTCGATTGCAAGACACTTTGTATATTTCTCGATAAATTCATCAAATCCTTTTACATCCTCAGGGTCAGGTTCTACAACCTCACCGTGCTGGTTTGCAAATACTTCATTGCTTAAGTAATCCTGAAGTGACTGTCCGTCTTTCTTGTTTACCATATATGATGCAAGAATTGCAATTCCCCATGCTCCACCTTCACCTGCTGTCTCCATTACAGATACAGGAGTGTTGATGGCACCTGCAAGAATTTTCTGACCTACACCTTTTATAGTAAAGTATCCGCCATGACCAAAGATTGAGTCAACCTCAACTTTTTCCTCTTTAAAGAGAATATCAAGACCTGTCTTTAATGCACCGAGTGCCGTGTAGAGCTGAACTCTCATAAGGTTTGGAAGATTGAATTTTGCATTTGTCTCTCTTACGAGTAACGGACGACCTTCTTCAAATCCTGTTACATGCTCACCTGAGAAGTAGTTATAAGCAACGATTCCACCGCCGTCTTTTTCTGCAAGTAATGCCTGTTTAAATAACTTATCAAAGATTTCCTCAGGAGTTACTTCTATTCCCATGAGTTTTGAATACTCACTAAAGAGGTCAACCCATGCGTTTATCTCTGATGTACAGTTGTTACAATGTACCATTGCTACTGCATCTCCTACAGGAGTTGTAACCATATCAATCTGTCTGTAAGCTTTTTTAAGTCTGTTTTCAAGAACTATCATTGCAAATACTGATGTTCCTGCTGAAACATTACCTGTTCTTACCTTAATACTATTTGTTGCCACCATTCCTGTTCCGGCATCACCTTCCGGAGGGCAAACTCTTGTACCAGCCTGAAGTTTTCCTGAAACATCAAGTTTCTTTGCTCCCTCTTCCGTAAGGACACCTGCGTCTTCACCAGCTGAGAGAACACTCGGAAGAATATCTTTAATTTTCCATGCAAATCCTTCCGGAGCAACAAGTTCATCAAACTGACCCAGCATATTCTCGTCATAATCACCTGTTGTGCTGTCGATAGGGAACATTCCTGATGCATCACCTACACCGAGGACTTTCTTTCCTGTAAGCTGCCAGTGGATATATCCTGCCAGCGTTGTAAAGAATTTTACATCTTTAACATGAGCTTCTTTATTTAAGACTGCCTGATAAAGATGTGCAATACTCCATCTCTGTGGAATATTGAAATCAAATACCTCAGTAAGCTTGTCACTAGCTTCAGAAGTGGTAGTATTTCTCCATGTTCTAAATGGTACTAAAAGAGTATCATCTTTATCAAATGCCATATATCCATGCATCATTGCACTAAATCCCATAGCACCGATTTTTGTTATCTCTGCGTCATATTTTTCTTTAACTGTTGCGGCAAGTTTGCTGTAGCAGTCCTGAAGTCCTGACCAGATGTCATCAAGGCTGTATGTCCATACACCGTTCTCATATTTGTTTTCCCATTTGTGTCCGCTTGTAGCAATGAGATTGTTGTTTTCGTCGATAAGAACTGCCTTTATCTTTGTTGAACCAAACTCAATACCAAGAGCTGTCTTTCCACTTTCAATTATATCTTTCATTAACTTTTCTCCTCCTGCTTTTATGATGTTTTATTTGTCTGTTTGTCATAATTTATATGGTATTTACCTACTGATGCTGCGTATTGCCTTTTTTGTACTGCAGCATATTATTTTTACTTCTGCACACATTTTATGTGCATAGCGTGCATTATAATCTGCTCTCTAACGGTAAACAATATCACCGAGCATAAGATCTCTCTTGAAATCTCTGATATTTGTATCTTTATTTATAACGACTGCTTCTATTCCCATCATTGCTGCCCAGTCACACATCTGCTCAGCAGTAAGGTCATATGTAAATGCCGTGTGATGTGCACCACCTGCAAGTATCCATGCTTCTGCTCCTGTATAAAGGTCCGGTTCAGGTGTCCAGAAGTTTGTTGCAGTAGGAAGCTTAGGCATAGGCTTCTCTGTCTGCTTGCACTCTACATCGTTTATAATAAGTCTGAAACGGTTTCCGAGGTCGATAAGTGATGTTGCGATACCGTGGCCGTTCTTCGATGTAAATACAAGTCTTGCCGGATCTTCTCTGTCGCCCATTGAAAGAGGCTGGCACTTAATCTGGATAGGACCCTCTGAGATTGACGGACAAATCTCAAGCATATGAGCTTCAAGTATTCCCTCTTTACCCGGTACGAGATTATATGTATAATCTTCAAGCATCGATGTTCCTTTTGCATCTTTCATGCCTGCTGTCATGACTTTCATAAGGCGAACCATTGCTGCAACTTTCCAGTCACCCTCTGCTCCAAATCCGTAACCTTTTTCCATAAGTCTCTGGATAGCAAGTCCCGGAAGCTGCTTAAGTGCACCGAGGTCTCCAAAATGTGTTACGATTGCCTGATAATTTTTTTCTTTTAAAAATCTCTCAAAACCGATTTCTATCTGAGCCTGTACTGCCACATGTTTTCTAAATTCTGCAGGATCTCTGCCCTCAAGAAGAATATCATACTTATCATAATATTCATCGACGAGTGCATTTGTATCTGACTCTGAAACTGCTGCTACCGCATCTGCGATCTCATTTACCGGATAAGCATCTACTTCCCAGCCAAATTTAAGCTGAGCCTCTACCTTGTCACCCTCTGTAACAGCAACATTTCTCATGTTGTCAGCTACACGCATAACTCTGATATGGCTGCTCTCAACAACACCGACTGCCGTTCTCATCCATGAACCAATCTTTTCCTGTACTTTTTCATCTGACCAGTGTCCGACAACAACCTTACGCTCAATCTTCATGCGTGATACGATATGACCGTACTCTCTATCACCATGTGCTGCCTGATTTTCATTCATGAAATCCATGTCTATCGTGTCATATGGGATTTCCATATTGAACTGTGTATGCAGATGAAGTAAAGGTTTTCTGTACTCCTGAAGTCCTAATATCCATGATTTTGCAGGTGAGAATGTGTGCATCCATGTGATAACACCTGCACAATCAGGGTCATTATTTGCATCGTTAAATGTTTTTCTTATAAGTTCATTTGTAATAAGAGTTGGTTTTAACACAACCTCAAAAGGAAGTTTTCCTGAAGCATTTAAAGCCTCCACAATCTGTTTTGAGTGAGCTGCTACATTTGCGAGACACTCATCACCATATAAATCCTGTGAACCGGTACAAAACCAAAATTTATAATTTCTTACTTCCATTCTACTTCTCCTTTTCCTCTCGATATTTTTTAATTTGTTTTAATGCAACAACATCTGATGTTTCTGGCTGTTAAGTCTGCCAAAAACATCAGATGATATTTTTTCCTAAAATAATTTAGTTTTTTCTTAACACCATACTAATAATACCTTAAAAAAAACATTTAATCAAGTAAAATATGGTTTTTTAGTAACAGTTCAGCTATAAAAAGACTATTCTGTTACTGTTTGTAAATTCATCACTCTTTCTTTTTCTCTTTAACAAGTGCAAATACAGCCTGAAGAACTATGAAGAAGCAAAGCAGTGCTGATATTGCGATACTTGACCATGATGAAAGAAGTTTTCCGTTTGTATTTACAAGTGTATCAATAGTACCTTTAATAAGTACACCGAACAATGTACCGATAACATTTCCGACACCACCTGTAAGAAGCGTTCCACCGATTACTGATGAAGCGATGGCATCCATCTCCATGAATTTTGCCTGTGCAACGAATCCACACATACTGTTCAGACAATATAATATTCCACCGATAGAGCAAAGCAATGAAGATAACATATACGCTTTCATCTTTGTCTTTTTAACATTTAATCCCATAAGTTTTGCTGATGATTCACTTCCACCTACAGCGTAAAGAGAACGGCCAAACTTTGTGAATTTAAGGATTATGAATGTTATGACAACTACAAGAAGTGCGATGATAACAGGCATTCTGATGAAAGGGTTCATCATAACACCGTGTCTATTAGTGTAACCGCCAAATGGAAGCTGAAGTTTCCAGTCTGCCCATTTTGCAAATGTTTCATTACTAATGTTTACCATATCAGTTGTGATAACGGCTATCATACCTCTTGCAAAGAACATACCTGCCATTGTTATAATAAATGGCTGGATGCCGAGCACACCGATAAGAAATCCCTGAACGGCACCAAACACAAGACCGATTATCAATACAACCGCTATAGCAACAACCGGACTCCATTTAAGATTTGTCATGCCGTATGCCATTACCATACAGTCAAGTCCGACAAGTGAACCTACCGAAATGTCGATACCTCCGGTAAGCATTACACAGGTCATACCGCAGGCTACACATATAAGACCTGCATTTGTTATAAGAAGATTTAACAATGTCTGGAAATGTCCGAAACCTTTATCTTCATATATAACACAACCTATTCCGTACATAACAATAAAAAGAACTATCGTAATGAGCAATAAAAGATTATTGCCTCCAATTTTTAATTTATTTTTCATTTCGCAACAGCCTCCCCTCCGGTAGCACCAGCTTTGCGTGCTTTTCTATTCTTCATATAACTCTGGATTGCAGGAGCCTGTATAACAACGATTATAACAATAACAATAGCTTTAATAACAGGAGCCTGCTCAGTCTTTACACCGAAAGCAAGAAGCGTTGTAGAAAGTGCCTGTATCGTATATGCTCCGATGATAGAACCGGCAAGTGAGAATTTACCACCCGCAAGACTGTTACCACCAAGTGCTACGGCAAGGATAGCATCCATTTCAAAGTTAAGACCTATGTTGTTTGAGTCAGCCGAATAAATTCTCGATGATGCAACAGTTCCAGCAATACCTGCACCAAGACCACATATTACATAACATAAGAAAATGATAAGTCCTGAATTTATACCCATAATCCTTGCAGCCTTTGGATTTATACCAACAGCCTGTATATACATTCCCAGTGCCGTCTTTTTAAGAAGAAGTGTTGCAAGTATAACACATATAGCCGCTACAAATATAGGTGTAGGTATCGGGCACTCCCAGCCTCCTATATGCCAGAAGTTTCCAAGATATTTATACTGTTTTACATGAACATATGTATTCTGGTTGTTGCTTACAACAAGACCTACGGCTCTTGCAGCCGTATAGAGTACAAGCGTCGCTACCATCGGCTGAACCTTAAGATTTGAAACCATAAAACCGTTGAAGCATCCGCAGACACCACCGATAAAGATTCCAAACAGTACACCGAAGATGATAGGCATCTTAACAGATGAAGCTGAATTTACTCCATATCCTACAAGTGATGTACAACAGCAGGATGCAACAAGTGCCATTACCGAACCTACTGATATATCAGTACCCGCTGAAACAGCAATGGTAAGTGTCATTCCTATTGCAAGTATCGCAATCTCACTACCTCTGTTTGCAATATCTATAAGTCTTCCATACAATACTCCGTTGTTTATTGAAATCTGTAAAAAACTTGGTGATTTGATAACATTCACAAGTATCACCACCAGCAGACACACGGCAGGAAAAAACAATTTACTTCCCGTGCATTTTTTCCAAAACGAGTTCTTCTCCTTACTCATCCTTGTCACCTCCCGCAATAGCTTTCATGATAGAATTCTGTGTCATTTCATCATCAATCTCTCCAACTTTGACACCGTCTCTTAAAACGACCATTCTATCACATGTTCTAAGCATTTCTTCAATCTCAGATGAGATAAATATTACAGCCTTGCCTTCTTTGGCAAGTTTGATTATAAGTTTCTGTATCTCTGTTTTTGTTCCTATATCAATACCTCTTGTAGGCTCATCGAGAATAAGAAAATCAGGATTTGTGGCAAGCCATCTACCGAGGATTACTTTCTGCTGGTTACCACCTGACAACTGGCTTATAGGAACTTCCATACTAGGTGTTTTAACCTGTATTTCCTTTATATATTTGTCAGCAATCTTTTCCTGCTCTGATCTTGGCAGAAGTCTGAACATTCCACGCTTTGCCTGAACCGCAAGTATCATATTTTCCCTAATTGAAAGATCTGCGATAACACCTTCAGCCTTTCTGTCATCCGGCAAAAATCCCATGCCAAGCTTCATGGCATCTATAGGTGAATTTATTTTAGCTTCTTTTCCTTTTACCTTAAGAGTACCACTCTGCGATTTGTCGGCACCATAGATAACTCTGGCAAGTTCGCTTCGTCCTGAACCTAAAAGTCCGGTAAGACCGATAACTTCTCCTTTGTGTATAACAAGATTGAAAGGTTTTATCTTTCCTTTGTGTCCAAGTCCTTTTGCATCAATGATAATCTCATCCTGTACCGAACTCTCCGCCTCTTTAATAGAAGCTAAATCATCAAAGTTCTTACCCATCATCTTTGCAACAAGTTCTACTCTTGGAAGCTCTGCAACCGGATATTCTCCGACCAGCTCACCATTTCTAAGAACGGTTATCATGTCACATACTGCATAAACCTGTTCAAGGAAATGTGTTACAAAGACAATTCCTACACCTTCTTTTTTCAACCTAAGCATCATCTTGAACAGCTTCTCAACCTCGCTGTCATCAAGCGAAGATGTAGGCTCATCAAGAATAAGAACCTTTGAATCCATATCCACAGCTCTCGCAATGGCTACCATCTGTTGCAATGCAACCGAATAATTTTCAAGAGCAACAGTAACATCAATGTCTATATTAAGATCATCTACTATCTTCTGTGCCATCTTGTTCATCTTTTTCCATTGGATAAGTCCAAGAGCATTTCTTGGCTCTCTTCCTATAAAAAGATTTTCTGCAACCGTAAGGTTAGGACAGAGGTTTACTTCCTGATAAACTGTTGCGATTCCTTTTTCCTGTGCCTCCTGCGTTGAATGATTTACGACAGGTCCATCAGTCCCGTCAACTCGTATCTCACCGGCTTCAAAGTCATATACACCTGTAAGTACCTTTATCAATGTCGATTTACCTGCACCATTCTCACCCATCAGGGCGTGTATCTCTCCTTTTCTAAGTGTAAAATCAACACCGTTTAAAGCTTTTACTCCGGGAAATGTCTTATTTATGCCACGCATAGTTAAAACTTCATTTTCCTTCATCTACACTGTCTCCTTTCATGTCTTTTTTGAGAACATATGAAAATTTCAATATTCATATCTTCTTAAAAATTTTCATATATTTTCAAAATAATAAGAGAATCCGGTTTTAGCACCTTAATTTGGTCTAAACTAGTAATACTATACCGTCATGAATGCTGTTCGGATTCTCTTACATTTTGTTTTATATGCTTAAATCAGTTCCTATACCTACACCGTATTGTTCAAGCATCTGTGTACTTAGTCAACACATTCAAATCGCAAACATATTTTAGTATGCACGCTCTTTAAGAACTTTGTCATCAACAACTGTCATAGTAATTTCTTTTCCTTCATCTGTCTTGAATGATGAAACTGTGTCATCACAAGCGAAGCATGCTTCATCAACATATACTTTCTGGTTGTCAGGTTTTCCACCGTCCTTAATCTTTTTGATGATGTCCTCTAGATATGGAGCTGCAAGTGGGTTACACTCAAAGTCTGCATTGATAGAGCCTTCTTTTACATTCTTAAGACCTGCGTTTGTAGCATCAAATGAGATAATGATGATATCTCCATCCTTGCCATATGTCTTACCTGCTGCCTTTAATGCATCGATAGCACCGAATGCTTCGTTATCATTCTGGCATACAACTACATCAATATCTTTGTATGACTTAAGATAAGACTCCATAATCTTCTGACCACCATCCTGTGTGAAGTCACCGTCCTGCTCATCAAGAAGATTCCAGCCGTTTGCCTTAACATATTTGTTGAAACCTTTTGTACGACCAATCTGTGCTGAAGAACCATTTGTACCTGCGATAGTTACAATGTTTACTTTGTCTGTCTTCTTCTTAGCTTCAAGATATGCTTTAAGCCAAGCACCTGCTGACTCACCCTCTGCTGTGAAGTCTGAACCTACCCAAGCCGTGTAAAGACTTTCATCAACTTTGATGTTACGGTCAATAACGAGTACCGGGATACCTGCATCTTTTGCTTCTTTTAATACCGTATCCCAACCGGTCTCAACAATAGGATCAATGATTATGTAGTCAACTTCCTGCTCAACGAAGTTTCTGACTGCCTCAAGCTGGTCTGCTGATTTGTTGTCACAATCAACAAATGAAAGATTATATCCATTTTCTTTAGAAAATGTTGAACGACAAGACTCCGTACTTGCTGTACGCCAGTCTGACTCATGACCAACCTGTGCAAAACCGATAGAGATAAGATCGTCTGATTTTGATGAACTTGAACTTGCATCTTTTGATCCTGAACTTGAACCTCCTGCTGACTCTCCTGATGATCCGCACGCTGTAAGTGAAAATACCATTGCTGCTGTAAGTGTTGCTACTAAAGCTTTCTTCATTCTCATAGATTGCTCCTCCTTTATTTTGATCGTTTTTTTCAACGATTTATTTTATATATCATATATTAGTCAACATTAACATAAAAGTCAACCCTTTTTTGTTTTTTTGCACACTTTTGTGCATTTTTTTGATAACAAATTATTTTCGACATTGTTTTTTAAGATACATATTCACTATTTTGCACATATTTTCACTTTTATTTTGTGCACTTTTAAATTTTATCTGATTTTTATTTTTCGTTTTCGTTATAACCTATTTATGCATTTTGAATAAATAATGTATTTTTTTTACACTCATTTTATACGAATTTCTCACACTTTTTCTAACATAATACAATCTCGATTATTAAAGCTTAAAATTCAAATTTTATATATCATATTTTGTTATTTATTTGTATTCTTCTTTCCACATAAAAAATACAAATAAATTGCAAAACTCTATAATATGTAGTACAATGATGTCAGGGTCAAAAGTAGATAGCAATGCATGTTTATATGCAAATTGCTATCTACCGGCTAGACCCACCAAACATCGACAATAAGAATGGAGGTGTTTGCATGATTGCGAAAATTGCGTAGCAATGAAGCAATCCGGAGCATCAAGCACTAAACAGGAGGAGGCAGATATGCCAGCCAAATATTTAAAAATAGCAAACAAACTTCAGGAAGATATTTTTCAGGGTCTTTACAATGAAACCGGTTTTCTTCCTACCGAACTTGAAATTGCGGCAAGTAATAATGTCAGCAGACAGACTGCGAGAAACGCTCTTGCCGTCCTTGTATCCAATGGTCTTATAGAGCGTCGTCAGGGCAGTGGTTCACGCATAGTAAAGCAAAAGAAAAATTCAAAAAGCAACAGCGTTGCCGTCGTTACTACTTATATAAATGATTATATCTTTCCAAATGTGTTAAAAGATATACAGCACAGTCTAAGCAAAAAAAATTATGCTGTTTATGTGTATGCGACACAAAACAGAGTTGACGAAGAACGAAAGATTTTACAAAAACTTTTACAATTAAACATTGACGGTCTTATCATGGAAGGGTCAAAGACCGCTCTGCCATCGCCAAATCTTGATCTTTATCAGCAATTTGAACAGCGTGACATTCCCATCATATTTATATATGGAAACTACCCTGCATTATCAGACCATGTTTCCATAACAGATGATAATATCGGCGGTGGATACCAGCTTACCAATTATCTCATAAATAAAGGCCATACAGACATTGCGGGAATTTTTAAAGTTGATGACCTTCAGGGACACGGCAGATACAGCGGCTATTTAAAAGCTCTTACCGAAGCAAATCTTCGTTTTTCCGATGACAATATCCTATGGTTTGACACTGTTTCGAGAGAACGGCTTTTAAGAAATGAAAATAATTTTCTTGAGGGATTTGTAAAAACCGTAGTTCCAAAATGCAGTGCTGTTGTGTGCTACAATGACGAGATAGCTTATCATCTCATACAACTGCTTATGCAAAATGGTATAAATGTCCCAAATGATATTGCCATAGTCAGTTTTGATAACAGCCAGTTAAGCGACCTGTCACCGATAAAGATAACCTCTCTTGCACACGGTACAAGAAGAGTCGGACAGAAAGCGGCAATGCAGCTTCTAAATCTTATAGATAAAAAGGAAGTCCTCTCCGAAAGCGTCTCATGGACACTGGTTGAAAAAGAAACAAGTTAAAACCCAAAAAAGCAAATACTACTACAGAAATGGAGAACACTTATTATGATAAAAACTAATATTATAAAGAAAATCACGGCACTTTCTGTTTCCTGTACCCTGTCTGTTGCATTACTCGCAGGATGCGGCAATTCAGATAACTCTCAAAAAGATACAACGGCAAAAGTTTCAGATAAAAAATCTGAGACAGCCACCCCCACACCAGATACTTCTTCACCGGTATCAGATGTACCCGCAAAGAAAGTTTATACAGTAAAAAGTTATAATGTATATAATGAAAAAAATACACTCGACCATTATTATAATTTTGATTACGAAAACAACAAGTTAAAAAAAATTGAAGGCTATGATAAAGAGGGACTCGGCATCACATATAAAGCCGAAATTGATGCTAACGACAATCTCACTTCTTTTTCAAGTTTTAACGCAAAAGGTGCAAAATCAGATTATTATAAAATGATACTTTTTGACAATGGTATGTTAAAATGCGAACACCGTTATTCCCCAACCGATGAAGAATTGTATAAATACGATTATACTTACAATGACAATAAACAAATCGATACAAAAACCGGATATTCAAACGGAACAAAAGAGTCGGGCAAATCCGGATATACATATGACCAAAAAGGTAATCTTATCCAGCAGACTAACTATTCAGTAAAAGGAAATGCATCATCATATGTAAGATACAAATATCACAAAGGCAGGATTATATCTGAAAAATATTCTTCAAAAGAAGGTAAGATATATTATGTATATAAATACGGTTACAATAAAAAAGGACAGCTCATTTCAATTACAAACTACGATAATAAAAAATGTAAAAAACCTGTTTTAATCACAAAATATAAATACAACAAAAAGGGCCTAAAAACTGATGAATATCGTTATGACCCAAAAAACAAACTTGAAAAACATATAAATATCAAATATACTTCCATAAAAGTACATAATGATAATTTCTGGTACGGCGACTGGGTTTTAAACCATATTTCTGAATAAAAAATGGCAAAACCAGCGTTTTGCTCTGACACCCCACTACTTTACGGGCATTTTCCTATACTTTAAACAAAATAACGGTTCACACTTAAAATCAAGATGTGAACCGTTATTTTTATTATGTGTTTTAAAGAATCTTCTGATATACTTATTTATCAAACTCTTTTCCGGTAAGAAGAAGATATGCTTCTTTGTACTTGTCAACAGTCTTTTCAACAACCTCGTCAGGAAGCTTATAATCGCTGTCAGGATTTTTCTTAAGCCAGTCCCTTACAAACTGCTTGTCAAATGATGGCTGTCCCTGTCCCGGCTTATAACCCTCTACCGGCCAGAATCTTGAACTGTCAGGTGTGAGCATCTCATCACCGAGAACTACTTTTCCGTTCTCATCAAGACCAAACTCAAATTTTGTATCAGCTATGATGATACCTTTTTCTGCCGCATAATCTGCACATTTCTTATAAAGGCTGATAGTGCAATCCTTAATCTGTTTTGCATAATCTGCACCTTTTCCGGGATAAAGCTTTTCAAGTATTTCTACTGACTGCTCAAATGTAATATGCTCATCATGGTCTCCAAGGTCTGCCTTTGTTGTTGGTGTATAGATAGGCTCTGGAAGTTTATCTGACTCTACAAGACCCTCAGGCAGCTTGATACCGCATACCGTACCATTTTCTTTGTAACTCTCCCAGCCACTTCCCGTAATATATCCACGAACAATACACTCTATAGGAAGCATATCGAGTTTCTTGCACATCATGCTGTTTCCGTCATATTTTTCATTCTGGAAAAACTCAGGCATATCTTTTACATCAACTGAAATCATATGGTTTGGAAGAATGTCCTTTGTGAAATCAAACCAAAACTTTGACATCTGTGTAAGTATTGCGCCCTTTTTTGTCACTTTATTCTTCAAGATAACATCAAATGCTGATATTCTGTCTGTAGCAACAATAATAAGGCTGTCGCCATTGTCATAAACCTCGCGTACTTTACCTTCTTTGATCGGTGAAAATTCCTTCATTGTGTATGTCCTCCATTTGTTTTGTGATTGTTTGTAAAAATTGCTTTTCAACGATTTGATTATTCTTAACAACCTGTTATCAAATATAAGTTTTTGCAACAACAGCTTATGTTTAAAAACATTTTGTCATTAGAAATAACTTATTTCTATTTTAGAATACAAACTCCACTTTGTAAAGAGACAAAATCATCAAACAGGCTGTCAGCTATTATCACGCATAACTGAAAAATCTTTCTAAAATTTTCTCCAGATATACTTGGTCATATATTCCCATAGTCTCCCTTGAAGAATGCATCGCAAGAACAGGTACACCCACATCAAGCATCCTCATAGGAATATTTGCAACCGTTATTGTACCTAATGTACTTCCTCCCGGAATGTCTGAACGGTTCACAAACCTCTGGCACTTTATATCATATCTGTCACACAAGCCTTTAACAATTCCTATGACAACCGGATCACTTGCATAGCGTTCTCCTGCCGAAGTCTTTATTCCAAATCCATGATTGAGCAAAAGTTTGTTGGTAGGGTCATTCTTTTCCGGTATGTTCGGATGTATTCCATGTGCTACATCTACCGACAATCCTACGGCATCTGCCAGTGCACACTCTGCAGTTTCCTCATCATATCCGAATTTTCTAAATATCCTGTCTATAATATTCCTTATTATGACAGAACCTGCCCCCTGTTTTGTACCACTGCCAACTTCTTCGCTGTCATATATCACAGCCATGTTGAACCCATCATCCGGTACATTGCTTTTTATGCCTTTCACACAAGCCTGAACTGATGTCATATTATCAAGTCTTCCTGCCGAAAATAACTCTCCGTTTAATCCAAGAACGCACGGTGTCTCAACAGGATACAAAAACATATCATAGTCAAGAATATTTTCAGCTCCAACTCCTGTATTATCCGCAAGGTATGTCTCCCAGATATTTTTTTTATCTTTTATATCTGTCGTTTCTGACAAAGCCATAATCGGAATCATGTCCTTCTGTCTGTTTAACTCCACTCCTTTGTTTATCTCACGGTTCATATGAATGGCAAGATTTGGAATAATAAACAATGGTTGTTTAAAATCTACGAATCTGACTTCCGGCTTCATAATGTCATCCGTCTTTATTATAACCCTGCCCGCTGCAGATAACGGTCTGTCAAGCCAGGTATTTAAAATTGCACCTCCATAAACTTCAACATTCATCTTTATGTAACCGTTTGATTCCATCTGACAGTCAGGCTTTACTTTAAGACATGGAAAATCTGAATGTGCTGCCGCAAATCTGAAATTTTCACCCTGCCAGTTTTCTCCGACACAAAAAGCGGCAATAGTAGAATCGTAGACATTTACATAATACTTTCCGCCTTTTTTAAGCTTCCATTTTCTATCAAGAAAAAGCCTTTCAAAGCCTGCTTCGTCAAGTTCTTTCATAACATACAATACTGTATGAAACGGTGATACCGATGACTCAATGCGTCTTTTTAGCTCATCCGCTGTTTTATTATCCACTGTGCTTTCCTCCTAAAGCCTGACAAAAATCTCAGTTTCTTTTTTCAGATCTTCAGCTATCGCCTGATTTTCATTCATTTCATTTGAAATAATCTCTATATCGGCAGCAAGATCCTGAACACTGTCTGCTGTTCCATTTACTCCCTGTGCACCTTCGTCAATAGCATTACTTATTGAATCAATAGCTGTTGCTATCTGTTCCACCGTATCTTTAAGCGTCTCCGTTTTTTTGTTAAATTCGCCCATAGCTTCTTCGATATATGTAGCATTATCACGATATTCCGTACCTGCTTTGACAAATGTCGAAAAATCTTCCATGATAGACTCATTCAGATACTCTATAAGGTCCTGCGAATGTCCCGCAAGGCTGTGTACAGCTTCAACTATAACAGTATTTATTTCCTGAATATGACTTGCAGTGTTTCTGCTTGCATCAGCAAGATCACCTATCTCGTGTGCAACCACTGCAAATCCTCTTCCGACTTCTCCTGCTCTGGCTGCCTCTATCGATGCATTAAGTGCAAGCAGATTTGTCTGCTGAGCAATATTCAAAATATCTCCCGTCAAATCATTTATCTTGTCAATACTCTTGCTGTCTTCTATAGCTTTATTAAGTTCTGACAATATAAGCTCTACTTTTTCTTTTGTCACATCCATATTTGTCTGAGCCATTTTTTCCATTTTTTCAGCGTGCTCTTTCATTTCAACTGAATAGTTGTTTATCTCTGAAGATCTGTCAGCAATAACAATAACATCCTGATTTACTGATGCTGCATTATCATTAATCCTTGCTGTGTCACTTCCTATCTGTGTCATCGTTGCAGCAAGTTCTTCCGTAAGTGATGAAAGGTCTGACACACTATTATTAGAACGATGTACTCTCTCTGAAACTTCACCTGCAATCTTATCCATATTTTCAGAACTTCCCGAAACCATACCAAGTATGCCTTGCAATCTCTCTATAAAAGCATTGATACCCATTCCAAGAGCTGAAATCTCATCATCAGACTGTACGGTAATCCTCTTTGTAAGGTCACCTTTTCTTTCATCTATATCATTGATAATATCATCAATTTCTTTTTTACTCTTAACAATAGGTGATATTATCTTCCTCTGTACAACAACTGCTGCAAACAAAAATGCAGCAACACATATTGTAATACTGACAATACTTGTCGCCAATGCTGACATATAACCTTTTTGCAATGTAGTTTTAGCTTCCTGAGATGACTTCTTTGCATCTTCTATCATCCTGTTTATCCCGGAATACATTGCCTCTGAAGAATCTTTTAATTTGCCGTTTGCTATAGCAAAGGCAGCTTCATTTTTAGTATCTGCACTGAGTGCTATCATTGTAGCTATCGAATCCTTAAATACAGCATATTTTTTAACTATATTATTATATACACTTTCCTGACCTGTTGAATATTTTTTCAATTCATTTATCTTCTTATCAAGCTGTGTTTTTTTTGTATTTATAATTTTAACATAGTTTATCATAGAATTTGAATCCGTTGCAACAATGTGCGACAATCCGGCTGCATGAATATCCTTTGCAATCGCCTCAATATCTGATAGTTCTGCAATACCTACAAGATATGTATCCGATATAACTGTTGCTTTTTTATTAACCTGTCTTATATTATGTTCAGATGCAATATTGGATATAACTGCTATCAATCCCAGTATTATAATAGGAAGATATACCCAAAATCTGATACTTGACCTAATTTTACTTTTCATAAAACAATTCCTCCTTTTTTTCACGCTGCAAAACGCATCCATATTTGCTTATTGTACAGTCGATGCATTTATCTGTTTTACAATCTTATCAAGATAATTTTGAAGATTTCCACTTATTGAATTGTTTGCTAATGCTTTTCCAAGATTTGAGGAAGGCGTCCAGAAATTTCCCCCAAGTCTTTGCAATTCTGAATATGTCTGCTGTGCAAGTATCGCCTGAACTGCCTGGGATTTTTTTATCTCATCCGCCTTACCTGCCTTTATATTTGACGGTCCCTGTCCTCTCATCTCAAATCTCAGCTTCTGATTATCCTCATTTGATATGTATTGTGCAAGCTTATGTGCCCACTCTTTATTTTTTGAATATGGATTTACACCAAGCATCTTATAGCCAAAATATGTAGACATCTGTACTTTTTTTCCGTTACAGTTATACGCAGGAAGCATTGACGCTGCATAATTTTTGCCATACATCTTCTTTATAGCCGCTTCGTCCCAGATACCGCTGACACACGCAATAACTTTGCCTTTCTTTATACCGGTAAGCCAGTCGGTTGTATTTTCAAATCCCTTGTTTTTTCCAATTCTTATAAGTGAATTAGCAACATCCGTTCCTTTAATTTGATTTTGCGTTGAATTCCAGTTACATGAATTTGTAACTCCATCTTTATTTAATTTAACCTTAAGTCCGGTCTGACCATAAAACGCATAAAGATACCAGCCTGATGTCCAATCCATTGCAAATTTTTTATTATTTTTTGCCGCAATAGACAATATCCTGTCAAGACTTTTTACATCAGAGGCTTTTAAATATTTCTTATTATAATACAAAAAATATCCATTATCTGCAGTTATAGGATATCCATATATGGTATTATTGACTGTAACTGCCTTTACTGCTGATGCAAGATTTTCGTTTTTTACAGTATCTGCATTTTGAACCGGATCAGCGGCTCCGCCTGCTGCTATCGCACTTATATCACCATCCGTAGTTGTATATACATCTGCACCTTTAAGTACATTTCCAAGAAGATTTGATCTGCACTCACCCTCGACCATATCTTTATGTATAATGGTAATATCCGCTTCTGAACTGTGTTCTTTTATAAAGTTGTCAGCTACTTTCTTTAAATACTCCCTGTCCTCTGCTCCTGCCCATACAGTTAATTCAACCTTTTCAGTTTTTTTCTTGCTGTCATCCGCTGCACTATTGTTCTTTGCATTGTCCGGTCTGCCCGAACATCCTGTAAGCATACTAACAGCCATCAATGCTGCAAGCATTCCAGCTAATATTTTTTTTCTCATAAAATATTTCCTCCTGCTAAATCTTATTATTTATTTCAAGCTGCCTGATGAATTGTTTAATCTTTTCCGGATCCTTGCCTCTGCCACTGTCATATTCAACACCTGAAGATACATCGACCACATCCGGATTAACCAGTTTTACAGCTTCTCTAACATTTGAATCATTTAAACCTCCGGCAAGTATAAAAGTTTTGGCATCACGCTTTATGTCATTAAGAATACTCCAGTCAAAAACTTTTCCACTTCCGGGAGCTGCTGCATCGAACACATAACCCACTATTTTGGCATTATTTTGATATTTGTGTATATTTTTTATGTCCTTTATATTAAATGCCTTAAAAACCGGTTTGCTTATTTGTTCCAACAGCCTGTCTTTAATCTCACCATGTATCTGGACATAGTCAAATCCTGACCCATTTATCTGCTGTATCTCGCTTTCATCCGGTGATACAATAACAGCTACCTTTTTTATATTTTCATCAAGTTCTGCCATTATCTGTTCCGCTTTTTCTATACTTATATTTCTTTTGCTCTTTGGAAAAAACAAAACAAATCCGGCAAAATCAACCTTGTTTTTATTTAGATAGTCTGCTTCCATTGTATCTGTAAGGCCACAAACTTTTACCAAAACAGCTCTATTATCTTTCAAAACAATACTCCCCCTAAAAACTCATATTTATCTATATTATATAGATAATTTAAAGTGAACGATATGTTAATTTAATAAAATTATACCCGATTTTACCAATAAAAGCAATTTTTATTAACAAAAACAGTACATTTACAATTCAACTTGATAATTTTCTTTAGAGAACAGTTTTGATTTTATGAAGATTACAATCAATGCATTAACTATTACTATAGATAATCTGATATTTTTATTTTTTTTAAATCTGACCCTTTAGAAACTACAAAAATTATATTATGATTTTTTAGGTTTTAGATTCGCAATGCTAATCTTAAATCTCTACTACACAAAAGCTTAAAGCATTGCAGAAAAGAGGAAAAAATGAATAAATCGCTTAAAAATCTGGTTATGGCAGCTTTATTTGCCGCCTTATCCTGTGTTGCAACATCAATAATCCGTATTCCCACACCAGGAACAGGTGGATATATTCACCCCGGTGATGCAATCGTAATCTTATCCGGAGTATTCTTAGGACCTGTCTACGGACTTTTCGCAGGCGGTATTGGTTCAGCACTCTCTGATTTCATCGGAGGTTATTTCGTATATGTACCTATAACTTTTGTTATAAAAGGACTCATTGCATTTATAGCCGGCTATATTTTCCAGAAAGCTGCAGCAAACAATCATTCAAAACAGTTAGCCGTAGCATTCGGTGGTGTTGCTGATATCATTTTAGTAGCAGGCGGATATTTCATCTGTGAACTGCCAATGTATGGAATAGGAGCCGCTGCAAGCATACCGTCAAACATCATTCAGGGTGTAAGCGGTCTTATAATCGCAAGTATTCTCTATCCGTTACTCAACCCTGCACTCAAGCCACTCTTATATAACGAGCGTTAAGAATATAACAGAAATTTAATACAAGCAAAAAACATCATTTACGATTACCGTTACGGTATGTCGTAAATGATGTTTTTTAATGAGAAATTTATCTTCTAAGATGAACTCGTCTGAAACTTCGATAGTGAAGTTTGTGCGAAGCACAAATCTTCTAAGATGAACTCGTCAGAGTTCATCATATGATGCGTCTTGCACAATATGCTCTGGAATAATTAAGGTTTGATTTTACGATTCCCCACTTCTTACCCATAGCCTCAACTGCCTTTCCGTCACCTATATACATAACAACATGACCTATTCTGCTGCCATGACGATAAAATACAAGGTCACCGGGCTGAAGATCTTTTATATCAACTTTCTTTCCACAATTTGCCTGACTTGCCGAACTGTGTGGCAAACTATATCCAAACTTCTGATATACACTCATAACAAATCCTGAGCAGTCTGCACCCTTTGTAAGACTTGTGCCTCCCCAAACATATGGGTTTCCAACAAATTTAAGTGCATAGTTTACTATCTGATTTCCAAGCTTTTCGTCTGATTTTGAAAAACTTAATGTCTCCTCTGCCGCATCCTCTGAAGCCGCCTGTTTTTTCTTTGTATCTAATATTGTCGCTGTGTCAAACTTACGGTATGTGTCGGTATATTTCCTGGCAACATAGCCTTTGCGACCATTTACCCTGACTTTAAGCCACTTTTCACCTTCTTTTATAACTGTACATACATCGTCATCTTTAAGCTGTGTCACGATAGATGCTGATAAACTTTTCTTTTTTCTCAGGTTAAGAACATCAACGCTATCTTTTAACTCCGCATAAGTTGTCGCATATTTATCCGCTAGTTTTTCAACTTTTACACCACCCTTAATGAGTGACTTTTTCCACACATAACCCTTTGCTTTGCCTGACTTAACCTTAACCCAGTTGCCATCTTTAGAATTTCCGATAATATTAACGGCATCTCCATTTTCCATTTTCGCAATTTTTTTACCGTTTCCTGATGGAGACTTTCTTATATTTATAACATCATCCTTTGAAACTGCCACGGCTGTATTCTTCCACTTTTTATCAAGTGCCTTTTTCTTCTTTTCAGCCTTTTCTTTATTAGCAGCTTTTTTTGCCAAAGCATCTTCCTTTGAAGTCTTTTCTGTACCAGACTGCATTGTCACTGCCTGAGATGTACTTACTGCTGTGCCTGTGCTTATCGCTGCCTGTGTGCCGACTGCTGTACCCGTGCTTACTGCTGCCTGTGTGCTCACTGCCGCACCCGTGCTTATCGCTGCCTGTGTAGCCGCTGTCACATTTACCTGTGCATTATCTGCACCTGCCATACCTAATACCGTGCTGTCAGATGATGTACCCGCACCAACTGACACACCGGCATCATAATAATTATCTAAAACACCGGCATTTGTCATAGCCGACGCATCTGTTCCCGAAAAACCCATACCTATTGTAATAAAACAGGCTGCTCCTAAACCAGCCGCTGTTTTTACCCAATGTGTTCTGTTCATTTTAATTCTAAAACCTCTCTTCACTTTTATTACAAAACTATTACAATATGTTAAAAAGTATAGCACCGTAATCTTTGTATGTCAACAAAACAATTGTGTATTTTTTATGTTTTTCTAAATTATTTTTGTTATTTTTTGTCAAAATTGTGTTTTTTTACATTTACTTTGATTATATTATTTTCAATCATTATAAAAATTATACAACTTTAATTCCAAAGAAAAAACAATTTTAATCTACAGCAGTCGTAAAAGTTTTTCTTTATGTGATGCAGAAGTAAAAGCTGCCATTATGGCATTTCTCTCAAAATCTATTATATCATCTTCATCGAATCCAAAAGTATCTGCAAGCATGGTAAGTTCTTTTTTTATATCTGTTCCGGATACCATCATATTGTCCGTATTTATCGTAACTTTAACACCTGCATCCATAAGCTTTTTAATAGGATATTCATTGATATTTTCATATATGTTTGTATTGAGATTGCTGGTCGGACATAGTTCTAAAGTGATACCACCGTATGAAAGTTTCTTCAATGTATCCGCATTTTCCACTGAACGCACACCATGACCTATCCTTTTTGCTCCAAATTTAAGAGCATATTCTACACTTGTAGGATTATCTGCTTCTCCTGCGTGTATTGTAAATGGAATATGTTTTTCACGAGCAAGTTCAAATATATCCCTAAAATCTTTTGTAGGAAAAAGTCCCTCTGCTCCTGCCAGGTCTATCGCAACAACCCCTTTGCCAAGATATTTTTCGGCTGTCTCAACAGTTTCCATATTTTCAGCATGATTATCATTTCCACGCATACAGCACAAAATAAGACCTGCATCCAAAGATGACCGGTTTAGACCACGGACAGCGGCTTCAACTGCCATTTTCTGTGACATCCCTTTTTTCGTATGAAGCTGCGGTGCAAATCTTATCTCTGCATATATAATTCCTTCACTTTTAAGTTCCTCAATAAGTTTATATACGGCAAAACTCAGAGCCTCTCCAGTCTGTAAAAGCGTCAGCGGATATTCAAATTTTTCAAGATATTCATTGAGATCTTTGCACTCATGTGACACCTGCAGCCTTTTTAAAAGTTCTTCATCCGTATTCTCATTTTTAATCCCCTGCATACACATGAGCTCTTTAACCGTCTCAAGAGATAATGAGCCATCCAGATGAAGATGAAGGTCAACAAGCCCTATATTATCTAAGTTTACATTTTTCACACTATTTTTTCTCCTTTCCTTTACAATGTACTCTCGGTATCTTCTCAAAACGAGTCATTTCGGCTGCATTTCCGATATACTGTTTCCATTTTCTCGTCGTACACACCGTGTACGCACTGCGAAAATGTCATTGTATATCAAAAATCCATCTCGAAATTCTTCGTTCAGAAGATTCCGAGAGTACATAATATAGGATAGGAGTGAATTATGAAAATATCTGTAAGTAACATAGGTCTGATAAATCGTGCCGATATTGAATCGGATGGAATTAACGGTCATTGGCAGGGATTTTTGGAAAAATATGAAAAGAAATGCCGTTTGATTAATGATTAAGTAAGAAAAAACCTATGAAAAACACGGAAAATGAGGTATATTATGGAACAGGACGAGATATATGGAGAATTTGCCTATGTCTATGATGAGTTCATGGATAACATTCCCTATGAACAGTGGCATGATTATCTTCATGGTTTATTGATAAAATATGGTGTTACAGACGGAATAGTGGCAGATCTTGCCTGTGGTACCGGTACAATGACAAAGTTGCTTGCAGATGACGGGTATGATATGATAGGTGTCGATATGTCATATGAGATGCTTGATGTTGCAAGGCAGAAGTATTGCTGTCAGGATTTTGATGAAATGACAGATGAAAGTGAAAGTAAGTCTGATAGTTTGAAGGATGCTATGGAGGATAACGCACAGGAGCAGGAAACAGGCGAGAGTAAAAATGAGATACTGTTTTTAAATCAGGATATGCGTGAACTTGACCTTTTTGGTACGGCTGCTGCTATGGTGTGTGTCTGTGACGGGATGAATTATATTACGGATAAAAATGATCTGCTTAAGGTTTTTGAAAAAGTAAAGATTTTTCTTGATTATGGAGGGATTTTTATTTTTGATATGAAAACGAGACATTTTTATGAGAATATACTTGGCAGCAGGACGATTGCAGAGAACAGAGAGGATGCAAGTTTTATATGGGAAAATGAATTTCATAAGGATACAGGTATCAATGAGTATCTGCTTACGATATATAGTCTTGTTGATGATGAGAACGACCTTTTTGAAAGGTCGGAAGAAATTCATCACCAGAGGGCATATGATATTAAGTTTGTAAGAGATTGTCTTGAAAATGCGGGGTTTTCATGTCTTGAGGTCTATGATGCTTTCACGGAAAATGCAGCGAAAGAGGACAGCGAGAGGATTTATTTCGTGGCACAGCGACCTGAAAAAAAGACTATTCCAGCGTAAAATGAGAACTAATAAGTAACAGTTCAGCCATAAAAAGATACTTAACAATACAATGAGCTTGTTCATTGTATTGTTAAGTACCTTTTTATGGTAGAATAGCCTTTCATTTCTGAAATGAAATAAACAAAAGCTGCAAAGCAGCGACTGACAGCTTGCTGGCTGGTTTATGAATGTAAGAAATGAAAGGCTGAACTGTTACACTAATAATACAATGAATAAGCTTATTGTATTGACAAATATCATTTTATTGTTCACCAGTTACAGATAAATATAAATGGATACTACTGATTAAAAAGTTCAAAAATATCATCAGAAACGGAGATTAAAAATGAGTGAATATAAAGATTATATAGTTAGGGCAACAGCGGCAGACCATCAGCTTAGAGCGTTTGCGGTTACGAGTAAGGATATTGTTGAGAAAGCAAGGGAAATACATAACACAAGTCCGGTTGCAACAGCGGCTATCGGCAGACTTCTTACGGCAGCTTCAATGATGGGAAGTATGATGAAAGGTGAAAAAGATGTACTCACACTTCAGATAGAATGTGGTGGTCCTATCGGCGGCATAACTGTTACGGCTGACTCAAACGCAGATGTAAAGGGATATGTAAACAATCCGAATGTTATACTTCCTCCAAATGCACAGGGAAAGCTTGATGTTTCGGGTGCACTCGGACCGGGATTTTTAAATGTTATAAAAGATATAGGTCTTAGAGAGCCTTACAATGGACAGACACATCTTGTATCAGGTGAGATAGCAGAAGACCTGACATATTATTTTGCAACATCTGAGCAGGTTCCGTCTTCGGTGGGTCTTGGAGTTCTTATGGATAAGGATAATCATGTGCGTCAGGCAGGAGGTTTTATAATTCAGGTTATGCCGGACACAGATGATGAGGTTATTGACAAGCTGGAGGCAAGACTTGGCGAAGTTCATTCTGTTACAGAGATGCTTGATAAGGGCATGACTCCTGAGGATATTTTGAATTATGTACTTGAGGGAATGGATGTGGAGATACTTGAAACTGTACCTACGCAGTATAAATGTGACTGTTCGTTCGAGCGGGTATCAAAGGTTATAGCAAGTCTGGGAAAAAAAGAACTGCAGGAAATGATAGATGACGGTAAGCCGGTAGAAGTTAATTGTCAGTTCTGCGGCTCACATTATAAATTTGATACGGAGCAGTTGAAAGAGTTTATAAAATAACTGTTTTAGATTAAGCAAACAGGAAGAAAAAATATATTAAAAGTATTGTGATAATCAAGCAGATAACGATTATGAGATACATGAAACGACTGAGAGATATACAGCGTAGATTAAGGAGATAATGTTCAGATGTCTTTAAAGCCTTTAAAAAAGAAAAAATATATACTTTTTACAGTTGCATTTATTTGCTTTTTACTTTTTTTGAATCCGGGTAAGAGTCACAAAGAGCTTAAGGCATATGCGATAGGTGTCGTAAATGTGAACGGGTATTTAAATGTACGAAAAGGACCTGGGACAGCTTATGCTAAATTACAGGCAGGCGGAACATCAGTTGTGCTGTCAAATGGACAGAAGGTTATCGTTATTGAAAAAAATGGAGACTGGTATTATATTAAATTTACGCAAAACAGTAGAAAGCTCAACGGTTATGTAAATAAAAAATATTTAAAATTTAAAACAGGTAAAACATATACTTCAATAGTAGGATATGTGTCTGCTGAGACAAATGTAAGAAAAAATCTTAACGCAAAAAAGGAATATCTTACAAAAGATGGCAAAAAAATCACACTTCCTTCAAAAAGAAAAGTTAGAATATACATTGAAAAAAAATCCGGAGTGAAAAGATGGTATTATGCTTTATTTGTATATGAGGGAACATCTTATAAGGGATATATAGCAGCAGAAAATGTGAATGTTTCATATGGGACAGGACTTCCGGGAATATCAAAGAGCAGTAGAAATCTTAATATGTTAAAAACACCGGGAAAGGCTATTGTTATTACCAATTCATCAGGCAGAGAAATAGTTGTAAAAAATGGTGACCAGTTTGTTATTTTAGGGGAAAAGACGGTCGCATCAAAAAGATATTTTAAGGTGAAATTCATATCGGCAAAGATAACATATACAGGGTATATTTTGGCTGACAATGTATATTTTCAGATAATCAAAGGGAAAAGTGCAAGTGCAACAAAAAAACCTGCAGTGACAAAGAAACCGACAGTGACAGCTAAACCTTCAAAGAAACCTGATGCAACGGCAGCACCTAAAGTGACGGAAAAGCCGACAGCTGCACCTGAAACTAATGCTGAATTTAAGAAAAATCTGAAAAAGGCAGGATTTCCGGATGATTATATAACGGAACTTGTAAAACTTCATGAGAAATATCCATGTTGGGAGTTTAAGCCTTATAAGACCGGTTTAAAATGGTCTACGGTCATAAATAATGAGTCAAAGGTAGGGCTTAATCTTTTGAGTATAAATAAGTCATATGCGTGGAAATCGACAGAAGCAAAGGCTTATGACTGGACAAAGGACAGGTATATACCATACGATGGAAGTACCTGGGTTACGGCATCAAAAAAAGCGGTAAAATATTATATGGATCCGCGAAATTTCCTTGATGAAAGAGGAATTTTCCAGTTTGAGAGTCTTGAGTATCAGAGGGGAAGTCAGACACAGTCGGGTGTTGAAAATATCTTAAAAAATACACCTATGTATAATAAAAAATATACATATAAGAGCAGCGGCAAAAATGTGAGTGTCAAATATTCAAAAACATTTATGACGGCTGCAAAAAAATCTAAGGTAAGTCCTTATCATCTTGCGTCACGAGTGAAGCAGGAGGTTGTAATAAATGCAAATAAAATGAGCAGCTCGGTATCTGGAACTGTATCCGGATATAAAGGAATATACAATTTTTATAATATCGGTGCAAATAACAGTGTTGTTGCCGGAGGTGCAGTGGCAAACGGATTGAAATGGGCGAAAACGGGAAAGACCTATCTTCGCCCGTGGAATAACAGATACAAGTCATTAGTCGGCGGTGCACAGTATATAGGAAAAAATTATATAAATATGGGACAGAATACTCTGTACCTTGAAAAATTTAATGTCACAGCTAAAAACAGGTATAATCATCAGTATATGGGAAATATAGAAGCACCAAACAATGAGGCGACAAAAACAGTTGCGGCTTATGGTGTGATAGACAAAAATATGTCGATGGTATTTTCAATACCGGTGTATGATAATATGCCTGAGGAAGCATGTGATGTTCCGTCCGGTGGCAAGAATCCAAACAATTATCTGAGTACGCTTTATATTAAAGATCATGCGTTTGACAGTAAGTTTGTGCTTGGAGATAACGGAACAAAGACATATACACTGACGGTGAACAACAGTGTTTCAAGTGTAAAGATATGTGCTTCAAAGGTAAGCAAACATTCGACAATGACAGGCACAGGAATAAAGAGCCTTGAAGTCGGGACAAATACTTTTTATGTAAAAGTGAAATCTGAAAGCGGAAATACAAGAAAATACAAAATTGTTGTGACACGAAAATAGATGATATTGTATTAGTGGTGGCAGGGGTGATTTGATTGAAAAAAGAAAGAAAAACTAATATATTTTATAAGTTTGCATTTGCATTATTTTTTTTAATGGCATGCATAAATACCAAAGCTGTAAATGTGAGTGCAGCAAGTGCTGAGGTGTCGGTAAGGGCATCATCCGGTCAGGTTTCAAAAGGGGATATAGTTTATGTGATAATCACGGTAAATTCATCTGATGCCATGAGTGGCTTTGAGGGCAGTTTTTCTTATGACAGCAGAGTCCTTCAGTATATGACAGGCGGAAGTGTTGCAAGTGGCAATGACAACCGGTTTCAAATAGAAGATACAGGCAGGGAGACCGGGGTGAACAGTCTTAAATATTCCATTAAGTTTGTCGCGAGAAAAGAGGGCAGTACATCAATAGAATTAAAACAGCCATATGCAGTATATAATTCAGAAGATTCTTCAAAGATGTCAGTATCTTCCGACACACTTAATATTATGGTTAAGAGTAAGAGTGCTAAAAAAGCGGATGCAACCTCCAAAAATGACAATAAAGAGCCTGACGGTAAAGAACCGGCAGGGACAGAAAAACCTTACGATGGAAAAAAAAATAATGATGAGTCTGCGAAAGATGATATAAAGCCGAGTGAAAGTCCGAAACCTAAAACGAAAAAGAAAAAAATAAACGCTGATGATAAAAAAAATACTACAAAAGATGCGGTTAAGAGTGTGACCGCAACATATCAGAACAGCGTTATAACCATTCATTATAATGAAGAATATAAGGTTGTTCCGCTAGAGAATGACAAGGATATTCCGACAGGGTTTGGAAAAACAGAGATAGTTCTAAGTGGTCATGTCATAACGGCATATGCCACCGAAGATAATCTTGAGCATAAATTTGTACTTATATATTGTAAATGCGGAAGACAGGAGCCGGAGTTTTATCTGTATGATACAGAAAATGACAGCTTTATGCCCTATGATAAAGTAAAAGCATGGTACAAAGAAAGCATCGGAAATACTGTTGTAGGTTCAGATTCCGTCAGTGAAACAAAATTAAAGACGATGAAATATATTGTGGGAATAATGGTTATTATATGTCTGTTGATGTTTATAGGAATGATAACAATATATTTGCATTATCGGCAGAATAATAATATTATAAGTGCATATGGTGGTATTTCAGACGGCAGTGCCGGTGGCATTGATAATGCCGGAACTGTTGACAGCACAGATACAATAGAATATATGGGAAAGATAAAACACACATATGGTGAAAATATGCCGAAATTTGACAGTCTAAAAGATGGTATGTCAAAAAAAGATGTATCAGGAGCAGATATATCAGAAAACGAGATGTTGGGAGATAATAACGAAAAAACAGATTTGGATTTGTTTGAGGAAAAAAGTAACAACATTACGCATTATTGGCATAGAGAATGAGAGTAAAAATTATGAAATAAGAAAGCCGTATAGCAGCGGTTGACAGCCTGGTTACAGATTTATGGATATAAGAAATTAAAGACTTAGCTGTTGCAGGCAGACTAATAAAATGAAGGAGTTTTGAGCGTATGCGAAATAAATTTACCAAAAGTGCACAAAAAGCACTTGATAATTCGTTGAGTGTCGCAAAATCATTTGGACACGGTTATATTGGAACTGAACATCTGCTTATAGCACTTGTGAAAACTAAGGGTGTTGCAGCAGAGGTTATGCGTGAGAACGGAGTGGAGGAAGAAAAACTCAGGGTTCTTATAGAGGAAATGATTGAAACAGGCGAGGGAGTAGCGGTGGCAGAAAGACCGCAATATACACCAAGAGCCAGAAAGATTATTGAAAACAGCATAACCGAGGCGGAGAGATTAGGCTCAGCTCAGGCGGGAACAGAGCATATCCTTATTGCAATGCTTAAAGAGACGGAGTGTCTTGGAGTAAGACTTCTCAATACGAGAGGGATAAATGTCCAGAAACTCTATGTGGATCTTCTTACGGCGACGGGGCAGGATGTAAACAGTGCCAAAAATGAGTATATGATGCAGAAAAGCAGAAGGAATAAATCTGCAACACCGATGCTTGACCAGTACAGCAGAAATCTTACCGAGTATGCAAAAGACGGAAAACTTGATCCGGTCATAGGCAGGGACAGAGAGATTACAAGACTTATAGAGATACTCAGTAGAAGAACAAAGAACAATCCGTGTCTTGTCGGAGAACCGGGTGTCGGAAAGACGGCAGTAGTTGAGGGACTTGCACAAAAGATTGCGGCAGGTGATGTGCCTGATATTATTAAGGACAAAAAGGTGCTCACACTTGATCTTTCAGGAATGGTTGCAGGTTCAAAATACAGAGGAGAGTTTGAGGAGAGGATAAAAAGGGCTGTAAGAGAAGTTACACAGTCGGGAAATATTCTTTTATTTATAGATGAGATACACACTATTATCGGAGCAGGTGGTGCAGAGGGTGCACTTGATGCGGCAAACATATTAAAGCCGTCACTTGCAAGAGGTGAACTTCAGCTTATCGGAGCAACAACGCTAGACGAGTACCGCAAGTATATAGAAAAAGATGCAGCTTTAGAACGCCGTTTTCAGCCGGTAGATGTAAGTGAGCCGGACACGGAGGAGACTATTGCGATACTTGCAGGTCTTAAAGAGAGATATGAGGAGCACCACGGAGTAAAGATAAGTGACAGTGCCATAGTATCGGCAGTAAAAATGTCTGAGAGATATGTAAATGACAGATTTCTTCCTGACAAGGCGATAGATGTTATTGACGAGGCGGGGGCTAGAGTTAGTCTTAGCAGATACCTTTCAACACCTGAGCTCCGTGAGCTTGAAGAAGATATATTAAGGTGGGAAAAAGAAAAAGAGGATGCCATTAGAAATGAAGATTATGCCCATGCCGGAGAGCTAAAGAAAATGCAGTCTGATGCAGAAAAAAGACTTGAAAAACTTCGCACTGACATAGAGAAAGAGAAAAACAGAAAAGAAGTATGTGTGGATGAAAATGATGTGGCAGCGGTTATCGCCGACTGGACAAAAATACCGGTTCAAAAGCTTCAGGAGGAAGAGACAGAACGTCTAAAAAAACTTGAGAGCATACTTCATGAGAGAGTAGTCGGACAGGAAGAAGCTATCGAAGCAGTATCAAAAGCTGTGAGACGAGGAAGGGTAGGGCTTAAAGATCCGAACAGACCGATAGGCTCATTCCTTTTCTTAGGACCAACAGGTGTAGGAAAAACGGAACTTTCAAAGGCACTTGCCGAAGCTGTATTCGGAAAAGAAAATGAGATAATAAGAGTTGATATGTCCGAATATATGGAGAAACACAGTGTTTCAAAAATGATTGGTTCACCTCCGGGATATGTAGGATATGAAGAGGGTGGTCAGTTAAGCGAAAAAGTGAGGAGACATCCTTATTCAGTCGTACTCTTTGACGAAATCGAAAAGGCTCATCCTGATGTATTTAACATTCTTCTTCAGATACTTGAAGATGGTCATGTTACGGATGCACAGGGAAGAAAGGTAAGTTTTAAGAATACTATCATCATTATGACTTCAAATGCAGGTGCACAGCGTATAGTATCGCCTAGCCGCCTTGGTTTTGGTACTGACGACAGTGAGGAAGCCGATTACAAAAAGATGAAAGAGGGCGTTATGGATGAAGTAAAGAAAATCTTCAAGCCTGAGTTTATAAACAGAATTGATGAAGTACTTGTATTCCATATGCTCACCAAAGAAAATCTCAAAGAGATAGTAAGAATACTGCTCAGAAACCTTAGCAGCAGAACCAATGCACAGATGCGTATAAATTTTTCTGTATCAGAGAAAGCAGTAGAACATATTGCAGACAAAGGATTTGACAAAAATTATGGTGCAAGACCTATAAGAAGAGCGATACAGACAGAGATAGAAGATCTTCTCGCAGATAAACTTCTTGCAGGAGAAGTTAAGGCGGGAGAGAAAGTAAATGTTGATTATGATGAAACTGAGAAAAAGATAATCATATCAGCGGGACAGTAGAAAATAGCTGCAGCTTCAAACAAATCGATTTGTTTTAGACAACTTGACAACGGAAATCAAAATTACAAAAAAGTGATAACAGTTCAGCCTTCCATTTATTACATTCATAAATCTGCCGGTAAAATGTCAGTCGCTGCTACGCAGCTTATGTTTACCTCATGTAATAAATGAAAGGCTATTCTACCATAAAAATATAATCAGCAATACAATGAGCAAGCTCAGATATTATCGATTATATTTTTATGGCTGAACTTGTTACAAAAAAGTGACTAAAATCCGATATATTTTTTTGCAAATTGCAACAAAATGTGATATTCTAAGAGTAAATCAGTAACAGTTCAGTCATAAAAGAAATGATGAATTGTTACTTAAAGCAAAATACAATAAGCGGAAAGAAAATACGAGTGAAACGCTTATTCATTCCGCATAATTATTTCGTCAAAATAAAAGGACATAGGAGGAAAGATTATGGCTGTTATAAAGGAATTGATTCGCAAGGAGAACGACGGAACATTAAGTTTTGGAAATTTTGAGTTTGACACAAAACAGAAGAAATCTGATTTTGAGTATGAGGGAGATTTATATAAGGTAAAGACCTTTAAAGAGATAACAAAACTTGAGAAAAACGGATTGTTCGTTTATGAATCAGTACCGGGAACTGTTGTAACTGAGATGAAGAATACTGATAGTGAAATGAGTTTCATGGTAGAGGGCTGGGAGGACAGTTCTATTACGGTTGAGCTTGAGCCTGATACAGAATATAAAGTATTTGTAGATGGTACAAATATCGGTAAAATGAAGTCAAATCTTGCTGGAAAAATTAGTGTAAGTATAGAGGTAGAGCCTGAAAAGCAGTATAAGATTCAGGTTGTTAAGTTGTAATATTTATAAACTTGCCAAGTAGTGTAATATGACACAATAATCATAGCTGTTCACGCATAAGTGTGGACAGCAGCCGATAATGAGGATAAGTATGGCAAAATCTAAAAAAAAGACGGTTTTTTTCTGTAAGCAGTGCGGATATGAATCATCTAAGTGGCTTGGACAGTGTCCCGGATGTCATGAGTGGGATTCATTTGTTGAAGAACCAGTTGCAAAAGCGGTACCGGGAGTTTCGGGTACCGTTTCTGCGACTAAAAAGGATGCAGTTCCGACGCTGCTTTCTAATGTTACCACAGATGATGAAAACAGAATAAGTACAAAAATATCAGAGATGGACAGAGTTCTCGGAGGAGGTATTGTTGTCGGTTCGCTTGTGCTCGTGGGAGGTGATCCCGGCATAGGAAAATCAACCCTTTTGCTTCAGATGTGCAGAAATCTTTCGGATGAGGGTAAAAAAGTTCTCTATGTATCAGGTGAGGAATCACTTCGCCAGATAAAAATGAGAGCAGAGAGACTTGGAACATTTTCTAGAGACATTTCCATATTGTGTGAGACGGATCTTGATATAATATCAAACAGCATAACTGACATGATGCCTGATGTTGTCATAATAGACTCGATACAAACTATGTATAGGGAAGATGTAGGCTCTGCACCAGGAAGCGTAAGCCAGGTAAGAGAAGCTACAAGTATTCTTATGAGGATAGCAAAGGGGCTTCATATAACGGTATTTATCGTCGGCCATGTTACAAAAGAAGGTGTGGTGGCAGGACCGAGGGTTCTCGAACATATGGTAGATACGGTGCTTTATTTTGAGGGAGACGGTGGTGCATCGTTCAGATTTTTAAGAGGAGTAAAGAACAGATTTGGTTCGACAAATGAGATCGGTGTATTTGAGATGCGTGCAGATGGGCTTAGGGAAGTTTTAAATCCATCTGAATATATGCTTCAGGGAAAGCCTGAAAATGAAGCCGGGTCGGTCGTTGCGTGTTCTATAGAGGGGACAAGACCGATACTTGTTGAGGTACAGGCACTTGTGTGCCGCACTAATTTTAATATGCCTAGAAGAACATCAGCGGGTACTGATTATAACAGGGTAAATCTTCTATTGGCAGTAATGGAAAAAAGGATAGGGCTGCATCTGGGCGACTGCGACGCATATATAAATGTCGCAGGAGGTATGAGGATAAATGAGCCTGCACTTGACATGGGCATAGTTCTTGCTGTTCTTTCAAGTTATAAAAATATAGCTATTGACAGTAAGACGATATGCTTTGGCGAGGTTGGACTTGTAGGCGAGGTAAGAGCAGTAAACCAGGCAGAGCAGAGAGTTCTCGAAGCTGCAAAACTTGGTTTTGACAGATGTATTATGCCTAAAGTAAATTGTGAAAGTTTAAGTATTGACAGTTCACAGTTAAAAGGGATGAAACTTGTAGGAGTTAAGAGTATATATGAATTGCTGGAGGAAATATAAATGGAGTTGAAGGAAACAGAAAAAACTACGGAAGTTGTATTGGAGAGAATGGAAAATACAATGATGAATCTTGAACAGATGTCATTTGATTCAATAAATATAACTGACCGTATAGTTACATTACTTAGTGATGCCAGAGAACTGTTTGCAGCTTTCAAGACAGGTGATGAAAAAGATAAAGAAGAAGCATTACAGGGAGTTGAAAGCATTTTTAATCAACTTTTGGAGACTTCATTTGAAGTAAACAATGTATCTCATGAATTGGAAAAAGAAACTGTATATCAGAGAGAAACTGTAGATTCTATCAGGCAGATAGTTGATTATCTGTATGCCATATCCGGTGACGGAATGTTTTGATTTTTATATTAAATATATATTTTATTAAAATGTGATACTTGTAAAAGATATTATAGGAATGGAGATAATCGTGGGAAAATATGAATTTATCGCACCATGTCATTTTGGACTGGAAGCGGTTTTAAAGAAAGAGATAATACGACTCGGATACGAGATAGTAAAAGTGGAAGATGGAAAAGTGACATTTACGGGGGATTCAGATGCAATCTGCCGTGCAAATATATTTCTTAGAACAACAGAAAGAATACTGCTTAAGATAGGCAGCTTTAAGGCAACTACATTTGATGAACTCTTTGAGGGGACAAAAGCACTGCCGTGGGAAAATTACATTCCTGAAAACGGAAAGTTCTGGGTTACGAAAGCCACATCCATAAAAAGTAAGTTATTCAGTCCGTCAGACATACAGTCCATTATGAAAAAGGCAATGGTTGACAGACTTAAATCCAAATATAATGTAAGTTGGTTTCAGGAGGATGGAGCAAGTTATCCGGTGAGGGTAACTATAATGAAAGATGAAGTAGTGGTGGGGCTTGACACATCGGGAGAGTCGCTTCACAAGAGAGGTTATCGTCTTGCCACCGTAAAAGCACCGATTACGGAGACGCTTGCAGCGGCACTTATCATGCTCACACCGTGGAATAAAGAACGCATACTGCTCGACCCGTTCTGCGGAAGCGGTACATTTCCTATTGAAGCGGCAATGATAGGAGCAAATATCGCACCGGGCATGAACCGTTCGTTTATTTCCGAGGAATGGACACATATCATTCCTAAAAAAGAGTGGTATGATGCCATCGATGAAGCCGAGGATATGATAATCAGAGACATAGAGATGGATATACAGGGCTACGATATAAGTGAAAATGCGATAAAAGCAGCAATGGAAAATGCGAGAAATGCGGAGGTGGACCATCTTGTTCATTTCCAGAGACGACCGTTAAACCAGACGAGCCACCGCAAGAAATATGGTTTTATCATAACAAATCCACCATACGGAAGACGACTCGATGAACCTGACGAAATGCCTTCACTTTATAAAGAGATAGGAAATGTCTATAGAAGTCTTGACTCATGGTCAATGTATCTTATAACAGCTTATGAGCAGGCTGAAAAGTACATCGGCAGGAAAGCGGACAAAAATCGCAAGATATATAACGGCATGATGAAAACATATTTTTATCAGTATATGGGACCAAAGCCGCCGAGAAGATAGTGCTGTAAGATTTGCGTGTTAATTATGTTGCAAAAAAAGATGTATATAGTATAATAATGTTAATATTATTTGGAATATCAGGTAGAACACAGGAGTTTGCTGATTTTTGGGGCGAATAGAAATAATCTGAAAAGGGGAACTTTATTTTATAATAGAGTTCCCTAAAATATTGCTTTTAGATGTGGCAGAATTATTGCTTTTCAGGTGCGGCAAGACATATTGCTCTTATCGCTGCACAGCTTGAATTTAGCTGTCAGCCTGTGCGACAATAAATAAATTGCGTAGCAATACAGCAATCCACAAGACTTTAGAGATGGAGGAAAACATGAAGGAGTTATTAAAGTATATAAAGGATTACAAAAAGGAATGTGTCCTCGGTCCTTTATTCAAGCTGTTAGAGGCCTGTTTTGATCTTACGGTGCCTATCGTGATGGCAAAGATAATTGATGAAGGAATCGCAAAAAGTGATTCTCATTTTATACTTGTCTACGGAGGTGTCCTGATACTTTTAGCGGCGGTCGGACTTTTAAGTTCGATAACGGCACAATATTTTGCGGCTAAGGCAGCAGTCGGATTTGCCACAAATTTGAGACACGGACTTTTTAAACATATTGAGTCACTTTCATTTACGGAGATGGATACGGTTGGTATCTCAACTCTTATTACAAGAATGACAAGTGATATAAACCAGATGCAGTCAGGTGTAAATATGGCACTCAGACTGTTCCTGCGCTCGCCATTTATTGTGTTTGGTGCAGCAGTCATGGCATTTACGGTTGATGTAAAAGCTGCAATAGTGTTTGCTGTTGTTATCCCCATCCTTGCCGTTGTCGTACTTGGAATAATGGCTGTCAGTATGCCGCTTTACAGAAAAGTTCAGGCAGGACTTGATGGTATTCTAGGCAGGACAAGACAAAATCTTACGGGTGTGCGTGTTATCAGGGCATTTGACAAAGAGGAAGCGGAAAAAGAAGATTTCAACAATGAAAATCAGATACTTACAAATCTACAGCTTCTTGTAGGAAAAATATCAGCACTTACAAATCCGGTGACATATATCTTTTTGAATGTAGCACTTGTCGTACTTTTGTATGTCGGTGCGATAAGAGTTGACGGAGGACTTCTCACACAGGGAAAAGTTATTGCACTCGTTAATTATATGTCACAGATTCTTGTTGAACTTATAAAACTTGCAAATACCATTGTGCTTTCTACAAAGGCTGTTGCCTGCGGAAACAGAATACAGTCTGTATTTGAGATGAAACCGTCGATTATGGATGATTTTGTATCAGACGATGAAGAATTCGGTAGTATGAAAAAATCAGATAGTGCCGAAAGCAGCAAGCTGACTGACGAAGAAAATGCTTTAGGTTCTGAAAAAGAGTTAATAAATAAATCAGCAGACAGTATTTCAAAAGGTGCAGAGGTTGTATTTGAAAATGTAGACCTGACATATAAAGGTGCAGGGGATAAGTCACTTGAAAACATATCATTTACGGCTCCTGCCGGCTCGACTATAGGTATTATAGGAGGAACAGGTTCAGGAAAATCTTCACTTGTAAACCTCATACCGAGATTTTATGATGCGACCGCAGGAAAAGTTCTTATTGACGGAAAAAATGTAAAAGATTATAAAGTATCGGAAGTAAGAAGTATTGTCGGTATCGTTATGCAGAAAGCTGTGTTATTTAAAGGCAGCATAAGAGAAAACATGAAGTGGGGAAATGATAAGGCAACCGATGACGAGATAAATTTTGCACTTGAAAATGCACAGGCGGCAGAGATAGTCGCAGGCAAAGAGGGCGGTCTTGATTATATGATAGAGCAGAGCGGACGCAATCTTTCAGGTGGACAAAAACAGAGATTTACGATTGCAAGAGCACTTGTAAGACGACCAAAAGTCCTTATATTAGATGACAGTGCGTCAGCACTTGATTTTGCAACTGATGCGAAACTCAGAAAATCACTTAAACAGCTTGGTTATGAGCCGACAACATTTATCGTATCGCAGAGAACATCATCAATAAAGCACGCCGATATGATACTTGTACTCGACGACGGAAAAGTCGTTGGAAAAGGAACTCATGACGAACTTCTTGAAAATTGTGAAGTTTACCATGAAATTTATATGTCACAGTTTAAAGATAAAAAAGCAGATGGGGAGGTGTCAGCATAATGGAAAAGAAAAAATCACAGTGGGAAACAATAAAGAGTGTTTTGAAATATACAAAAAAATACAACATTTATATAGCTTTTTCACTGATACTCGCAGCGGTAACGGTAGTGCTTACACTTTATCTTCCTATACTTACGGGTAATGCAGTTGACCTGATGCTCGGAAAAGATGCTGTCAAATTTACCGGACTTATGGCTATTTTAAAGAAGATGGTAGTTATAATAGCGTTTACGGCACTTGCACAGTGGCTTATGAACATTTGCAACAACAAGATAACTTACAATGTTGTAAGGGATATAAGAAAAGATGCGTTTGAAAAAATTCAGATACTTCCATTAAAATATATTGACGGACATCCGTCAGGTGATGTTGTGAGCAGGGTTATCGCAGATGCCGACCAGTTTGCAGACGGGCTTCTTATGGGATTTACACAGGCATTTACGGGAGTGCTTACGATACTTGGAACGCTTATCTTTATGTTAAGCCTCAATGTATGGATAACACTTGTCGTTGTAATTGTAACGCCGTTGTCATTTTTTGTTGCGAGTTTCATTGCGAGAAAGACATATACTATGTTTAAATTGCAATCGGCAACAAGAGGAGAGCAGACAGCACTTATAGATGAGATGGTAGGAAACCAGAAAGTTGTGCAGGCATACGGACACGAGAAAGAAGCACTTGATAAGTTTGACGATATAAACAAGAGACTTCAAAAATATTCACTTCAGGCAACATTCTTCTCATCAATAACAAATCCGGCAACAAGATTTGTCAACAATATCGTGTATGCAGGAGTAGGAGTGACTGGAGCATTTTTCGCATTAAACGGGTATCTTTCAGTGGGAATGTTATCATGCTTTTTAGGTTATGCTAACCAGTACACAAAGCCGTTCAATGAGATTTCAGGCGTAGTAACGGAACTTCAGAATGCCATTGCGTGTGCGGCGAGAGTTCTTGAACTTATCGACGAAGAACCTCAGATACCGGAGGACGATGATGCTGTTGAGCTTACCGGAGTAAAAGGAGAGGTGGAACTTTCAGGAGTTTACTTCTCATATGTCGAGGATAAAAAACTTATCACCGACTTTAACCTTGATGTAAAACCGGGACAGAGAGTTGCCATAGTAGGACCTACCGGCTGCGGAAAAACAACGCTTATAAATCTTTTGATGAGATTTTATGATGTAAATGAGGGAAGCATAAAAGTAGACGGAACAGACATAAGACATCTCACAAGGGCAAGTCTCAGGAAAAACATAGGAATGGTGCTTCAGGAGACTTGGCTTAAAGACGGTACTATATTTGAAAATATCGTTATGGGAAAACCGGATGCGACAAAAGAAGAAGTAATCGCGGCGGCAAAAGCAACCCACGCACACAGCTTTATAAAAAGACTTGCAAACGGTTATGACACGGTGATAAAAGAGGACGGAGACACATTGTCACAGGGGCAGAAGCAGCTTCTCTGTATCACAAGAGTAATGCTCTTAAAACCGCCAATGCTCATACTTGATGAGGCAACATCGTCAATAGATACAAGAACTGAGATAAAGATACAAAACGCATTTGGAAAGCTGATGGAGGGAAGAACAAGTTTTATAGTTGCACACAGGCTTTCGACGATACAGAATGCGGATATTATACTTGTAATGAAAGACGGAAATATAATAGAGCAGGGCAATCATGATGAACTGCTTAAGAAAAAAGGATTTTATTATAATCTTTATAATAGTCAGTTTGCGTAAAAAAGTCACAATTCACACAGAATACAAGATACAGATATAGTTTTGCAAACTTGTTTGCAGAAAACAATATCTGTATCTTGTATCAAGGCGAATAGCCTGACCCAAACGACATGACTAAGCTTTAAGCAGTTTGAAAAAATGCGGTTTTCGCTTTAGCGAAAATGCTTAGGAATGTCGTGATGGGTTCTGTGTGAATTGGTTAAAAATATTAAGATATATTATAGTTTTGCAAACTTGTTTGCAGAAAACAATATCTGTATCTTGTATCAAGGCGAATAGCCTGACCCAAACGACATGACTAAGCTTTAAGCAGTTTGAAAAAATGCGGTTTTCGCTTTAGCGAAAATGTTTAGGAATGTTGTTTAACTCAGGTGTGAATTGCAAAAGGTGTGGACGATAGTTATGAAACAATATATAAATTTTTGTAGTAATTGTGGAGTTAAGAGATTTTTTATGGGAAATGAACCATATTTTATAAGTGAGTCATGCATAAATAAATTGAAAGGAATTAATAGAACTAAAGAGTTGTTTGGTTCTGTTCCTGAAGAGTATGAAAATCAAAGTTCTAATCCTGTTTTATTAACACCAAAATATATGATTGATAAAAAAACATACGAGTTTTTGAAAGGTAAATATGATAAAATGGAGTTTATACCAGTATTTTTTCATGATAAATAATTAGGATTATTTTCTAATGTTAATAAAATGAGTTGAAAAATTATAAATGAAAATGTTTATAAAGTGAAAAATATTTTGTAGGTTTTAAAGGAGTAAAAATAATGAGTACAAAAATAGGTAAAGATAAAAAGGTTCTTGTTCTTGATTTGGATGGTACGCTTACCAATTCGCAGAAGGAGATTACGGACAGAACATTGGATGCTATTATGAAAATGCAGGAGCAGGGGCACAAGATTGTGATTGCGACGGGCAGACCTACGCCGGGGGCGGAACCTGTTGCGAAGAAACTTAAACTTGATAAGTTTGGTGGTTTTATCGCAGCGTTTAACGGCGGTCAGATTACTGACTGTGGTACGGGTGAGGTTATTTATCAGCAGACACTTCCGGAGGATATAGTTCCCAAACTTTTTAAACTGGCGGAGGAGCTTAATATCGGACTTGTTTCATATGACAGGACAGGGATAATCGCTGCGGACAGACCAGACAAGTATATCGACCTTGAAGCGAGGATAAATCATCTGCCGGTTTCATATAAAAAGAATATTATAGAATATATTGATTTTCCTCTCAATAAGTGTCTTGGAACAGCAGAGCCGGAGGTTGCTCCTGAAAAAGAGCAGGCTTTTAAGGACAGATTTGGTGACAGGATAAATGTGTCACGCTCAGAGCCGTTTTTTATTGAGATTACACCGAAGGGCATTGACAAGGCGGCTTCTTTAGAGCATCTCTGTGAGATAATCGGAAGTTCAAGGGAAAATATGATAGCCTGTGGTGACGGCTTTAATGATATTTCTATGATAAAGTATGCGGGTGTCGGTGTTGCTATGGCAAATGCACAGGAGGAAGTAAAGGCAGTAGCAGATTATATAACGGCTTCCAATGATGAGGATGGTGTCGCACAGGTTATAAGTGAAATGATACTGGATGAAATATAAATTTTCGAGGATAGCATAAATTTTTGACAAAAACATCAAGCCCAAAGTGCTGCAGATGCGAAGCATCAGCATTTTGGGCTTATTACATCAGTTATTTTTCCATTCTTCAATCACACAGGTGTGATGTTTTTTATCCGAACCATCCGTATTATAATTGATACCCACTAAAAGAATTTTGTCACTGTATCCGGATAATGCACCGTGGCACTTTTTCTATCTGCATCATAACCTAAATATCCCAAATGAATAAGTGCTGTAAATGCGTCATCCTTTGAATGAATATCGGATAAATCATTTTGGAATGACCGGGTATCAACAATTACCCTTCCACCTGCAAGCATTGTCATAATGTCATCTTTAAGACCTGCATAATTCATTGTAATAAATGTATTGATTGATGAAAAAGAAGATGTGTTTCTCCAATATGAATCACAATCCTGATCTATCATAGCCTGTGTAACCGAATTTGGATTATACATATGGATGCCGTCTATCAGATAACCGTTATACCATGCTTTAACTGAGTCAAAATCCATATCATATTTTTTACACAATTCTTTGACTTCTCCCTCTGTGAAACCATAGTATTTTGTTATAGGCTTTGATTTCAACATTGTATATTCACGGAAATTGTTAAGTGCAGATTCGTCCTTAATCTTTTTAATAGGTAAAATTCCGGTAATATATCCGAGTTCTAAAAATGCTTTTGATTCCTCTGATTTAAAAATGGAATGAAGAAATTGCAAATAACTGTGCACAAGTTCTTTATCATCACTGTTTCTGATAACGCAGTCCCATTCATCAATAATGATTACAAATGGGATAGTTGTTTTTTGGTAAACAGACATAAGGATAACACTAAATTTTTTTGAATAATCAATTTCGTCATTAAATGACTTTTTAAAATCGTCTATTATATACTCTTTTATTTTCTCTACCAGATTATCCTTAAAATCATCCCAAAAAGAAGAAACATCCAGATGAATAACATTGTATTTGTTCATGTATTTCTTATAGTCTGCATTTGCCGCAATCTTTGTGTTATCAA